>Ga0335073_10008671_pt1 | contig 14274 bp, 12 predicted proteins | sample Lox_Sample_22_FD_207093 | JGI IMG/M metagenome (GOLD analysis project Ga0335073, IMG submission 207093) | Soil microbial communities from Loxahatchee National Wildlife Refuge, Florida, United States - Lox_Sample_2.2 | ecosystem: Environmental > Terrestrial > Soil > Wetlands | place: USA... | reverse complement strand
ATCCATTTATCCACCGGTTCCTTACGCCGCCACGGCCTGGGCCGCGGCCAAATCGGCCTTGCGCTGGCGCAAGCTTCGGAAAAACTCGTAGCCTTCGCGGCAGCGGCGGACCATGATGTCCTTGTCCTCAAGCATCGTTTTGATGATGCGCAGAATCGGCCTTGGGCGAAGGTAATAAGTGCGATAAAAACGGTCCACGGCTTCAAAAATCTCTTCCTTGGACGCTCCGGGATATTCAAGAGTGCTCTGCTGAAATCCGTCGCCTTCCACGAGGTCGGTCTTGTCCTTTTTCACAAACCAGCCATTGAGTTTGGCCTGCTCGTAAAGTTCCGTGCCCGGATACGGCGCAGCCAGCGAAACCTGAAGGCTGAACACGTCCAACTCTTTCGCGAAATTAATCGTTTGCTCAATTGTTTCGCTGGTTTCGACAGGCAGGCCTAGAATGAACGTGCCGTGAATGACGACTCCGGCCTTATGGCAAGCCTTCGTAAAGCGCCGCATTTCGTCGGTTGTAACGCCTTTTTTGATGCGCTTGAGGGTCTCATCATTGCCGCTTTCGTAGCCCACCAGGAACAGGCGCAGCCCGTTTTCCTTGAAACTCCTGATGGTATCGTAATCGAGATTGGCCCTGCTGTTGCAACTCCAGGTCAAACCCAACGGACCGAGTTTTTTGGCGATTTCGCGCGCGCGAGGCAAATTCGCCGTAAACGTGTCGTCATCAAAGAAAAATTCCCGCACCTGCGGAAACAATTTTTTCATATAAGCCATTTCGTCGGCCACATTTTGCGGCGAACGGACGCGATATTTGTGTCCGCCGATGGTTTGCGGCCACAGGCAAAAACTGCATTGCGCCGGGCAGCCGCGGCCCGTGTACAGGCTCACGTACGGATGAAGAAGATAGCCGATAAAATAATTCTCAATCTTCAGGTCCCGCCGATAGACATCCGCCACCCAGGGCAGGGCGTCCATGTCCTGGATCATTTCGCGTTCGGGGTTATGGATGATCTTTCCGTCCCGGTTTTTAAAGGACAGCCCGGCAATGGACTCGAACGGACGGCCTTCGGCAACTTCCTTGCACGTATAATCAAATTCCTTGCGTCCGACCCAGTCGATGGCCGGCGAGGTCTTAAGTGTTTCGGTCGGCAAAACCATGGTGTGCGCGCCGATAAAGCCGATTTTCGTGTCCGGCTTTTGCTGTTTAATGGCCTCAGCCACTTTACAATCGTTTTTCAGCGAGGGCGTTGAAGTGTTGATAATGACATGGTCGTAATTTTGGGCGATGGCCAGGCACCCCGCCAGGTCCACGTTATGGGGGGGACAATCCAACAACCGCGAGTTGGGCGTGAGGGCGGCCGGTTGCGCCAGCCACGTAGGATACCAAAAGGATGTGACTTCGCGGCGCGCCTGATACCGCGCACCCGCGCCGCCGTCAAAGCCGTCAAATGACGGGGGTGAAAGATAGAGAGTTTTGCTCATGAAAATTTATACCTGTTTTAATAAAAATTGCAGGCGCGTCAATCGAGGATTTTTTGCGTCCAATAAAGCTTTAACAAGCTGCTGCAAACTTCCGAGCCGCTGGTTAATTTCGGCGTGAAGTTGCACCCCATTATCGCTCTCAAAACCAAAATCAGTCATTTTTAAACCTGCATTTTTTGCTGTTTGAACAAGCCAGTCTTCCAAACGTGGACTCAGCATTATTATACTATTATTTCGCTCCTCGTCTATTAAAACCGGAACGCCATGCTCCCGGCTTTTTTCCTTCAATATTTTCAAATATGGAGGCAACGCTGCTCCCGGGTCTTCATCAACCATTCCCCACATCATTCCTTCGTGAAACTTGTGTGCAAACCCTGCCGCGCCCCAGGGCGTGCTCAACGTCGCGACGCGCAACGCCCAGTGCAACTGCAAGCGTTTCGTCTGCCTTGCATTCGACAAACAGGCTCATGCTTCAGCCACTTTGTCCAGGTTCAGAAAAGCATCCGGGCCATAATCCAGGATCTTTGAAAGTCCTTCCGCGGAGACTTGCTTTATTTGCGTAGCATAGTTCTCCATTGAAACAATAAAACAGGCCCGATGTCGTCCCAAAGCGGAGGATTTCAGAAGAAGCTTTCGACGCTCCGGCTGAGAAAAAGGCCAATGCCTCAACGATATTCGATTTTCCCGTGTTCGGTTCACCGATAAATACGTTCACCCGTTTTGCATCGAATTTCAGGTCGCGAATGGACTTGTAATTCTGAATTTGAACGGAGCCAATCATTTTCGAATGTTTGCGATAAAAAGCCCTTTATTCAACATCTTTGTTAAATGGCTGATACCTTCCCAAATTCTCAATTCCTCAAACTCTTCCCCAATTGCTTTTCCAGGATTCGCAATGGCGATTTCTCCGGTTGCGCCATGCCGTCCACGTCCAGATAAAACGTTTGCTCGAATTGATGCTGGCCGGCCGTGACTGCATGGGGCACCGAGTCGGTGAACACAGCCCAGGTGGACAACGCGGGAAAATCAAAGGTACTCTGCGGGCAGGTACGTTGATAGTTATCATCCGACTTCATGGCGTCGTGCAGTCCCAGCATATAGTGATCATACAGGCTCCGCCGTCCGCGAGTGATTCGGAACAGTTGCATCAACATCAGGGCGGCGGGTGTGGGCGGACGGACGGCGGTGGCGAACCGCGCCGCGACCTGCTCGAACGGTTCGCCAAGGCGCCAGGACCGGGGACGGCCAGAGGGATTGACATTGCTGAATACGCGCAAAATCCTTTTCCCATTCAATGGTGTCGTTGGAAAGCTGTCGACGTGCAGCCGCGTGTCGTCCTTGCGCCAGGATTGGGCGCGGCCGGCGGCTTCAACCGGACGCAAGCTCGCCCGTCCCATGGTGAGCCCGGCTTTGTATGCAGGCAGAAGATTCTCGACAAGCGCCTTCGCCTGACCGCAGAAACGGTGCATCATTTCAGCAACCGCTGGCTTGTCCGCGTCGGAACAGGCGCAATGGCCGATTTTTCTGCTGGCGAAACTGTAACTGACGTTCTTGGAGTCGCCCACTAGGTCGGGCGTGAGAAAACGGCCTTCGGCGCCGGTGAGGGCAAATGCAAGCTGTGGAAAAAACAACACTTTGCCGTCCTCGAGCGCGGCCAGCGCCGTTTCCTGGGAATCCCGCCCCGGAGTCTTGTCCCATTCCGCGATTGGAAGTTGAACCGTCGATTGTATACCAGTCACCGGGACGTTATTGGTCGTCATTGTTCCTTGCATAGTCTAAAGATAGAGGTTTTGAGCAATCCTTTCAACTGTAACTGTTGCAATCACGGTCCACAATCCGCATCTCTGAGCTGGACGAAGGTCGTGACCTCAAGACTGTGGACTGCTTGCCGCGCCGTAGCTTCCGAGGGAAGGCGGGTGGGCTAAGGACTCAAGGCTGTGGACTGATTTGATCACACGAAGGACTTCAGCCAGCACAGTTTCCAACTCAATCTCAGCCACCGGCACACCGGGCTTGCCGGGGGTTAGGACCCAATCCGGATGGCCGTAGGGACATTCTTTGGCCCTCAAATGTTTCATCAGGATGACCCGGCAGCCGGCGGCGTTGACCATGTGAAGCAGGCCGGTATCCGGCCCAATCACTAAATCGCAACGAGCCGCCAGGCTGCACGACGTCAGCAAATCGGCCCCGGCAGCCACGGGAAAATTCTCAAGGATTGGCGCCGCCAGTTTCGCGCGGTCTGCCGGGCCGCCGCCAAACAACACCTGGATTTCCGAACTGCGCAGCCGCCGCGCAAGCGCCATCCATTTATCCAGCGGCCAATCCTTTCCCGGGCTGCTCGTAAAAGGCTGGATAAACACAGCCGAACGATCCGGTCTCAGTCCGAATTCGCGGAAAAGCTTTTCCGCCGCGGTCTGCTTTTCCGATGGCAACTCAAAAATATTTTCGGGATGACTGGTATCCAATCCGCCCTCGGCCAGAACCTGCAGTTGCGCGTCCACCGGATGCGCTTTTTCATCCCGAGGAACGGCACACGTGTAGGCCCACGCACGGGAGGAACGGTGTACCAGCCCCCAGCGCTGCGGCGCGCGCGTCAGCCACGAGACCAGCGCCGTTTCGCCGTAGCTTTGGAGATCCACCACAATATCATAACGCGTCCCGGAGATACCCCGCCACAGATTCAACAATTCCGTCAGTCCGCCATTATAAAACCGTTTCAGCCGTTTGCGGTCCAACAAAAGAATTTCATCAGCTACGGAAAAACTCTTGACCAATGCCTCAAATTCCGGCGACGTCAGGTAGGTGATGTGGCTGCCGGGAAAATTCGAACGCAGGCATCGCAGCGCCGGGAGGGTAAAAACCACGTCGCCGATGGATTTCCAACGGATCAGTAAAATATTTTTTTGTGCGCGGCCTTTTACCGGAGGAAGATTTGTGTTCGGACCATCGCGCATCGTTACCTGGCGCTGTTTCCCAGCGCCTGGCCATTGCCGGAATGGGCTCCGGCGGCTGTCCCTTCGTCTCCATTGCGCGAAAATGCGCCACGCGCTCCGGCGGCCGGCGAATTAATGACCGCCTTGGCCTCGGCCAGATGGCCCTTGCCAATTGTCACGCCGTTGAACGCGCGTTTCTCCAGTTCCCCCGAGTACGGATACGGTTTCGGATGCGGCCCGAAGTTATACTTGATATTCTTCCAATTGTCGCCGCTCTGGTAGTTCGTGCCGAGGGCGCCGCTTGGATCGTAGCCGCAATGGACCATGCAATTTTCGCAGCGCGGATCGCGCGCCACTCCGTTCACAACGCCGTATTTTTCCCAGTTCACCTTTTCGAGCATCTCCTGATAGCCGCCGTAATGGCCGTCGGTCATCAAATAACACGGCGCTTTCCAGCCACGGACATTGTAGGTGGGAATCGCCCATGCCGTGCAAGTCAGTTCGCGTTTGCCCGCCAGAAATTCCTGATACACCGGCGTGCCAAAGATGGTGAATGCCCTCCCCCAGTCAAGGATTTTTGCAAATTTTTTGCGCGTCATTTCGCGCGTCAGGAAAAACTCTTTGGGATCTTTCCCAAGCCGTTTGACCATGTCCTTTTTAGCGGCGTCATAGTCGTAGCCGGGCGAAATCGTGTGGCCATCCACGTAAAGCGACGACAGGAATTTGAACATGTCCTCGATTTCCTGGACGTCGGTTTCTTTATATACGGTGGTGTTGGTCGCTACCTGGTATCCGAGAATTTTGGCCATGCGGATGGCCGCGATACATTCTTTGAACACCCCTTCGCGTTCCACGATTAAATCGTGAGTAAATTCAAGGCCATCCACGTGGACGTTCCAGTACATCCATTGGCTCGGCCGGATGACGGTCTTTTTCCTGGCTGCGTCGTCGGGTTTCCGGATGGCTTCGGCTTCCTTCTCCGAAATCAGATTTTGTTCGAGCAGCTTCTTGACTTTTGGTTCGGCCTCGGCATCGTAGATACTGGCCAAATAGTCCTTCATTTTTTTTCGCATGAACATGCCGTTCGTGCAGACGTAAATGACGCGTCCCTGCTGCAACAGGCCGGCGATCAATTCTTCGATTTTGGGGTAAATGAGGGGTTCGCCGCCGCAAATGCTCACCATGGGCGCCTCGCACTCGATCGCCGCCGCCAGGCATTTTTCCAGGGGCACCATATCCTTGAGGCTCGTGGAATATTCCCGGATGCGTCCGCAGCCGGTGCAGGTCAGGTTGCAGGTGTGGAGGGGCTCCAGTTGAAGCACCATCGCAAACTTCGGTGTTTTTCGAAGTTTGTGTTTGATGATGTGACTGGCAATTTTCTTTGTCAGCGCGAATGGAAATCGCATAGGTGTGTTGACGCTTTATTTTGCTGAAGCGAACACGGGATCGTTGGGGTGTAAAATGGCCGGCGCGTTGGTCGCGGGCGGAGTATCATTCCTCAACAGTCCCGGTAAAAAAAACGAAGCGGGCGAAACGGTGGTACCGGCATTGACGCCCCCGCAACCGCTCAAAAGCAATGGCAGCGAGAGAGCCGGGATTGCCAGCCACAATACTTTCCAATTTAATCTCACTTCGCTACTATAATGGAAATCGGCCCGATGGCAAACAATTAAAACGGCCAGCGGGAGGTCGAGGTATTTAAGCGGATTCCCGGCGCAAAAGAATGAAAAGTTGCAATAAACCAATGCTGGCAGGAACGGCGCGGCGCCGTTTTCCCGCCATCGCCCTTTCGCTCGCCTGTTTCCTGCTCATGGCCCTGAACGTGTCAGCCGACAACGACCCGGATGCAACGTTCGCCTACCGTGCCGAAATGGCCTTCAACCAGGCCGAGGCGCAATATCGGTCCCAGATGGATAATCCCACAACCGCCTGGGAATATGCTCGCGCCTGTTATGATTGGGCCGATTGGGCAACGAACAAGGCCCAGCGCGCCGCCATAGCCAGAAAGGGCATCGCAGCCTGCCAGCAATCACTTCTTTTCACCAATTCGGCCGCCGCGCACTATTACATGGCCATGAACAAGGGACAACTGGCGCGCAGTGAAACCCTGGGTGCACTCAAGCTGGTCCGCGAAATGGAGCATGAATTTCTCGCGGCGGCAGACCTGGATCCCGGCGCTGATTTCGCGGGGCCATCGCGCGGTTTGGGGCTGCTTTATCGTGATGCCCCCGGCTGGCCCATGAGCATTGGCAACCGCTCACGCGCGCGCGATTTCCTCGAAAACGCCGTGACGCTCGCACCCGATTATCCTGAGAATATTCTGAATCTGGCCGAAAGCTATCTGAAATGGGGCGACAAGGCCGGCGCAAGAAAAGAATTGGCGGCGCTCGACGCTCTGTGGCCCGCGGCGCAAAAGTCCCTCACCGGTCCGCACTGGGAATTGAGCTGGCGCGATTGGACCAGCCGCCGCAATGTGCTTCGGACGAAAGTCGACCAGTGAAAAATTTCTTAATTAAACCGTTGCAATCGACTGCTGATTTGATATAGTTTGCGTTCCATTTTAAGAAAAATGCCGACAATTAACCAACTCGTTCGCAAAGGCCGGCGCAAAGTAAAATATAAGTCCAAGTCGCCGGCCCTGGAAAATTCGCCGTTTCGCCGCGGTGTGTGCATACAGGTCATGACGCGCACGCCAAAAAAGCCGAATTCGGCCATGCGCAAAGTCGCCAAAGTCCGCCTCACCAACGGTTACGAAGTCATCGCCTATATTCCCGACGAGGGCCACAATTTGCAGGAACACTCCATCGTGCTCGTGCGCGGGGGCCGTGTTAAGGACTTGCCCGGCGTTCGTTATCATATCGTTCGCGGCACGCTGGACGCCGCAGGCGTGGAGAAACGCAGGGTCAGCCGCTCCAAATACGGCGTGAAACGGCCAAAGGAAGGCAAAGCCCCGGCCGCCAAAGCTGCCGCTTAACCGGTTACGCTGAAACGCTTTAACAGTACAACGATCTCATGTCTCGACGACGACAAGCAACAAAACGGTCCATCGCCAAGGATGGAAAATTTCACAGCACGCTGGTCACCCGGTTGGTGAACACCGTGATGATTTGCGGCAAAAAGAGCACGGCGCAACGCATCGTGTACGGAGCATTCGACACAATTTCAGAGAAAAACCCGGCCAGCAATCCCATCGAGATTTTGCAACGGGCGGTGGACAATGCCAAACCGCGCATCGAAACCAAAGCCCGCCGCGTCGGCGGCGCGACCTACCAGGTACCCATGGAAATTCCTTCCGACCGCCAAAACGCGCTGGCATTGCGCTGGATTGTGGATTTTGCGGACGCCCGCAAAGGCATCGCCATGCGTGATGCTTTGGCCTCCGAGATCATGGAAGCCTACCAGGGCCAGGGCAACGCTATCCGCAAGCGCGACGAAGTGCACAAAATGGCGCAGGCGAATAAAGCCTTTGCTCACTTCCGTTGGTAGAACCCGTTAGCCGTTAAAACGTTAAAAAGTTGAAACGTTGAAACGGGCGCCCACTTGGGCGCCCGTTGCATTTACCCTCATCGATTTTCACCCGTTTCAACGATTTAACTTTTAACATTCTCGTCGCGCCGTACCCAGGCGAAGGCGGGTCAACGTGTTCAATTTGCATTGTTGGACTTTTAGTTCTACTATGCAGGGTCGAAGATCGTTCTAAATGCAACGCGGCCTTTACATGTTGTTCGTGGCGGGTATGTTCAAGGTGTCGGTCTTTACTCCAACTGCAAACGCTATGGATACAAACAAAACTGAAACTGCGGATTTTGGCGGCGGCTGTTTTTGGTGCATGGAAGCCGTTTTTGAACGGGTGCCGGGCGTCGTTTCCGTCACCAGCGGTTTCGCCGGAGGTACCACGCCGAACCCGACGTACGAAGAAGTTTGCACCGAGACCACCGGCCATGCCGAAGTGACTGAAATCGTTTTTGACCCGTCGAAGGTTTCTTACGGCCAATTGCTGAATATTTTTTGGCAGGCGCACGATCCCACGACGCTGAACCGTCAGGGCGCCGACGAAGGTACTTCCTACCGTTCCATAATCCTGTACCGTGACAAAAAGCAGCAGCTCGAAGCGGAACAATCCAAGCTCGTGGCCCAGCAGAATTTTAGAAACCCGATCGTGACCGAAATTGTGCCGCTTAAGAAATTCTATCCGGCCGAGGCTTACCATCAGAAATACTACGACAATAATACCACCGCCGGCTATTGCCAGGTCGTCATCACCCCCAAGCTCGAAAAGCTCGAGGATAAAAAAGTCATCCAGACGGAGCCGCAAACGAAGCAATAAATTTGCGATTTTTGATTTGCGATTTGCGATTTGGCCGCAATTTTTCTGAAAGATTTTTCCGAATCTTTCGCGCATTGAACCCAGGAACCGTTGACTATTGATCGCCAGATCAATGGCAAACAACGTCCGCTGCTGTTCCCTCTCCGCTCATCGGATGGGTCAGGGTGAGGTGAGGGTTCGGCCCTCGGCCTTCGATGTTCGGCGTTCGTTTTCCAATTTTAATTCTTCACTTCCGCACTCGCCTTCACCGTAACCGCTGTAACCGCATTCGTCCCCGCCTCCCATCCTCCTCCCAGCGCCTTATAAAGCTGAACCAAATCAAGGGAAACGGCCTGATCGCTTTGCACCAGCGCATCCTGCTCCGTGTACAGGGACGTTTCGGAATTGAGGACATTCAGAAAATCCACCAGCCCGTTCCTATACAGTTGCGTTGACAGTTGGACTGCCTGCCTATCCGCGTCCACCGAGCGAGCGAGCGATTCACGGCGAACCTGTTCCCGGGCATAAGCCGTTAAGGCATTTTCTGCGTCTTCCAACGCTGTCAGGAGAGTTTGCCTGTAATTATTCAGCGCCTGCTCCTGCCGCGCGTTTTGGACGTGGATATTGGCCACGATGCTTCCCGCCTCAAATAATTCCCATTGCACCGTCGGCCCGGCGTTCCAATATCGGCTGGCGTACTCAAACCAGTTGTTCGCCGAAACACTTTGGAGGCCGACAAGGCCCGTCAGCGAAAATTTTGGATATAAGTCCGCCCTGGCCACGCCAATCTGCGCCGTTGCCGCGGCCAATTGCCATTCGGCCTGCCGAATATCGGGCCGGCGATACAGCAAATCCGACGGCAGCCCCACCGGCACCAGCGGCGGCGTCAATGGAATCGGTTTGCGCGCGGACATTTTGTCCGTTAATGCGCCTGGCGTCTGGCCCAGCAAGACGGCCAGATGATAAACCGATTCATCGAACCCCGTTTGCAGCGACGGCACTTGCGCCTCGGTGGCGTTGAGCAACGCCCGCGCCTGCTGCACGTCGAGGTCGCTGCCCAGGCCGTTTGCGAAGCGATTGGTGGCCAGGCCCAGGGAGTCCTGTTCCACCCGGATATTGTCCCGCGCGATGGCCAGGCGCTGCTGGTAGGCGCGCGCGCTGATATAATTGCGGGCGACTTCGGCAAGGAGAGAAATCAGGACGTTAGTCTCACTGTATTCGGCGACGCCGATTTGGGCACTGGCCGCCTCTACAGCGCGGCGTGTGCCGCCGAAAACGTCCAATTCCCAAGCGGCGTCGAAATCCGCGTTGTAAAGATTGTAATCCAGGGGAATGCCGGGGAATTTGTTCAAAGGAGGAAACTGATTCTCCCCATAACGATTGCGGCTATAGCCGCCGGAAGCGTCGAGCGAAGGCCATAGGCCGCCGGAAACCACCGCTTTTTCCGCGCGAGCTTCGCGCACCCGGGCTTCGGCAACGCGGAGCGTCAGGTTGGATTGCACAGCCGTCACCATGAGCGAATCCAAATTGGTATCATTGAAAGTCTTCCACCAAATCGCCAGATCAATAGGCGCGTTTGTTTCGCCGCGCGCCAGCCGGGAGGTCCATTGCGCGGGCGCAGCAGTTTTGGGCGTTTGATAATTCGGCCCCACCTCGCAACCCGCGAGAAGGGCCAGAAAAATTGGCAGCGCAGCCCACACCGGGAACCATCGTATAGTGGAACAGGCTTCCAGCCTGTTCGGTCCGCCATTCGGCGTCTTGCCGCGTCGCAGCTTCTGAGCGAAGACGGGTCGGCGTTCGGCGTTCGATTGGCCAGTGGCGCTGCCACTTCGATGTTCGGATGTCTTGAAACCCCTCATTTTTTGGCCACCTCCTCGTTTTGGTTCACGACGGTCAGCAAATGAAGAATGGATTCCACCGTGTTTTCGTCGCCAATAGCTGTGTTGAACATGGCATGATACAGTTCGCGATTAGGCCAATCATGTCCGAAATAATGTTTCACAAATTTCCGGCGATCGTCGTCCTGGGTATCCACCAGTTCAAGCGCCTCTTTTTCGTTGCCGCCGACTCGCTTGAGAATGCGGTGATACTTGAGGTCGCGGGAAGCATACAAAAAAATGGATAGAATATCCGTTCGCTCCCGCAGGAAATATGGCGCGCCGCGGCCGACGATAATGCAGGGATGGGTTTCCGCCGCTTTCTTAACGACGTGTTCGATCAGGCACACCAGCCGGTCCGTGTCCAAAATGGCCAGGTCGGGCGACGGCAGGTTGCGGTCGAAACTGCCCCGCCAAATGAGATTGATCAAACGATGCAGGAATGGATCCTTGCGCTCTTCGCGCTTGCGGCAGATCTCCAAGGGGATTTTGGCCAGCCGCGCGATTTCGCGGCTCAATTCGTCATCAAATAATTTCCATTGCAGCCGCCGCGAGAGCATTTCGGCGATGGTCATGCCGCCCGCTCCGAATTCCCGGTCTATGAGAAGGATTTGTTTCATGGCTTTAATCTACACATTATTCACCAGCCGACACGTGGTGTACAATTCGGGGTTTTTCGTAGAGCAGGATGACAAAAATAGAAAACACGCATAGAAGAGCCACGAAGAAAAACACGTTCATAAACGACCAGTAATTCGATTGCTGGATCAAGGTATTGTAGAGCAGGCCGCGCGCGCGGTCCATGGCATCCACCGGGCTAAAGCGCTGCTCAAAAACGCTTTGCGCCGTAGCAGTTGCCTTCAGGTATTGCAGGTTCAACGGGGAGAAAAATTTGACCATGTGGAACTGATGGACCTGGGCGAGCCGCTGTTGAAATGTGGAAACCAGCGAGAGGCCAATGCTGCCGCCGGTATTGCGGATCAGGTTTTGAAGTCCGCTGGCGTTGCCGATTTGTTCCTGTCGAAGCGTGCCCACCGATAGCGTAGTCAGAGGGACGAAAAGAAGGCCCGAGCCAAAACCGGCCAGAATATTCGGCAGGATAACGCTGCTCATGGAAATTTGCAGCGTCAAACGGCACAACATATAGCTGGCAACGGCGCTGAATGCGAACCCCAACGCAGCCAGCACGCGCGCGTCAACGCGGCTCACCATGGCGCCCACAAAAAACAAGGCGCAGAACGCCCCAACTCCGCGCGGGGCGACGCTCAGTCCAGATGTGAAGGCATCGTAACCCAGGAGAGATTGCAGGAACAACGGCTGCAGGGTAATCAGCGCGTAGACCATCATCCCAAACAACGCCAGCATAACAGCACTGACCGCGAAATTGCGGTTCTTCAAAATGCGCAAGTCCACGAGCGGGTGTTTCGCGGTGAGTTCGCGAATGATAAATCCAATAAAACACGAAACGCAAACGATGGCAAACCACCTCAACCAGACCGCGCCAAACCAGTCTTCGTCCTGGCCCTTGTCCAGGATGATTTGCAGCGTTCCAAGAGCCAGCGCTATCAAACCAAATCCAAGTCCGTCAAGTGGCACGCTCTTTCCGGCATGAACCCAGGGCGGATCTTCCAGCACGACCGACATCAAAAATACCGCCAGAATACCCACAGGAAGATTAATGTAAAATGTCCAGCGCCAGGACCAATTATCGGTGAGCCAGCCGCCCAGCGTGGGGCCGACGATGGGCGCCACGACGATAGCGAGTCCGAATACCGCCGTTGCTGCGCCGCGTTTCGCCGGCGGAAAACTCTCCAGCAAAATGGCCTGCGAGAGCGGCTGCATCGCGCCACCGCCAATGCCTTGCAAAACGCGGGAAGCAACCAACATCGTCATGCTCGTGGCCAGGCCGCAAAGCAATGAGGCCACTGTGAAAATGGCCGTGCACACGATAAGAAATTTCTTGCGTCCAAAAAAACCTGAAAACCAGGTGCTGGCGGGCAGGATGATTGCATTGGCCACGAGATAGCTCGTGAGCACCCAGGTGGATTCGTCCTGAGTCGCGCCGAGGTTTCCCGCGATGTACGGCAGCGCCACAACGGCGATGGACGTGTCCAGGACGACCATGAACGTCGCCAGCATCACCGCCAGGGTAATCATCCAGGGATTGGCCCGCGGAGTCCAGTGCCCCGCCGTCATGGATGCTCCGTTGCTCATTTCACTCGTACCGTAGGTTCAACAGACAGTCCCGGTGAAATATCCAGATTGGTCGGCAGATCCTCATCGAACACGATTTTGACCGGCACGCGTTGAACGATCTTGACGAAGTTGCCCACGGCATTTTCCGGTGGCAACAGGCTGAACCTGGCGCCGGTGCCTGCCTGCAGGCTGTCAACGTGGGCCTTGAAACGGTGCTGCGGGTAAGCATCCACGCGCACCGAAACCGGCTGGCCCGGGCGCATGTCGGTTAATTGTGTTTCTTTGAAGTTGGCCGTGACCCACACGTAGTCCGGCACCAGCCCGAACAACGCCTGGCCCGGCTGAACGTAGTTTCCCGGTTGGACTGAGCGGGCGGTGATGCGGCCGGGAAATGGGGCGAAAACTTTTGTGTAGGAAAGATTCAGATTAGCCTGGTCCAGGCGCGCCTGCGCCTGAAGGACGCCAGCTTCTGCCGATTCGACATTTGCCCTGCTCAAAGCTACCTGGGCTTCGGCAGACTTCACCTGGCTTTGCGCCGATTGAAGATCCGCTTCCGCTGACCGCGCCTCAGCCTGCGTCTGGTCAAAAGACGTCTTTGAGATCGCCCGGCTCTCGACCGATTGATAACGCTTAAGATCGGCCATCGCTCGCTCGTTTACGGCCTCGGCCGAGACCACCCCTGCCTGGGCCTGTATCACTCTCGATTCGCTGACGTCCACTTGCGCCTTGTCGGAATCCACCTGGCTTTGCGCCTGGGCCAAATCTGCGCGCGCCTGTGCCACGGCGGTCTCATAGTCACTCGGATCAATATCAACCAACTCTTCGCCGGTTTTCACTTCCTCGTTGTCCCTGATCAACAGTTTGATCACCGGACCAGCCACACGAGGGGCGATAAAAGTAGTGTATCCGTCAATGAACGCGTCGTCCGTCTCCACGTAGGGTGCGATGAAGCGGATGTAATAAAAAATGACGGCGATCAGGACTGCCAACGCCACCGCGCCGCCGTAAATCTGCTTGCGGTAATTCCTTCTTCTGGGCGGTGGCGGTGGGGGTGTTGACGACGATCCCTGAGGCGGAGTTCCCTCAGGTTTGCTGGTTTTGTCCTCCATAATTTTTAGAACAATTAAAAACTATGGGCATGCTAATGCTGACCGTTACTTAGGTCAATGCAATCCAAGCAGTGAGGCCGGTATGCCGACCGGCGCTCGGAGTGCGGCTGTCCCCGAAAGCATTCGGGGCAGCCGCAGCATGTGGATCAAAAAGGGAGATTATATTTTCCAGGATCGGTCGTGAAATTCTCGCTGCTGCGGCTGGTCTTCGACCCGGCCGCGCCCCGAAGACGGTTCATGGAAAGCCCTCTTTCGATTTTTCGCATGCATTGGGACCATGAACCGATGTAATCGCTCGTAGCAGCCAAACATCGGCGGACAATTCCCCCTCTCCCAGCGGGAGAGGGCTGGGGTGAGGGAGAGTCTTTTGGCAGGGA
>Ga0335073_10008670_pt1 | contig 14274 bp, 10 predicted proteins | sample Lox_Sample_22_FD_207093 | JGI IMG/M metagenome (GOLD analysis project Ga0335073, IMG submission 207093) | Soil microbial communities from Loxahatchee National Wildlife Refuge, Florida, United States - Lox_Sample_2.2 | ecosystem: Environmental > Terrestrial > Soil > Wetlands | place: USA... | reverse complement strand
AGAGAAAGAAAATAGTGTGGCCGACAAAGGCAGCGTAAAGGGACATGTTCAGCGTTTTCAACTCCGGTGGACTGTAGCGGTAGTTAAGATAAAGCACGCGGATGGCGACGATGATGAACCAGAGGAACGCTAGGCAGCCCCAAATGCCAAAGGGGATAACGACGGAAAGCGGTCCATTATGAAAATCCGAAGCCAGGACGAACCACTGGTCTTCACCAGATGTGTTCCTGATGGCGGTTACCCCACCCGTGACAGCCATGCTGTTAAAATCCAGGGTCGAAATGATGTAGCCTCTGCCTAACAGGAGATAGTGCGGCACCCGCGGGAGGATGGCATCCCACATTTCAAGGCGCCAATCCAGGGTTGACTGGGCGTCCAGGCGCGCCGACGTGCTGATCTTGTAAGGCAAAAACGCCAGCGACCGCTGGAAGGTATAGGGCAGATGTTCCGCCAGCGGGATCAGGGCCAACGCGCCGAGAATTCCAGTGGACAGAAAGACCGCCATCAATCTGGTGCGATGCAGGCCTTCCAGGTAAAACTGCAGACCAAAAGCAAGACCGCAACTGATGACATAGACGCGATAACCGCCGAACAATCCCAACAGGAAAATAAACAGGAAAGCCAGCCAGCGCCACGGCTTGCCGGACAGGAAGATGCCTCGAATGCCATACCGGGCCAGCATGTACGGTAACACCAACTGGGCCATCATCCGCAAACCCTCCACCCGGGTGGCCACCGAATTGGGCCCGGTGTTCTGGAACCAGGTGTTGTCGGGTTGGAAAACCCAGAAGATGTAGTAGAGCGAGCGGGGCAGGAATGGGATTAGATCGCCAATGGCGTAAGTCAGGCCACTGAGAAAATACAATCCCAGGTAGAGATTCTTTTTTTCGGGGGGAATCCGCTGGGCCGACAGGGCAAAATAACCAAAGATGCCGGCGAGCAAAGTGACATATTTTTTCCCGCCATAAACTGACGCACCAAACGAGCGCAACCCGAACCCCGTTATCTTGGCAGTGATTACAACCACCGCGAGCATCACGAACAAGGCGAGGGTGACTGGCGGCACCCGGATGAATTGGTGTTCCCGGCTGATCATCCGGTGCAGCACGGATAAGACCAGGCTCATGGCAATCATGCACATACCCAGGCTCGGCTGGCCGGGCAGGACAAAAATCGTCACGGCCATGTTCCAGCTCAACACCATCAGGGGGAAATGCCAACGGAGCAGGATGGGCAAAACCAGGATGAACGCGAGCAGGCCGTAGATGAACACAGACGAATAGGTCAGCGGCCCCGTCAGCAAATACCCCAGCCAAATCGCCAGCGCCACGCACACCGCGTAGGTGATGAGCGATCTCAGAATGGCTGGGGCATTGGTCATTTCAGTATTTTAACCGCATTTCTGCATCTGGCGAGGCCGATTTTATTGAGGCAGGTTGACGGCACTCACAAACCGGGTCTCGCGCTGGCGCAATTCTGTCGCCGTCCAAAGCTCCCAGCTCTTTATTTGGCCGGCAAACTCATCTGTGCGCAAGGCGGCAGCAGGGCCGACGAGGTGAAACTGCGTGTCGGCAAAATCCTCCAGATTGGTATCCACCCCCAGATGCGCGTCCCTCAAAACCGGAATGAATTCATTCACCTGTAGGAGAATGGCGATGTTTCGCTCTTGAAACGATTTCACTTGGTCCGGCGGCGTGTAACACCATGGCAACGAATAAGCGATTCGGACATGGCGCTCGGCACACCAAGCGCTCAAACCGCGAAGGAGCGCGCGGGCGTTGTCGGATAGATGCGTTCCGTAGTCGGCCGGACCGGTGACTTTTACGCGGACTTCGGTCTGTTCCCAGCCACTCGCGTGGTAATCGCTGGCCTGATAGCGGAAGAGCGGCCGGCCGCTGGCGAATCTGCCTGCCACCATGAACGTATGAAAGCCGCCCGGACGCAAGGCGGCGAGCGCCTGAAACCAGCTTACGCGCGGTTCACCAAAGTGTGGGTGCCGTACCCATTCGGGATGGTGCATGGCGTAACTGAATTGCACCCCCAACGCCGGCACGTCGAACGATTGGGTCAACAACCCCGGCTCAATCGCCACAATCAAAGTGTCACCGGGCCGAATGTAGTCCAGGACGGATTCGGTCAGGACGGTCGGGCCCATGTCAGCGCCGCGGCCAAAATTGATCGTTGGCAGGCCAAAGCGGTCCAGCATCCGTTCGCCATCAATGGAAAAGGAACAACTGGAACCGCCATACACCAGAATTTTGGAACCGTGTTCACGCGTCATCTTTTCCGCCCATTGAATTTTGATCTTTCCCCCCATGACCCAGTTGCGGACTTCGGGATTGCCATACAGAGTGTAAACGATTGAAAGGCCCCACACGACCACGGCCGTCAGGAGCAGGGCCGCGGCTCGCGTGGGAAACCGGGAATTAGAATGCGAAGTAGATGAAGCCATTGCTTTTTTCAGGGGCAAGCAGGACGGTCAGCAGGATCAAGGCGGCCACCGCCGCCGGCTGGCGCAGATAGTAATACGGGCTGTCATGCCGCGCAACGGAAAGCCACTCAAAAAACAGGATGACACCGGTCAACATGAGAAAACAGCATAACACATAACCGCTGGACGAAAGGTATCGCGCCGCAAATTCGTGCCATTGCGCCAGGTTGTAGGCGCCCGGCGTGAACAGCGATTTCATTTTCAGCAGCAGCACCGGTGTGCGCGTTTCATAGAATCCGAGCCAGGCGCAAAAACTGACCAGCATCGTCAGCACCCAGGCGGGAAAGGCCGGCAGCGTCCATTTTGCGCTGTACAGCCGGTTGACGATCAGCGCCACGCCATGGATCGAACCCCAAAGAATGAAATTCCAACCCGCACCATGCCAGAAACCGGACACGACGAAGACGACCGCGAGGTTGAAGGCCCACCAGCGGACGCGCCCGCCGCCCAGCGGGATGTAGAGGTAGTCGCGAAACCACTGGCTCAGAGTGATGTGCCAGCGCCGCCAGAATTCCGTCATGCTGGTCGAGCAATAGGGACTGCGAAAATTGAGAGTCAATCGCACTCCCAGGCAACGGCCCAGGCCAAGCGCCACCAGGCTGTAACCGGCGAAGTCATAGTATATCCGCAGACCAAAAATCAAATTGTTCAACCAGATCAGGTAGGCGTTGGACACCGACGCGCCGTCAAAAAAGCCTGCCAGATTGTCGGCCAGGGCCAGTTTGAGGAACAGGCCCAACGCAATCCAACTGGCGCCCTCGTTGAGGTTTTCCGCCGACCAGCGGAAGCGGAATTGTTCCATTTGCGGCAACAGGTCTTTACGGCGCTCAATCGGCCCGGCGACGATCTGCGGGAAGAAACCGGCGAAGTTCAAATAATCGAGAAACCGGGGCAATGGCTGCTTGAAGACCAGTGTGTCCACGACAAAGGCGACCTTCTGGAACGAATAAAAGGAGATGCCCACCGGAATGATCAGATTACGCAACGTGGGCAGGTCCAGGCCCAAAACTTCGTTGAGACCGAAGTTGGCATATTTGTAATAAGCCAGCGGGAGCAACTGCAAGGGGATCAACGCAAACAGATAGCGGCGTCGCCTGCCTTCTTCGTGCTGCAAGACCCATTTCAGGCCGACGTAAGACCCAACCGCCACCACCAGAAAGATGACGAAAGTGACCCGGCTGACGCAGAGCAACAGAAACAGCCCCAGACTGAAAAGGGCCAGCTTGTCAAACACACCGTCTTTCAGTGCGGGAATGTGTCGAAGCAACGGGCGGAGCAGGACGATGACCATCAATCCCACCAATAACAACCCCCAGAATCGCGCCTCCGCAAAATTCATAGGTTCTATCTGGTTCCCGGGAAACTGTAGCCGTCGACGTGAGTCGGCGGACCTTCTGGCGTGAGTTCCGCCTCGTTACCTCGGCCGCTACGGAAATCATTGAACCGCCCTGGAAACGATTCCTCTGCGTGCCGGCGTCGCCAAATGGAAATGAGGTTGGTCATTGCGGAATACTCAGGGAATTCAAGATCACCGGATTTCCGGCCAGATTCGTCATCCAGGCGATGTCGCCAGGCGACATCACAAAATCGAAAACATTAGTGGTATTGCTCCCGGCAAAAGTCAGTGAATCTCCACGGGTCAGATTGGTATAAAGCATTTTGGCCCCGCTTGCTGGAAGGCCGTAACTCACCCAGGTCTCCAACCGTGCATAATAGGAATTGCTGACCGGAACATTCAGGCCGAAGAGATTGGTCAAAGAGGATGGATACGGCGCGGCGTTGGTGGGGATGAAGACGTATTGGTTGGTACTTAGCCCGAAGGACGAGAAAGTGTTCGGCATCAAACCATAGATATTTGTCCATGAAGAGGAAATATAGCCCGTGCCGTTAGTAGCCGCACCGGTTAAACCAAAATAATGGTTATAGATGTATAAATTTCCGATGTTTGTAAGCCAGGAACGTGCGTTAGTATAAGAACCCAATGAACTGCTCCAATATAATGTTCCACCCACTGGTGGAGTGACGCCGGTGTTAAAGTTAATAATATTTGTGTTCCACTCATATACATTACTCACCAGAAGTCCTCCGTTTCCCACGGCAATACTGGTTAAGACATTGCTGGCGCCGACAAAGGCATTGGTTCCGGCGCTGAAAGTCAGGACATTCTGACCATTGGTCATTCCCATGCTTGCCGTGCTGTTCGCGCTGGAAATTTCCACCGCCGTCGGCAGCCCGGAGCCAATTACCAATGGATAGAGATTTACGGGGGGCGAAGGCAGGCCACGGGTGTAACAATCGAGAATGCGCATTCTAGCCGTGTCGGCCGTGGTCGGCCCGCCGCCACCACCCCCGGCGATTTCCCACCAGGCCGTCCCGTTGCCCCAGAAGTAAGGAACGTTGGGATCCACTACCTGGAGCGTGACCGTTCCATCCACCACCACCTGAAGCGTGGTCGGTTGAGGGCGGCGAATCTCGATGTTGTGAAGACTCGAATAATTGGTGGCAAAGGTGTAAACCAACGGATTGGGAACATAGATGTTGCTCTGATAATTCGTGTAAACCGACGGGAAATTTGTTTCAAACTCGATGCTGGAGTAAACTTCCGCCAGCGGACCTGCTCCCAACCCATAGACCCAGACATGCATGTGCAGAAACCAACCGGCGGTGGATTCCGAGTCGCCCTGAACCATTACGTTCGTGGAAGAAACCATCGTGAATATATAGGCTGGCCAATTCGTTCCCGGCAAGGTGTCATAATACAAATCGGCTCCGATGGCATCATAAGGCGGCGAATCCACACAGGCCACGACCGTCTGTGTGGCGGCGCCGCCATTGGTATTTCCGAAGCCATCGGCCGTGATGACGCCGGTTGGAATCTCGAAAGTCCCATTGGTTACAACGTCGGCGTCAATGTTGTTTATGGGAATTTCAAAATGATTTCCGCTGGTGGAAATCCAGTCGGTGGGCCACGGCCCGTTGGTGGCCGAAGCCCAGCTCATGTAGGCTTCCTTGCCATAAAGGTTGTTCGCGAGGGTGATGGCGTTGACAATGTTCGAGGCGCTTGCGTTCAGCGACCCCGCCTGCGTGCCGGTCAGGCCAGCTCCATTGCCGCTGAAGGTTCCCGTCAATGTCACACTGGTCGCGCCGTTGGTAAGCGCACTGGCGGGCAGTTGCGCGGCCGGAAGCGTCCCGGTCAATTGCGAGGCGGGCAGCGTGCCGAGCAGGTTGCTGGCGCTATTGGCCATGACGGCATAGGGCACGGCCAGAATTGGTTGCAGGGGCGCCAGCGGAGTGAAGGCCGCCGCACCATTGGTGCGCACGCCAACTTGCAGCCACAGGTTTTGGCCTATAAAGACGCCGGATCCAAAATCCAATGTCACGGAAAACAAACCGTTGGTCACGCCGGTGTTCAGATTGGTGAGCGTGCCGCCCACCTGGCCGACGGCGTTACTGGAACTGAACAGCGCAAAAGTCAGGTCGTAGCCGCCATTGGCGGGCGCGCCGTTGGCATTCAGCCGGCCCTGGTAACTGAACGCCGTGCCTTGGGCAAAAGCTGTTGAGGTTGGCGTGGCCAGTACTGCCAGTGCCAGCGCCGCGCATGAGGCATGGAGAAGGAAAAACCGGCAGCGGGCGGATACATCATTCATTGGTTTGACAAGCCATGGCGCAACAGGCGCGATTGGGCAACTGTACAGATTATATTTCAACCTCCAGAAGAACGTCAATGAATTCTTGTGACGGGTCAGGCACCAACAGCAGGCGACGACGTCAGAAAACCCTGTCTGGCGCTTCAAATCATGTGACTATCCAAGACTTATCACCCGGTATCCTGCAAACATAGGGGATTCCCGGGGAAACGGCGCCCGATAATTTGGAATTTGCGATTGGGCGGCTTTCAGGCTTAACTCCGCCGGAACGATGCAGACACCCAAATCCAGAGGCATTTGTCTGGCAGCGTGGTTCGCTGGATGGTTGTGGGCTGGAACGACGTTCGCTTGCGCCGCCGAGTTTGTTCCGACCAATGTCTGGGTACTCCAGTTAATGCTCTACGCTCATGCCACCTCGTCGCCGACCATCGCGCCGGACGGAACGATTTACCAGGCCACTTGGACAGGCAAACTGCTGGCCGTTACACCCGGAGGGAAAGTAAAGTGGACTTTCAAGGCGGGCCGCGAAGTCAAGTCTTCGCCGGCCCTTGGCGATGATGGGACGATTTATTTCGGCTCACGCGACTGGAAATTCTACGCCGTCTCGCCGGACGGCAAACTTAAATGGACATTCCAAACCGGCGCGTGGGTGGATTCGTCGCCAGCCCTTGGCGCTGACGGAACAATTTATTTCGGCTCCTGGGACACCAACTTTTATGCGCTACATCCTGACGGCTCCCGGAAATGGATTTTCCCAACCGGCAGCGTTGTTGATTCCTCGCCGGCCATCGGCGCCGACGGCACGATTTACTTCGGGTCGCACGACAAAAGGTTTTATGCGTTGAAACCCGACGGCACGTTGCGCTGGTCCTTTGCCACCGGCGGACAAATTATTTCCTCGCCGGCCATTGCCACCGACGGCACGGTGTATTTCACCTCGACGGATGGCAATTTTTATGCGTTACGCCCGGACGGCACGGAACGCTGGCGCCTCCACACGGGCGGCGTGACAGAGTCCTCACCGGTACTGGACGAACACGGCAACATCTATCTGGCGGTCAATCAGGCGAAAGCGTCCATCAGCAGCGATGGAAGAAAACGGTGGGACCTGGAAACCCCCATTCCGATTGATGTGTCGCCGGCTGTTGCCGGCAACGGGTTGATCTATTTTTCACAGCCGTGGGCGGCGCTCATGGCTCTCAGACAGGACGGTTCCCAGGCATGGATGTTGGTGGGTGACGGAGTTACTGCTTCGCCCAACATCGGCAGTGATGGCACACTATATGTTACCGAAGGAGACGACTTGCATGCCATCAATTCAACGAACCGGCTGGCGCCGCCGGCAAGGAGCTCCTGGCCGATGTTCCGCGCCAATCCCCGTCATACTGGGCGCGTCGAAATGGAAAAACCCCGCTGATTGACGGACGCCTGGGGTCAGGAACGCGTGAGCAGATTGTATTTCAGAATGCACCATAAGGCGTGCAGGCCGTCGCGCCAGCCAATCTTCTTGCCTTCGGCATAGGTGCGGCCGTAGTAGGAAATCGCCACTTCATAGATACGCGCCTTCAAACGGGCCACCTTGGCGGTAATCTCCGGTTCAAAGCCGAACCGGTTCTCCTGAATGACAATCCGCTGGATGACCTCCCGCCGGAAGGCCTTGTAACAGGTTTCCATGTCGGTCAGGTTCAGATTGGTGGCCATGTTCGAGAGGGTGGTTAGAAACCGGTTGCCCACCGAGTGCCAGTAATACAGCACCCGGTGTCCCTGGCTGCCCCCCAGGAAACGCGACCCGAAAACCACGTCCGCCCGCCCCGCCAGGATCGGAGCCAATACCCGGTAATACTCCGCCGGGTCGTATTCCAAATCTGCGTCCTGAACAATCACGAACCGGCCGGTGGCGAGGCGGAAACCGGTGCGCAAGGCGGCGCCCTTGCCCTGGTTTTGGGCGTGGCGCGCCAGTTGGATCGCCGGTTTCCCCTCAGCCAGGGCTTGAAGTTTCTCCCACGTGCCGTCGGTGGACGCGTCGTCCACAATCACCAGTTGTTGCACAGGCCGTTGAGCCACGACCAAATTAACGACTTCGGAAATGGTGCCGGCCTCGTTATACGCGGGAATGATAACGGAAAGACACGGCTCGATGTCGGCGTTGGATTCGACGGGTTTCATGATGTTTTCAGCGGTGTGAGCTTGAATCATTCCAAAATATCCAGGCGGGCATGGCTGAAAATACGAGGCGCGAAGTTACATTTTCCTGGCCGCGCTTGTCAATTGCATTGGCTGGGTTCACCCGAAAAAATGTCAGATTGCGCCCCCCAAAAAAGCTTGTGGTCTCCGGGCTGACAGGGAAAATCATGAAAATGCCAGTTGGCGTGCCGGGCGGCAGAGTTCTGAAATTTGATTTATGGTCGGTTTGACACTCACCTATTTGTTGTGTTTGATATCCGGCGCCGGCCTTGAATCACGGCTCTCCTTGAACCATCTGCTGGAACGGGTAGTGATCGTCTTCACCCTGGCAGCCGGGCAGTTGCTGATCGCCATCCAATGCCTTTCGCTCGTGATGCGGCTGGATGGCGCGTGGCTGGTCGCCACCAATATCCTGTTGACTGCCCTGTGTATCGGAGTGGCCCGGTTTTGGCAGCCGGCACCGGACCGGCTTTCCTGGCGAACCTTGTTGAGCCAGAGTTGGCGGGAAACAGCGGCTCAAAGAAGGGAGCCGCTGGTTTTGTTGCTGCTGGCGCTGGCGTTGCTGGCCACTGTGGTCCATTGTTCGCTCGGCGCGGTGATGATTCCAATGGGAGACAGCTATCATTATGAAATGCCACTGTTTTGGATTCAGAACCGGACAATAGACCATTTCCCCGTCAGCAACCCTCGTATCAACTGCATTTCCTTTCTCGCCGAAGCCCTGACCCTGCCTGGTTTCCTGTATCTGCATACTGCTGCGATGTTTGTTGTCATCTCTGTGGCAGCCGGTGTTTTGGGTTTGGGCGTGGTCTATGCCCTGGCCCGGCAAATGGGGTGCAGCCCGGGCGCTTCCGCCTGCGCAGCCGCTCTTAGCCTGGGTTTCACGGATTTCGCGTTGAACTTCCTAACCTTGGAAGCAGGACATTATTTATTGGCGATGTGGCTGGGCGCCAGCTTACTATTCCTGATGGGGAGCCGCCCTTCCCCAGGCATGTCCCGGCAACAACTGACCCGGCTCGGTTGTTCGATCCTCTGTTTTTTGATGGCCTGCGGTGCAAAAAACACCGTCACCCTTTTGGTGCCGTTATACTTGATCGCGTTGACCCTTACCCTCAGACGGCTTTTGTTGACAAGGCAAGTCATACTCGTGGGAGTATTCTGTGGTGGAATAGCCTCCCTCTCCTCGGGCATATTGTGGAATTACGTCAGCAACAAAATCTATTATGGCGACTACCGGGGGTCTAAATTCATGTTGGGCCATTTATCGGAGGATTTTGGATTTCGAGCAATCTGGACGCGCGAATGCCGTGGCGCGGTGCTCGTGGCTTTTGACACGATGTGGATCCCGCAGTCCGCACGACCGGTTTATGCCGCTGTCTGCGAGAAAGCGATCGAACTCCTGGGCGGGCAAAGCAAACTTGCCGAAGACAACGGGTTCAATACTTTCAATCCCGAAGACCGCCGGCCCCTCAAAGGGTGTGGTTGGGTAGGGCCGCTGTTTGTTCTGCCTGGCATCATCATCGGCTTGGGCTGGCACGGAACCCACCCGTTTCGCCACCGGCTTGTTGCTACTGTTTGCACTGGGCAGCTTCGTGATCCCGCACGCGGCATTGCGCTGGCAGCGGATTGGGCTGTTGCGGCTCATGCCGGCCTTTTCCATATTGGCGGCGCCCTTCTGTGCCCTGGTGCTGGAAAAGAAGTGGTTGAGGGGGGCGGCGCTGGCGGTGTTGCTGGCGAGCACAATGGTGTTTGCGACTTACGACTTGAGCATGGTGGGGCGGCGATTTGACACAACGACGCAGGACAGCCTTTTCCGGAAAATTTTACGGCTCGGAACACAGCATGGCATGACGGTTGAGTATCAGTGGGACAACCAGCTGCCGCAAACTTTTTTTACCCGGGAAGACTACACCAGCAGGAGCATTTGCCAAAAGTTCCTGGAGTATGTTTCTTCCCCAACTGTCATCGGCTACGTCGGCGGAGTCAATGCGGAGCCGGTCTGGCTTTTTGGCCCCGGTTATCGAAACGAAGTCATACCGCTCGTGGACGACCGAAAACCTGACGAACTCCTGGAGCCTCCGGCCAACGTGAAGTATCTGCTGTTTACCGAACGCCATCCGGGCGCCGAAGCTTGGGCTACCCAGCACGGCTTCCAGCCGATTTTTTCTGCCGTCTCGGACAATGGAACAACCAACGGGTATTCGTTCGTCGCCTTTGAAAGAAAAATGGGGGCGAATTAACTGCAACCCACCCTTTGCCCGGCGCAGGGGGCAAGTTCAAGACGAACGGCGGGCCAGAATATTGAACTCCACCGGCTTCCATGGTTCCCGGAGGTCGAACAGTGACGGAATCACACGAACAATGTCGAAGCCGGCATCCGTAAGGAGATTCAACATTCTCAAAAGGGCGCTGGAATGGCGGCTTACGTTGCGAACCAGGGAAACCTCGACGACCACTGCGGCCGTTTTTACAAGAGACTCTTTAGCTCCTTCCAAAACCTCAAACTCAAAACCTTCCACGTCAATTTTCAACACGTCAATCGCAGCAATGCCACGCTGCATGGTGACTTCATCCAACGTTCTGACCTGACATTCAAGCTGGTGGGATGGCTTCGCGGCGACATTCACAGTCACATACTCCTCACTAAACCCCGCCAGACTTCCGATCGCATCATCCTGGGCAACAAAAAGTGGCATCACGCAATTCCTGGCCCCGAGCGCGCATTTTTCCAGGAACCAACGCCCGTGGGAACCCTGGCACCGCTTTTCCAGCTCACCATGCAACTGGGGCAAAGGTTCGACCAGCAAGCATCGTGCAGACGGAAAACAGGCGCTGGCCGCGTTGGAAAAATCGCCATGATTCGCGCCGACATCCACAATCCACCCAGCCTGGCTGCTTTGCAGCACTTTCATCCAGGTAATAAAAGTGTTAAACTCACTCCTATTATGCAGCGGGAGGCGGATGAGCGCCTTGGGCAGGAATGGACAACCTTTCAGGTTGAGCCGGCGCAGCGCACGACAGGCCAGAATGTAGTTTCCGATTTTTTCGAACATGTTTGCATATGCTTGACAAATGACCTGCAATTACAAGCTCTTCTTGGGTCAAATGCCGGCCACTTCCCGATTGTAGGGCGACGGGCCTTGTGCTAAACGGATGCCATCGCAATGAAAGTGCTCTATGACTACGCTGCATTTCTGGAGCAGGCACGCGGTGGAGTCAGCCGTGTGATGTGCGAATTGATCAAGCGTGAAATTGCCCGGAAAGACGTGGACGGTCAGGTATTCGCCGGATTTCATAAGAATATCGAGATAAACCAGCTTGGTCGTACGTTCCCGGGTAAAATCCACGGGTTTCTGTTGCCGCAAATTCTGGCCAAGCAACGCTTGTTCATGCCGGTGAACCGGTCTCTCTTCATTCCTTTCGCAAGACGTTTCGCCCCTGACCTCTGCCACTATACTTACCTTCAAACCCCTCCAGTTCCGGAAAAAACCAAGGTGGTGATTACCGTTCATGATCTTATCGGCGAAATTTTTAACGGAGCCGGGAAAACACGGGTCACCCAGGACCGAAAGAGAACCCTGGAGAAGGCCGACGGAATCATTTGTGTTTCTGAAAATACCAAGGCGGACCTGCTAAGATTTTACAAAGTCGGCGACAAACCCGTCCTGGTTGCCCACCACGGCAACAGCCTCCGCCACACGCCAGTGTTGGCCCCAAACCTGCCCAATGCTTATTTTCTGTATGTCGGGACGCGGGGTGCGCCTTATAAGAACTTCGATTTGTTGCTGAGAACCTTTTCCCATAGTGCAGCGCTGAAGCCTTACGCCATCGTCTGTTTCGGTGGCGAAGCTTTCACCCAGGAAGAACTGGCGGCCGTCAAGCAGGCTGGTCTTGCCAATCGCGTCTTTCACCGACAAGGGTCCGATGAAGAACTGGCCGGCTATTATCAATATTCCACAGCCCTGATTTATCCATCCAAATACGAAGGTTTTGGACTGCCGCCGATCGAAGCCATGGGTTTTGGCTGCCCGGTTGTGGCGAGTTCCGCCCCGCCCATGCCCGAAATCATCGGCGACGCCGCGCTTTTTTTCGATCCTGAGTCGGTGGAGCAACTGCTGGAAGCGCTCACAAATCTTCTGACGAAGAATGGAGTGCGCGGGGATTTAATTGAGCGTGGAAAACAGCGGGAACAACTCTTCTCCTGGGAAAAAACCTCCCTTCAGATCCATGACTTCTATCGCTCATTGTTGGGAAATTGACCTGCTGGCACGTATTTGCGAAACCTTGCAGGCGCGGGGGCATTCTCGTAACATGGCAGAACAAACGAATTACCGGCCAGACACATTATGAGTTCCCCCCAGCCGCTGCAAACCTACGCCTACCCCGACATCACCCCAAAGGGGCTTTTGCGGCGAATGGTATTACGGGGTATCAACGGGCTATTGCTGTTGCGTGGCCTTAAACTTCCTCCTTATTTCCCGTTGCGCGACCGGCTGGCCCACCTGGTCAAAGGAACGGAACCGGACATTGAGCATCTTTGCCACCGACTTTTAAGGCCGGGGATGACGGTGATGGACATTGGCGCGAACGTGGGCCTGCTTACGCGCCAGTTCTGCCAGCAGGTCGGCCAGAACGGACGAGTCTATGCCTTTGAGCCTGACCCGTTGACGTTCCAATTTCTGGAGTATAATACCCGGTCTTTCCAAAACAAGGAGCTGGTCCAATTTGCAGTCTCTGACAATCAGGAACCAGCGCTTTTGCATCTCAACCTTACCAGCGGCGCCGGCAACAGCCTGCTCAACCAGAGCCATTCCACGGAATCCGTGCCGGTCACCTGCATCAGCCTGGACGAATTCCTTAAACAGCACGGCAATCCATCGGTGGATGCCATCAAGATTGACGTCGAAGGGGCCGAACTGAGCGTGCTGCGTGGGATGCGGCAGACGGTGACGCGGTTGCCCGGATTAAAAATCATCATTGAATACTGCCCGGCGAATTTGAAGGCGGGCGGGGTTGAGCCGCGCGCGGTCTTTGATGAGCTTCGTTCGCAACAGTTCGACTTGCAAGTAATCCAGTCTGACGGCAGCGCGAAGGCGATTGACAAGTTTGAAGAACTGGAGGGCAATTTGAATCCCCGCGGCTATCTCAATCTGTATTGTGTCCGGTGAGAGGCAGCCATGGAACCTGCCTGCCGGAAATCTGAATCCTGGTGTGATGCTCAAACGACTCCGTAATTCGGCCGTGGTCTGGTCATGGATTTCCAACGGCATCCGGCTGACCTCGGGCTTGTTGTTGTTGCCACTGGTGCTGCGCGAACTGTCCACCGCCGATCTGGGGATGTATTACGTGTTGTTAAGCCTGGTGGCGCTCGCCCCGATCATTGATTTTGGATTCGGGCCGACGATGGGACGTTTCGTGGGTTATGCCGTAGGCGGCGCTGAAATCCTCCACGCCCATGGCCCGCCCACACCGGGAAAGGCGGGCACTCCCAATTACGATTTACTTTGGCAATTGCTTTACACAACCCGCAGGCTCTATCGCTATCTCGCGCTGGCGATTTTAGTCATCATGGGAATCTGGGGAACGTACCTAGTGGAACTGCGCATTGACGAAACCTCCTCTCCGCTTATTACGCGTCTGGCCTGGGCTGTCACCCTGGTGTCCACCGCATCCGACATCTACTGGAACTGGTGGACGACTTATCTCCTGGGCCTGAATGAGGTACGGGCCGCGGCCCGGATCGGCGCTCTGGCCATAACAGTCAAGTTTGTACTGGCGGCAGCCATGCTGTGCGGCGGTGCCGGACTGTTGAGCGTTCCCGTCGCCACATTTTTCAGTTGCGTGCTTCAGCGCTGGCTCGCACGCCGGCTATGCCTCGCCAAATTGCAGGGACATCCGCCGCCGGCAGTCATTGAAGTTAAAAAATTCCTTCGCATCCTTTGGCCCAACAGT
>Ga0335073_10008669_pt1 | contig 14274 bp, 10 predicted proteins | sample Lox_Sample_22_FD_207093 | JGI IMG/M metagenome (GOLD analysis project Ga0335073, IMG submission 207093) | Soil microbial communities from Loxahatchee National Wildlife Refuge, Florida, United States - Lox_Sample_2.2 | ecosystem: Environmental > Terrestrial > Soil > Wetlands | place: USA... | reverse complement strand
TCGAGTGTGGGTCCGATGGAGGCGAAGCGGCTGGCCGCTCCGATCAGCTTCGCAAGCCCCTCGGACTGGTAGCCGCCGGCGGCGGTGAGCGTGAGCTCGGGGAAGAGCCCGGCCACCGCGACGCCGAGGCGCGCGGTCGCCGCGTGCAGATTCGCCTCGGCGCGGCGGATGTCCGGGCGACGCCGCGCGAGGTCGGAAGGCAAGCCGATCGGCACGAGCGGCGGCACGGGAGGAACCGCACGGGCCGTGATGAGCTCGGCACGCAGCGCGCCCGGCTCGCGATCCATGAGCTCGCTCAGCTCATTGATGTCCTGCGTGATCTCCCGGTCGAGCAGCGGAAGTTGCGCCGCGGTGGTGCTCACCTCGCTCGAGGCGTTCTCCACGTCGAGATCCGTCGTCTGGCCGGCGCGCCAGCGCTGGCGCGTGAGCGCGAGCACGTCGCGCTGCGTCCTGAGGCTCTCCACGACGATCGAGCGCTTGAGCTGCGCGCCACGCAGATCGAGGTAGGTCTCACCCACGTCGCTCTCGAGCGAGATGAGCACGTCGCGCTCATCCTCGATCGCTGCGAGCGTGGTTGCGTCGGCCGCCTCGACCTGGCGGCGCACGCGCCCGAAGAGATCGAGCTCCCAGGAGGCGGTGAGCCCGAGCTGGTACTGATCGAACGGATTCACGAATATTCCCCGCGGCAGCTCCGGAATCGCCGAGCCCAAACCGAAGATTGCTCCGTTCGGCGTGTTGATGCTCAGGCGCTGGCGCGTGAACTCGGCATTCGCCCCGAGGCTCGGCCAGAAGCCGGCGCTCGCCACCGCGCGCTCTGCCCGGGCTTCCTCGATGCGCAGCACCCCCTCGCGCACGTCGAGGTTCGCGACGGCGCTGCGCTCGATGAGCGAGGTCAGTGTCGGATCCTTGAAGCTGCGCCACCACTCGACGGGCGGCTCGTGAGCGGCCCTGAGCTTGCCTGCGCGCACGCCGGCGCCCGCGAGCGCGTGCGGCGACCACTTCGCGGGCAGATCGGGGTTCGGCCGCACGAAGTTCGGGCCCACCGCGCAGCCGGTCAAGATGCAGGCGAGAAAGCAACCGAGCGACCGAGGGCGTCGACTCGCGGGAGGGACCTTCGGTGATGGAGCATTCATCGTTCGTTCACTGCAGGCGGTTGCGGAACATCCAGGCGGCCCCCGAGAGGGTCACCCCGGCGATGAGGGCGAGCGGCCAGATGTCGGGGAAGAGCTGCGCGAAGCTCGTGCCCTCCAGGTAGACGCGCTGCGCGATGTCGACGGCGTAGCGCAGCGGGTTGACGAGCGTGAAGTACTGCAGCGCGAGCGGCATGTTCCGCAGCGGCGTCGTCAGGCCCGAGAGCATCGCGAAGGGCATGATCATCAGAAAGGAGAACAGCATCGCCTGCTGCATCGTGTAGGACACCGCGGAGACCATGAGCCCGATCCCGACGGAGGCGAGCACGAAGCAGGTCATCCCCGCGTAGAGCGTGACGAAGGAGCCGGCGAAGGGGATGTGGAACCACAGCTGCGCCACGAGCAGCACGCCGGTCGCCTGGGTGAGGCCGATCAGCATGGCCGGCAGCGCCTTGCCCGCCATGATCTCCGCCGGACGGAACGGGGTCACGAGCAGCTGATCGAACGTGCCCTGCTCGCGCTCGCGCGCCACCGACATCGCGGTGAGGAGCAGCGTCTGGATGAGCGTGAGCGTGCCGATCATTCCGGGAATCATGTCCCAGCGCGTCTCGAGGTTCGGGTTGTACCAGGCACGCTCGTCGATGCTCACCGGCGGGTTCGGCAGGTCGTGCGTCGCGCGCCAATCGGCGTTGAACGCCTCGATCACGGCATTCGCGTAGCCCATCGCCGTCCCCGCGGTGTTGGAGTTGCGTCCGTCGGCGATCAGCTGCACGTTGGCAGCGGCGCCGTAATCGAGCTGCCGCTCGAAGTTGCGCTCGACCTGCAGTACGAGAATGGCCCGGCGCGCATCGATGAACGCGCCGATATCCGCTTCCCGGTGCAAATCCGCCACCCGATCGAAGATCCCAGTGCCGTCGAAGCGCGCGATCAGCGCCCGCGATGCGCCGCTGTCGTCCTGATCGAGCACTGCATAGGGCACGTGGTTCAAGTCGTAGGTCGCGGCGTAGCCGAAGATGAGCGTCTGGATCATCGGCGGCAAGAGCAGGCTCATTCGCGCACGCCGGTCCTTGAGCACCGCGAGCAGCTCCTTGCGGGTGAGGGCGACGATGCGCAGGAGCGAGCCCAGCATGGTCCTCAGGCGAGCCTCTTGTGCGTGATGGAGCGCCCCCACAGACCGAGGATCGCGAGCATCGCGAGGAGCACGGCGGCATTGGGCACGAGCACGCCCCAGAGGTTCCCCGCGAGGAATATCGTCTGCAGCATCGCGACGTAGTAGCGCGCGGGCAGGAGGTAGGTGATGAGCCGTATGGCGGCCGGCATGCTGCGCAGATCGAACAGAAAGCCCGACAGCATGAAGGCGGGCATGAAGGTCGCGAGCATCGTGAGCTGACTCGCGACCAGCTGATTCTTCACGGCCGAGGAGATGAGAAGTCCGATGCCGAGACCGACCAGGAGATAGAGCATCGAGGCGCCGAGGAGCACCCACAGCGAGCCCAAGAGCGGCACATCGAAGAGGAATTGAGCCGCGAGGACGCACAGGGTGAGGCCGACCATACCGAGCCCGAAATAGGGAATCGTCTTCCCCAGCAGGATCTCCTCGCTCCGCACGGGCGTCACGAAGAGCGCCTCGAAGGTGCCTCGCTCCCATTCGCGAGCAACGACCATCGCGGTGAGAAAGGCGCCCGTCAGCGTCATGACGAGCACGATGAGTCCGGGCACGAGAAAGTAATGACTATCATTGGCCGAGTTGAACCACAGCCGGCTCTGCACCACGACCGGACCCGCGATGACGGCGCGGCCCTCGGCCGCCTGGCGGCTCGTCCATGCGCCGATCGCGCCCTCCACGTAGGCCTCGATGATGCGGGCGCGGTTGGCATCGCTCCCGTGCACGATGACCTCGATCGTGGCGTCACCCGCGCTCACGCGCCGCGTGAAGTCCGAAGGAATGCGCACGATGCCGTCGACCGTGCGCGTGACGAGCAGGCGCTCGGCGGCTGCCATCGAGTGGACGATCGTGGGCTCGAAGTACGGCGAGAGTTGGAAACCGGCGGCGATGTCGAGCGCATCGGCGGAGGTTTCCTCCAGATCTAGCGCGACCGGCACGTGCTTCACATCGAGGGAGAGTCCGAAGCCAAAGAGCAGGATCAGAATCACCGGCAACACCACGCCCATCGCGATGCTCGAGGGGTCGCGCACCATCTGGCGGCTTTCCTTGCGGACGAGCGTCCAGATGCGCTCGAGCCGGGGTCGCCATCCGCCGCTCGGATCGTGAGCGCTCCTCATGCGGCACTCGCGCGTGCCGGCTCGCGGGCGCGCGCATCCTCCACCACCGTGATGAATGCGTCCTCCATCGTCGGCACTGCGCCGGCGGCCACGCGCGCAAGTGCGCGGATCTCCCCGGGCGTACCGCGCGCGAGGATCCTCCCGGCGTCCATGATGGCCACGTGGTCGCAGTACTCCGCCTCGGGCATGAAGTGCGTGGTGACGATCACCGTCACGCCCTGCTCGGAGAGCGTGGTGATGCGTGCCCAGAAGGCGCGCCGCGCGAGCGGGTCGGCGCCGCTCGTCGGCTCGTCGAGAAACAGGATCTCCGGCTCGTGCAGAAGCGCCGCGCTCATCGCGAGCCGCTGTTTGAAGCCGCCGGCCAGCTCGTTCGCATCGAGGTGCGCGTGGTCGGTGAGCCCGAACTGCGCCATCGCCCACTCGATGCGCGCACGGCGCCGCCGGCCCTTGAGCCCGTAGGCGCTCGCGAAGAACTCCAGGTTCTCGGTGACCGTGAGCGGACCGTAGAGCGAGAACTTCTGTGCGACGTAGCCCAGGTGCTGGCGTGCCGCCGCCCCGGCTTCGCGCACGTCGACCCCGGCGATGCGCAGCACCCCGCTCGTGGGGGCGAGAAGCCCGCAGAGCATGCGGAAGGTCGTGGTCTTGCCGGCGCCGTTCGGTCCGAGGAGGCCGAAAATCTCCCCGCGGCGCACCTCGAAGCGCACGCGGTCGACGGCGGTGAATGCGCCGAAGCGGCGCACGAGGTCCTCCACTTCCACCGCCGCCCCGTGCGCTTGCGCAGCGAGCGGACGCTCGAGGCGGATGGCAGCCGCGGTCTCGCGCTCGACGCTCTGGCGTAGCAGCACCATGAAGCCGTCCTCGTACCGCGGGGCGACTGCGGCTGCCTCAGGAGGGGGCTGCGCGGTTGAATCGGTGACCACGCGCACCCGCCCGCCATCGGGCACGGCATCGATCACGCCGGGATCCTCGATGAGCCGCGCCTGAAGACTGCGGGCGCTCTGACCGGACGGAGGATCGAGAACGAAGGTGCGCCCGGCTGCCCGCTCGATCACCTGCGCGGGCGTCGCCTGCAACAGCACCCGTCCCCGGTGCAGCACGATGGTGCGGCTGCTGCGCTCGGCCTCATCGAGGTACGAGGTGCTCACGAGCACGGTGAGCCCCTGCTGCTCGACGAGGTGCAGCACGATCTGCCACAACTCACGCCGCGAGAGGGGGTCCACTCCGACCGTGGGCTCATCGAGCAAGAGCAGCTCGGGCGAGCGCACCAGGGTGCAGGCGAGCCCGAGCTTCTGTTTCATTCCGCCGGAGAGCTTGCCGGCGAGGCGACCGCGGAACGCACCCAAGTCCGTCATCTGCATGAGCTCGGGATAGCGCACGCGCCGCTCCTCCGCAGAGACGCCGTGCAGATCCGCGTACAGATCGAGGTTCTCCTGCACGCTCAGGTCCTCGTAGAGCCCGAACTTCTGCGGCATGTAGCTGATGCGTTCCTGAACCGCCTGGGAATCGACCGCCGGGTCGAAGGAGAGCACGCGCAGGCTTCCGGCGTCCGCTCGCAGGAGCCCCGCGATGAGGCGCATCAGCGTCGTCTTGCCCGCCCCGTCGGGCCCGACGAGCGCGGTGAGCTCCCCCGCGCGCACCTCGATGGACACGCCTGCGAGCGCGTGCACCGCGTCCTTCTCCTCCTTACCGAGGCGGAAGGTCTTCTCGATGCCCCGTCCGAGGACTTTCGCTGTCGGCGGCGCGCTCACTGCGCCTCCGCGGCAGTCCCCGACGCGCGCGGCGGCCCGTGCGCGGCGAGCGGCAGATAGACGGTCGCGGGCATGCCGAGCCGCAGCTCGTCGTTCGGATCGCGCACGAAGACCCGCACTTCGTACACGAGACTCGAGCGCAGCTCCGGCGTCTCGACCGACTTCGGCGTGAACTCCGCCTGCGGGGAGATGAAGCCGACCCATCCGCTCAAGCGGCGCCCGGGGAAGGCATCCACGGCGACCGTCGCGGGCATGCCCGGGTACACCCGTCCGAGATCGGACTCATCGACGTAGGCGCGCACCCATTTCGGATCGGTGATCGAGAGCGTGAACGCGCTCTTCTGCGGCGAGGACATATCGCCGGGCTCCGCGATGCGCGAGCGCACGACCGCATCGAGCGGTGCCCGCAGATCCGCATCGGCGAGCTGGCGCTGCGCGTAGGCGACCTGGGCGGCGTCCCCCGCGAGCTGGGCCTCGGCCTGCGCGATGTCTTCCTTGCGCGGACCGATCACCGCGAGCGCAAGCGCCTTGCGATTCACGTTGAGCCTCGCGTCGGCCACGTCCGCGGCCGCCTGCGCATCATCGAGGTCCTGCTGGCCCACGGCCCTGCCGCCGGAGCGCTCGCTCAACTCCTTGAGGCGCTCGAACTTCAGGCGCGCCGTGCGCGCATCGGCCTCCTCGAGCGCAACGTTCGCCCGCGCCTCGGCGATCTCCTCGGGGCGGCTGCCGTGATGGAGCCGCAGCACGACGGCGCGCTCCGCATCGAGCGCCGCCTGCGCCTCCGCGAGCAGCGGCGCGAGGCGTCGCGTGTCGAGTTGCGCGAGGAGCTGCCCGCGCTTGACTCGGTCGCCTTCCTCGACCAGCACGCGCGCGATGCGCTCGCTGTCGTTGAAGGCGAGATCGACCTCGCGCAGATCGACATTGCCGTAGAGGACGATCGCAGTGCGTGGCGCATGCCGGTGAGCGAGCCACCAGCCGAGTCCGCCCGCTGCCACGACTCCGACCCCGAGGAGGACCCATCGCTTCACCGTGCGCTCCTTCCAAGCCGCTCGCCGCTCGCCAGGCATCCCGTTCCCGGCATGCGCCGCGGCACGCCCAAGGATCCGCGGAATTGTCTATCGCTTGACAGATATCTGTCAACCGATAGAATTTCGCGCTCCATGCCTCGAGCGACCACCCGCGCCCCGAAGCGCCGCCGGTTGCGGCGCCACCCCGCCGGCGGCGGCTACGCGCCGGGCGCGCGCACGCGCCGCAGGATCATGGAGGCCGCCATCGTCATGTTCGCGAGCCTGGGCTACGAGCGGACCTCCACCCGCGCCATCGCGCGTCGGGCGGGCGTGAGCCTCCCGGCGCTGCAGTACTACTTTGGCGGCAAGGAGGGTTTGCAGCGGGCATGTGGCGAGTACATCGCCATGGACGTGCACACGCGCCTCGCGCCCGCCGCCGCGCGCGTACGCGCCGCGCTTGCGGCTCCGCGACTCTCGCGCAGCGAGCTGATCGCTCTGCTGCGAGCGGTGCTCGACCCCTTCGTCGAGGCGATGGCGACCGAGCGCCCCGAGAGCTGGGTGCTGTTCCTCACCCGCGCGCAGGCCGAGCGCAGCGCCGCGTTCGATGCGCTGTTCGAGCGGGTTGCCGGCGGAATGATCGGGCTCGCGGCCGAGATCGTCGCGCGCATTCTCGATCGCCCGCGGGACGACCCACAGGTGCTGATCCGGGCGCTGAGCGTCGTCGGTCAGATGGCCCTGGTGCGACGGGGTCGGGAGTTCATGCTGCGCGCGCTCGGGTGGCCGGATTTCAGCGGCCGGCGGCTCGCCCTCCTCAAGGAGTCGCTGTGGCAGCAGATCGAGCGCGGCCTCGGCGGGGAGTGAGGCGGCGCTCGAGCCCGCGAGCGGCGCCGGGCGTTCCTGGTCGCGGCTATAATCCTGCGATGAAATCCCTCGCACTCGCTCTCGCCATAACCTTGGGCACACTCACCGTCAATGCGGCGGACGGATCCCCGGACCCGCGCGCGGATGCGCGCGGCGGGATCGACTTGACCGGAATGGACCGCGCCGTGCGCCCCCAGGATGATTTCTACCGCTTCGCGAACGGCAAGTGGCTCGCGACCACCGCGATCCCACCGGACAAGTCCTCCTACACGATCTTCGCGATGCTCGCCGACCGCGCGCTCGCGGAGCTCCACGGTGTGGTGGAGGCGGCCGCGAAGGATGGCTCGAGCGCGCCCGGCTCGCTCGCTCGCAAGATCGGCGACCTGTATGCGACCTTCATGGACGAGTCGCGGATCGAGACCTCCGGCCTCGCCCCGCTCGCGAGCGAGCTTGCACGGATCGATGCGCTGCGCACCAAGCGGGAGTTGCCGGCCCTCATCGCGCACCTCTCGCGGATCGACGTGACGACGCCGTACGACATCGGCGTCGCTCCCGATGAGCGCGACTCCACCCGTTACGCGGTGCTCATCGAGCAGAGCGGACTCGGAATGCCCGACCGCGACTATTACCTGCGCGACGACGATGCACACCTGAAGGCGATCCGCGCGCGCTACCTCTCCCATATCGCGCGCATGCTGGTGCTCGCCGGGGCTGCGCCGGCCGAGGCCGCACGGCAGTCGCGCGCGATCCTGAAGCTGGAAACCGAGCTTGCCACGGCAGAGTGGACCAAGGTCGAGCTGCGCAATCCCGTGAAGACCTACAACAAGGTCCCGATCGCAGAGCTGCAGGCGCTCGCGCCCGGTTACGACTGGACGGGCTACCTCGCCGCCGCCGGAATTGCCGGCAAGGTGGACTACCTGATCGTCCGCGAGCCGAGCTATCTCACGGGGTTCGACCACGTCCTCGCCTCCACGCCGCTTGCGGTGTGGAAGAGCTATCTGCGCTGGCAGCTCCTCAATTCCTTCGCACCGCTCCTGCCGCGGGCGTTCGTCGAGGAGGACTTCGCCTTCTACGGCACCGCGCTGCTCGGAACGCCCCAGAACGAGGCGCGCTGGAAGCGCGGCGTCGAGCTCGTCGAGGCCGCGATGGGCGAGGGACTCGGCGAGCTCTACGTGGCGCGCTACTTCCCGCCGCAATACAAGGCGCGGATGCAGGCGCTGGTCGCGCACTTGCTTGCCGCGTACCGCAACGACATCGCAGCGCTCGATTGGATGGGGCCCGCGACCAAGCAGCAGGCGCTCGCCAAGCTCGCGCGGCTGCAGCCGAAGATCGGCTACCCCAACCGCTGGCGCGACTACGCGAAGCTCACGATCGTGCGCGGCGATCTGGTGGGCGACATGATCCAGGCACGGCTGTTCGAGTACGACCGGCAGATCGGCAAGCTCGGCAAGCCGATCGATCACGAGGAATGGGAGATGACCCCGCAGACGGTGAACGCGTACTACCGTCCCGACCTGAACGAGATCGTCTTTCCGGCCGCAATCCTGCAGCCGCCGTTCTTCGATCCGCGCGTGGACGACGCCGCGAACTACGGCGCGATCGGCGCCGTGATCGGCCACGAGATGAGCCACGGCTTCGACGATCAGGGGAGCCAGTTCGATGCCGAAGGGAATCTGCGTGACTGGTGGACCCGTGAGGACCACGAGCGCTTCGCGGCCAAGACCGCGGCACTCGTCGCCCAGTACGATGCCGCTCAACCGCTCCCCGGCTATCACGTGAACGGTAGGCTCACACTCGGGGAGAACATCGCCGATAACTCCGGGCTCGCGATCGCCTACAAGGCCTACCATCTCGCCCTCGACGGGCGGCCGGCGCCGGTGATCGAGGGCTTCACGGGCGACCAGCGCTTCTATCTCTCCTTTGCGCAGCTCTGGCGCGGCAAGATGCGCGAGCCCGAGCTCATCCTGATGCTGAAGACCAATCACCACTCCCCGCCCGAGGTGCGTGGAACGCTGCCTCTCAAGAATCAGCCGGCGTTCTTCGCTGCGTTCGACGTGAAGCCGGGCGACAGGATGTACCTGGCGCCGGCCGGGCGCGTGCTCATCTGGTAGGCGCGCACTCGCAGTCGACCGGCGCGCTGCCCGTGGCAGCCGCGCGCGACGGCCGCAGGCGTGCCGGCCGCGGGGGGCTCGCGCATCGCCTCGCCGTCCTCGCGAGCGCGATCGGCGCTGCCCTTGCGGCCGCAGCGACGCTCGCCGCGCCCGCCCAATCTCCTGTAACGGCTGCGCCCGTGGTGCGCCACATATTTCTGATCGTGCTCGAGAACGAGTCCTACGCGCAGACCTTCGGCGCGCGCTCGCCCGCGGCATATCTCGCCCATACTCTCCCGAGCGCCGGGCTGCTGCTCAGTCGCTACTACGCAGTCGGCCACAACAGTCTCGACAATTACCTCGCGCTCGTGAGCGGGCAGGCACCGAACGAGGACACTCAGGGCGATTGCCTGCGCTACAGCGACTTTCAGCTGCGCGCGCCGACCCTCGATGCCGCCGGTCAGGCGCTCGGACGCGGCTGCGTGTATCCGCGGCTCGTGCCCTCGCTCGCCGATCAGCTCGAGGCAGCCGGACTCACCTGGAAGGGCTACATGGAGGACATGGGGAACGACGCGCGCCGCGAGCGGCGCACGTGCGGACACGCGCCCCTCGGAGGACTCGACGGGACGGAGCTCGCCGAGCGCGGCGATCAGTACGCCGCCAAGCACGATCCGTTCGTCTACTTTCACGCGATCATCGACGATCGGGCGCGCTGCGATGCGCACGTCGTCAATCTCGATCGACTGCCCAGAGATCTCGCGAGCGCCGCGACGACGCCGAATTATGTCTTCATCACTCCCAACCTCTGCCATGACGGCCACGATGCCCCGTGCGTCGACGGCGAGCCGGGCGGACTGATCTCGGCCGATGCGTTCCTGCGCCGCTGGGTGCCGCTCATCGTCGCCTCCGCTGCGTTCCGCCGCGACGGCCTGCTCATCGTGACGTTTGATGAATCGAGTGCCGCGGGCACGGAGATGGCGACTGCCTGCTGCGGCGAGCGGCCCCTACCCGGTGCACGCTGGCCACCGGGAATCTTCGGACCTGGCGGCGGCCGGATCGGCGCGGTGCTGCTTTCGCCTTTCATCAAACCCGGACAGGTCTCCGACGTCCCGTTCAACCATTACGCGCTGCTGCGCTCGATCGAGCAGCTCTACGGTCTCGCGCCGCTCGGCTACGCCGCATCGCCCGCATTGCCGACGCTCGCACGGTTTCTCGCGCGCTGACCGCCGCGCGCTGCAGCGGGCGGCGGGTCCTGGTACATTGGCGCGGCATGGCCGAGCCGACCGAATGGGCTTTCCCCGCAGCGCTCCAGCCAACGCCGGAGCAGGTGCGCTTCGATCTCGGTGCGTCGCTGCGCGCCGTGGTGATGGTCCACGCAGAGGTGCCGGAAGAGGCGTTCACCGCCTCCTCGCTCGGCACCGAGCGGCTCGGAAGCGGCGTCGTCGTCGGCGGCGACGGGCTGGTGCTCACGATTGGTTACCTCATCACCGAGGCGAGCGGTATCTGGCTCACGACCAACGACGGTCACGTCGTCCCCGGTCACGCGCTCGCGTACGACCAGACGACCGGCTTCGGGCTCATTCTGCCGCTCGGCCCGCTCGGCGTCGGACCGCTCCAGCGCGGCTCGAGCCACGCGCTCCACGTCGGCGACGATGTGATCGTGATCGGTCACGGCGGGCTTGCGCACAGCCTCAATGCGAAGCTGATCGCGCGACGCGAGTTCGCGGGCTACTGGGAATACGTGCTCGAGGAAGCCCTCTTTACCTCTCCACCCCACCCCGAGTGGGGCGGCACCGCGCTCCTCGGCACCGACGGACGGCTGCTCGGGGTGGGCTCGCTGCTCGTGCAGGAAGCGGTGAGCGGCGAGACCTTCGATGCCAACATGTTCGTGCCGATCGACCTGCTCGAGCCCGTTCTCGCGGACCTTCTGCGCCTCGGACGCTCGGCGGGCCCAGCCCGACCCTGGCTCGGCCTCTACGCCGCGGAGCTGCACGACCGGCTGATCGTCCGCGGTCTCGCACAGACCGGGCCCGCCCATCGTGCCGGCGTGCGCCTCGGAGACTCGCTTCTCGAGGTCGCCGATGAGCCAGTGGCGGGGCTCGCCGATCTGTACCGTAAGATCTGGCGGGTCGGTCCCGCGGGCTCGGCCATCCCGCTCACGCTCGGACGCGGTCGCGAAACGCTGCGGCTGCACGTGCAATCGGCCGATCGCAACGACTTTCTGCTGAAACCGCGCCGGCACTGACGCGGCGGTCGCGCACCGGGGCGGTATCGCGCCTCGGCGCGGCGCTACTTCGCGTGCCGCAGCAGCAGCTCGAGCAGTGCTCCGACCACGCGGTCCACGTCCTGCGCGCGCATCGCGGGGAAAAGCGGCAGCGTGAGAATGTTGCGGCCCACGTACTCGGCGTGCGGAAAGTCCCCTGGCTTCCAGCCCATGCGCCGGTAGAGCGTGAAGAGGTGGATCGCCGGATAGTGCACGCCGGTGCCGATGCCCGCGTCGCGCAGTCCTGCCATCACCTGAGCACGGCGCAGCGTGAGGCGCTCCTCCGGCAGCACCACCTGGAACATGTGCCAGTTACTCTGCTCGAAGTCCGCGGGCGGCAGCTCGAGTCCAAGCGCACGGGCGCCCTGGGACTCGAAGAGCTCGAAGTAGCGTCGTGCAAGCTCGCGCCGCCGCGCATTGAACGACTCGAGATGGCGGAGCTGTCCGAGCCCGACCCGCGCCGCCACGTCCGTGAGGTTGTACTTGCCGCCCGCCACCGCCACGTCCATGCCGTCGAGGCCGCTGCGCACCACGCCCTGCAGACGGTACTGCTCGGCAAGCGCTGCCTCGCGCTCATCGTTGAGGACGAGGCAGCCGCCCTCGATCGTCGTCACGTTCTTGTTCGGGTGGAAGCTGAAGGAGACGAGATCGCCGCAGGAGCCGATGCGCCGCCCGCGCCAGCTGCTGCCGATCGCTTGGGCCGCATCCTCGATCACCCGCAGCCGGTGCTCGCCGGCGATAGCGTAGAGACGGTCGCGGTCGACCGGCAGCCCCGCAAGGTCCACCGGCAGCAGCGCGCGCGTCGCCGAGGTGACCGCTCCCTCGATGCGATCGAGATCGATGTTGCGCGTGCTTCGGTCGATGTCGACGAAGACGGGACGCGCGCCGACCGCGAGCACGACGTTGCTGGTCGCGACCCAGCTCAAGGGAGTCGTGATCACCTCGCATCCCGCGCCGACACCCGCGATCCTGAGCGCCACTTCCATCGTGCAGGTACCGGAGTTGAACGCGCGCACCGCACGGCCGCCGCAGAGCGCGGACAGCTCCGCTTCGAATGCGCGCACCTGCGGACCCGAGGTGATCCACCCCGAGCGCAGCACTTCGGCGACACCGGCGATCGTCTCCTCGTCGATGGCGGGCCGCGTGAACGGCAGGAACTCGCTCATGCGGCGCGCGCGAGCAGCACCACGCCCGCGACGATGAGTCCGATGCCGGCAATCTTCGCGACCGAGAGCGCCTCGCCGAAGAGCGCGGCGGCGGCGAACGCGTTGACGATGTAGCCGATCGAGAGCATCGGATACGCAATGCTCACGGGCACGCGCGAGAGCGCACCCACCCACAGGAACACGCTCACGGCATAGCAGGCGAGCCCGCCCCACAACGGCAGAGCGCGCGCGAGCTGCACCGCGGCCACCCAGGAGACGCTCCCGGAATCGGACACCAGCACGCCGCTTGCACGCGTGGCTGCCTTGAGAAATAGCTGCGCAGCCGCATTCAGGCCGACGCCCCCGAGCATCAGCGCCCAGGTGACCGCACCGAGCGAATCGCCAGTGCCGCGCGGTTCCATCAGCGGCGGCTCACGATGAGCTCATTCGGCGCGCGTGCGCGCACCACCATCGGAAGCGACTGCCGCGCGAGCTTGCCGTAGGTCATCGGGGCCATGGCCGCGAGCGCCTGCGGCGTGGCGCGCCAGCGCCGCGCGAACTCCGCGAGCGTCGCGATCCCCTTCTGCGGTGCGAGCGTCAGGCCGAAGTCGAGCTCGCCGCGATAGTCCACGAGCGTCACGGTGCGCCTCAAATAAAACGGCAGCCCCTGATCATACATTCCCACGCTGTAGACCGCCGGTACCGCGCGCAGCGCCGGGGAGAGCTGCGCCACGAGCGGCCCGCTCGAGTAGATCGGCGCGAGGAGCGCCGCCGCCCAGAGGATTCCCAGGAAACACAGATAGCTCGTCCCGGCGAGGCGCGCTGTGAGCGCGAGGCTCGCCCCGCGGCTTGCGAGCGCGCTGCCACCGCCCACGATCGCGACCGCGCCGATCACGGCGAGCGGCGCGCGCAGGCTCGCGAAGTACGGCGCGCGCGCGGATTGGTGCAGCAGGCGCGGCAGGATGAGCGCCGCGAGCGCGAGCGCAACTCCGAGAGCGGTGAGCACACCGCCGGTGAGCCGCAAGTCGCGGCGCAGCCGCGCCTCGGGCAGGCTCGCCGCGAGAAGCGCGAGCGCCGGAAACATCGGCAAGATGTATGGGATCAGCTTCGAGTGGGAAGCGGAGAAAAAGACGAGCACGATGAGGCTCCATACCCACAGGAGCCGACGCGCATCGAAGGTGCCGCGCGGTTGCGAGGCGCGCCAGCCGCCCGCGAGCGCCCGGGCCATCGGCACGATCCACGGCAGGGCTCCCACCGCCAGCACCTCCCCGAAGAACCACCACGGCTGGTAGCGTGCCTCGATGCGAGTGAGGAAGCGTTCGAAATGCTCGCGCACGAAGAAAAACTCGAAGAACGCGGGCAGCCGGTGCTCGATCATGCCGAGCCACGGCAGCGTGATGAGCAGAAAAAGCGGCAGGCCGACAGGGAGCGCGAGGCGGCGCCAGGGAGCGAAATCGCGCTGCAGTACCGAGTAGCCGGCGAGTGCGAGGATCGGCAGTGCGCCCGCTTCCAGACCCTTGGTGAGGAAGGCCGCCGCGGCGGCCGCCCAGGCGATGAGCATCCAACGATCGCGGTCCGCCGTGGCCGTGCGTGCATCCTGCGCGATGCAGAACCCCGCGAGCGTGACGGTCATGAAGAACGTGAGGAGCATGTCGAGCGTGAGCTGGTGGCTCATCAGCATGACGAGGACCGAGCTTGCGGCAATGAGCCCGCTCAACCCTGCGGCGCGGCGGTTCCACAGGCGCCC
>Ga0335073_10008668_pt1 | contig 14274 bp, 21 predicted proteins | sample Lox_Sample_22_FD_207093 | JGI IMG/M metagenome (GOLD analysis project Ga0335073, IMG submission 207093) | Soil microbial communities from Loxahatchee National Wildlife Refuge, Florida, United States - Lox_Sample_2.2 | ecosystem: Environmental > Terrestrial > Soil > Wetlands | place: USA... | reverse complement strand
GGCAATCAAACGAAACTTTTTCGTGTTCGCCGGAAGGGAGCCGCAGCATTTCGAGCGCGAGCAGTTCGAGAGCGCGCAAGAGTTCTCCGCCACGATCAAGCAAGAGCGACGAGTCGGGACCGGCGAGCTCCACCAGGATCTCCGGCTTCTCCCAGTCGCGGTCTTCGGCAATCGGCGGATCGACCACGATGCGGTACTTCAGGCGAAGCCCACCGTGCGTGACCACGGTCTGAAGAAATTCGTTGATCTTGTTGGCGGCAGCGATTTTGTCGGGTATGGGCATGAATTTCAGCTCTCAGCCGTTAGCCGTTTCCACGGCTCACGATACTCGTAATTGGGGACCTGTTGCGGCGCGAAGCATCAGGGCTAACGTCCAGCGATTCTATTTGCTTCCTCACGCGACGTTACAGCCCCACTCTTCCGCTCTGTTCAAAGCTCCAGCTGAAAGTGTTGGCCGACAGCTGAAAGCTACTTATCTTTCTTCCGCGCGCGCTTGGCCATAATCTCCTGCATTTCTTTGCCAAGCTTGGTCCGGTTCATTACGGCCTGCTGCGCGATGCTGATCAGATTTACGACCGCATAATACAGGTTCAGACCGGCAGCCAGCCGGAAGAAGATGAATCCCATGAACAGCGGCATCATCACGTTCATCATCCGCTGTTGCGCCGGATCCATCCCCGCTTGCGGCGTCATGCGCTGCGTGAGCAGACTGCTGATCACCATCAGAATCGGCAAAATGTAGAGCGGGTCGGCAGCCGACAAATCGTGAATCCAGAGCCAGTGCGCATGGCGCAGGTCGATGGCCGTATCGAGCATGCGGTAATAGGCGTAAATGATCGGCAGTTGGGGAAGCATCGGCAAACACCCGCCGATGGGATTCACGCCCTCTTTCTTATAGAGGGCGCTAATCTCTTCATTCATCGCCGCTTTGCGGGGATCGCGCAGGCTGTATTTTTTGTACTTCTCTTGAATCTGCTTAATTTGCGGCGCGACGCGCTGCATCTTCAACATCGACTTCATCTGCGAAATGCGCAGCGGCAGCAGAGCTAGCGTGATGATGATCGTCTGGAGGACGATTGCCCATCCCCAGTTAGGCACCATGTGGGAGTATGTCCAGCGCAGCCAGATAAACAACGGCTTGGCCAGAACGCCCCACCAACCAAAGTCGACCACTCCGGTCAGATTGTTCTCGGCGCCAGTGATTCCAGGGACGGAGATTTTCCGCAGAACGGTCAGCTCTTTTGGTCCAGCGAATAGACGCTCGCTCGTCGGGCCGTGCAGGTTGCCCACCGCTGCCCCCAGCACGTCGACTTTCACCTTCTCCGAGTCGGGCTTCTCCGGATCGCGCGGAACTGAGATGGGATTGCGCAGCGTGACCATCGACCCTGTGTCGGGGTCGTCGGGAATAAAAAGCGCTGCAAAATACTGATCGTTGGGACCCGCCCAATGAAATGGTCCGGGGATGGTTCCCCCGCCACTGATCTTCTTAATCGCCACCCGCTCGACGTTCTTGTTGTACTGATAATCAATCAGCCCCTTCACATAGAACGCTGGACTGGTTTGATCTCCAAACCCAGCAGGCCAGGCGGGAAGCGCGGCCAGGGGCTGCCCTTTATACGTGACCGCGGTTTCGATTCCGACAACATAAGATTCGTCGAAACGAAACGTCTTGCGGACCGCGAGATCATTGTCGGAGTACTCGAACGTGATCGTCGTCGGCGAACTCTGCTTTCCTTCGACAGATGGAACATACAGCACCGAATTCAGCCGGTTGCGTAACCCTTCGTCGTACGTCCAGAGCGAAAGCGGATATCCGTAAAGCTTCGCTGCATCCGGGTTGACCAGGTCGAGCGGCCCATTCTGCGCGTCGTTATTGAACTTTTTCAGAATCCACGATTTAACTTGCGCGCCCTTGTTCGTAAAGGTGATCCGGTAAAGATCATTGTCAATTACGGTTTCGGACTCGCTCGTGGCTTGCTTGGTCACTCCGGTGGGAGCGGCAACCACGGGCGCAGGCGCTTCCGCGCTTGTCGGCGGAGCAGTCGGCCCTGGATGCATTCCTGTCTGCGTGTGCTCGGGCGGAGCAGCCGGCTGCGGCAAATATTTCTTGAGCAGCGGCTCAAACAGAAGCATGGCCACAAACGTGACCAGAAAAATGATCAGGAGCCGCCGTTCGCTGCCGGGTTCGTGTTGAGGATTTTGATATTCAGCCAATCAATTGATTCCTTACATTCCGTGGCGACACGCCTGATCTCGCGCGCCCGCGTTCGCATTCGCATCCCGCGGTACTGGATCGTATCCGCCTTTCACAAACGGGTGGCAGCGCAGCAATCGCCACAACGCCATAAAACTGCCGCGGAAGACTCCGAAGCGATCGATCGCTTCTATCGCATATTCCGAACACGTGGGCACGTAGCGGCAGGACGGGGGCAACATGGGCGAGATGGCCCATTTGTATCCCCGCAACAGGTACACTGCGACATTTTTAGTGATCGGACGCATCACTCACTATTTTCGCGCTTCTGGCGCGCTCTTGTTGGCCTTGCCGCCGGAATCGGAAGTATCCCCGAGTTTCTGTTCAACAACTACGAATGCCCGTCGTACTTCGTTCAGCAGTGTCTCGAACTCTACTTTCAAAACTGTCTTCTTGGGATTGATGACCACATCCGCATGAGGTGCCTGCGCTGGCCACGACATCCGCACCGCTTCCCGCAAACGCCGCTTCATGCGATTGCGCTCGACTGCGCCGCCGAGTGCTCGGCCGACGGTGAATCCCACGCGGAATCCCGAGGCGGCTCGGTCGCGGCCGCTTGCCTCGGCAACGGCTCGCGGCAGGTAGAACACCGTCAGGTTTCCGGAAAAATGTCTCCGCCCCTGCTTGTAGACGCGTTCGAAATCGGAGTGGCGTCGCAAGCGGGCGCTGCGCGCAAACGCTGACGAGCCGCGGCGCACCTCCGCACTCTGCTTCGATCTGGCGGGCACACTCGCGTTCACAGTGCCTCAAACTCGCTCGTTCATATCGCGGGTACGCGGATCTCGCCGCGCCACAGGGAACTACTCGCGGAAACCAGGTTTCACCGAGACCCGTTTGCGCCCCTTCGCTCGGCGGCGCGACAACACTTTTTGGCCGCCCTGGGTCTTCATGCGCGAGCGAAATCCGTGCTTTTTCGATCGCTTGCGCCGGTTGGGCTGGAACGTACGCTTAGGCATGAAAAATAGCTGCTCCTGATTGCTGCGACAGTCTTAAGGCAAACCACGAGTATAAATCACAGGCCTTGCCGCGCGCCAACACGGGGCTCGCCGGAACGGTCTGATTTCCTCGACAAAGGTTCAGGATTGCCCTGGCGCTTGCGTTTTGTTTTGGCTCTCTGAATCTAGCAGGCTGTCGCGGGGAAGAGTTTGCCGCAGCAGAAACCTGTCCAATCAGAATTGGATACCTTGGCGATTCATGTCCGGCCTCTCCGCTGCAGGCAAATCATACGCCGTGCCCCAAGTTGAAAGGCTCCCCGGCCAAATGCACCTGCACGCCACGGCTCAAGAAAGCAGGAAGCGTCGAGGGGCAGGCAGGCAGTTCTTCAGAGAGTTCGAGGAGGTTGATTTCGCGGCATCGCTGGATCGAGGAGTCGCGGCGCTGTCTTAAATTTCAGAGACGCTCTGAGACACGACCGGAGCCGCGGTGGTGTCGTAATTTGCCCTCTATTTCGAAATGGCTTTGGCGCACGACTCATGCCCCACTTGAGGGCTGACAGATTCGAATTAGGACACTACTCAACCGCGGCAAACTGGCCGCGGTGGTTCGGGTGGTGTAATATCGCAGATAGTTTCGCGTGCTCACTCCCTGACGCCGGAGAGGTGGCAGAGTGGCCGAATGCGGCGGTTTGCTAATTCTGGAATTCACTGAAAACAAAGACTTTATAGCCCACGTGGTACGGATCATTACGCTGTAGTGCAAGGGGTTACAGTCATTGCGAAGTACTACATGGGATGCATGTGGGATAACGAACGATGAACATAGAGGCCATCATCCGGCAAATAAGCAACTGCGATGAAGTCACCGCGAAGATGCGGCTTCACGAAGTGCAGAAGATGCATGACTTCTTGAATGCTATTCGGAGCGGTGAAGTGCAGGCCCGCAAGGAATGGGTCAACTCTTCAAGCCTGATTTTCCCTGAGGATTTCGCAGAAGAGATGAACAAGCTGAGTGTTGATTTGCGACCTGTTGAAAACATGTTGAAGCAGTGTGAGCGCATAGAAGATGCGCTCAAAAAGCAACTTGAGAGGTTGAAGAAGTTATGACAAAACTATTACAAACAACATGCACCATTTTGTGTGCTATGCTCCATCTCTGTACGGAGGTGACCTGTGGACTGGGGCAAGGTGTTGTTAATGGTTGCGGGAGTCATCGTACTTGGCAAGATCGCTGCTGACCCGAGGGTGTCTCCCTTGTGGCGTAAAATTGCAACCACTGCCGAAGGTGATCTATACCAGCACATCATAACCGGAGCCATTGTAACGGTCTTCGGATAAATCAACCCAACACATCAAAATCCGGTTTGCCGCTCAGCGCGGCATCAAGCTTTTGGTTAGCAACTGACTGCAACTGCACAAGACTGCGTACGGCCTGACACAACTGCGCAACCTGCGCACGCAGCAAAGCAACTTCTTGGGTGAGTGATCTACCCGCATCCACCATCGAGGCACGTTCTTCAGGTGATGGTAGGGGTGAGGCCGAAGCATCTTCAACATCATTTGGTTGTAGAGTGCTCATTGTGTTTTTCTCCCTTCGACTTTGACGGCGGCTCGAAGGCCGCCAACGTCAGTTGAGTTGAATATTTTGCGCAAGCGGTCGGCTGCGGCAGGTTGTAGCTTCTGAATGCGTTCTTCAACTTCCGTTTGGGCAATCAACAAGCGCAGACGGTGGGTTTCGACTTTGAGTTCCGATACGATGCGTTTCCAAAAAGCAATATCGTCCAAGGCACGGTTATACTTTGACTCAAGACTTTCCATTGAAGCACCCCAAGGTTTTTAAACTGTGCAGCGCGATTTCGGGTGAACTACCAAAGAAGCGCTCATGGCCTCTGCCTTCCCAACGTGCGATGTAGATTCCACCCCGGAAGATCGTTTTGGCCCGCAGAGGCTTCTTACTACGTCCCTGCCACTTAGGACGCGGCTCAACCAACGTTTCTCTTATCTCAAAACCGAAGTAATTTTCCATCACGCACCCCCATCACGGATGTTGCGGTAGATTGCAACCAAAGCGTCACGTTCGGATGCAACCAACTCATCACGCTTGTGTAGTTCGTTGCAAGCGTTGCCTAGTATTTGGTCGCGTTCATCTTCTAATTCGATCACGCGGGCACAGAGCCTCGCGGCAACGTTGACCATGTGCTCATACTTCCTTCGACTGACAATTGGGAATTTCATGTTGTTTCTCTCCTAGAAATTGAGAAGGCTGCTTCCTAACCGAATAGGGATAGCAGCCTCTTTTGTTGGTTTACTTCGGTCTGGCTTTAGTCAACACCATTACAACCGTGTGACATTGGCAACTTGGCGCTTATTCAACCAACAAGCTTTTTCAATTCCTCAAGCCGCGCATGATGAGGCCATTCCTTCAGTGTTGCGGCTGCACCGGCTGATGCTTTACGAGCGTGGACAAATTCACGTTCTGCTTCATCACGCTCACGCTCTAACCGGGCGATGGTGTGCTCAAAGTTGCGCTCTGCCAGTGCATTCCCACTGTTAACGGCTGCCTTCTTGCGGTTGATGGCGTCGGTGATTTGTTGTTCAATCAACCGGACACGGTTCGCCTGTTCGTTGCAGTAAATCTCCGAGTGTTTTGCATTCTCTTGCAGGCTGAACAGTTCACGGCGCAGGCGTTGCAATTCCTTCGCAAGACCTTCGACAATGGGTGGGTTCAATGTGTCCATTTGCTCACGGCGCTCTGCGGCCTTTTTGTCGAGTTGTGCGAAGTCAACGGTTAAAAGTTTTGGGTCTGTGACCGCAAAGAATGCGCATTTTGTTACGTCTTTAATATCCATGGTGAAATCTCCTTGTTGTTAAAAACGGGATGGGTGCGAAGTAAGGGAAAACGCACCCATCCCAGCCAAGCGGTCGCCAATCTTGTTTCAGCTTACTTTCAGCGCACCTTTCACCGAATCGCTTTCGGACAGGCGAATACTGCGTAAGAAGCGGTACTCGCGCAACTGCGCGGCACTAAGATTGCCTGCACTTGCAGGTGGAAGACCGCGCAAACGCCGTTGGTCATCGAGGCCGATACCGAGCGCGGTCATCAGCAATTCATCACCTTTGGCAAAAGCCTGTTCGGTGATGGGGGTGTTGGTGGTTGATTCGGTAAACAACTCACCACCATTATCTGACCGGCCATTGTGCTTTGGTGCAGCACCACTTTCTTTGACCTTACCGGCCAACACTGCCTCAGCACAGTTAACGAGGGTTTCGACCGTTGCCCCCTTCGGTTTGCTCTCGTAATACTTATCGCGTTGTGCCTTGCTCATCTTGTCGATGCTTTCGGCCAATCGCACATGCATTGATTTCATATTCATCCATTCTTGGTCGCCGCAATGGTTGGCGCGTATTTCCAACCAAACTTGTTGTTACTGCGTCATTTCCCTTCGTTGCTTCTCTGCGGTCATCTGCTCATTGAGCCAAGCCTGATGCATGATGGTGAGTAGTTGTGTGGCCTGCCTGCGCCGTCGCATCTCCCCATCACCAAGGTGCAGCTTCCTAAACAACCACAACAAAGGCCACGCCAATAGACCTTTGAGAAGCTTCATTGTTGTTTCCCCTAAGCCTGAAAGGCTTTGTAGTCATCGTGCATCTTCTTTTTGTCTTCCGATGAGAGGTCTGTCCTTTGTGCAAGTGAAATCTTCACGAAGTCATCATCGCCGGGTAAGTCGGGGGATGGGGTGTCCAAGTCCCACCCATCGGCCAGCGCTCCGCACATTTCGCGCCAACTCGCTTCCGTGGTTTCGATTTGATGACGGCGAAGCCGGATGTCAAGAGTCAAACCAACAAGCTTCCAAAACAGCTTGCTTTCAAAAGTCAACCCTGTGATGGTGCGCAGATCGTCCAAGAACAGTGCAACCTCAGCCTGTTTACGCTCCGCATTTTCGCGGGCATGTCTCATTCGCGCAGCAAACTTGCGGTTAGCATCAAAGAGAAGTTGGTAAGCGCGTTCAACATCCTTGACGGTCTGTGACCTTCCGAGTTCCTCAACGATCAATGATTTGTTCATGGTTTCTCCTTAGAGCATGCTCAAGGCACGCTGTACTGCTTCCTGTTCTGACATCTCGCAATCTGACCCGAACAGTTGCCGGTTGACCTCACCTTCACCTCGAATAATGTCTTCGTAACGCAAAGCGTAGGAAAGCACGTCAACCCACTCATCGTGACGGCCTCGCGGAAACGCATACCACTGTTGTTTGAACTCCCGGAGATGTTCCCAATTCTTGGGAAGCAACACGTGCTTCGCTTGAATCTTGTGTGACTGTGCGCGTGCCCGCAGTATCTTGGTCAAATCCGGCTCACAGGTCGCAACCGGCAAGAAAGCGTTGCCGTAGCGAGCATTTCGCGCATCAATCTCCTGAAACAACGGAGTGCCCATGGCTGCACGTTCGATGATGAGCCGGGGAACCTTCAGTCTGTATTCCTGTTGGTTGCGTGCCCCACACATCTTTGCGATTTGCTCATAAAATGTGTAGCAGTTGTAAATCAACTCACGCATGGACCAACGGCCTTGCCTTCCACCCAAGACATACGCTCTACCATCAAACCCGAATCCCACGCCCAACAAACAACTTGGGTCATTATGGTCGCCTTTCTCAAGGCCGGTGTCACAAGTGATGATTGCGGATTGCATTTCCTGCAAATCGTCATATTCCGGCCAGCAATTGAGCGGTGCCAGTGACCCGGCACCTGCGATGGGGTTGCCTTGATATTGAGTTTCAAAATCCTCAGGCAACATTTCCTGTTGCTTCGCTTCAATGAAGGCAAGGTCACGATACTCAGGCCAGAGCACTTCATAAGGCTCGATGTACGTGGTCTTGCCGGTCGCAATGTCCACCCGGAAAGAAGACTTCCCATCGGGATTCAACGCGGCAAGGTTCAAGTACGTGCTTGGGGTTTTCGATGCCCGCCATGCTTCCATCAGCTTCACCGAGGGGTCAGCCTCGGTCCAAAGTGTCGCAATAACCAACACCCGCGCTTCAGGAGTCAGCCTTTGCATCAACACATTACTGATTGATTCCCATGCACGCTCTTGCTTCTGCTCAGACATCGCCGCAAGTGAACCGGCCAACGGGTCATCAATAATCAACAGGTCTGCCGTTTCACCAAGTGCCGGTGATTCCACCGAACGCGCAAGGTACGTTGCGCTCTGACTTGCACCCGGCCAATCAAGCTGCCAATCATCTTCCGCATCTTTCAAGAATCGCGGTGACCAACCGAAGAACTCTTTGAACTGCGGTGACTGCAAAATGCGCTTCACGTTGCGTGAATGCTTTCTTGCCAACTTCTGCGAGTACGTTGCACAGATGATCCTGATGAGCGGGTTCAAACCTATGCAGAATGTCGTGAACAAATCGGTATCAGAACTCTTGCCATGCTGTGAAGGCCGTGAATGCACGAAGCGGCGAATGCTGCCACGTGCCAACCGCTCAAGGTCACCATCGGCATGAATGGCGTTACCGAATGGCCGGTATCCGGGCATTTTCGATTGCACGGCGAACTTGAAATCAGTGAACGTCTTCATGGGCATTCCCTTCTAACAACAAACCATCCTCTACCGCGTAGTCATCCGGCATGGAGTCAATGAAATCCCACAACCGTTGCCAACTGGCCGCGTGCTTCAACTTCATCGTGCGCTTTGCAAACTCAACATAAAAACCTTGCACCAATTTTTCCGCATCGGCATTGACATGAGCATGGATAGACTTGCTCGGTGCATCCAATCCCCACAATTCACCAATGTCCTTGCGGATGGCTCGCCACTCCCGCGCCACTTCCGGGTCAACCTGTTCGGTAATCAACAACTCTTCCATGCAGCGAAGAATCGTGTTCTGTTCCTGCTTCAATTGCAGATAGGTTTCGCTGTTGTTTACCTCAAGCTTGACCATCATTCCCTTGAGGTCACGCCATAAAGTCACACGATCTGCGGGGAAGCCTTCAGCCGTCAGGATTTCTTCAGCCTCGATGGTGGTCTTTCCTTCTTGCTTGAGTTCAAGCAACCGGGTGCGTCGTTTCTCAATCAACGCTGCGCTTGATCTGTTTCCACGTGAGCGACTCATGCTGCAACCTCTTTCTGCCGGTTGATCCAAGCAAGCACATCCTCACGCACGAACAACACCCGGTCACCAATTCGCAGGCATGGAAATGGGTTACTCGCCATGCGCTCACGGCCTCGCGCACTGACGTACTCATAAATGCTGCGTTTGCTCACCCGCAATAGCGAAGCAACTTCAGCAATGGTTAAGATTGTTTGCGAGTCCATTGGTGACCTCCGGTTGTGTAGGTTGTGCGAGGCTCAAAATCGGGATACGTCTTATGTCTTCGTCACTTCGTGTGAGAGATACAACACCCTCATTAAGAAGTCTGTTGACTACTTCATCCCAATCAGAACGTCGCAGGCCGCGCGAAGCACGATTGAATAGTTCGGACTCGCGCAGTGATCCATACTTCGCAAGCAACTTGCGAATGCGCCACTCGGCCATCTGTTTCATTGCGATCAATTCGTTTTCCTGTGGTGTCATTGCTCTATTTCTCCATCAAAATGAAGGTTGATTCTGTGATAACTTGATTCCGGCAAATCCCCTGACGCGACCACCGGCAACGCTGATCCTGCCAAACTTCAAGTGTGGTCTTTTGTCTTTCAGGGTGCCTGCAAAACTGGTAGTTGTTCCGATGGTGAGTTTGTCTTTGTACCCGCGTAATTCGCAGTACTGTGCCCACTCTCGAAACAGAATTTCCGTTGCCTCGAAAAATGCAGTCCCTTCCTCGGTGCGATCTTGCAAGAATTGCTCAAAGAGGTCCGCATCCTGAAAATATTGCTCTGTTGTCGTGATTACCGAGGCAGGTGGTTTCAACCCTTCCCTCTGGTAAGCGAGGCACCCTTCAAGCATCCAACTGAAAATTCCCTGCAACTGTTCCGGCTGCGCAAAGAACTCGCGCAAGCCTTTCTCTTCGCGTTGCTCACCTCTGAATTTCTGATTGAAAGGAACGACATGCACGCGCTGTTTCATTGCGTCATCGAGTTCAAGGACCGGGTTGTCATTTGCCAGCACGCAAATCTTGTGTGTGGCCTTAAAATTGATTGGTTGATAGCCGAGCCTGCGACCGGTCAACCAACCACCGCCAGTAAGCAACTTGATGCCGCGTGAATCAAGCCTCTGCATCTTTGAGCCTTCGTTGCAGATCGCAAGCCGCGCACCACGCAGAGATGCGATGTAATTCAAACGACGATCTTCGTTCGTGCTTTCAAGCAACATCCCGATGGGGGTGCTGACGCAGTAGGCACCGAGCAACTTTTGCAACGGCTCGGCAAAGGTTCCTTTTCCTGATCCACCCACACCAATCAGGAACAAAATCATGTCTTCCTGAGTGCTGGCCGTCAGGCAATAGCCTGCCCAACGTTGCAGGTAGCTAATCAACTCCGGGTCATTCGGGTGCGCCTGTTCAAGGTACTTCAACCATCGTGGGCAAGTCCCTTGTGGCGCAACCGGCAACGCTCGGGTTAGCAAATCGTTGGGAGTGGCCGCACGTCGCTCGCCTGTTTTCAGGTCAAGCACCTCACCATCGGGCAGACCTAGCAACATCGGGTCAGGATCGAACTCGCTTGCAGTGATTCCAAGTTCCGGTCTAGCCTCTGCAAAGAAGGTCACGGCTGCAACTGCGGCTTTAGAATTCAGAAGCCGGTGTACTTTGGCCTGAAGCCTTAAATCAAGAATTCCTTCAGGTTCCAACTTCTTGAGCACCGATCCTATTTCGTGCGTCGGTGTTTCCTTCGCCAACCACAAGCCGTTCAGATAACCAACCCAACCCCGTTCATCGGTGACGTACTTCAAGTGTGGTTTCGTCGCCAGAAATTCATCCGTCAGACCTTGGTCACTGAGGTCAAGCGAAGCCACATCCGGCTTTGCAATGGTGGTTGGTGTGGACGTTGGCGGCTCCAATACAAACGTTTGCGTCTTTCCACCCGGAAGATTGATTATGAATTCCTTCATGTGTAACCAACTTTCTGCTCCAAATAAAAAAGCCTCAGCACTTGGCTGAGGCCGTAAACAACTGATGTTGCTAAAGACTTATGATGTACCGATCTTGTCGAATCCTTTTACTTTCATAGCAGCCAGCCCGCGCAGCCTTGCACGTTCTCCTGTGTAGCTGCCTGCTATGATTTCCCCTGTTCCATCCCTGCCGCTAATTCCACGTCCGCCTGCACTCCTGCGCAGACGATGTTTTGTGCTGACAATCGCGGTGTGTCTTATCGGATCAACCGTGACCGGGTTGTAGTGGTACTTGTCAGGCTTCTCACGACTTTCTTTAGAAGAACTGCGGCGATCTAAAACACGCCTCTCCCAAATGCAAGACCCATCGCAATCGCAAACCCAGTTCTTCACACGTCTTTGCTCCACGCGCCTTTCGATGGGTTTCTTCCTTGGACCTTGCCACTTCAGACCAAATTCTGACTCCGGTGAACGCGGTTGCTGTAAGTACTTTTCTTTGAGGATCACACGTGGCATCGCGTCCTTTAACAACTTCGGCGCGTGCATCGTCTGCCGAATCGCGCGTGCAAGCTTTAGTGCGATCCACTTCTCGCGCCCCTTGCGTTTACGTCGAGGTCGCAGGGGTTTTTCAAAGACACCTTCGGCATCAAAATCAAATTGGGCTTGCAAGAGAACCTCCCAAAGTTGCGCAGTATGTTCATGCGCTCAGGCGTTGCGGAGTGCCTTTTGATCTTCGGGAAGCTAAGTCTACAGAGGGAGTGACGTTCACCCTACCGACTGAAGAGGCCGTTAACCGAGGCCAGCGTGGCAATCAGAGTAGATCATATATAAAGATAGAAGTCAAGCTGAAAGCCGTGTCCCTTAAGCGATCTGGCCGGGTTGGCCGGGTTGCCCACCGAATTTCTACGGAGGTCTAACAAAAAAAAATTCACCTGAATACGCAACCCCATCAGGTGGGTAAGTCGGCCACGTGTGGGTGTTGTGAAACAAAACTGGCCGGGTTGCCCGAGTTGCCCGACTTAGAAAAGTTGTTTTGGTTTTTTCGTCCTGAGCCTCAACCTTGCAGATATCAGACAACGACCATCAGATCGTCAGGCATTTGGTTATTGAGTGGGGTAATGTTTCGAGGTCTGAAACGGTTTCACTATCCGTTTGGTGTTTGTGAGGCTCGCAGCATCAACAGCTTACAACTTACATCCCATAGCTATCCCACGGAGTGAGTTGACACACGAGAGTATAGTTACCAATCGAGGTGACTTTTATGGTGAAGGGCACGATGATTGAAAGTTTCATTTCGATGTGGCCTAGAGAGGTCTGCGATATACACCAGAAAGGTGAAAAGCGGTTATTCATTCGAGACTTTCCTGAACTTCAGAAGCCGGGAGTGTACGTGCTCTATCGCGACGATCAACCCCATTACATTGGTCAAGCGGAAGTACTTCGGCGTCGCCTTCATGCTCATGCTAACCAAACGACAGATCGTTACTACAATTTCTGGAACCTGTTTTCGGTATTCATCGTGCGCGACAAAAAGTACTTGAATGAAGTTGAAACGATTCTCATAGCCGCGATGCCTACTGCAAACAGTGCAACCCCAAAACTGCACAAGATTCCCATGCCTGCCACTGTAAGCTCTCAAATTAGGCGACTCCGCAGACATCAAGCTGATCCACCGACACTGAAAGAGTTCGCAACATTGATGAAGGTTTCGCGTCGGATACTCCGTTCAACAGCAAAGAAGAAACGAAAGAAATGAACGGACGTTATTTGCTGAGTGCCTTCGCTTCCAACTGTTTCATGCCGCGCAACGCTTCCTCAGGCAGTGCGTGTTCATAGTGTTGCTCAGTGATTCGTTGCGTGGTGTGACCGAGCATGTTTTGAGCGGCTGTGCTGTTGCCGGTCAATGCCCTGAGTTCCGTGCCCAATCCGCGTCTGCCTGCGTGATAGCCCTTCCAGCGCTTGCCGAGCACTGGCCTGATGACCTTTGCCGCGAACACTTCAAGGTCCAACGGTTGACCTTCGGAGTCTTGGAAAACCCAAACGTGAGTGTTCGGACACTTCGCACGCCACAACTTGAGCAACGTGTGCACCGGCTCAATGATGGGCACTGAGCGCACAGCGCGTTTGCTCTTTGGTGTCGTGATCTGGCCTCGCACCACGTTGCGCCTGATGTGCAGCCAACCGTTGTCAACATCTGACCACTGCAAGCCGGTGATTTCACCTCTGCGAAGACCACCGAAGAACGACAACCCCATCACCAACTGTGCATCAACGCGGTCAACCAATGCTGTGATGCAATTCTCCATCTCTTCCAACGTGTACGCTTTGGTGTCACCGTGTTCAAGCATCTTGCCGAGCACTTTTGCATCTCTGATGGGATTGCTTTCACAGACACCCATCGCTACGGCGTGCGCGAAGATCGCAGAGGCAAGCCATTTGACGGTGTTTAACGTGCGCGGCCTGAGTTCCTTTGCCAGCCCGGTCAGAAACAGAGACATCATGTGGGTTTTGTAATCGGTGAGTGTGGTGGTTCCGAAGTGAGACTTGAGGTGCTGATTCCACACCTGTTTGTAACCGTGGATGGTGGAAGGCTTCAGACCACTATTGTTTTCGAGGAACGGCAAGTACACATCATTCCAAAACTCAACCACCCCCATCGGGCCGGTGTTCTCTACTCCGATGTTCACATGGTCGCGCATGAATTCATCACGGAGTTGTTTAGCGCGGGATTTGATTTGGGAATCGTCGCAGAGCCGGTGAGATTTCTGCTTGCGGACTCCGTTCTCCGTGACATAATAGCGGACATGCCATCCGCCGAAACGCTTAACGAGATGACCCTCTTGGTATCTGCCCATGCTGGCCTCTCCTTAAGCAACATTCTAGCAACAATGGGATGCGGTGGGATAGATAACCAAGGTAACTTGTTGTAAACAAAGCCGGAGAGGTGGCAGAGTGGCCGAATGCGGCGGTTTGCTAAACCGTTGTACGGGCTAACACCTGTACCGAGGGTTCGAATCCCTCCCTCTCCGCCAGATTC
>Ga0335073_10008666_pt1 | contig 14276 bp, 17 predicted proteins | sample Lox_Sample_22_FD_207093 | JGI IMG/M metagenome (GOLD analysis project Ga0335073, IMG submission 207093) | Soil microbial communities from Loxahatchee National Wildlife Refuge, Florida, United States - Lox_Sample_2.2 | ecosystem: Environmental > Terrestrial > Soil > Wetlands | place: USA... | reverse complement strand
AGAGGACACACTTGCAGGGTACGTCCCGGCCGGCTGGTTATCGTGCATCACGGCAGCTTGCCACGGATTATCAGGCGCCGCTGTGCCAGCGTCCAGCTTGGTGTCGCATGATGGGCCTTATGGAGGAGCAGTCCCTCAGCGGCCGCCTGCTGGCGGCTACCCCGCAGCTGGGCGATCCTAACTTCCGCCGAACGGTCGTCTTGATCGTGGAGGACGACCTCGAAGAGGGCACGCTGGGCGTCATACTCAACCGGCCGACGGAGGTCCCGCTCGATCAGGTGCTCGAGCCCTGGACCCCGCTGGCGTCCGGCCCTCCGGTGGTGTTCCGGGGCGGGCCAATCTCGCCGAACAGCGCGCTGGCACTGGCGCTCGCTCACGGCAACGACGAGCCAGTGGGCTGGCGATCACTCGACGGCACCCCGATGATGTCCCGGATCGGCTTGGTGGACCTGGGCGCCCCGCCCGAACTGCTGGCGGGTGGCATTACCTCGATGCGGGTCTTCGCCGGGTATGCCGGCTGGGGTGCGGGCCAGTTGCGCGAGGAGATCGACGAGGGTGCCTGGTATGTCCTGCCGGGGGACCCGGCGGATGCCTTCGCTGCTGATCCGGAGCGGCTGTGGCAGCAGGTGCTGCGGCGACAGGGCGGTGAACTGGCACTGGTCGCGACATTCCCGGATGATCCGGAGTGCAATTAGACGATTCGGACCGGAGTCAGCGCCGCGTAGACTGTGTCACCGTGAGCACAGAAGTGATGCCTGGCACTGACACTCGCCAGGACGCAGACGTTCGGCCTGACCTGTCGTTCGGTGACGGCGACCACGAGCGGTTCGCGCACTACGTCGAGAAGGACAAGATCGTCGACAGTGCCGTGACCGGGACCCCCGTTGTCGCGTTGTGCGGCAAGGTCTGGGTGCCGAGCAGGGATCCGAAGAAGTTCCCGGTGTGCCCAGACTGCCAGCGGATCTACGAGGGACTACCTGAGGGCGACGACTAGCCTTCGCAGGTCCCGTGCCGGCGCTGCGTACGCAGTGGTTAGCTTTGCTGGCCGAGCAGCGTGCCAGTGAGCTTGACGCCAGCCTTCCGGAGCGAATTGAGCGCCTCGGCCGTGGTCGTAGGATCCACGCCGGCGGTGAGGCCGAGCGGAACCGTGGTGGCGAATCCGGCTGCCGCGGCGTCTGCGGCGCTCGCTCGGACGCAGTAGTCCGTCGCGATGCCGACGACGTCGAGGTTCTTGACGCCGCGTGTACTCAGCCAGGCAAGAAGAGTGTCACCGCTCCCGGCTAGCCCCTCGAAGGCGCTGTAGGCGGCAGCGTGCTGGCCTTTGCGGAAGACCTCCTCGACCCGGCTGGCATCAAAGTCGGGGTGGAATTTTGCTCCGTCTGTTCCGACCACGCAGTGTTGCGGCCATGTCGTCACGAAGTTGGGCTCGCCGGAGAAATGCGAGCCAGGGTCGATGTGGTAATCCTGGCTCGCGACTATGTGGTCGTAGCTGGCCGCGGCCGGGCCGCTGAGGAAATCCGTGATGGCTCGGGCCACCCCAGCGCCACCCGCGACGGCCAGTGATCCGCCCTCGCAGAAGTCGTTCTGCACATCGACGATCAAAAGTGCGCGCACGGGCTGAGCGTAGCGCTAGCTAACGTCGGCGGGCGTACCGGACGTAATCCTGACGAGCTCGTCGAAAGTGGTCGGGAACACGGTGTGGACGTGCCCAGCGGCTGCCCAGACCACGTCATAAGACCGCAGCGCGGTATCCACCAGAGTGCGGATCGGGCTCGGGTGACCGACGGGTGCCACGCCTCCGATGCGCTGCCCGGTTGAGGTGTAGACGAAGTCGGGGTCAGCGCGGCCGACCTTATGAGCACCGACCTCAGCGGCGACCTTTGCGGTATCGACGCGATGCGCTCCGCTGGTGAGCACGAGGAGCGGCTCGCCATCGGCGCTGAACACCAGGCTGTTCGCGATGGCACCGACTTCGCAGCCAAGCTGGGCCGCAGCGGTGGCCGCAGTCGGTGCGGGCTCGGCAAGCTCGCGGACCCGACCCTGGACGTCGAGCTCGGCTAGCTGGTCGGCAACGTGTTCGGCGTTCTTGTGCACCGGCTCAGTCTGGCATGGCCGCTCGCGCGATGCGCAACCGTATTACGGTCGCCCAGTTACGGTCGCCCGCTGGCTGGAACGTCAGTCGCGGTCCGGCGTGAACACGGTGGGGATAGCCGGGTAGCCGCGCGATAGCTGACGGGCGTGCGCTGGCAGCTCGGACAGGGCATCAGCATGCCTGGCCCGAGCCGTCCCGATTGACTCCTGCGCGATGATCTGACCGCCACGGACGAGCGGCTGCAGCAAAGGCCTTCCGCCGTTCCCTTCGTTGGGTTCGGAATCGGTCACTAGTTCGGCCGTGGCCAAGCCGCTCTCGCCGAGTTGCCTGACGGCCCACTTGCGTCCGCCTCGCGACGGCTTGCCAACCGACCGCTTCGCGACTGGGCGCAGCGGGCCGGGCCCTTCTGAGTCAGCGCGCGCGACCAGCTTGTAGACCAGAGCGGCGGTCGGCGCGCCTGACCCGGTTACCAGGGACGTGCCGACCCCGTAGGCGTCGACCGGCTCGGTGGCAAGCGCGGCGATGGAGTACTCGTCCAGGTCGCCAGTGAGCACGATCCTGGTACTGGTCGCGCCCAGGGAATCGAGCTGGGCGCGCGCCTCGCGGGCGACGGCGGCCAGGTCCCCGCTGTCGATCCTGATCGCGCCGAGATCGGGGCCGGCGAGCTCGACCGCGGTGCGGACCGCGCCGGGCACGTCGTATGTGTCGACGAGCAGCGTGGTGCCCGGCCCGAGGGCGTCAAGCTGGGCGGCAAACGCTTGCTTCTCGCCGTCGTACAGCAAGGTGAACGCGTGCGCGCTGGTCCCGCTCGTGGGCAGCCCGTACTGGTATCCCGCCCGGAGGTTCGAGGTAGTGGCGAAGCCGGCGATGTAGGCGGCCCTCGCGGCTGCCACTGCCGATCGCTCATGTGTGCGGCGCGAGCCCATCTCCACGAGCGGGCGGCCCTGGGCGGCTGTGACGATCCGGGAGGCCGCCGAGGCGATGGCACTGTCATGGTTGAAGATCGACAGCGCCAGCGTCTCCAGGATCACCGCCTCGGCGAATGGTCCCTCGACGACCAGGATCGGTGAGCCGGGGAAATAGCAGTCGCCCTCGGCGTATCCCCAGATATCTCCGCTGAACTGGTAACTCCGGAGGAAGTCGAGTGTGGGGCTGTCGACGATCCGCGCGCGCTCGAGGAACTCAAGGTCGGCGTCGGCGAACCGGAACTCCTGCAAGGCGTCCAGCAGCCTGCCGGTGCCGGCCACGACGCCATAGCGACGGCCGTTCGGCAGGTGCCGGGCAAACATCTCGAACACGGCGCGCCGGCGCGCAGTCCCGCTCGCCAGCGCGGCCCGCACCATGGTCAGCTCGTAATGATCGGTCAGCAGCGCGGTGCCCGTTGCGTCACGGTCGCCCGCCAGGTTAAAGCTCACCAGGGCAGCTTATGAATCTGCGAGCAATGCGCCAGCGCCAGGATCGTTCTCGGTGCATTGTTGATGCCTCTTGCGCGCCGGACACCGATACCGGTATGAATGACGAGTTTTTCCCATCATTTGTTGCAACGGGGCACGAGGGGACAATCATGCGCGCTCAGCTCAACTGGCATCGGCGGGTCAGGCCGGCAGCGATAGCCGCTGTGACGATAGCCGGGCTTGGCCTAACCGTCATGACCAGTGCGGCGTCGGCTTCGGTCGCAGCCAATCCCGCGGCAAGCAGCGCGAAGGCTAGCGCGCACTGGCGAATCGTGGCGCGTGCGAACGACGCGCTGACCACCATCGTGGCCCCGGCTGCCGGAAGCGCCTGGGCGCTGGGCGAGAAGGCCGGAGGGACTTTCGGGAGCCTGCCCGCCGGAGTCCGCTGGAATGGTCACCGGTGGTCGCCCGTCAGCTTCCCCAAGGCCGTGCAGAGTGGCATCGCCTGTTCAGGCGCGAGTTCGCCTCGAAACGTGTGGGCTCTCGCAGGGTTGAGTCTCGATGGCGGTTCGGCAAGCTACGCCGGAGCGCTGCGGCTATCTGGCGCCAAGTGGGTCGTGAAGAAGGCGTTCACTCCGGCCGGCCTGGTCTCCGGCTGCACGGTGCTCAGCCCGACCAACATCTGGGTGTACGGGCTGACGCATGTGGCGCCGGGCCTTGGCACCTGGCGGCTGAAGGGCACCACCTGGCGCGCGACGACGACTGGCCATTTCTACCTCATCTCTGCCAGCAAGGTATCTGCCCGCGACATCTGGGCGATGGCAGCCGACCAGGTGGGCAACAACGACGTGATCGCGCACTTCAACGGCAGCTCGTGGAGTGCTGACTCGGCATTCGCGGCTGCGCTGCCCGCCCAGTCCAGCACGCTGACCTGGTCCGTCTCCGCGATCAACGCGGTGCGTGCTGGCGATGTCTGGGTAGCCGGGCAGATCCTCAGAGAAACGAGTCCAGACACCTGGGTTCCGAGTCCGTACGTCCTGCACCTGGCCGGCGGCAAGTGGCACACGGTGGCTCGCTCGAACGCTGGCTACTACCTGCCCGGAGCGGTTTCTGATGGGCATGGCGGCTGGTGGTCTCAGGGCACGGGGCTGGAGTTTGGCTTTGGCGCGGCGTCCGCCAAGCCCTACCTGCTGCATGAGTCGGGCGGGCGCTGGAGCCGGGTGTCGATTGCCGTGCCGAAGGGCTACCAGATGCAGATCATGGACGTGGTTCACGTGCCGGGGTCGCACGCGATGCTCGCTGTCGCGTCGCTGTACAACGGGTCGCCGACGTTGCGCTCGGTCGTGCTTGCCTACGGGCAGCTGCCGAAGTAACCGTTGCTAACGGGCCGCAGCGGCGCAACCGGACGGCAGTTCCGCGCATCCGGACTAGCGCGGCGACTTCGGCCGCACCGCGCACGGGCGGATCGTGACGTCGGCCCAGTTGTACCGGACCGTCATGATGCCGAGGCTTGCTTGTTCGTTGTCTCGGTGACACGGTGACGTGGATCAGCGAGCTGCCGCGTGATCACGCCCGATTGGTCGCGCAATATCTGGGCAAGTGCCGGTGGTGTAGCTGGCGTCATAGGTGTCAGGCTGCCGCCGACAAGGCCGCGGCCGTCGGCCGAACTGCGTACCTGCGGATAACCGCGGCCTAACGGCGTGGCAGACCCGTGCGCCTGGCTTTCCAGCTCTATTTGCTAAAAAAGCCCGGCACAAGCCGAAGGGGCGCAATGTCCGTGCGTTCGCGTCCGGCGGCAGTGGAACACTAACTTCGGGAGAGTGGCACACTGACCTACTGGGGAGGTGACGGCAGGTGGGCGTCGCGCCAGTTGAAGTTGAGCAGCCAGTGACAAGACAGGACACTGCTCTGGACGCACCGTGGGTGACTGTCGTCTGGAATGACCCGGTGAACCTCATGAACTACGTGACGTACGTGTTCCAGAAGGTCTTCGGCTACCCCAAGGCCAAAGCAGAGAGACTCATGCTGGACGTGCACCACAAGGGCAAGGCTGTGGTCTCCGCTGGCACCAGGGAGGCCATGGAGCGGGACGCCGAGACGCTGCACGGCTACGGCCTCTGGGCGACGGTCACCCACGACGCCTGAGCTTGGACATCCACCCGTGAGCTGGGAGATCCTCGCGTGAGCTGGGACGCTTTCCCTGAGGGAGGTGACGAGGCCATCGGCTCGGCTGCCGCATTCCGGCCGGTTCCCGGCGGAGCTTCCGCGTTCTTCGAGCAGGCCCAGGCTGGCGTGATCCGGAGCCTGGTCAGCCAGATCGCCGAGCTTGTCAGCGCCGATAGCAATGCCGCCGCCACCGGGCCGGCGAGCAACGACATGGAAGCCCAGCTCGGGCTGTCCAGTCATGCCGAGCTGCCCGATGACCCAGTGCTGGCCAGGTTGCTCCCTGATGGGTACTCGGACGACCCGCAGGCTGCGGCCGAGTTCCGCCGTTACACCGAGGAGACGCTGCGCTCGGCCAAGGTCGCGTCTGCGCAGGCGGTGCTCTCGTCACTGCCGCCGGACGGCGGGGAGGTGCGGCTCAGCGAGCCGGAGTGCCAGCAGTGGCTCCGCGCCCTGAATGACGTTCGCCTGGCGCTCAGCGTCCGGCTGGGCATCACCGACGAGAACCAGGAGCTGTCGGAGCGGCTGCTGCCTGAAGATCCGCGTTCCGCCTATGTCTGGGTTTATCAGTGGCTTGCATACTTGCAGGACAGCCTCATCGAGGCCCTCTCCTAAGCAGCCCCTACTCCTAGCGGCAAGACTGTCCTCGGCCACACCCCAGGCGGCCACACCCCAGGCGGCGACACCCCAGGCGAGCGCACGGCCGGGCTGGGATCTGGGCTAATCTGCCCGCATGCTGACGATCAGCGCGGAGTTGCGCGCCCAGATCCTGGCGCACGCTCGCGCCGACCATCCGGACGAGGCATGCGGCGTGATCGCCGGCCCGGAGGGCAGTGACCGCCCGGAACGGTTCATCCCGATGCTGAATGCTGAGCGGTCGCCGACCTTCTACCGGTTTGACTCGCTCGAGCAGCTGCGCGTGTGGCGGGCGATGGACGACCAGGGGGAGGAACCAGTGGTGATCTATCACTCGCACACCGCCACCGAGGCCTACCCATCCCGGACCGATGTTTCCTACGCCAGCGAGCCTGGTGCGCATTATGTCCTAGTCTCGACGAGAGATCCGGACCGTGATGAGTTCCGCTCGTTCCGGATCCTGGACGGCCAGGTCTCCGAGGAGGACGTAACCGTCGAGCCGGAATGATAGCGGCCAGCCGCCGGTTGCATGGCCTAGTGGACGCCGCTGGCCCGGCTCCGCGCGGCCAGCGCGGACTCCTGGCCGAGCCCGGCGAACCTAGCGAAAGACCCACCAGCGCACGTAGCCACTGGAGCGAATAGTCATGGCGATCGAAGTCCGTATCCCGACCATCCTGCGCAGCTACACCGGCGGCGAGAAGTCGGTTGAGGGCTCGGGCAGCACTCTCGACGAGCTGTTCGCCGATCTCGACGGCCGTTACGACGGGCTGCGGGAGCGGCTGATGGACGACTCGGGCCTGCGCCGCTTTATCAACGTGTACCTGAACGACGAGGACGTCCGCTTCCTTGGCGGGCTGTCCGCCCAGGTGAGCGACGGCGACACTGTCACGGTGCTGCCGGCGGTAGCCGGCGGCGCGAGCTGACCCGCGCGCAGGGGCTAACTGGCAGATGCGGTACGACTCCCTACTGGACGCCACGGGCGGGACGCCCCTGGTCGGGCTGCCGCGGCTGTCGCCGAGCCCGGAGGTGCGCCTGTGGGCGAAGCTCGAGGACAGGAACCCGACCGGATCGGTGAAGGACCGCGCGGCGACCTTCATGGTGGCGGCCGCGGAGAAGGACGGCCTGCTGCGCCCAGGCTCGGTCATCCTGGAGCCGACCTCCGGTAACACCGGCATCAGCCTGGCCCTTGTGGCCCGGCTGCGCGGCTACCAGCTGATCTGCGTGATGCCGGAGAACACCTCCGTCGAGCGGCGAATGCTGCTCGAGGCGTATGGCGCGTCCATCATCTTCTCCCCGGCAGCCGGCGGCTCGAACGAGGCGGTCCGGGTCGCTCAGGGCCTAGCCGGCGAGCACTCCGACTGGGTGATGCTGTACCAGTACGGCAACGAGGCCAATGCCCGCGCGCATTACGAGACGACCGGACCCGAGCTCCTGGCTGACCTGCCCGAGATCACCCACTTCGTGGCTGGCCTCGGGACCTCCGGCACGCTGATGGGCACGGGCAGGTTCCTGCGCGAGCACGTGCCGGGAGTGCAGATCGTGGCGGCCGAGCCCCGGTACGGCGAGCTGGTCTACGGGCTGCGTAACCTGTCCGAGGGCTTCGTGCCAGAGCTCTATGACGAGTCCGTCCTCACGTCGAGGTTCTCGGTAGCATCGTCCGACGCACTGCGCCGGACCAGGGAGCTCTTGTCTGAGGAGGGCCTGTTCGCCGGCATTTCCTCGGGGTGCGTGCTGCACGCCGCTCTGGGCCAGGCCGCGAAGGCGCAGAAGGCGGGGGAGCGGGCCGACATCGCCATGATCATCGCGGACGCCGGCTGGAAGTACCTGTCGACCGGCGCTTATGGCGGGACGCTTGAGGAAGCCGAGGCGAGGCTGGAGGGCCAGCTCTGGGCCTGACGACAGCGGTCAGTTGCGGAACCGGATCGCTGCACAGCGCTGGCCAGGACGACTACGCATGACAACCCCGAGGCAGAAGGCGAGCCTGTCCGCATGACGGTATTCGACGAGGCAACCGCGGTCACCCGGCGGAGCCAGACAGTGGACGCGGCCGGGGAGCTGAGCGCATCCACCGGGGTGTTGCTGTATGACGCAGTCGCTGACCCCCGGTTCGCCCTTGTCGCGCCAGGCGGCACAACGCCGCCGGCGGTCAACGGCGGCGCCCTGCTGGCTACCGTGCTGCGCGCGGTGCTTGACTGCTCGCCGCACCCGCATCCGGTGGCGACTAGCGCTAACTTCCTCCAGGTACCACAACTGGCCGCGGCGGAGGTGCAGGTCAGCTGGCTCAAGCATGGCAAGACCGCGTCGACAGCACGGGCCAGCCTCATCCAGGACGCCCAGGTCGTCCTCGATACCACCATCACCACGGGAACGGTGCCTGGCGGGCCGGCGGCGACAGAAAGCAGCGCGGCCGACCGGGCTAAAGAAGTTTCGCCCGCGCTCGACTGGACTGGCGAACGGCCGCCGTTCCCCCATATTGACGAGTGCCTTGATCTGGGCAACTGGCCCGGCTCGGTGGCGGCTGATGGCACAGCCGGGTTTCCCGCCCAGGTGGAGGTCCTGCTCGATCCTGCCTGCACCGGCTGGCGCGGGGGACAGCCATCGGGTTTGCCGGAGATGCGGGGCTACGTCCGGCTGCGGGAGCCTCGCGACCCGGATGCGCTGCTGCTGGCGCTGGCGGTCGACGCGCTGCCGCCGGTGGTGTTCGGCCTCGGCGCGACTGGCTGGGCGCCAACGGTGGAGCTCACCTGGCACATGCGCGCCGTACCCGCCCCTGGGCCGCTCCAGGTGGCGGCCCGGTGCCGGCACGTCAGCGGCGGATGGTTCGACGAGGAGGCTGAGGTGTGGGATGCCGCCGGCCGCCTGGTCGCGCAGAGCAGGCAGCTGGCCCGGGTGGGCCGCGGCCGGCTGCGGACCCTGGCCAACGGCTCGGCCCCTTCGGCTGAGGCCGCCGCCAGGGGCCAGTGAGGCTTAAGCGACGCTCTTGATCCGCCAGACGAAGATCGAGGCGAATGCCGCGACAATCGCGGTCCCGGCGAACAGCGTCGGGTAACCGCCGAGCGACACCAGCGGGCCCGCGATCGCGGCGCCGATGGCGGCCGGGCCGACGATGGCGATGTTGATGATGCCGAGGTCCTTGGCGCGGTCAGCGGCGGCCGGCAGCACCTGGGTGATCAGGGCCTGATCCACCGCCAGGTAGGCGCCGAAGCCCATCCCGAACAGCACCGCGGCCACCAGTGAGGCGTCCCAGTTCTCCACGAACGTCAGCAGCAGCGCGGCCACGCCCATCAGCGCGCCCGAGATCGTGACGATCATCTTCCGCTTGCCGATCCGGTCGGAGTAAATCCCGCCGACAACCGCCGTCAGCACCACGCAGACGGTGTAGATAACGATCAGGATCAGCAGGCCTGTCGCCGCCGCGATGTGATCGTGCGCGTAGAGCTTCACCTTGTCGCGCAGGAAATACAGCAGGTAGAGCGTGCCCATCGCGATAGCGAGTGACGCTAGAAACCGGGTGAGCCACGCCCAGGCGAAGTCCGGGTACTCGCGCGGGCTGATCCAGTACGCCTTTGCCAGCTTCTTCCAGGAGAAGGCGTCAGCGTGCCGCGGATCGAGCGGGTGGTCGGGAGTCAAGAAGACGAACGGGATCACCAGCACGAAGAACAGCACGGCCATGACGTAGTAGCCAGGGACGACCTTGCTAGCGAAGACGAGGACTACGAGCACAGTACCGACGACCAGGCCCAGGGCTTGCGGCATGCCGACCCAGCCGGCCACCGTCGCTCGCTGCCGGACCGGTACGTGATCGGGGACGGCGGCGCTGAGGCTGGCGTACTCGCCGTTCTGGAAAGCGCTGAACAGCACCCAGAAGATCGCCACTCCGGCGACAGTGCGCTGGTGCGCCAGCAGCAGCATGCTGATCGCGCCGAGAAAGGCCATGATCAGCGTCCACCGGTGCCGCCGCCCGTTCAGGCCGAAGAAACTGAAGGCAAACGTGGTCCGGTCGGACAGGGCTCCGGCCAGCGGAGTCGCAAGCACCGAGGCAACGGCGCCGACGCCGGAAACGATCGCGAGCGCCTGGATCTTGTGCTTGCTGTCGATGTCCTGGAGCTGGATCGGCAGCAGGACCTGGATCGGAGTCAGCGAAGCCATCCACATGCCCAGGCTTGCCAGGCTCAGCCCGGCGATCCAGCCCTTCCGCACATGCACCGAGGGCTCCGCCAGCGCCAGCGGGACCGAGCGCTCCTGCTCGGTGGACTGGTCGGTCATGACACCTCCGCGGGCGCTGGGCTCGCCCCTGTCGCTGGCCCGGAAGCCTTATTGCTGATCCGCTGTTTGGGGGATGATAGTCGGAGTGCGAGCTTTGTGACAGCCTTCGGCCGTCGATTTGCTGGCATCGGGGGCTAGTCTCGGTTGCTGTGATGACAGCGGAATCCCGGCTCATCGCTGAAGCGCCGTGCAGGTAACGATAGTGGGCTGGTCAGGCAGCTTCCCCGGCCCGCGGAGCCCGGCATCCTGTTATCTGATTGATACCGGCGACTTCCGGCTGGTCCTCGACCTGGGGAACGGGGCAGTTGGCGCCCTGCAGCAGTACACCGACCTGGGCGCCGTTGACGCGATCTGCCTGAGCCACCTGCACGGTGATCATTGCCTGGACATGATCGGCTACTCGGTCTACCAGAACTACCATCCGGACGGCCCGCGGCCGCGGATCAGCGTTTACGGCCCCGACGGCACGTACGAGCGGCTGGCGAGGGCCCTCGGCAGCGAGCAGCCCGGCATGGCCGGTGCGTTCGAGTTCACCACGCTGGCGGCGGGCACGATCGAGATCGGCCCGCTGCGGGTGAGCACCGGGCACGTCAATCACCCGGTTGAAACCTTCGGGTTCCGGATCCAGCACGACGGCCAGGTCCTCGCGTATTCGGCCGACACCGGACCATCCGACGAGCTCGTCCGGCTGGCTAGCGGTGCGGATCTGCTGCTGAGCGAGGCCTCGTTCCTCGACGGTCCTGATCTGCCCGTCGACCTGCATCTGACCGCTCGCCAGGCCGCTGAGCACGCGGCGAGGGCAGGGGTGGGTGAGCTCGCGCTGACCCACTTGGTGGCCTGGAATGATCCGGCGACCAGCCTGGAACAGGCGTCGACGGCCTTCAGCGGCCCGCTGCGGCTCGCCAGTTCCGGTCTCCGGCTGCTTGGCGGAGCGTCGGCCTGACAGCCTCCTGCGGAGGGCCGCAGGTCGCAGACACCCGTCGCGTGGCGCATAGACTCCCTTGCCATGCGCGTCCTCGTCACCGGCGGCGCCGGGTTCATGGGATCACACCTGGCGGACGCCTTGATCGCCCGAGGTGACGAAGTCGCCGTCGTGGACGACATGTCGACCGGGCGGCCCGGCCGCGTGCCGGAGCAGGCGATCACGCACAAGGTCAGCGTCACCGAGGCAGACGCTCTCGGTGCACTCGTGGCAGAATTCCGGCCCGAGCTCATCTGCCACCTGGCAGCGCAGATCGATGTCCGCGTATCGGTCGTGCATCCGGCGTTCGATGCTGAAGCCAACATCATTGGCACGGTGAACGTGCTGGAGGCCGCGCGTGCAGTCGACGCGCGGGTGCTGTTCGGCTCCACCGGCGCGGTTATCTACGGCCGTGACGCCCCGATACCCTCGCTCGAGGACGTCCTGCCGCTGCCGGAGTCCCCCTACGGCGTGGCCAAGCACTGCGGCGAGCAGTACGTCGCGCTCTACAACCGACTGCACGGCACGAACCACGCCGTCCTGCGCTTCGCGAACGTGTACGGACCGCGGCAGGATCCGGCTGGCGCGGCCGGCGTAGTCGCGATCTTCTGTGCCCAGGCGCTCGCCGGTGAGCGCCCCACCGTCTACGGCGACGGTCGCCAGACGAGGGACTACGTGTACGTCGGCGACGCGGTGGAGGCGTTTCTGGCGGCAGCGGACAGCGGACGGCCGGGCACCTGGAACATCGGCAGCGGAGTGGAAGTCAGCGTCCTGAAGCTCATCAAGGTGATCAGCAACATCACCGGGCAGACCATCGACCCGGTGTTCGCCCCAGCCCGCCCTGGCGAGCTGCTGCGCGGCGCGCTGGCCCCTGAGCGCGCCAAGCGCGATATCGGCTGGGCTGTGACAACGCCACTGGCCGAGGGCGTGGCCAGGGCGTACCGCTGGATCGAGGCAGGCACGCCGGAACGAGCCGGCTGGTAGCACTAGGCTGGCGATCATGCCACGACCAGAGCAACGGCAGCCCGATGAGCTGCGCGAAGTCAAGATGACCAGGGGCTGGCTGGATCACGCCGAAGGATCGGTGCTGGTCGAGTTCGGCGCGACCAGGGTGCTGTGCGCAGCCAGCGTGCAGGAGGAGCTGCCCCGCTGGCGCCGCGGCAGCGGGCAGGGCTGGGTGACGGCCGAGTACGCGATGCTGCCGAGGGCGACGAACACGCGCAGCGACCGCGAGTCTGTTAAGGGCAAGATTGGCGGCCGTACTCAAGAGATCTCGAGGCTGATCGGGCGTTCGCTGCGCGCCTGCATCGATCCGAATGCGCTCGGTGAGAATACGATCGTCATCGACTGTGACGTGCTGCAGGCCGATGGCGGCACCCGCACGGCTGCGATCACTGGCGGATACGTGGCGCTGGCGGACGCTATCACGTGGCTGAAGGGCCGCAAGAACTTTAAGAGCGAGCCGCTAGTTGCCTCGGTTGCCGCGGTCAGCGTCGGCATCGTCGATGGCGAGCCGCGTCTGGACCTGTGCTACGAAGAGGACGTCGCCGCGCAAACCGACATGAACGTGGTATGCACCGGGGACGGTAACTTCGTCGAGGTGCAGGGCACGGCAGAGCGCATGCCATTCGATCGCAAGCTCCTCGACGGCCTGCTGGATCTGGCGGTGGCCGGCTGTGCCGAGCTGACCAAGCTCCAGCGGGCCGCGCTCGGCGCATGAGGCTCGTGCTGGCTACCGCCAATCCGCATAAGGTCATCGAACTGAGCAGGATCCTGGAGGCCAGCCACGTCGACGTGGCGCTAGCCGGCCTGGGCGAGTTCCCCGGCGCCCCGGAGGTGGCCGAGACCGGCGCGACATTTGCGGAGAATGCGCTGCTCAAGGCCCATGCCATCGCTCAGTTCACCGGCCTGCCCGCGGTCGCAGATGACTCTGGCCTCTGCGTCGACGCGCTGAACGGCATGCCCGGCGTGCTGTCCGCCCGCTGGTCGGGCAAGCACGGTGACGACGCGGGGAACCTCCAGCTGCTGCTGGCTCAGATCGCCGACGTTCCCGACGACCGACGCGGCGCGCAGTTCGTCTGCGCCGCCGTGCTGGCGCGACCGGACGGGCTCGAGCAGGTAAGCGAGGGCCGTGTGACTGGCCGGCTGATCCGGGAGCCGCGCGGCAGCAACGGGTTTGGCTACGATCCGATCTTCGTGCCTGACTCCTCTGACATCACGACAGCGGAGATGGACCCGGCCGACAAGGACCGGATTAGTCACCGCGGCAAGGCGCTGCGTGGCCTAGTCCCGGCTATCGCGGCCTGCTCGGCTAGTCTCAGCACCAGCATGGAGAAGGGTCATATGCGGGAAGGGAACGAGGATGACCGAAACCCGGCTGGCTCCCGGCGACACGGCACCTGACTTCACGCTGCCCGATGCGCAGGGCAATGCCGTCAGCCTGTCCTCGCTGCGCGGCAAGCGCGTGATCATCTACTTTTACCCGGCGGCGATGACGCCAGGCTGCACGAAGGAGGCGTGCGACTTCCGCGATAGCCTGTCCAGCCTGGCCGCCGCCGGTCTCGCCGTGATCGGCATCTCGCCCGACGGTCCCGCGAAGCTTGCGAAGTTCGCCGAGCGGGACGGCCTGACGTTCCCGCTGCTCAGCGACCCGGACCACAAAGTGCTGGACGCCTACGGCGCCTACGGGGAGAAAATGCTCTATGGCAAGAAGTCCGTCGGCGTCATCCGGTCAACTTTCGTGGTCGACCCGGATGGCAAGATC
>Ga0335073_10008665_pt1 | contig 14276 bp, 13 predicted proteins | sample Lox_Sample_22_FD_207093 | JGI IMG/M metagenome (GOLD analysis project Ga0335073, IMG submission 207093) | Soil microbial communities from Loxahatchee National Wildlife Refuge, Florida, United States - Lox_Sample_2.2 | ecosystem: Environmental > Terrestrial > Soil > Wetlands | place: USA... | reverse complement strand
GCTCTTGAGATACGCCGCCATCCACGCGTCGCCGCCGTTCTCCTTCAACGGCTGCACGAACACATCCGCAATCGCCCCTTCGATCACTTCGCCAAGCCGGCCTTCCGCAATCGCCGCCTGCAAATCCGCGAGCGTATGCATCCACCCCTTCTCCGGAGACCACAGCAGCTCCATCACCCTGTGCAGCAGCAGCCCCCGTTCGGCCGCCGACAATCCCCAGTCATTGCGATTCAGCTCCTCCGCATTCAGCCGCCGTGCCGCGAACGCCCGAAACGGACACGCCGCCTGATCCCGAATTACCGAATAGCCGCCCGCACATTCCTCGCGCGGCCACGCAATCGTTCCCGACGCGTCCGCGACCTCCTGCAGCTTCGCCGCCGCATGCACTTCCGTCTCAACGCCAAGCTCGTGCAGCACCTCGTCCGACCGATGCCACCTCGCCTTGGTGCCCCATTCAAAGCCCGGTGCTGCCTTTGAGTGGGTATCGCCGGCCACCTCCGCAATCAATGGAGACGCCCGCAACTCTCCATCCTTGTCCCGCTCCGCATGACTGAACACCACCGAACTGAGCCCTGATCCCTGAGCCCTGACCCCTGTGCCCTGACCCCTGATCTGGGTGCCCCATTCAAAGCCTGGTGCTGGCTTTGAGTGGGTTCGAGATTCTGATCCCCGATCCCTGTTCCCTGATCCCTGTTCCCTCGGTTCTGATCCCCGGGTGCCCCAGGTCTCGATTTTGAGACCTGGGTTCAAACCAACACTCGCCACAATTCTCTTCGTTGCCGTCGCAGCCAGTTCCCAGTCGTCTTCAGCAGTCGCATGCGGCATCCCCGCGCGCCGCTGCACATCGCTTGGCAGCAGAGGTTGCAGCCTTCCCCGCGCCGGCCACGCCTGGTCATCCGCACCCAGAAACCACACCGCATCGAACTGCTGCCCACTCGATTCGAGCGCGCCCATCACCTGCACCGGAGCGCCATGCGACTCCGCGGCAAAAATCGCCTCGGCCGCCTGCGTCTCCAAATTCCCGACAAACTCGCGATATGTCATTCGCCGTCCGTCGAAATCCAGCAACGCCACCTCATCCAGCAGCCGCTCCCAGCGGGCCCGCGCCTGAAAGTCGATCTCGTCCTTTCTCTGCGCACCACGCCAGCCCGCCTGATCCAGAAGCACCTGCACCAGATCCACCCATCGTCCCGCCATGCGCTCGTCTTCTCTCACGCGATTCACCGCGGCCATCTTCTGCATCGCTTCTAGGCGCGCGTGAATATCCACAAGGGCAGGGAAGTGCCGCATCTCCTGCAGCACCTTGCGAAGCGAGATCTCCAGCGACAGCGACCCCGAATTTCGCAGCCTCGCATCGAAACTCCCCAGCGCCAGATATTCATCCAGCGATGTCACCCCGATCTGGGTGCCCCATTCAAGGCCCGGTGTTGGCTTTGAGTGGGCTTGAGGATCTGACTCCTGTTCCCTGATCCCTGTTCCCTGATCTCTGTTTTCCTGCCCCCTGTTTCCTGACTCCTGTTCCCTGATCCCTGTTCCCTGATCCCTGATTTCGAGATACCCAGACAGCAGCAGCCACGACATCTCTTCTTCACTCAACGGACCCGCCGCCCACCGCAGCAGCAGCAGTGCCGCACGAATCACCGGCACATTCCCCAGCGGCTGTCCCAGCGAAAACTCAAACGGCATCCTCGCCGGCGTGGCGAAGACATCGTCTGTCTCCGGCATCAGCACCCGCCGGAAAATCCTCTCCACGTCGCTGCGCACCGCGCCCATGTCAGGCACAATCACACCAATCCGTGTCGCAGCGCTCTTCTCAAACAGTGGATTCTCTTCCAGCAACGCGCGAATCCAGTGCGCGCACACCGTAATCTCATCGCGCCGGTCGTTTGCCCGCACCAGCTTAGGCGGCTCTTTCGCCGCTCCGCCCGTACACCAGGTCACCTCCACGCCTCGCGCCTCAAGCGCTGCGATCAACCTCTTCCGCGCGGGCGTGATGCGATCGAAACCCAGCAGCACAATCTTCGCGGGAAGCGGCAAATCACCGGCCGCCCCCTTCGTCAGCGCATCCGTTACCAGCGACTCGACTCTCGCCCGGCTCACCCATCCCTGCTTGGCGCATTCCTTATCGAATGCCGCCGCCCAATGCCGGAAGCGCTCCGCATCCGTCTGCCCCCACGGGCGATTCCGCTCCTCGTGCGCCTCGTAATCGCAAAGCAGTTTGTATGCTTCTTCCGCCAGCGCAGCCATGCCCTCGGGAGACACCAGCAGCTTCGCATCGTCCCTCTGCATGCGCGTCCACACGCTGCGCTCCTGCAGGCTCGTCAGCAACAGCGGAGCGTCGGTCCGCGCCATGCTGTGCCCCTGCCATAGCCGCAGTACCCAGCTGTCCCAGTCCTCAATCGGCGGAGATGCCCACACCCGCCTGCCCATCTCGCGTTGCCGCAACGCATATTCGCGCCGCAGCCACCGCGCTGCGCGCACGTTCGCCGTGAGAACGGTTGCGCCGTTCTCAAACGCACTCTCGATTTCAATGGGAAGCCGCATCAAGCCGTAACTAAGGAAGGATACTAAGAAGCATACTGCGAAAGGCCACAGCCTGTTTTAGTCTCCAATTCCTGAGCCCCTCTTTTCTAATCGCTAATCCCTAATCGCTAATGGCTGCTTTTCTAATCCCTAATCCCTAACCCCTAATCCCTGCCTTATGTAAACTGAACGGTGAAGCGCTTCTCCCTCTTTCTCTTTGCACTGCTCATCGCCTTCACAGGCTGCCACCGCAACTCCACACCCGCTGCTCACACCGCCACCGGCGAAAAGCCTCACCACGTCCGTGGAGTTGTCGTCTCCACCGACGCCGGCAAGGGCACGGTCACGCTCGATTCTGAAGCCATCCCCGGCTACATGCAGGCCATGATCATGCCCTACTCCCTCAGAAATCCGAGCATCATCAGCGAACTCCATCCGGGAGACACCATCACCGCCGACCTCTTCACCTCCGACTCCGAGAGTGCGCTCGACAACATCGTCGTCGTCGGCCAGGCCAAAGCCGACTACAAGCCGCCCGTCTCCTACAAGCCGCTCAACCCCGGCGATCCCGTTCCCGACTTCAAGTTCCTCAATCAGAGCAACAAGCTCATCCACATTGCGCAATTCCGCGGCAAGGTCCTGCTCGTCACCTTCATCTACACGCGGTGCCCGCTCGCCGATTACTGCCCGCGCATGAGCCGCAACTTCGCGCGCCTCAACAAGCTCCTCGCCTCCGACTTCGATCTCTACTCCGGTACCCACCTTCTCAGCATCAGCTTCGATCCTGAATACGACACCCCCGCCGTCCTCCGCAGCTATGGAGGCTCCTACACCGGCCTCTACACCGACGAAAAGTTCATGCACTGGGACTTCGCCGCTCCGCCCGAAAAAGAGCTCCCCAGCGTCCTCCACTTCTTCCTCGTCGGAGCCACACCCGGAAAAGACAGCACCATCACCCACTCGCTCTCGACCGTCGTCATCGATCCCAGCGGCAAGGTCTACAAGTGGTATCCCACCAACGACTGGACCCCCGAGCAGCTGCTCGCCGACGTGAAACAATTGCTGTCAGAGACACCGCAATCATGATTGTCATCGTCATGGGAGTTGCCGGCTCCGGCAAATCCACCATCGCGCACGCGCTCGTCGCGCTCACCGGCTGGCAGTTTGCCGAGGGCGACGACTACCACAGCGAAGCCAATCGCCGGAAGATGCACTCCGGCATCCCCCTCACCGACGCGGATCGCATCCCCTGGCTCAACAGCCTGCACGACGTCCTCATTGGATGGCATCGCGCCGGCGTCAGCGGCATACTCACCTGTTCCGCGCTCAAGCAGTCTTATCGCGACATCCTCGCGAAAGACCTGCCGCCCGGCTCCTGCCGCTTCGCGCTCCTCGAAGCCCCAGTCTCCACCCTTGCCGCCCGCATGAATCAGCGCCCCGGCCACTTCATGAACCCCGCTCTGCTGCAAAGCCAGCTCGACACCCTCGAGGTGCCCGCCGACGCCCTCCGCATCGACGCCACCCAGCCCCCCGAAGCCGTGGCCCGCGACATCCTCCGTGAGGTAAACGCCGCCTGAATAATGATTGTCATCCTGAGCGAAGCTCGCCGTGGCGAGCGAAGTCGAAGGACCTGCTGTTCCTACTGTTCCCTGATCCTCTGAGCCCTGTTCCCTGATCCCCAATCCCTGTACCCTGAAGCCATGGCAAAGCTCACCATAATGTTCGGCATCGTCCTCATCCTTCTCGGCCTTGTAGGATTCGTCTCTTCGCCTCTGCACGCCCCCACCGCCCTCATCCCCTCCGTCGTCGGAATCATCCTCGCCCTCCTTGGCGGCCTCGCCTCTACTGAAGACGCCAAAAAGCGCATGTTTCACATGCACATCGCCGTCACCGTTGGCCTTCTCGGCTTCCTCGGAACCGCCAAGAGTATCTGGGACTACATTCAGATGCTTCGTGGAGTGCAGTTCCCGCATCCAATCGCCGTCGAAGAAAAGGCCGCCATGTCCGTCGTGCTGCTTGTCTTCGTCGTACTCTGCGTGCGCTCCTTCATCAACGCCCGCCGCGCGCGTGCTTGAGCCCGGAGCCACAGCCTAAGGAGCACTCATGCGCCCCGGGTCCATGTCGATGAAAGCCGAGCGCTCCGGCTCTCCCCGCGGAGGTCTCCGCGCCGCCGCAGGCGATCAGCCCAAAAAGAAGACCGACTACAAGAAGGTCATGCCCGAGATCTGGAAGCTCGTGCGCCCCCGCCGCTGGCTCCTGCTCGCCGGACTCATCCTCGTCGCCATCAACCGCGTCGCCGGACTCGTCCTGCCTTACTCCTCCAAGCCCTTCATCGATCAGGTCCTCCGCCACCACCACCGCGAGCTGCTCTGGAAACTCGTCACCGCTATCTTCATCGCCACCGCCATCCAGGCCGTCACATCCTTCTCGCTCACCCAGCTGCTCTCCAAAGCCGCGCAGCGCATGATCGCCGACCTCCGCCGTCAGGTCCAGCAGCACATCGGCCGCCTCTCCGTCTCCTTCTACGACGCCAACCGTACCGGCGTCCTCGTCTCGCGCATCATGACCGACGTCGAAGGTGTCCGCAACCTCATCGGCACCGGCCTTGTCGAGTTCGTCGGCGGAATCCTCACCGCCATCCTCGCCTTCACCTATCTGCTCTACCGCAGCAGCCGCATGACGCTGATCATCTTCTCCGTCATCGCCGTCTTCGTCCTCATCCTCTCGCGAGCCTTCAAGACCATCCGCCCCATCTTCCGCGAGCGCGGCAAAATCAACGCCGAAGTCACCGGCCGCCTCACCGAATCCCTCGGCGGAGTCCGTGTCGTCAAGGGCTATCACGCCGAGGAGCGCGAGGCCGGAGTCTTCTCCGGCGGCGTGCAGCGCCTGCTCGACAACGTCATGAAATCGCTCACCGCCACCAGCGCGCTCTCCTTCGCCGCCACCACCGTCCTCGGCATCGTCGGCGCGCTCGTCATGCTCCTGGGAGGCAACGCCGCTCTCTCCGGCCGCCTCACCGAAGGCGACTACGTGCAATACACCATGTTCCTCGCCTTTATGATCGCGCCCGTCTTCCAGATCGTGAACATCGGCACCCAGCTCACCGAAGCCGTCGCCGGTCTCGACCGCACCATGGAAATCCTCTCCGAGAGCGACGAATTCGCCGACCCCGCCCGCACCCACACGTTAGGCCCAATCAACGGCGACGTCGCCTTCGACGACGTCCACTTCTCTTACGAGCCCGACAAGCCCGTCCTCCACGGCATCTCCTTCGACTCGCATCCCGGAACCGTCACCGCCCTCATCGGCTCATCTGGATCAGGCAAGTCGACCATCATCAGCCTCATCTGCGCCTTCCACAAGCCCGACACGGGACGTGTCCTCGTCGACGGCATCGACCTCTCGACCGTCCGCCTCGACGACTACCGCTCGCAGCTCGGGGTCGTCCTGCAGGAGTCGTTCCTCTTCGACGGCTCCATCCGCGACAACGTGCTTTTCTCTTATCCCGACGCGACCGAAGAACAGTTCCTCTCCGCCTGCCGCATCGCGCGCGTCGACGAATTCGCCGAGCGCTTTCCCGAGGGATACGACACCATCGTCGGCGAGCGCGGCGTCAAGCTCTCGGGAGGCCAGCGCCAGCGCCTCTCCATCGCCCGCGCCATCCTCGCCGACCCGCGCATCCTCATCCTCGACGAGGCGACGTCATCTCTCGACTCAGAATCCGAAGCCATGATCCAGCAGGGGCTCAGCTTCCTCATGCAGGGGCGCACGACCTTCGTCATCGCGCACCGCCTCTCGACCATCCGCCGCGCCGACCAAATCTTAGTCATCGAAGGCGGATGCATCGTCGAACGCGGCACCCACGAATCCCTCTACGCATTGGGCGGACGTTACTTCGACCTCTACACCCGCCAGCACGGCCTCGAAACCAACCTCTTCCTCGCCCCCGGCGAAGGCGACGTGGTGGAAGAAGCGAAGTAGGCGGGTGGATCAATCAACCTGACGCCCCTGAAGGATTGGGGTGAAGATTGGGTGCCCCATATCTGGCGGTTTCATCGCCAGATGTGGGAATCTGTCTTCCCAAATGAGGTGTCAGGTACCAAAGATACTCTGGTGTCTCATACTAGGCGGCTTCATCGTCAAATTTAGATGAGATAACCATACAATTCCCTCATGCCGGTGGGCCTAAAGCGCTATCAACATGAAGGTGAAGATCACTTTCTCACCTTTAGTTGCCACGGCCGCGAACGCCATCTCGGCACACCGCACGCAAGAAACACGTTTCTCCGGTCACTCGAACTGACCCGCCAGAGCTACGGATTCGAAGTTTTGGGATATGTGGTCATGCCCGAACACGTTCACCTTCTCGTTTCTGAGCCACTCGATCACGAAGTTCCACTTGCAAGTGCGATACAGGCGCTGAAGATCTCTGTCTCGCGCCGGCTCACCGAGCGTCCGTTCCGGCAGAGAAGGTACTACGACTTCAACGTCTTCACGCATAACAAGAGGATCGAGAAGTTACGTTACATGCACCGCAACCCGGTCAAGCGCAGTCTGGTGGAGAACCCGGAGGATTGGGCGTGGTCATCGTACCGCCACTATCTTCTGAACGAACCCGCCCCCGTCCAGATTACTAAGCTTTAGAACTATGGGTGCCCATATCAAATTTTGGGTGCCCCATATCTGGTGGTCTCTTCGGGCGGGTGCCCCACCCTTTATTCTCCGCACAACCTGAGGATGCCCATCGCTTCGTGCAGCGAAGGGTGGGAAAGCAATTCCCTCGACCCGCCCGACACCCGACACTCGCATTTCCCAATAGTCCCATCAGGGATGACACAACCGTAGCCCGGCACGGAAGTGCCGGGACAGGGAAGCAGAAATCATCGAGTCCCGTCAGGGACGACACATGAACAGCCCGGATGACCACCCTTCCACAACCGAGGATGCCCATCCTTCGCGAAGCGAAGGGTGGGAAGCAATCCCCTCGACCCGCCCGACACCTCAAACCTCGCACTTCCCAATAATCCCGAAGGGATGACACAACCGTAGCCCGGCACGGAAGTGCCGGGACAGGGAAGCAGAAACCATCGAGTCCCGTCAGGGACGACACATGAACAGCCCCGATGGCCCACCCTTTACCTGCCACAAACCGAGGATGCCCATCGCTTCGCGCAGCGAAGGATGGGAAGCAATCCCCTCGCCCCGCCGACACCCAAACCTCGCATTTCCCAATAATCCCGAAGGGATGACACAACCGTAGCCCGGCACGGAGGTGCCGGGACAGGGAAGCAGAAACCATCGAGTCCCGTCAGGGACGACACATGAACAGCCCGGATGGCCACCCTCACCACAACCGATGGTGCCAAACCTTCGCGCAGCGGAAGGATGAGAAGCAATCCCCCGATACCTCAGTCTCGAATCACGGCCAGTGTCGACTACGGAACAGGGGTGCCGCCCTTGAGTTTCGGCGTATCCAGCAGCACCTTTTGCCAGCGAACATCCGGAAAATCCTCGACACACAGATAGAGCGATACCTCGCCCTGCCGAAACCTCGTTCCTTTGGGCGAATTCTTACCAACGTGTGCCCACAGATCTCCGCGCACCCCTACGGTAGGCAGGTTTGCGTCCGTAGAAGGTGCCAGGTGTATCTGAGCCCACTGGCTGGACTCAAAAGACCCTCCCGGTCCATTGCCGCTGATGCCGACCACGCCAGCCTCTCCCCTGACTCCAGGCTCGATCGGCCCACCGGAAAGGCCAAAGACGCCAACACCCCGGTCCGCTGCGCCATAGACTCCTGTTCCAGACCGGGGTGGATTAAGAAGAAAAATCGCCGGGCCTGACAAACCAATCACGCCTACGTCCGGGCCTCTCTGGTTTTCCGTGCCTCCAGACGACTGCCCGTAGACACCCGGCAAACCTGCTCCGAACACGCCAGCGCCTGCACTGTCTTTCGGATCGGGATCCCTGACATCAGTACCCAGTCCAACGACGCCCGGGCCCGGAAGTCCCGGAGACTCATTCTCGTTTGCGGGGCCACCCCTCCCTATCACACCAGCGCCAGCCGCGCGAACTTCCATCGTCTGCCAGGGTTTTCCTCCGCGACCAACGACGCCGGCTCCCCCATTGTTCGCTATCCCTTCCAGCCCGTTGAGCCTGTTCGCGACCTCCGATGTACTCCCGTTGGCGGAAAAGACTGAATTGAACGAAATGAACGCTCCGTGCGCGCTAATCACGGTTTCGCTGTCTGCGTCGTTACCTGCGCCAAGCTTTACATGAGCCATGAATTCCCTCCGTGGGTGATGGAATTGAGCAAGTCTAGATTGGCTCAACCGCGGGGGCAATAAACCAGGCACACCGTGTCGGCGGGAGAGACAGCCGTCGATGCCCTCCGGCTGGCCCGCGAGAAGGTGACTGGCGCCTTCAGACACAAGAAGGCCCGGCCATTCGCGCCGGGCCTTCCCATTTTGGGCCGAATTTCAAAATAGGAAGGGAACGCCTTGCATAACTCCTTTGTTGCTTATGAGTTGCCCGCAAGTCAAATGCTGTGTATGACCTGGAGCCGAGACGTCCGCTAACTCATTGCGCATGTATGAGGTACGAATCCAAGGGGGAGGGGGAGGGAGGCCCATTCAGCCGCAACTCCCATCCTGTCGAGCTCAAACTCCAGCCGTAACGCTCCTATTGCTTTCAGTCACTAAGGAGTGTACGTATATGGGGCTAATACTGTTGGCTGCATTCGACTCGCGGAGATCAGCAATGACGGCAGAGTCTAGAGCGTTCTTCAGCTACTCGCGGCTGGACGCCGAATTTGCGCTGAGGCTCGCCAAAGACCTCCGCAATGGAGGCGCGGCCGTCTGGATCGACCAGCTCGATATCTCACCCGGCGATCACTGGGATATCGCAATTCAGAAAGGGGTTGGCAGTTCGTCGAGTTTGTTGGTGGTTCTCTCGCCGCACGCGGTTGAATCCGAAAATGTGATGGACGAAGTGTCCTACGCGATCGAAGAAAAGAAGCTGGTCATCCCTGTGCTCTATCGCACCTGCGACATCCCACTCCGGCTCCGTCGCGTGCAATACATCGATGTTCGAACAGACTACGAGGCGGGATTACAGAGAATCCTGACTTTGCTCCACGCCTATCAACAGGCTGCAACAGGTCCCGGCACACAGGAGCCTCGAGCGACGACGGCACAGTGGGAAACCGCCCAGGCGCGGGCCGCAGCCCAGGCGCGTGAAAGGGAGCAGGCCGCCAGCGCCGCGCAAGCCCGTGCCGCTCAGGAGCGGATTGCCAGGGAGAACGCCGAGCGCGTTGCCCAACAGCAAGCGGCGCAGCAGGCACGGAACCGCGCTGCAGCACCGCCGCCAGGCGTCCCGTTTGGCGTTGTAGCTCCGGCTCGGTCGGGCTCGTCCAAAAAAATCATTTGGGCGGTGGTTGGAGGCTCCATTTTCCTGCTTTTGCTCATCGGGGTGATTTCAAGCATGTCGAATCATCGAACCGAGCAGACACCGACAAGTGTTGCCTCTGCGCCTGAGCTTCCAAGTACGCCCGCGGGCGCCGAACCCGCTCATGCGGCCACCGCTCCGCCCGCCGGACAGAACTCCTCAGACACAGAAGCGCGGCCTGACCTCCATCAATGGCTCCTGGATGTGCTGATTGCCTCTCAAGGGCCGTCAGTTGATGCGCTGCGACCATATTTCGACGAGACCGTCTCGCCGTATTACTCCATGCCGAGTGCTGGTTGGTCTGCAATTGCAGCCGACAAGGAGGCTTACTTCAGCCGCTTTCCGGAAATCCACTATCAGCTGCTCATGTGGAAGCACACCCCGCAGTCCGATGGCAGCGAAGAAGTTGAATACGACATTTCCTACCGTGAGGTCCGCACCGATGGAGTTCTCGCCCATGGCGTTTCCCACTCCGTGGCGACCGTTCGCTTCAAGGACGGCGTCTGGAAGATAACCGCCATCCGCTAAATACGCATACATTTTTGGCTGGTGGCCCACACAAGCCCGATCGCTCATTTCATCAGCAGTCCCGAAGGGACGACACACCCTATAGCTCGGCACGGAGGGCCGGCAAGTCCTCATCAGTGCTGCCCGATCGAACAAAAGATCGTCATGAGAGTTGCAATCGCAGCCAGGATCACCAGCACGGCGAGATACGCCATGGGCCCCGCCGGTTTCCTGGACTTTGTAAGCTCCCGCCTCGGTTTGACATATTCCCAATTCTGCGTAGTCATTGACATGAATAACACCTTCGCAAGACGGTTATTCCCGAGCGTCCTATCCTGGACTCGTTCGCAGCGGCGCAGCAAAGGAACTTGGCGGCCTGCTGCCCTGCCTTATTCGCACTGGCATTTATTGGATATCCGCGGGCAACCTTTCGATTCTTGATGCGTGCCCGATTTGTGTTTTGCGAGGATACGGGTGGAAAGGCCACCCTTACTTGACACAAATGAGGGTGCCCCATCCTGAGCAGCGCGAAGGGTGGGAAGCAATCCCCTCAACCCCCCCGGCACCTCCAGCCTCGCTCGCCTCGCATCGCGAGGCCCGGTAGAAGGGCGGGGGACGGGTGGACCATCCTTTCACGCCTAAGACAAATGAGGGTGCCCCATCCTGAGCTCGCTGTGACGAGCGAAGGGTGGGAAGCAATTCTCTCAACCCGCCCTGACACCTCCAGCCTCTCTCGCCTCGCATCGCGAGGCCCGGTAGAAGAGCGGGGGACGGGTGGACCATCCTTTCACGCCTAAGACGACCGAAGGGTGGGAAGCGATCCCCAATCCGCCCGACACCCCAAACCTCGCATGTCCCAATAATCCCGAAGGGATGACACAACCGTAGCCCGGCACGGAAGTGCCGGGACCGGGACAGAGAAGCAGAAATCATCGAGTCCCGTCAGGGACGACACATGCACAACAACGGACGGATAGCCTACCCGACGCATCCAGCCCCACAAGATGCTTTTGTTTCGTAAGGGCACGGCTTTAGCCGTGCACAATCAACCGGGTCCGAAGGACCGTACTTCACTGCCGCAGGCGAAGCGGAAGCGAGGTATAGAATCGCACCTGGTACACAAAATGGCTTACAAAAAGATCAACGTGGAGCTGATCGTCTTCGCCGATGAAGCCGAATCAGTTGTTGCAGAGTTGAACGCGTCCTTCGATCGTCTCGAAGAACATCACACAATCTTCGGCGGAGGCATCGAAACCGTCGCCGTCGACCACAGCCAAACAAGAAAGAGATCCGCGCTCAGGCACACAGTGGCCGCGGGAGAGACAGCCGTCGATGCCCTCCGTCTGGCCCGTGAGAAGGTGACGGGCGCCCTCAGAGAGATCATCTGACCTGCCGATACCGTGAGCGACTCAGCCAATGCCAGGGCTTAGTCCTCATGCGTAAGGGTTGTTGAGCGCAATGCCGTCGATCAGCAAGTGCTAATAGGCGCTGCCCATCGAACAAAAGATCGTCATGAGAGTTGCAATCGCAGCCAGGATCACCAGAACGGCAAGATAGTCCACAGGACCTACCGGTTGCTTGGACTTGGCGAGATCCCGCGTTGACTCTACCCTCTGCCAGTTCTGTGTACTCATCGACATATGGTGCCTCGTCTGACTGCCCCGTTACAGCATCACGTCCTGGGCCCTCCGCAGCGAAGCCGAAAAGGCGTGGCCCGTCTTTTGACTGCATACGCGAGGCCGGCGTGCCCACGGATCAGCTTCACTCCTCTTGCTGCTCATACGTCATGTTGATCGAGTCATGATGAGGCGGGTACTCACTGACTTTCCGAATCGCATAAACGAACAGCACCAGGCTTCCGACTACGCCCAGGAGCGTCAAAATTGCGGGATAGATCATTGGATCCATCCGCTTCCTCGGTCTCGCGGGCTGCTTGTCCGACTCACCTTCTCGCACGCGTTGTCCAAGCTCAGGCACTCGCCACGCGTGCATGAGTTCGATTTGTTGCCATTCCTGCGCATTCATCGCCATGGAGCACCTCCTCAAGACATGACCTGAGCCCAACTGAAGAGATCGAATGAGAGAACTGCGGCCGCAAGTGCGAAGATCCTGGACATTCCCTGATCCTCCCGTTCGGATGTAACCTGCAAACCGTGCAAGCTCGATGCCAAAGGGCGCGGCGCACAAGAACACCCAGCCTCTAGTTGTCGTTCGTGTATTTAGAAACAGATAGCAACATCGATGGCGATGCCGCTCGAGCCTGCTTCCAGGCTTGCTTCGCACTTGGTATCCGATCGGATACCCGCCAGCACCGTTTCGCTCCTTGGCGTCTATCGACCGGTGGCCCACCCTTTAACTCCCGGAATCCGAGGCTGCCCCATCCTGAGCTTCCAAACAGTCCCGAAGGGACGACACAACCAAAGCCCGGCACGGCAGTGCCGGGAACAAGATGGAACAATCTTCAAGTCCCGAAGGGACGGCACAAATTGGTACGAACGCGGCATCGACGGGTGGCCCACCCTTTAACTCCCGGTATCCGAGGGAGCCCCATCCTGAGCTTCCAAACAGTCCGAAGGGACGACACAACCATAGCCCGGCACGGTAGTGCCGGGAACAAGAAGGAACATCTTCAAGTCCCGAAGGGACGGCACAAATTGGTGACGATCGCGGCATCGACGGTGGTCCACCTTTAACTCCCGGAATCCGAGGCTGCCCCATCCGGAGCTTCCGAACAGTCCCGAAGGGACGACACAACCATAGGACGGGTGGCCCACCCTTTAACTCCCGGAATCCGAGGGTGGGGAAGCAATCCCCTAAACCCGCCCAACACCGCCCAGCCTCGCATAGCGAGGCCCGGTAGAAGAGTTGGGCTATTGGGCCCCCGGCGACAGGCCTTCGTCGCCGAAACGACCTTCGCTCAAAGCCGAAATCTCGAAATCGACCCGGGAACCACGGATGAACAGAATCCCACGCGGCATCCCCTCTCATACGACGCAGCATCCCATTTCTCAAACCGGGCCCACACACTCGTACCTTCGAGAGGATTGCTATGCGGAAGCGCGAAGTGACACTGGAGAATTGGGCGGCTGTTCGAAGTGCGCATCGCCCGAGTTTCGAAGAGTTGCAGCCTGGCGTTCACCTGATGGGCAATGCGGTCGGTCACCGGGATCTTCCCGGCCTGAGCTTCATCTACACGTCGGTCATCGTGGACGTCGATGACGTCAACGGACTGGTTGAGACATCGAACACTCTCTATCGACTCGGTCAACCCCACGAAGCCTACAAAGCCTGGCAGCTTTTCGAAGCAGTCTGAAACCAATCCCACCCGCCCGACACCCCCGAGCCTCGCTCGCCGCGGCAAGCGAGACCGGATAGAAGAGCTCTGGCCCCCGCCGACGGGTCTTCGTCGCGCGGTGATCTTTAGCCCCGCCTTTCCTGGCCGAGAATTACCGCCATCCAGCTACAATGGAAATAGAGGAACAAGAAGGCCCGGCCATTCATGCCGGGCTTTCCCATTTTGGAACGAATAATCGGACACCACACGTAACTCATTTATTGCTTATGAGATGCCAGCAAGTCCCATCCCATGTATGAGCTACAGATCGGACCACCCCTAAGTCATCGCGAATGTATGAAGTACGAAAGTCTGGGGGGAGGGGGGACCCCACCTTCACGAAACACGAAGAGGCCACGCCGTATCACGGATTGCGTGTGGGAGGGTAAACCGCGCGGCAGATTCTCGAATCAAACTCACATCATGCAGACACGAGCGCGGGCCCATCGATCGACCAAAAAATCCCTCC
>Ga0335073_10008664_pt1 | contig 14278 bp, 16 predicted proteins | sample Lox_Sample_22_FD_207093 | JGI IMG/M metagenome (GOLD analysis project Ga0335073, IMG submission 207093) | Soil microbial communities from Loxahatchee National Wildlife Refuge, Florida, United States - Lox_Sample_2.2 | ecosystem: Environmental > Terrestrial > Soil > Wetlands | place: USA... | reverse complement strand
CCGAGCAAGGTCAGCACGATCTTGCCCAGGGCAAGACGCAGCGAGAGCAGCTTGTTGCGCGCCGCTTCGTCCTGGAACTGACGCGCGGCGATCGCCTGCGGAATGCCGCTGCCTTGCGAGCCCGGGAAATAACGCAGCGTCAGCGCCACCGAGAGCGCGAGGCCGGCGGGCGTGATGATGAGCGCGAGATAGGGCGAGGGCGCGATGAGCGTGCGGAACCAGGCTTGCACGTAATCGGCGGCGATCGCGAGCGCCACCGCGGTGATGCCGACCGACAGCCCGCCGCACCAGAAGACGATGCGCACGCGCCACGCCTCGCGCCGGAGCAGCAGCTTGATGCGCCGGTAGAAGCCCGGCGGACGCAGCCTCATGCTCGGCAGCTCAGGGATTCTGCAGCAGGTGGATGAGGCTCGACGTGTCCCAGCGTCCGCCGCCGCGCTCCTGCACGCGCTCGTAGAATTGATCGATCAGCGCAGTGATCGGCAGCGCCGATTTGTTGCGCCGCGCTTCGGCCAGGCAGATCGCAAGGTCCTTGCGCATCCAGTTGACCGCGAAACCGAAATCGAACTTGCCGGCGACCATCGTCTCGGCGCGGTTCTCCATCTGCCAGGATTGCGCCGCGCCCTTCGAGATGACCTCGACGACGAGCTTCGGATCGAGCCCGGCACGCATCGCGAAGCCGAGCCCTTCGGAGAGCGCCTGCACCAGGCCGGCGATGCAGATCTGGTTCACCATTTTCGTGAGCTGGCCGTTGCCGACCGGACCCATCAGGGTCACGGCGCGGCCGTAATGCGCCATCACCGGCTGCGCCTTGGCAAAAGCCGCCGCCTCGCCGCCGACCATGATGGTGAGCTTGCCGTTGACCGCGCCCGCCTGGCCGCCCGAGACCGGCGCATCGAGGAAGCCGAGGCCCTTCTCCTGCGCCAACGCTCCCATCTCGCGCGCCACCTCCGCCGAAGCGGTGGTGTGGTCCGCAAGGATCGCGCCGCGCGCCATGCCGGCAAACGCGCCATCCTTCCCGGCGAGCACTTGGCGCACATCATCGTCATTGCCGACGCAGGTGAAGACGATCTCGGCGCCCGACGCGGCTTCCGCCGGCGTTGGACGATGCTGGCCGCCATGCTCCTTCACCCACTGCGCGGCCTTGGCGGCGGTGCGGTTATAGACGGTGACCTGATGGCCGGCCTTGGCGAGATGCCCCGCCATCGGGTAGCCCATGACGCCCAGGCCCAGGAACGCCAGCTTCATCATCTCCTCCCGTCCGATCGCCGCGCCATGCTAGCCCGGATTCTCCGAGTAGCAACCCCTGCCGCGCGACGCACGCGGCCGCAAAGGCAGGCAAGCTCACGCCTGACGCAACACCCCACCTCACCCACCCGCTGCACTGGTCCCCCCTCTCCGCCCCTCAGGGGCGGAGAGGGGTTGGGGTGAGGTGGGGTGGGGATGCATTCGCGATCGTCGAGCCGTTCGCTTTCGCACCACCCGCTCGCGCGAAAGGAGGAAGTCCCCTACTCCGCCTCCCCCATGCCTTCGGCGCGCGGCTTGGCGCCGGCGGCGCTCAGCGTGCTCACCGCTTCGCTGCCGGCGCGCTGCCATTCCCGCGCCGTGGCTTCGCTCGTCTCGCTGAAGCGCGATGCCGCGCGCTGCGACAGGTTGAGCGCGCCCGAGGCGAGCTCGGTCAGGTCCGCCGTCAGGCGACGCATCGAGCCGAGGATCCATTCCTGCTGGATGCGCAGCACCTCGCCCCAATTCGCGCAATCGCTCATCTCGTCGAGCGATTGCCGCGCGGCATCGATGTCGTCGCGGCGCCGCTCGAGCCAGTGCTTCGTCATCTCGTTCATGTGATGGAGCAGGATCGTGTGATTGCCGAGCAAAAGCTCCATCCCTTTGCGCGCCGCCGCTTCGCCCTCTGCGCCTTCCCGCTCCACTTCCTGTTCCATCCTTCTGCGTGCCATGACCCATCTCCCAATGCTCGAAGGGTTCGGTGAGAGTGAAACGGCGGATCGTCCGCCGAGTTCGCGAAGAAACTGCGCCGAGACGAATTACCGCATTGGCGATGACGATGCGTGCGCATCTCGACTGACGCGCGCGCTTCTCCTCGGCTGCTTGCGCGATTGAGCAACACGCGGGCGAGCGCGCTTGCGACGGCAATTGACAGCGCGCCCCTCTTCCCCGAGCATAGCTCCGATGTACCTCGCTCTCGCCATCACGTCGCGAAAGCCCGTCTCCTGCGGGAGCGGGGGTTTTCGCCTGCGCTGAGCGCGCGTCGCGTCAAACATCACCCCAGGCCCCGCCGGTTCGGTCGGGGCCTTGTTTTGTCCGGCTCCGCCCGTTGCCGCCGCGGCCGCAACTCAGGAGCACAGAGATGGACAGAGCATCATCGACCGAGCCTTCGCTTTCCGGCGTCTTCCTCGCGCTGGTGACGCCGTTCCGCGACGGCGCGCTCGACGAGACCTCGCTGTCACGGCTGGTGGCGCATTTTGCCGCGAGCCCGATCGCCGGCTTCGTCCTCGCTGCGACCACGGGCGAAGGTCTCACTCTCGGCGAGGACGAGACCGAGCGCCTCGTCGCCGTCGCCGCTTCCGCCGCGGGGCGCCTGCCGCTGTGGCTCGGCGTCTCCGGCAGCGATACGCGCCGGTTGAAGGCGCGGCTCGACGCGACCGCGCGCTGGCCGATCGCCGGTCATCTCGTCGCCTGCCCCGCCTATACGCGCCCTTCGCAAGAGGGCATGCGGCAGCATTTCGCCCTTCTCGCGCGCGATGCGGCAAAGCCGATCCTGCTCTACAACATTCCCTATCGCACCGGCGTCAACCTCGCCAATGAGACGCTGTTGCGCCTCGCCGAGCTGCCGGCGATCCGCGGCGTCAAGGATTGCTGCGCCGATGCCGCGCAGAGCTTCGACCTGCTGCGCTCCCGGCCGCCCGGCTTCGCCGTGCTCACCGGCGAGGATGCGCTCTTCCACACCGCGCTGACGCAAGGCGCCGATGGCGGCATTCTCGCCGCCGCTCAAGCCGACCCCGCGGCTTTTGTCGCTCTGCGCGATTGCGTGCTCGCCGGCGATCTCAGCGGCGCGCTGCAGCGCTGGCAGCGTCTCGTCGATCTCGCGCGCCTGCTGTTTGCCGAGCCGAGCCCGGCGCCGATCAAGCATTGGCTGTGGCGCAGCGGCCTCATCGCCTCGCCCGAGCTGCGCCTGCCGATGACCGGCGTGAGCCCGGCGCTGGCCGGGAAGCTCGACCGCCTGCTCTGGGAGCGCCGCGCCGCCGCGTGAGGCGCGGCGCTCGCTCGCCGCCGCCATTCCCTGCCACCGCGTCCTGCGCAAGAATGGCGGGCAGCAAGGGATGGAGCTGATGCAGGACCTGTTCGGCGACGAAGCGGTGGGCGCGCCGCGCCACGTGGCGCTCGGCCCTGGCGCCGTGCTGCTGCGCGCCCGCGCCTTGCCGGTCGAGCGGCAGCTGCTCGCCGCGATCGACGACATCGCCGCCGCATCACCGTTCCGCCGTATGGTGACGCCGGGTGGGTTCGAGATGTCGGTGGCGATGACGAATTGCGGAGCGGCGGGCTGGATCACTGACCGGCACGGCTATCGCTACACGCCGCTCGATCCCGCGAGCGGGCTGCCCTGGCCGCCGCTTCCCGCTCTGTTCTGGAGCCTCGCGCGCGATGCCGCCGCCGATGCCGGGTATCGCGGCTTCGCGCCGGACGCGTGCCTCCTCAACCGCTACGCGCCGGGCACGCGGTTGTCGCTGCACCAGGACCGGAACGAGCGCGATTTCGGCCAACCCATCGTCTCGGTCTCGCTCGGTCTCCCCGCCGTGTTCCTGTTCGGCGGCAACCAGCGCAACGACAAGACCCTGCGGGTGCCGCTGCACCATGGCGACATTGTCGTCTGGGGCGGCCCGTCGCGGCTCTTCCACCACGGCGTCCTCGCGCTGAAGGACGGCGATCATCCGATCCTCGGCCGCCAACGCCTCAACCTCACCCTGCGCCAGGCGCTGTAGCGTCCGGCTCTCGGCGCTGTGGTCCACCCTACCTCACCCCAACCCCTCTCCGCCCCAATGGGGCGGAGAGGGAGGGACCCGCTGCGTAAGCAGCGGGAGGGTGAGGTAGGGTGGCGACGGCGTCGCAGGCTGTCTCAGGAAACTCCGAGTGCTACCTCGGCAACGGCCGGTTCGCCGTTTCCGGCGCGAAGGCGATGAGCGGCAGACCGACGACATAGATGACCGAGGTGGCGGCGATCGCCAGCGGATAGGAGCCGGTCAGGGCCGCGAGCGCGCCGACGATCGTCGGGCCGAGCGCGCCCAGGATGCGCCCGAGGCTGAACGCAAAGCCCGAGCCGAACGCACGCTGCGCCGTGGGGAACAGCTCGGGCAGCCAAATCGTGTAGAGCGCGAACACGCCGTTGGTGAAGAAGCCGAGCAACGGCACGAGCCACAGGAAGAGGGTGATGCTGTCGGCGATCAGCGCGGCGCCGATATAGGCGACCAGAGTCGCGATCAGCGAGCCGGCGAAGAACAGCGCCGCGGTTGCGCGACGCGCACCGATCCGCTCGACGATCCACGGCATCAGCAGGCAGCCGGCGGGCGTGCCGAAGTTGGTGAGAATGCCGCTCAGGGTTGGAACGGCGCCGCCACCCCGCAACGCTTCGCTCGCGGCCGAACTATCCGTTGCGGACAGCCGTGAGCGGCGTCGCCATCTTGTGCTGGAGCGGCGCCGAGGGATTTGGCCGGCGGCGCTCTCGAAACGAGAGGAGAGCTGTCTCATGATCGATCGCGATGGCGCAAGGCTGTCGAGCGCCGCGAAGCTCGATCCGCGCGAAGAGCATTTCCGCATTCCGGGTCCGCGCGCAGGCATGTCGCTCTTTCTGCGCTATCTCCCGCCGCGCGCGGCGGTTGCGGCCCGCGACGCCGGCATCGTGCTCTATGTGCATGGCGCCACCTTTTCGTCGGCCTCGTCGATCGCCCATCGCTTCGCCGGCCGCTCCTGGCGCGATGTGCTGGCCGAGGCGGGCTTCCATGTCTGGGGCCTCGACTTCTACGGCTTCGGCCGCTCGGACCGCTATCCCGAGATGAGCGAGCCGCCCGACGCGCATCCGCCGCTCTGCGGGACCGAGGATGCGGCGCGCCAGATCGCCACGGTCGTGCCCTTCATCCTGGCGCATCACGAGGCGCCGCGGCTCTCGATCATCGCGCATTCCTGGGGAACGATCGCGAGCTGCCGCTTTGCCGGCGGGCACCCGGCTTTGGTCGATCGGCTGGTGCTGTTCGGCCCGATCGCCCGGCGCGCGCCGCGGCGCTATGAGCAGCCGCCCGCGGTGCCGGCCTGGCGCATCGTCACGCTCGCCGATCAATGGGCGCGCTTCGTCGAGGACGTGCCCAAGAGCGAGGCGCCGGTGCTGTCGCGCGCCGACTTCGAGGAATGGGGCGAGCGCTATCTCGACAGCGACCCCGACGCGCGCATCCGTACCCCCGCCGGCGTCAAGGTCCCGACCGGCCCCTTCGCCGACATCCTGCGCGCCTGGCATGGCGAGCTGGCCTATGACCCGGCGCGCGTCCGTGCTCCCGTGGCGCTGATCCGCGGCGAATGGGATGGGCTTATTCCCGATGAAGATGCGCGATGGCTGTTCGACGCCTTTACCCAGTCGCCGGAGAAGCGCGACATCAAGATCGGCCGCGGCACGCACCTGCTGCATCTGGAAGCGATGCGCCACGCGCTCCATCGCGAGAGCATCGCTTTTCTCGGCCGCGTCCCGCCGTGAGGCCGAAGTCGGGCCTCTGCTTACCATAGCGGGAACGAGTATCATCATGCGGGCCGCTCATCGTGTCGGCTTCGCGACGACAGCAAGGAGGAACGACATGGCCATCGACCAGGCAGAGAAGGCGCGCCGCTTTGCGGAGCTGCACCGCCGCAAGGGCGCGTTCGTCATTCCCAATCCCTGGGATATCGGCAGCGCGCGCATCCTCGCCGCGCTTGGCTTCGAAGCGCTGGCGACGACCAGCGCCGGCTTCGCGTTCTCGATCGGTCGCCGCGACGGCGCCATCAGCCGCGACGACGCCTTGGCGCATACGCACGCGCTGGCCGCGGCGACGGAGCTGCCGGTCTCCGCCGATCTCGAGAATTGCTTCGGCCATGATCCCAAGACCGTGGCCGAGACCATCCGGCTTGCCGCCGAGACCGGGCTGGTCGGCGGCTCGGTCGAGGATTTCAGCGGCGATGACCAGCGGGCGATCTACGATCTCGGCCATGCCACCGAGCGCGTGGCAGCGGCCGTGGCGGCGGCACGCGCGCTTCGCTTTCCCTTCACCTTGACCGCGCGCGCCGAGAATTTTCTCCACGGCCGGCCCGATCTCGACGACACCATCCGGCGCCTGCAGGCCTTCGAGAAGGCCGGCGCGGATGTGCTTTACGCGCCGGGTTTGCCGAGCCTCGATGCGGTGAAGCAGGTCTGCGCGGCGGTGTCGAAGCCGGTCAACGTCCTGACCAGCGGCCGCTCGGTCGAGGAGCTGGCGGCGGCCGGGGTAAAGCGCATCAGCCTCGGCGGCAGCCTGTCGCGCGCCGCCTTCGGCGCTCTCCTGCGCGCGGCCCGCGAGATCAAGCAGCACGGCACCTTCGGCTTCCTCAAGGACGCCGTGCCGCATGGCGAGATCAACGCGATGATGGCCGGGCGACCCTGAGCGCTACGCCCCCGGCATGCGCCAAAGTTTGTGTCGGGGGTGTACACCGGGGGCGTACCTCCCTCCCCGGCCGCTCCTGCCTCAGGAAGCGCCTGAGCGCCGCTCAGGAACTTCCGTATTGCGCCCGCGCCGTCGCCGGAGAGACTGGTTTTTCAGGCAAGGGAGCATCGACATGCCGGATCTCTTGGTCGAGCTGCGGGGCGCTTGGCTCGGCGAGCGCAAGGCCGACTTCATCGAAGCGATCAATGCGGGCTTGGTCGCAGCCCTGCACACGCCGCCCGAGGAGACGCTCCTCCGCCTGATCGAGCACGGCCCCGGCGACTTCCTGGTGCCGCAAGGCAGTGGCGAGCGGTTCACGCGGATGGAGATCACCCTCTTCGCCGGCCGCTCCATCGCGGCGAAGCGCCGGCTCTACCAGACGCTCGTGCACTGCCTCGCGACTTTCGGCGTCGCGCCGGAAGACGTGAAGATCGTGCTCATCGAGGTGCCGAAGGAAAATGTCGGCTACCGCGGCGGCAAGCCCGCCTCCGAGATCGATCTCGGCTACGAAGTCGCGGTCTGACCCTGCGGTACCAGCCGCCCGAGGCAGATGGTAAGCTCCGCATGTAACGCCCCGGCGATCCCTGAGGGAGCGAACACATGATCACGCTGTACCATGGCTGGCGCTCGAGCGCGTCGCGCCGGGTCAGGCTGTGCCTCGAAGAGAAGGGCCTCGCCTATGACGGCCATATCGTCGACATGGCGAAGATGGAGCACCATTCGCCGGAATACCTGAAGATCAATCCGCTCGGCGTGATCCCGACACTGATCCATGACGGCCGCCCGCTGCACGAGAGCGGTACGATCTGCGAATATCTCGACGAGACCTACCCCGATCCGCCGCTGCGCCCGCAGACGCCTTATGAGCGCGCCGAGATGCGCAATTGGATCCGGCACATCGACGGTCTCATCGGCAATCTGATCGTGTTCAACTGGCGGCATCATCTCGCCAAGGTCGCGGCGCAATGGTCGGATGACGAGCTCGCCGCGAAACTCAAGAGCATCCCGAGCAAGGAACGCCAGGAAGCCTGGCTCCGCGCGGCGCGCAACCCCTACACCGAGGAAGAGCGCGCTGCCGCGCGCGCCAAGCTGGTCGTCCTGCTCGACAAGATGGAAGACGCGATGCAGCGCTCCGGCTGGCTGGTGGGCGAGGCCTATTCGCTTGCCGACATCGCCGCCGCACCCTTCGTCAAGCGCATCGACGAGGAAATCGCGCCGGACGAGGTTACCGCGACGAAACATCCGCGTGTCGCCGAATGGTGGACGAGCTTGCAGGAACGCCCCGCTTTCAAGCGCGCCGAGTTCGGTCCTTTCGCGACGTCCTGAGCCTACGAGGCCGCAATCTGATCCTGTGGCGCCAGGCGGCGCAAATGCTGCACGAGCTGCCGCGCCTGGGCGGGCAATTGCTCGAGGCGCCGGACGCAGATGCTGAGCTGCCGCAGCGTCCAGGGATCGAGCAGACGCGAAACCCGGATCGCCATCGATCGGCGGCTGCGCCGGGCCGCGGTTTCCGGAATGACCGCCAGCCCGACGCCGTTCTCGACCATGCGGCAGATGGCATCGAAGCTGTTGAGCCGCACGCGCAGCTTCAGCGGCCGGCCGGACTGCAACGCATGCTGCCCCAGATGCTGCTGCAGCGCGCTGCTTCCCGCCATGCCGACGAAATCATGATCGAGCAGGTCGCGGAAGGAAAGGCCGCGCCGGGACGCGAGCGGATGCCGTTTCGGCATGACCAGCACCAGGCGATCGGTGGCGAAGGGAAATGCTTCCAGGCCGCCGAGATCGGCGATATCGGCGACGATGCCGACATCGGCGAAGCCTTCCGCCACGGCACGGACGATGTCGTAGCTCGGCCTTTCCTCGACATCGAGGTCGATGCCGGGATGGTCGACGAGAAAACCCTTCAGCGCTTCCGGCAGGAATTCGCTGAGCGCCGAGGTGTTCGCCAGCAGCCGGACATGACCCTTGAGGCCGCCGGCATATTTGGCGAGCTCGCCGCGCATCTGCTCGATCTGCTGCAGCATGAGCTGCGCGTGATGCAGCAACGCGCGGCCGGCCGGCGTCAGGCTGACGCCGCGCCGGCCGCGCTCGAGCAGGGCCGTGCCCAGCCCTTCCTCCATGTGGCGAATGCGCTCACTGGCCGAGGCCAGGGTCATGTTCGCCCGGGCGGCGCCGCGCGTGATGCTCGCCGCCTCGGCGACACTGAGAAAGAGCCGGAGATCGGTGAAGTCGAGACGCATGAGGCTCTCCGCTGCCTTCGCCGTCTCCGAAGCCGAGCTACGGCAGTTCCAAATTGTGGCGCGACCGCGAGTATATCACGCTCGCGCCATGCCTCCGCTCGAGACGCTCATCCTCCTCGTCACCCTCACCTTCGTGCTCGCCGGCACGGTGAAGGGCGTGACCGGCATGGGCTTGCCGACGGTGGCGATGGGGCTGCTCGGGCTGCTGATGGCGCCGGCGCAGGCGGCGGCGCTTCTCCTCATTCCCTCGCTCATCACCAATCTCTGGCAATTCGCCGCGGGCCCGAGCCGACTGATGCTGATGCGGCGGATGGCACCGATGCTGCTGGCGATCGGCCTCGCCACCTGGCTCGCCGCCGGCTTCTTGACCGGCGCCGATCCGGCTTGGGCAACGGCGGCGCTGGGGCTCGCGCTCATCGCCTATGCCGCGCTCGGCTTCGCGCGGCTCGATGTCGCGATCCCCAAGGCGAGCGAGGCTTGGCTCTCGCCGCTGATCGGCGCCACGACCGGCATCGTCACCGGCGCCACCGGCGTCTTCGTCATTCCGGCCGTGCCTTACCTGCAGGGTCTGGGCTTGGCGAAGGACGACCTTGTCCAGGCGCTCGGCCTCTCCTTCACCGCTTCGACGCTGGCTTTGGCCGCCGGCCTCGTCAGCCACGGCGCGCTGCATCTCGCCGGCAGCGGCGCTTCGCTGCTCTGCACCGCGCCGGCGCTCGCGGGAATGTTCCTGGGCCAGAAGCTGCGCGCCGCGGTCAATGCCCAGACCTTCCGCCGGCTCTTCTTCATCGGCCTGTTGCTGCTCGGCGCCGATCTGGTGGCGCGCGGCATCCTCTAGAACGCAAGGCTGCGCTTCACACCATGCAGCGGCGATAGTACCATTCACCATCAAACCTGAACGAAGGCCGTCCTCGCCCGATGGCCCCGCAGCCCGCCGGGCGCGCGACGCCTCGATCCTCTGTGTTCAATCCAGAGTGGGAGGAGCCCAATGGCGCGCACCCTGTTCACCAATATCGCCATCTTCGACGGCAGCGGCGAGACGCCCTATCCAGGCGAGGTCCTGGTGCAAGGCAACCGCATCAAAGCCGTGGCCAAGGGCAAGGATCAACTTGACCGGAACCAGGCCGAAGAAGTCGTCGATGGCGGCGGCGCGACGCTGATGCCGGGCCTCACCGAGGGGCACGCGCATATCTCGTACACGAATTGCGCCGCACTGCGCGATATCGGCACCGTGCCCACCGAAGAGCATATGCTGATCACCGCCTACAACGCCAAACTGATGCTGGATTCGGGCTTCACCAGCGCCTATTCGGCGGCATCTTCGAAACCTCGGCTCGATATCGTGTTGCGCAACGAGATCAACGCCGGCCGATTGCCGGGACCACGGCTGAAAGCCGCATCACCCGAGATCACCGCCACCGGCGGGCTCGGCGACGAGCGCCAGATGCACATGCATCACACCGGCATCGAGATCATCGCCGACGGCCCCGTCGAGGTGCGGCGCGCGGTGCGGACGATGATCCGCGAAGGCGTCGACACCATCAAAATCAATATTTCGGGCGACAATTTCGTCCGACCGAATTTCTCCGAAGCCCTCGCCTACACCGACGAGGAGGTTCGCGCCGCCGCCGAACAGGCCAGGGATTGGGGCGTGTGGCTCGCCTGCCATGCGCGCGCCACGGCGGCGATCAAGATGGCGGTGCGCCACGACTTCCGCGTCATCTACCACTGCGATTTCGCCGACGAGGAGGCGCTCGACATGCTCGAGGCCAAGAAGGACGCGGTCTTCGTCGCGCCGGCGATCGGCATCGTCTACACCACGGCCTATGAGGCGGCGGCCTGGGGCATCACCAAGGAGGTCGCCGAGCATATGGGGATGTTCGCGTCGCTCGAGCGCAGCTGCGAGGTCTACAAGAAGATGCGCAAGCGCGGCATTCGCGTGCTGCCGGGCGGCGATTACGGCTTTGCCTGGAATCCCATCGGCGCCAATGCGCGCGACTTCGAGCATTTCGTCAAACTGTTCGGCTACACGCCCGCCGAAACGCTCATGGCAGCCACCAAATACGGCGGCCAGATCATGGGTATGGGCGACGAGCTCGGCTTGGTGAAGGAAGGCTATCTCGCCGATCTCATCATGATCGACGGCGACCCGGTCAAGGACGTCACGCTGTTCCAGGACCGCGACAACATCCTGATGATCATGAAGGATGGCGCCTATCACAAAGCGCCGCAGCGTCGGCGCAGCACGCCCTCGCGGGTCGCGGCCGAGTAGAAGGCGCGTCGGGGTCCGCTCCTGCGGACCCCGACCACCTGCCTAAAAAGCGATCAGCGCGTCAGCGCGCTGTTCGGCCCGGCGAAATGCAGATGCACCGCAAGGCAGCGCTGATAGAGCGTTGGCTCCCGGCGGCGCAGCAGGCGATTGATCCAGGAATGCCGCGGCTGAGCAGCGGTTTTCGGGCGTGAAACAGGCGCATGCAGCGGCGCGGCAACGCTCGCCGAAATCCGCGGCCCGTGCAGGCGCAGCGGCACGACCAACGCCCGCGACGGGACATTTTTCTCGACCATGCTCATGGTGTGGTGACCTCGCCTCACTGGGTGCTGGCGGACACCGCGTCTCTCCTGACAATTCAACGCAACCGGCGCGCGCTTGTTCCCGCCGTGGCTAGTGAGCTTTTTGGGTGATATGCGCGCCCTTGCAACGCTGACCGGCCAGGCTCCGCGCGGCGAGCGCCGCGTTGCCGAACGGCATTCCGGCGGCTAGGGTCGCGCGCCGAAACGGCAATTGGCAAGTTCGCATTTCGTATCATCAGCCGACCAAACCGGGGGGAGCAAACGATGGGAAGGATGAGGATCGTCGCCTGCGCAACGCTCGCCGCAGGCCTTAGCGTAGCGCTGGCATCGCCGCCGGCCGCCGCCCGCCCGCCCGAGGTGAGCGTCGACGGCTTCAAGAGCGGGCAAATGATTCCAACCAAGTATGCGTTCTGCGTCGCGGCGGCGACGGGACATACCACGGGCGGCGCCAATATCAGCCCGCGGATCTCGTGGTCGAAAGGACCCGCCGGGACCAGATCCTACGCCATCATCCTCTACGACACGGACTCGCCGGCGGCAGAGCGCGAGAAAATGAACAAGGAAGGCATGATGCTGACATCGGCGGTGCCGCGCCAAAAGTTCTTCCATTGGGTCCTGGTCGACATTCCGCCCAACGTCACGTCGCTGCCGGAAGGCGCCGAATCGAATGCGCGCGTGCTGCACGGCAAGCCGGCGACGCCGAGCCCGTTCGGCGTGCGCGGCCTCAACGACTACACCAAGGTCACGGCCAGCAACGATGCGATGAAAGGCCAATATTTCGGCTATGACGGGCCGTGCCCGCCGTGGAACGACGAGAACGTCCATCACTACCACTTCAGGGTTTACGCGCTCAGCGTGAAGACGCTCGATCTGCCGCCCGATTTCGACGCGCCTGCGGCGCTCGCGGCGATGAAGGGCAAGGTCCTCGCCGAGGGCCGGGAGCTCGGCCTCTACACGCAAAACCCGGCGAAGGGCGCGACCGTCCAAAAGTAGGAAGCCGCTGACCCGCCCGGGTTCCCTCGTCGTGGCGAGGGCCTGGCTCTAGACGACCTTGCGCACGATGTGATGGCGGTTGCTGGTATAGGGCCGCACCTCGCTGGGCCAGCGGCCAAGTTCCACCGCCTCGGCCCAGGCTTTGCTGGTAAGGACGTCCGGGCTGTCGATCTCGTAAAGCGCGACATAGGTGGGAGCGCCTTCGCCGGTCAGCGGCTTCATCGCGCCGCCGACGCTGAAGCTCGCCGGCTCGGTGCGCAGGCGCGTGACCGAGCGGACGCCCGGCACCTTCAACAGGTTCGGCACATGCTCGCGGTCATAGACCTCGTTGAAGAGCGCTTCCTTTTCGGGCGCCACATCCATGCTGGCGATGAAGACGTATTTCGATTTGACCGGCATCTATCCCTCCTTGCGCGCGTCGCTCGAGCCGACGGCGATTCATCCCTTGCCGGCGCTGCGAAATCAACCCTGGGTCGGCACATGCCGACGCGCGCTAGGATTTCGGCGCCGATGCCTGGAAGGCGGGATCGATCGGCACTTGCAGCGCGAAAGCCAGCTTGTTGGTCTCGTTCGCCATGCCGATGATCGCCACCACCTCGCCCCACATCGCCTCGCTCATGCCGGCCTTGCGCGCCGCGGCACCGTGCGAGGCGATGCAATAGCCGCAGCCATTCGTCACGCTGACCGCGAGATAGATCATCTCCTTGGTCACGGGATCGAGGACGCCCGGCCCCATCACCTCCTTCACGCTCTCCCAGGTCCGCTTCAGGGTTGGCGGATGGACGGCGAGCGCTTTCCAGAAATTATTCACATCGGCGACGCCGCGGCTCCGCTTGATGTCGTCGTAAACGGCGCGGACTTCGGCGCTCGCCGTCTCGTACTGCACCAGATCGGCCATGGCTCTCCGCCTCCTGCGTTGGTTTAGCCCGCCGCGCGCCGATTCTTGAACCGGCCGAGATCGGCCTCGCTGATGCGCACGGCGAGATGCGCCTCGCGCTCGTCGTCGCTCCGGCTCACCACCTCGCCATGGCGGTAGAGCCAGGCGAGCGCCGCGCCGTCGCTCACCGGCACGTCGAGATGGACGAGGCTGCGATTACCGTCGAAGCGCTGGTCGAACAGCGCGACCAGCGCGGGGCAGCCCTCACCGGTGGCGGCCGAGATCGGCACCACATCGCGGTTGCGCCGCGCTTGATTCTGCAGCACGGCGCGCCGTTCGGCATCGAGCAGGTCGATCTTGTTCAAGGCTTCGATCATGCCGTTCTCGACCGTCTCGCCGAGACCGAGATCGTCGAGCACGGCGTGGACGTCGCTGCGCTGCGCCTCGCTGTCGGGATGGTGGACGTCGCGCACATGGACGATGAGATCGGCTTCCGTCACCTCTTCGAGTGTGGCGCGGAAGGCGGCGACGAGCGGCGTCGGCAGCTCGGAGACAAAGCCCACCGTATCCGACAGGATGGCCTGTCGCCCCGAGGGCAAGGGCAGCCGGCGCATGGTGGGATCGAGCGTCGCGAAGAGCTTGTCCTCGGCGACCACGGCGGCGCGCGTCAGGCGGTTGAACAGCGTCGATTTGCCGGCATTGGTGTAGCCCACCAGCGCCACCACCGGGTAGGGCACGCGCTTCCTTGCGCCGCGGTGCAGGGTGCGGGTGCGCTTCACCTCCTCGAGCTCGCGCTTCAGCTTGGCGATGCGCTCGCCGATGAGGCGCCGGTCGATCTCGAGCTGGCTCTCGCCAGGCCCGCCGAGGAAGCCGAAGCCGCCGCGCTGGCG
>Ga0335073_10008663_pt1 | contig 14279 bp, 15 predicted proteins | sample Lox_Sample_22_FD_207093 | JGI IMG/M metagenome (GOLD analysis project Ga0335073, IMG submission 207093) | Soil microbial communities from Loxahatchee National Wildlife Refuge, Florida, United States - Lox_Sample_2.2 | ecosystem: Environmental > Terrestrial > Soil > Wetlands | place: USA... | reverse complement strand
GTTTCGTTTATCAGCTCTTGAATCAGGAATCGTGCGAGGCTTTGCCGCTAAATTCGGATACTTCGGTAACTTCGCCCGATTCCGGCCAGCATGTTAGAAAGGGCTTCATAGGAGAGCATTCGCAGTCGGACGCACAGGGAGGAAGACATGGTCGGTGAGCTGGACATCCTCAATGAGTGGATTCCGGAGCAGATGCAGCCAGGTACCGTCTTTGTGCTGGAGAACGCCGGCGAGGTCGGCGAAAAAGAAGATCCCTATTGGGCCGTGCTGTCATGTCCGTCCTGCGGTATGCTCGGCCTGATCACCCGCAAACAAATCAACGGGCTTCTTCCGGTCATTTGCGGATCGGAACACTGCTCGGCGCAATTTTTCATCCGCGACAGCGAAGTGGTCGCTCGCAAACCTTTCTAAGCGATTTCGGAAACCTGACCAATCAAGGATCTCGAGCAGAGCACCTGAACTTTTTTTGACCGAAGTTTTTCGCGAAGCGGGAAAGCGCGGTTCTCCGGGATATCCCCCTCCTCCTCGATCTCCTGGAATCACAAACTTAGCGTGAATTGCAAAATGCTCGGATGCGGAGGTACTCGAAAGAAATCGGAATTTGAGCGCTATCGCCTGCTTACAGCAGTTGATTACGCCAGTTGACCGGCGCATTTGAACTTTGGACATGAGCGACACGAACGTAACTTTATGAGCCACGCTACTAGAGTCACTCTATACGGTGCAAAACCCTTCGAAAAGTTGGGCCTTTCGACGATGCTTCTCACAAAGTGAACATCAAAGGACTGCAGTCATGAAACGTAAGTTCACGACCATCTTTCTTTTTGTGGTTCTGGTTGTAAGCGCGGCGTTGGCACAGCAAAAGAAAACTGTGCCGCCTCCGCCAAAACCAGCCAACAAAGGATTAACCCTGCAAGAAACGATGAAATTTATTCAGGACAAGTTGAACGACGTTGGCCCGGTGAATTTCACGCACTATCTTCATGACAATGCCACAGGCATTGATTCGACCCACGTGCAGCTCAAATTCGAACGTACGAACGTAGTTGCGGATTCAGGCGCATGCCGCGTCAGCTATCACGACAAGCTCGGAGTGGACGGTTCGCCGAGCCAAGAAACTAACCACTGGTTCCCGCTGAACGCGGTCGTGGACGTGACGGTAATTCCGTTGGAGCAATCTTATGGCGAGGGAAACGCGGCATCGGGGCATCCCACCTATGTCAAAAAAGTTGATCCGCCAGTCTTCGTGCTTAGGGTGCGCGGACCTGACAAGCAACATAGCGATTTCTTTTTCTTCGACGAGCGAATGGCGAATCGAGTGGCGAAGGCGATGGCGCACGCGGTGGAGCTGTGCGGGGGCGCCAGCAACCCGGAACCGTTCTGACGGATGTTGGAATATAGAAGGTGGCCTTGGTCGAAATTTCGGTACTTTGGCAAAACTCGCTTGCGTTGACCGAACCGATCAATTGGCGAAAAATCCGGATTACACTCATTGACCCGGCCTGCGTTTTGAGCTACATGGCGTCCTAAACGCAGACTTCTTGGGGGTTTTGTTCTGCGGAGCGGGGCTGCTGGCTTGGCATGGCGATGCAACCACGCGAGGGCCGAGGATCGCTCCGGTGAGCGTGACAAAAACTCCCAGAACTATAGCGCTGCAAGTCTTCGGAAACATTAGGATCTAAAGATCTTGTCGGAAGTTTAGCCGATGCTGGGCCGCCTCGCGAGTACGGATTTTTTCCTGTTCACCGATTTCTGTTGGGGCTTGCAACTCATCGCCGGGGGCGTACAATCAGGGCTCGAAACCCGAATACGCCTTCGGACTGTTTCCTTTGCCCGTGATACGATGTTTCGCGATCTTTTGCCGGATTTCCGGCTGCCATCCTCGCACGACTGATCGTTCGCCTCTGACGCCGTATGTACAAGGAATTTTTCGGTTTACGCGCGAATCCGTTTAACGTCAATCCGGACCCACGTTTTCTTTTTCTGACGCGGCATACCGAAGAAGCCCTCGCCTGCCTGACCTACGGCGTGCAGAGCCGCAAAGGCTTCGTCCTTCTCACTGGGGAAGTCGGCACCGGCAAGACTACGCTCATTAACAAACTTCTGGAGTGGCTGCGCCTGCAGCAGGTCGCGACCGCGTTCGTCTTCAACTCGCGGATGAACGTGCCCAATTTCCTCGATTACATGATGGCCGACTTCGGCATTCCCTGCGAATCGCGGGCGAAGAGTCAGATCTTGCTGCGGCTCTACAACTGGCTGCTGGATCGCTACCGTGCCGGCGAGACCGCCGTCCTGATCGTGGACGAGGCGCAGAATCTTGCCGATGAAGTGCTGGAAGAGATCCGCATGCTGACCAATCTCGAAACCTTCACCGAGAAGCTGTTGCAGATCGTGCTGGTCGGCCAGCCGGAATTGGAACAAAAATTGAAGCAGCCGCACATGCGGCAATTGCGTCAGCGGCTGACGCTGCGCGCCAAAACATTTCCTCTAACATTGGACGAAACCAAAGCTTATGTGCAGCAGCGCCTGCGCATTGCCGGTTCCAACGGGCAACCGATCTTCAGCCCCGAAGCGCTTGTGGCCGTTCACCGGTACTCCACCGGCATTCCCCGCGTGATCAATCTGGTATGTGAGCATTGCCTGGTGAGCGCTTTTGTCGATCAGCAGAAGCTGGTGGGACCGGCGGTCGTCGAGGTCGTGGCCAGAGATTTCGATCTCATCAACAATCCGCCCGTGGGCTCTATGGCGAATCTCGTCCCGCAAGCCGACAAGAACCGCTTCGACCTCATCGATGCGCTAAGGTCGCTTTCCTCCCTGGCCGATCGTCTCGGAGAACAGGGAACCAAGGCGTTTCCGCCAGAGCGAAAGTCCTATCCTGACACCGGCACGGAGTAATGCGCGGAATGGGAAGGGCACGGCTTTCAGCCGTGCCGTCGGCGCCGCCCAATGCGGGAAGGGCACGGCTTTCAACGGTGCCATCTGCGCCGCCCAATGCGGGAAGGGCACGGCTTTCAACGGTGCCGTCGGCGCCGCCCAATGCGGGAAGGGCACGGCTTTCAGCCGTGCCGTCTGCGCCGCCCAATCCGGGCGGCTTTAGCCGCTGAGGGATGCGGTCGCTGCGTTCGCAGACAGCTCCAACGGGCAGAAGGACAAACAGGAGTTAGGCTACCGCTGTGTGGCGGGCGTGGGTTGCCGGATCAAGCGCAGAAGTTCATCGCGCAATCCAGCTCCGGAGGCGAGCAATCCGCTGAGCAACGGATTTCGTTGATTGCAGCGCACGGGCGAATTGTCGAGGGTGGCGACGAATCCTCCCGCGCTTTCCACCAGTGCAACACCCGCCGCGATGTCCCATTCGTGTTTTGGCGTCAAGGTGAAGGTAATATCTGCGCGCCCCGCCGCCACCAGACCGAGCTTATAAGCGACCGATCCCATCGGCCGAACTTCAAATTCGCCGCCGCCAAACTGCTGCCATTCGCCGCGGTTGATTTCGCTGCGACTGGCCAATATTACCGCGCCTTTCAGGGTTGTTTTCTGGCTTGGCCGGGCGGCTTGGCCGTTATAAAGTACTCCAGAATCGACGGCTCCGAGAATGGTTTCCTTCGTTGCCGGATTGAAAATTCCTCCCGCGACCGGACGGCCGTTTTCAACGAACGCGATCGAGACACAGAACTCCGGCAGCCCAAGCACGAACTCGCGCGTGCCATCCAAGGGATCGACCACCCAAACCCGAGACTTCTCCAAACGCGACGGATCATCGACACTCTCTTCGGAAAGCCATCCTTCTCCTTCGCGCAAAAGATTTTGCCGCAGAACCGCATCCACCGCGCGATCCGCTTCCGTCACGGGATCGTGGCCCGCTTTATATTCGGCTTCGATTTCGCCCGGAGTGAATCGCGCAAACACGTCCCGCGCCGCATTCAGCGCCGATTGAATGCGTTCGAGAATGTCAGAGTACCCAGAGGAGATCATCAATTGATAAGGCCCAGGAGACCTAGAATCAAGCCCACAACATGCGGGCTCCCGTAATCAGAAGCAGCGTGCAGAGAATGCGCCGCAGCCAGAGCATGGGCATGCGCGTGCTCAGGTGCGAGCCTACGAGTCCGCCAGGAATCGAGCCAATCAGCAGACTCACAACCAATCCTGGATCGACATTCCCGAGTTCGAAATGAAGGAAGCCGGTGACGCCCGTGAGGATGACGGCATGCACGATATCGTTGCCGACGTTCACCCTCGGACTGAAGCTGTAGAACAGCAGCAGAAGCATCATAATGATGCTGCCCGAACCCACCGACGTCATCCCGACCAGAAAGCCGGCCAGCAGTCCAATCAGTGACATCCCGGCAAAGCCTTTCATCGTCGGGCGACGATGCGACACGCTCTCTTCGATTCGCCGCTGAAGCAACAACAACAGGGGAATCACAATCAGCAGAAGGCCGACTGCGGTTTTGATAAAGCTGTTGACGCCGTCTCCATAAAGGTGACGGATGTGCATCAGCAGCTTCACCCCGCAGATCGATCCCGGAACACTGCCCAGCGCCAGTGCCAGCACAACTCTGACGCGAACCGTGCCGCGCTTTATGTGGAGCAGGCTGGCTGGAATTTTCGTGAAGAAGTTGAACAGCGCGTCGGAGCCCACGGCAATGATCGCCGGTATGCGCAAGCCGAAGATCAGCACGGGAAGCAGCAACACGCCGCCACCGACCCCGGTCATGCCGATCAGGATGCCGACGACGAAGCCAACGAAAATTTTAGCCGCGAACAGTTCCATAGCTTTCGCCCTGGTTTATGCTGCCGCCCCATTTACGCCAATAAATCCTTCGCGTTCCAGATGCAAAATAATTTCCTGCGCAGCTTCTTCCGGCGACAGTTCTGCCGTATTGATCGTCACTTCCGCGTCCGTCGGAGCTTCGTACGGATCGGAAATTCCCGTGAATTCTTTGAGAATTCCCGCGCGCGCCTTGGCGTACAGTCCCTTGCGGTCACGCTGCTCGCAAACCTCAATCGACGTCGCAACATGAACCAGGACGAATCCGCCGTTCGGCTCGATCAACTGCCGCACATGCTTGCGCGTAGCGTCATAGGGCGCAATGGGCGCGCAAATGGCGATGCCGCCATTTTTGGTTATTTCCGACGCAACATATCCAATTCGCCGGATGTTGATGTCGCGATGCTCCTTCGAAAATCCAAGCTCTGACGACAAGTGCTTTCGCACCAGGTCGCCATCCAGCAACGTGATGGGCCGCCCGCCCACTTCGAGGAACTTGGTCAGCAGCACGTTCGCAATCGTCGACTTGCCCGATCCCGAGAGCCCCGTGAAAAAGATCGTCACACCCTGCTTCGCCCGTGGAGGGAAGCTGCGCCTGAGTTCGTGGACAACTTCCGGATACGTGAACCATCCCGGAATATCGCGGCCTTCGTTCAGGCGCTGCCGCAATTCGGTGCCAGAAATGTTCAGCACACGATCGCCATTCTTGACTTCATCGTCGGGCACATAACGGTCATCGCGTTCGAGGTAGACCATCATGTTGAAAGGAACCATGGTCACGCCAATGTCGGCTTCGTGCTTCTTGAACAATTCCTGCGCTTCGTAGGGTCCATAGAACGGCTTGCCGTCGATGTCTTTGCCGGGGCCGGCGTGGTCGCGGCCGACGATAAAGTGGGTGCAGCCATGATTCTTGCGGATCAGCGCATGCCACATCGCCTCGCGCGGTCCGCCCATGCGCATGGCCAGCGGCAGCAGCGAAAGCTTCTGTGTTCCCTGCGGATATTTCGTACTCAGCAGCTGATAGCAGCGCACACGAGTGTAGTAATCCACGTCGCCCGGCTTCGTCATGCCGACTACGGGATGAATCAGCAGATTGGCTTCCACCTGCTTGGCCGCACGAAACGTCAATTCCACGTGGGCGCGATGCATGGGATTGCGAGTCTGAAACGCCACCACGCGTCGCCAGCCCAGGCGCGCAAATTCGCTGCGCAATTCGGCGGGAGTGAAACGCAGAATTCGGAAATCATAGTGCGAGGGAGCTTGCACCCCTTCGATGCGTCCGCCGACATACCATGGATTCGACTTGTTCATCGCATAATCGGCGCCGGGATGCGCCTTGCTGGTCGTCTTGAATACGGCTTGCGCTTCCGCGGCCCGGTCAGGCTGCCAGACGTCTTCCACATGAAGCACGCCCAGCATCACGCCTTCTGGATCCCGCAATGCGACTTTGCTCGTGCCTGGCGTCAGCTTCCTGGCGAATTCCTCCGTCACGTCGAGCGTAATCGGCATCGGCCACAAGACGCCGCTGGCCAGCCGCATGTTGTGGCAAACGCCTTCGTGATCGGCGCGGTTCATGAAACCGCGCAGCGGGGAGAATCCTCCGCTCATCAGCAATTCGAGATCGCAAAGCTGCCGCGCCGTGAGATCCCACGAGGGCCACTCGCGCGAATGGGCCTTCAGTTCGGCGCCTCTTTCCGGCGCAACGATAAGGTTGATGAGTTCTCCACCGTGAGGCGCAATCAAATGGCTGCTCAATTCCGTCAACGCTGATAAGCTCCTTACGTCAGAATTTGACTTCTAACTCTATTACCTTTGTCTGGATTCCGCCAGACAAACGACTACACCCTCGAGGAGTAAAAAAACAGGGGATCGAAGGCCAGACAGCGAGTGGCGTTAGCTTATCATCTTTTCCCTGTCGACTGGAACCCTCAGTCTCCGTGGAAGCTCGTCCTTCAGCAAGCAATTTGCCAACCTTCTCGCGAGTGCGAGTGAAATCTAAGTTGCTGAAAGTGCTACGAGTTTTGCGAATAATCAAGAGGCTCACGCGGGACCCGTTGCCTGAATGTGAAAAGGGTTGCGGCCTGAGGTCTGGTTCTTCCGCGCGCTGGATTTGGCAAGAGTCCCGCAGGGAGGCGAATGTTTGCGATTACCAGCTGCTGTAGGCGGTGCCATCGCTGGCGGTTGCGCTGGACGCGGAATGAACGTCGGTAATGCCCGGATTCTGCTGATCGACCGCCATCATCACATCTTCCTGCACGACTTCCCAATTGGCCTCGTGGGTCATGGGATCGAGCGGAATCTGCCGAAGATAACCGGCTGTCACCAGATCATCGAGCGATTGCGGGGCTTGCTGCTTATCGAGTGTGTATTGCGAGATGACATTGCGGAGCGTGCTCAGATTCGCGCGCAGCACCGACTCCCGCGCCTGTATAACCGACTGGTTGTAGACGGGAATGGCAATGGCCATCAGGATTGCCATAATGCTCAGGACGATCATCAACTCCAGCAAGGTGAATCCGCCGGAGTTTTTCCGGACCCGAAGACCAAATCCTCGCGCTCGCCTTCGCGGCGAAATGTGCCGATCGCAAAGCATCACCAATCCTTATACTTTGTCCCGTCGAGCGCGGTACCTTCCGACTTGGTGTAGACGTCAAATACGCTCTGTCCGCCCCAGGAATCCGAATCCGGATCGTCCTGCATCGAGCGCATCCCCCAATCTTTGCTGTTCGTCATGGGGTCTTCAGGGATAGAACGCAGAAACCGCACTTTCTTGCCGCCCTGAATTTCCACCCCTTTGACCAGGTCATCGAGTGTTGGCGGATAACCCTGGCTGTCGAGTTTCGCCTGAAAGGCGCCACGATCGGCCGCGTCCTTGTAGCGATCGATGGCGTCGCGCATCTCCCATAACGCGGCGCGCAGCCGTTTCTCCTTCTCGCGTTGGATGGTTACCCGCGCCAAGGGCAAAGCCATCAACGTAAGAATCGACAAGATCATCGTCGCGACCATCAATTCCATTAGGGTGAAACCCTTTGGGAACGGTCGTCTAGATCCCGTCGCCGGCTTCGAATCTGGTGCCTTCGCCGGAATTCTCGCTCTGATTTTCAGCCTGTTTTTCACGTTCGATCTACTGCACGGTAACCGCGGCTTGAGCTCCAGTCACCGCAATCGACTGCAAGCCTGGATCCCGGGCTCCTCCTCGTGTGATGGTCAAAGGAGATTGTCCGGTGGCCTTGGCCTGGAAAGTTAAGGTCACTACCGTACCTTTCCCGGTGACTCCACCCGACCCTGGCGGTCGCGAGGCGGTGATTGTGACTTGGCCCAATCCGTCATCCTCGCGATGCACCAGCGCCACCGCCTGACCATCCTGCGATAAGAAGCCCCCGTTTGAGACATTCAGCAGCTGCAGGACCTTCGGATCGTAGTTGAGTTGCACCGGGACGGAATACACGTTCTGTGCGCCGGAAATATCCAGATTCACAGCAAATGTGTTCCCCTTGGTCGCCTGAATCGTTGACGGATCAAAGGAGAACGCAGGCGTACCCGACGCGCTATCAGGCTGAACCGGGGTGGTCGCCGGTTGCCCCGGTTGCGCGGCAGGAGCAGATTGGCCGCCCGGTCGCAGCGCCGCGGGCGGGTTCACATAGTGCAACTGAATGTTGTTCGCCGTTCCGATATCAATCGCGCGCTGATTGATATCGTTTATATCGTTGGCGCGGATAATGTGCGGCGTAATCGCGAATACCGTCTCGTCTTGCTCATGATCGGTCTGGGTTTGTCCGAAGAGATATTTCAAAATCGGAATCTGCGCCAGCCCCGGTATTCCGCTCAGCGATCTGGTTTGCGAATCGTCCATGATGCCGCCGATCAGGCTGGTTTCCCCATCTTTGAGACGAATCTCGCCCAAATCCACCTTTTTCTGACCGATGATCGGCTGCGTGATGCCGCCAATGCTGGCTTGCCCTATCTCCGACGAGATTTCCATGGAAATTTTCATGGTGACGTCGCGGTCAACGTGGATATGCGGCGTAACATCGATGTTCACGCCCACGTCGATGTACTGGAACTGCGTGTTCACCAGTGGGTTGATGCCAACGCCGCCGATTCCGGGCTGAAACGAGCCGGTCGCCACCGGCAGGCGCTCGCCGATCTTGAGCGACGCTTTCTGATTGTCGAGCGCGCGAATCTGCGGGCTCTGAATCATCTTCGTGTCGCTGTCGCTCAGGAGCGCCGAGAGATTGGCCGAACCAATCGAAACCTGGAAATCCGTCGCATTCAGATTCCCCAAAGTATTCAGCTCGAGACCGTTATTGGTCGTGGTCGGCGTAGTCGTTGTGCCGGTCGTGCTGGTGGTGCTCGTCGTGTTTGTATTGATGTTGCTCTGCAGAGTGACGGTAGCGCTGGTCGGTGGGCTGAGGCCGAGAGTTTTCGACCTGTCCTTGCTGATCTGCATGACATCGATGTCGATGATGACTTCCGGGCGTGCCTTATCGAGATCGTCCACCAGCTTTTCCGCCAGCGCAATCTGATCGGGTGTGCCGCGCACGACCAGCGCATTCTGTGAGAGCAACTGCTGCACCCGCTGCACGTCGAGTACGGCGCGGATCGCGTTGACAACATCCTGCAATTCGGTCGGCTGCGAGAGATTTGTAAGATAAAAAGTTTTAAGTACGCTCTGTTCCAATTCCTTGCGTTTTGCCGGAGTGTCTTGCGCGACGAAAATCGTATTGGGAGTCACTGGCCGCCAGAAAGTTCGCGATTCGAACGCCGTAATCTCCAGCGCTTGTTGCAGCGTGACGCCGTTCAGTTCGACTTTGATCTGCTTGGGAACATAATCGGGATCGAACAGAACATTGATACCCGCCAATTGTCCGACCGTGCGGTACACGATATCGGCTTTGTTATCCATCTTGAGCGTGATGGGGACGTTTGCAATCGGAGCGAGCTCCACTGGGCCAGCGGCTTCGCGAACCATTTTTTCCAGCGTGTTCGGGGGACCTGCTGCCTGGGGCTGGGGATTTTGCTTGTGGTTGATCATCTCCAGCGTGCGCTCCAGTTCCTGTTGGGCAATAAACAGAGACGGATCAATCTCCACAGCTTTGCGGAACAAGGCTAGAGCCTCATTCAATTGCCCTTCGTCGCGCAGCTTTTGCCCGCGATGGACGATCGAGGCTGCGGCTTCGAAGCGCGTCCTCTGAAAAGCGGACCGATAGCGCAGATCCTTGGGCTTGAGGTCGTACGCCTGCTTGAAGAACCCGTACGCCCCTTCATAATCCTGGCGGGCCTCGGCGTCCTGGCCTTTTTCGTAGAATTGCTTTGCTTTGTCTGCGGCCCGGGCCGGAAGAGATACAAGCGCGGCCAGCAGCAGCAATCCTGCCGGGCGCATCAGCCGTTTCATTCGATAATCCTCACGAAATGTGTCCTCACTACGTTGACTGCGGTTTGTCGGAACGAACAGTAGTCCACCTTCCCGTCGGATGCTGGTCAGAATGCCTGATCCGCGGGAGATCCCGCTAGCTGCCTCAAGGGTTTTATGTTTCGCGATTATAGCATCGGCTCTTTCATGGCTCGATGCGCTTGTACGCACGGGAATTGCACTCTTTAGTACATCCCCGCTTCGCAGGAATCCGAGTCTCACTTCCGGATGCGGGATGTCGGCCAACATGAATCGGCGGCCACATCCATCCTGCTAAGATTGAGAGCACCAAAAGCTATGCCGCGCCAGTCAACCCACCCAACCAAACCAAACCCGGAGAAGTCCCCCCGGCGCGATCCGACGGCCAGCGGACAACGCGATGCTGCCGTAAATAGGATCGCTTCACACAACTATTTCTTGCTGGAAAAATTTGAGGCTGGCGTGGCGCTGACGGGTACGGAAGTCAAGGCGATCCGCGGCGGGAAAGCGAACTTGAAAGACGCTTATGGCCTGATCCAGAATGGTGAACTCTGGCTTCTGAACTGCCATATAAGTCCTTATGAGCATGGCAGTTATTCGAATCATGCAGCCTTGCGGACGCGCAAATTGCTGATGCATCGCGAGGAAATCCGCAAGCTGGTCGGCAAAACGCAGCAAAAAGGTCTCACGCTGATCCCGACTCGCATGTACTTCAAGAATGGTCGCGTAAAGGTGGAACTCGCGTTGGCTAAAGGCAAGCAATTGTGGGATAAGCGCGAGACCGAGCGCCGTCGCACAGTGGATAAGGAAGCCAGAGAGGCCATTAGCCGTGGGCGCAGCCGCAAATGAGCCTGGGCAGCAGTTCGAGCCGATGAAGACGGTCAACCTCAAGCAGGATTTTCCCACTGTGCAGGAGGCTCTGTCGCGGCTGGATCGCGAGATCGCAATCGCTCGGAAAGAGGGAATTGCTCTCCTGAAGATTGTTCACGGTTATGGCTCCAGCGGTGCCGGCGGAGACATTCGCCTCGCTGTGCAAGCGCGCCTTCATCACATAGCTGAGTCTGGCCAGATAAGCGCTTGCATTTTTGGAGAGAACTGGTCCAAATCAGACACAACAGTCTGGCAATTGTTGCAAGCGCGAGCGGAACTGAAGCAGGATCGCGATTTGGGCCGCGGCAATAGAGGCATCACGGTCGTCGTTTTGTGCGAGCACTAGCCGGGAGTATCCTCGTCCGCACGAGGCGAATCTAAACTTTCGTTGCCGAGTTTTATGACCCCTCCTTCGCCGCCAGGATCGTCATCGCTGCCTGCCAGCGAAAATCCGAACCAACTCCCAGCGAAGCTGCGGCATCGCGTGCGCTGGATACTCCTCGCGTTATTCGGGTTGGCCGCTGCGGCGGCCATTTTCGTCAGCTATTTCATTTCTCACGCCCTGCCCATCGTGCGCGCGCGGGTGATTGAGACGCTTTCTGCGCGATTCAAAAGCAGGATTGAGCTGCCGGATTTTCGTGTCTCGTTGGCAAATGGATTAGCCGTCGAAGGCGCGAACTTGAAAGTATTCAGCGAAACCGAATCGCGCTCGGGAACGCCCGAACAGCCCATGATCACGGTGCAGGAATTTCGTTTTCAGACAGGTTTCAGAAATCTGTTCCGCACTCCGATGCACGTCGACACGGTTTACGTTCGAGGCATGGTCGTCGATATTCCTCACCATCAAAACTCCGAGCCGCTGAACCAGGCAGTTCCAGCAAAGCAAAAGATTTCGCCGGAAAATGCGAAAGCGAAGATAGCGGAACAGCTGAGCATCGTCGTCGATAAGCTCGTTTTTGATGACGCGCAAGTCGTCATCAAAACCCGTACCGCAGGGAAACCTCCGGCCGTTCTCGAGATCACCAAGCTTACGATGAAGAACGTGGGCCCCGGTCAACCCATGCCGTTTCAGGCGACGCTGATCAATCCGAGACCGGTAGGCAATATTGAGTCGCAGGGGCTGTTTGGCCCGTTTGATGAAACCGAGCCGCGCGATACCCCGGTGCACGGCGAATACTCGTTTACTCATGCGGATTTGAGCACATTTCGCGGCGTCAGCGGCATTCTGTCTTCTACCGGAAATTATCAAGGTACGCTGGGGAAAATTGAAGTCGAGGGCGCGACTGACACGCCCGATTTTCGCCTCGCAACCAGCGGCCACGACCTCGATCTAAAGACCAACTTCTACGCAATCGTCGACGGTACGGATGGCGACACCTATCTGGAGCCGGTGGTTGCGCGATTTCTGCATTCATCGCTAACTGCCAGCGGAAAGATCATTCGAACCGCCGAGCCGCATGGCCATGATCTCGAACTGAATGTCGTGATTGACCATGCTCGCGTTGAAGACCTGCTGCAGCTCGCGGTCAAGACCGAACCTCCGATCATCAGCGGACCGGTGGTGATGCACACCCAATTGAGCCTGCCGCCTGGGCCTGAAACTGTCGTTGATCGGCTGACGCTTAAGGGCACGTTCCAGATCCTTGCCGGAACTTTTTCCAGCGAAAAAATTCAGGATCGCATCAATGACCTCAGCCTGCGCGCTCAGGGTACGCCCCAACTTGTGAAGCAGGAAGGTGACGTAGCGATCCCCTCCGACCTGAACGGCGCGTTCCTTCTAGACAACGGCCTGATGACGTTCTCGCAACTAGATTTTTCTGTGCCTGGAGTTCGATCTGACGTTCATGGCCAGTACAGCCTGGATGGCCAGGTGTTCGACTTCCGCGGCACGCTGAAGCTCAAGGCAAAGCTCTCGCAATTGACGACCGGGTGGAAATCAATCCTGCTAAAGCCAGTGGATCCATTTTTCAGCAAGAAAGGTGCTGGTACGGAAATTCCATTTCGCGTCTCGGGCACGCGCTCTGAGCCGCATTTCGGGCTCGACTTCCGCGACAAAGACGCAAAGGAGAATCAGCCGGAGGTGGACCCGGCAACGCACTGAACGAGCCGGTGCCAAGCTTGACATCATGATGTCTAATAGGATAGCATCATGATGTGCGAACCACGGTCACCTTCGACGACGATGTCGCTGCCTTACTGAAGAAGGAAATGCGGAAGTCGGGCGAGCCGTTCAAACAAGTGCTGAACCGGGCGGTCCGCTCGGGACTTAGCTCACCGATGCAGCCGCGGCGCAAACCTTTCAAAGTCAAGCCTTGGAATTTGCAGCCACCGCCGGGCCTCAGCTTCGATAATGTGCAGGAGTTGCTCGACGTCCTTGATGGACCAGAGCGGCGATGATTGTTATCGACGCGAACCTTCTTCTGTACGCGTACGGCGAATCTTCGTCCCACCATCAGAAAGCGCGAGCGTGGCTTGAGGACGTGCTCTCCGGCGGTGAAAGCGTAGGACTGCCGTGGCAGTCGCTCGCCGCGTTCGTTCGCATTGCCACCGATCCCCGAATTCCGGGATATCGCCGATCTGCCCAGGAGGCGCTAGACGAAGTGAGCCGATGGCTGGAACAGCCAGTGGTGCGACTGCTTGTGCCCGGCGAACGGACCTTTGCGGTTTTCAGGCAGATGGTCGTAGAGGGAAAAGCCTCGGGACCATTAGTCAGCGACGCGGAAATCGCTGCGCTCACGATTGAGTACGGTGGCGTGCTGCACACTGCCGATCGGGATTTTGCGCGCTTTCCGGGGCTAAGGTGGGTCAACCCGCTTACCTGACGGTCGACGACCCGTTCCCATACAATCCCTTTTTGTCCCAGCGGGGGTGCAGCCAGTTGTGCTCAACCTGTTCCGCGATCTCCCGAACGCGAGCGCGCGTGATGCCAGTTCTTTGCTCAATTGCCAGAGGATGGTCAGTGGGCTCGAGTTCGATGAAGGGACGCAACCCTTGCCGGCGATGAACGTGGGTCTTCAAAAGGAGTGTATCCGGGTACACCTGCAGGCGAGAGCACATCCAGCCAAAATAAGGCGCTTCGCTGGGTATCGGATCTAGACGGGATCGGTATTCTTTGAAGTGATCAGGGCTCAAAGAGGTCCAGATCCCCCAGGTCAGAGGCTCGCTCTCGCCGATGACCGGAACTTCAAGGCATCCCGGATGAAAAAATCCTGATTGAAAAGCGTGCAGTAGTCCTCAGTAAGCGTGCAGCCG
>Ga0335073_10008661_pt1 | contig 14281 bp, 14 predicted proteins | sample Lox_Sample_22_FD_207093 | JGI IMG/M metagenome (GOLD analysis project Ga0335073, IMG submission 207093) | Soil microbial communities from Loxahatchee National Wildlife Refuge, Florida, United States - Lox_Sample_2.2 | ecosystem: Environmental > Terrestrial > Soil > Wetlands | place: USA... | reverse complement strand
TTAATTCATCACAACCAACCAGTGCCGATGGTAAACCTCGCCACTCGTCTGGAAGGAAACTTAATGTGACGATAAGTACCGATGAAGTGACTGGGGCTGTTACTGCCTATATCAAGGATAATGATCGCAAGGGTCAAGGAGAGACGGCAGCTGACGGCGATACAAAGGCTAAGACCGAAACAGGAGAAAGTGATGGGAAGATGGCGATTGCTGTGAAATGTTTAAAGTGTGGGTCTTCTCTCAGATAGCCTCTGATCTGGATTGCTTTACTACGGAGAAATGCGTGTCATCTCGGGGACGTGTGGATAAACACGATTTCAGGAGCCTGGTTGGGATCCATTTATATCATGAGCTACGACTGTATATGTTCAGGGGGATGTGATTGAGGATAATTGAATTCTAGTATAAATATCATCCAACCCTCGCAATTTTTCATGATAAAATTCGCCAGCTTCATAAGTAGTCTCTCGCTGCCGATCGACAGTAACAGTGGAATGTCTTCACTGGACTCGACCACTTCGCAACTAGGGACATTTCTTGTCCGAGGTATGAGCCATTTTGATCAAGAAAATGCTTCGAACGTTGCTAATGGCGCCTAGGATGGACTCTTCTCGACCAAACTTGTGAAGATTGTTTCACGCCGCTCGTGCGCTCACCGGCTCCTCAAGGACAGTTGCTTTGTGTCAAATGTGGACGCGATACCACGGTAGCGCCTCCTGTGACCAACGGGACCGATGGTTCGACATCTACCGGTGTACTTGACGCACTACCCAATAACTATCATCCCCTCGTCAATGGAGATGATATGGATAGCGACGAAGAGGAACAGGAGGCTGGCGTGATGGAGGTCGAGACATCTTTACGACTCACTCAGAGTGAATGTATATCACCTCCTGTCTCTGATTAACGACAGTAACTCGACGAGTACAATCTGAGCGTGCCTCAAAGTTGATCGGAGAAAAACTGTTACAAGGTTATTGTTTGCTCAGCGAGATTTGTCCCACACCATCATGTTTCGGGGTAAACCCACACGGAAACACTTAGACTAAGGAAAAGGTCCCACTATTACGGCTTCCCAGAGAATCAGAACGACGTCTCTGCGTGATTTGTGGAACACTATATCCACAAGTCTCTCAATCCAGTTACGCCGTAATATCTTCACCTCCTAACCAACAACCGGCTGCAGATCTGGATGCCTTGGCGGAAACACTCAACCAAGTGTCTCGACGATTGGCGACACAGCTACTAAGACTAACTAATCTTTTGGAACGCTGTGATCCTACTTCAAAAGAGTATGATGATCAGCTTGGACGTGTTCAGCGTATGATAGAGACTATCAACCTCATTCGAAAATAGTAATGCAACTCTATTAACGCCGGTTGTTTCGTCAGACGTCCCAATGGCCTATGCATCTGTCTGCGTAAACATGAACTACATTATCCTAATGGCCGTGTATCAACTTTTCTTCCCTCCCCCAGCGTTGGGCTATGTAGCTGGGTTCACTTTGGCTGTTTGTGGTTTCATTAGGGCATCTTTAACGTAGACGACTCCTTTGGCAGGTCCGGGAACAGCTCCTTTCACTAAAAGGAGTCCGAGTGCCTGATCAATCTTGACTACTTTCATGTTTCTTGTCGTTACATTCTTTCCTCCCATGTGCCCCGCCATTCTCTTGCCTGGAAGTACTCTCCCTGGGTCCTAACGCAATTAAACTTCAATTCAAAGCCAGTGAATTACCTGCGAAGCACCCGTTGAACCGACAGAGCGATGGGAGATAGAAACACCGTGAGAAGCGGGCAATCCATGAAATCCATGACGCTTCATAACCCCAGCAAACCCCTTTCCCTTCCTAGAAGTGTTAAATTAAGAAGGCCGCCAACGGGACGTACCCCGTCCCTCGTACATCGACGTACTGTCCTTCGTAAAAGTGGTCAACCGTAATCTCTGAACCTGAAAACATCAGCAATGAGTTCTTGACCGAGATGCGTACCTACAGGGAGTACACCGGATTCATCCTTCACCCTGAACTCGCCGACTTTCACCTTCGGGGCTACTCTTGCAGCAGCAAAATGGCCTAACATCGCCTTTGTTACATTTTCTGGTTTCCGATATCCAATCCCAACTTGTACTGCCCAGTATCCGTCCTTTGACGGCGTTTTAACGGCTGTAACCTGTGCACGAGAAATTTGGAGAATTGTCACAGGAATTCTGTTCCCATCGGCATCCCAGACAGCAGACATCCCCCTGAAATATTTGTGAGCATTGAAAGTGAGATGATTACTTCTTAATTGCCATTACACCAGTTCGAGAGAGTAACTGTTTCCTCGTTGTTTGAATTGTATGAACATATCTGTGACAATTTCGGCATTGCAGCAGTATAATAGAGATTGCACTCTTTGTCTGTCCTAGCACACTACCAAGATGGCTGGCGAATGGCATTCCCCACAAGGCGTTAAGAAGGCGTTGGGTATGCCTGGAGATAGGAGGTGCGGAAGCAAAAGCGTTGACCGATGAGGTCGGAATTTTTTGCCTCTGAAATTGGTTTCCTCCTTGCAGCCGTATTCGAAATTTCCATTCGATTTAGCTCAGTGAAGAGCATTCCGCCCAACGCCGGCTGATCTCGTGAATGGCGGGTCATGAAATGGCACACAACTTTATGCTACCGGCTAGGAGGAGACGAGCTTGGTTCTTGAGCTTGGTTCTCTATGATCCAAACACAGATAGTATTACGTGGGGACGCTCGACAAGCTCGTCTCCAAAACCTCTAAAGAACCAGATGTTTTGCTCGATTTTGGCCGAATTATCCGTCAAGACGCACTCTTTTACGGCCAACTGTTTCTCCGAGCCAAAGCTACATCTGATTGGAGTGGTTGTGGGTTTCGTTCATTTGCTGTTTCCTTGGACATCCTGATCCACCGATGCTTATTGGCGTGGCCCGCGAATGCCGAGCGAGTGGTGATTTGCGCCTCCACAGCCAAACGGGGCCGAGTTCACGTGAGCCTCGTCTGGAGAAAAGCGGGAGCCCCGCGCAACGATGGCAAACATAAAATAGGGCCACTCTCTCCCCCCTTCAATTAAAGACGAAACATAAAGAACGCGGGCCAAATCAAATAATGGCAAATGTATTCCCTTCTTGTGGAAATGTGAGATCTCACGTTTAGAGTTATAAGATCATTATTGTTGGGGCCGGCTTGGGAGGCCTTGTCGCTGGAATTGCATTGAGTCAAAAAGGCCATCAAGTCACTATTGTTGAAGCAGCTTCGCAGCTTGGAGAAGTAAACAGGATTTGTTTCGAAAAAATTATTGACGGTTAGGTCGGTGCCGGGATTCAGATTCCTCCCAATTCGACCAAAGTTCTCAAATATTTGGGTATTTATGACAGATTCACAGATGTTGTTGTCTGGCCACGTCAAATCAACATCAAGAGATGGGAGGTTGCATCTCCATCTGAAGTATACTCACAACTTAGAACGGAGAAGTGCTCAGCACAACCCGACTTGATCCGAGAATGACCGAGGTTTATGGGAACCCATACTGGCTAATTCATCGTCCAGACTATCACCATCTTCTCCATCAAGCTGCTGTCGAGAGCGGTTGCACCATTCGAGTGAATTCCCGGGTTGTGGGGGTGGATGAAGCACTTCCCTCGTTAACCCTCAAATCCGGAGAAATGTTGAAGGCCGACATAATTGTCGGGGCAGATGGTATCTTCTTCGATGGGTGTACGTCTGACTTTAGGGATCAAATCTGTCGTCCGAGCGCAGATCCTGCAAGAAAATGTTCAGCCACGGTTGTACGGTGAATGTGCATACCGCGCAACTGTTCCAGCTGAAGACCTCCTCGCGGAACCCGAATTACGACATTTCATTGAACAGCCGGTAGCTAATTGTTGGATCGGACCAGGCCGACATCTCATGGCATACCCTATTCAAAATGCGACAAAATACAACCTCGTTATGATACATCCGGGAATCGCCCGACAAGACAGATGGAACGAGCCTGGGGATTTAAATGAGATGGTTGAAAACTTCGCCGACTGGGATCCTTTACTTGTAAGGGTTCTGGGAAAGGTCTCGGAATGCTTGAAATGGAATTTGGCGGACTTGCCTCTTCTGGAGACTTGGAGAAGTAAATCAGGGAAAGTAGTCCTTATAGGAGATGCATCTCATGCTACGCTTCCATTTGTATTTCCTGTATTCGAAACCTAGACTGACATTATAGTTGGCACAAGGTGCCGCGATGGCAACTGAGGACGGAATTGTCCTGGCTGAGTGCGTTGCTCGTGCCTCGAGCCTGGAAGAAATACCGTTTTACTTGTCAGCATTTGAATTAATCCGAAAGGAACGGACCAATATCGTTCAGGTTGGATCGATCAAAAACAGAGATATCTGGCATATGGAAGATGGTACTGAACAAAAAACAAGGGACGCAATAATGCGCGGTGCAGAAGTGGACCAGGAGAAAGCAGAAGAATTGAAGAACGAAGGAAAAAATCCAAATCAATGGAGTGACCCGAAATTCCAGAAATGGCTTTTTGGTCATGATGCAGTGCAAGAGGTATGCTCAGACATCTATCTCGAGATTAACTCCATTTAGGCAAAGTCTACGTTGGACCGGCTTGAAAGGAAAGCGAACGGTAGTAATGGCATTGGAGGGATATACGATGAACAACTAACTGCAATGCAACCAGTCAAAGTAAATTAGTTAAAGAGTGAGATGGAGTGTCATATACAAGATTCCTACTTTTGGCGTAAACTAGCTCCGCTTTAGTTCAATGTGTTCTTATTCAACAGCTTCATCTGTGCCTTTCCTTGCCATCGCGTGGAAAATATCACCAAGGCAAACCTAAAAAAGTAACTACTCTGTCTTGAACCAGTACATCAATGCGAGCCCGAAAATTAATGCAGCAAAGTCTTCCAGCACATCCGTAAAAATCAAGCGATACCTAGCAAAGCTCACCAAGGCCGTTCCAAAAGGATGCGGAAGAAATGATCCAATTGTCGCAACCATGGAACCTGGTAAAGGTCGTCCACCCTCGAGTACGAGACGGATCGCCTGCAAAGAAAACGAACAGGCCATAAATGTGTAGAATATAGGCTTCAGATTAGTGACAGACAATCGAGAATGTACAATCGCAGAAGTAAACTCAACGCTTCGAGAAAAGTGGTAATCCTCTAATTGAGTCCAAAGATACCCCAGAATTGTAATCAACCCAACTACCCGCGCAAGCTTCCATTTCCATGTCGAGTTTTCGACTTGAATCGATTGTTCACCGTTTGCACTACCTCCATTCATTGCTCCAAATAATTGCTGATTGATTTTCTGAGCGAAAGCTTGTAAATCGTCGCTGCCAGTGACGCTTCCAGGTCCCGCCGAACCACTTCCACCAGCAGACTGAGTTGGTTGGCCAAAGAGAGGATTGTTTAAAAGCAAATTCATCATCTGGTCGTTCGTGATGTCGTTATTGCCAGGGCCGAATGGTCCACCAGCAGACCGAAACATACTGAAAGGATCTTCATCTCCACCGTCTACACTTGCTATATCTCTCATGTTCCCTGCAACGGTGTCACGGTGTTTGAGAGCCGGACTCCGAGCCGTCTCTCCACTGGATGGGGATACTGCGATTTCCGCAATGTCTATTTCTGGAGGGTCTGGATGAAGAGTCTCTCGCGCTGGAGCACCTCCTTGTAGGCCTGCAATTTTCTCAAGACGTGAATTCCCCTGGGAGAGAATCCTCTGTTCCCGCCGTTCTCTCCTTAATCGTGCTTGTTCAGCAGCGGACAAACTCGTTCCTGAGGACATGTTGATGACTGACGTCGTCAAATGACAGGTCTGTAGACGTGGATCGTTAGACAGAAATCTCTGCAGATCTTTGCGAACTTTTTAAAGGTACCAGAACTTGCTACTTAATGCCCCCCGGGTTTACTACGAATTGATCCCAACAGAGCTCTAAATAATATAATCTGCGAAGATACTTTGATTTCAGCGCTTATGAAGCTCTTATGAGGCCATACTTGAAGCAGTAAGTGGATTACTTATTCTGTCTCCTGGGGCCGGCGTAGTCATCCTCAGACGATCTTTGAGTCAAAAGTAGGTCTCACAATTAAGGTTTCGCAAGGCGCAACGTCTTGTGAATCTAGTTCTCTCATTAGAGCTGTAGTTGTAATCGAAGGAAGAGAATTTCCGTGAGAAAACAATCTAACGAGAGTAGTCTCGTTATGGATAGATTGAATTTGCCCAACAAGCCCTCGGACAAACCCCAACGCCTCTAACACTTATTATACATTCCTCGCAATGCCTGAAATGTTTCATTCACAAGTTATCAGCTCTTACTTGCACTTCCCTCTATCACCGGCTTGTCTAATCCGCTGAAACCTCCGAAGAAAATTTGCATCACCGCGTACGTGAACCACATTCCTATGTTAGCTGTTGAGGGCGGAAGGAAATACCGCTTGCCACTGACAGCAGGCCCCACGACCATGAATAATCACCAAGATAGGTCACATTCAAGGCTACGTAGATCGGAAACAGTACCAAGAGAGGAAGAAAGGCCGAAGCGAGCGGAGAGGGCATTTCATGAGAAGGGGAGAAAGTTCAGATTTCAGATTCCTCAACATATCAGAGGGCGGTAAATATTCGTTGGGGATTTACAAATTAGGACTCCATGCTCCGACGAACTTGGGGATACAGAAGGGGATAGAAAATAAGTCAACAGTAGGTGGGTTTCCTATAAAATCTCATCTCAAACTACTTCATATTATATACATCACAAAATGCAGATTTGAAACACAAGACAAGGGTAACTCTGCGAGCACTCTATTTCATGACTTTTTGAACTGCGTAGTCCATCATCAGTTAATCCAGACCGGGGAAATTTCCTTAGCATATTAGTTTCTAGAAAAGCAGGAATACATACGGTTCTCGCGTTGCGTATCCCATCGGTCAATCCATTCTCCGGGACAGAGGGAATGATACGCTCTCCAGAATTGTTTGCATGGCGCGAAGTCCTCCCCTCGAGCTTGAATGCATCTAGACATCATCAATCCAAAGCCAAAAAGGAAGACAATACTTGAAGTAATCAACGTAGTTCTGCCAACAGTGCTTTGTCTAATGTTAAATCAATGCGAAACTGTCGGATCGTACTTGATTTTGGTTAGGGAATCTGCCCGTAACCGGTTAGCTAAATGGGAAGACAGTTTGGGGAATGAATTGACTGACCTTGCATCGAATCCAGCAGTGCTCCATGTAAATTTTCGCCATTTGACATCGTCACCCTCGTCAGACATGATGGTAGATAAGAATCGAGATGGATTGACTGGTCTTGGAGGGGAACCGCTGTATGGACGGGTGACAAGTAGAAGAGCTTTACCCAATTCGAGACTTTACGGTAAGCGCCAAACTTTTGCAACCGGACCGGTCCCTGACCGAAACAGTCGCTGGTGGCAGATCGACGAACTCAAAAGAAAAAGTTTTCTCTCCCACCAACCTTTTCCATTTCCTGTCAAGAAAGAATCCCAATTATTCTCAAAATCTTGAGTTCAGCTAATGGCTTTCACTCCTAGAGGTGGTTCACGAGGTGGATCTCGAGGTGGATTCGGAGGCGGCAGAGGGTACTTTCCATTCCACTACTTAGGTTATCATATTGACGATGAAATAGAGGTAGCCGTGGTGGTTTTGGTGACAGAGGAGGACGAGGAGGTGGACGTCCTGGACTTGGAAGTAGAGGCGGTGGAGTCGCTAGACGTGGCGGCCGAGGTGCACCACGTGGTGGAAGAGGTGGTGGACGAGGAGCAAGAGGGGGATCCAGAGTTGTTATTGAACCTCATCGACATTCTGGTAAGGCTCGTTTTCCAATTTTTGCTAACTAGTAGGTGTGTTCGTTGCTAGAGGTAAAGAAGACTTGTTAGTTACCCGCAACATCAATCCTGGAGAATCTGTGTATGGGGAGAAGCGAATTTCTGTTGAGGGACCTGAAGCGACAAAGACTGAATATCGAGTCTGGAATCCTTTCCGTTCAAAGCTTGCCGCTGGGATTCTTGGTGGACTCGAGGAAATCTACATCAAACCTGGTGCCAAGGTATTGTATCTTGGTGCTGCGTCTGGAACGAGTGTAAGCCACGTAGCAGATCTTGTTGGTGACACTGGCGTTGTGTATGCAGTCGAATTCAGTCATCGAAGCGGTCGCGACTTGATCAATATGGCAAAGAAGCGGGTCAACGTTATCCCCATAATCGAAGATGCTCGACATCCTCAGAAATATAGGATGTTGGTGGGCATGGTCGATGTGATATTTGCAGACGTCGCTCAAGTTTGTCTCCTCCGAGATGTTTTGCTAACTGTAGCCCGACCAATCACGTATTGTTGCATTGAATGCCCACATGTTTCTCAAATTGGATGGAGGCGTTGTGATCTCTATCAAAGCAAATTGTATCGATTCGACTGCCAACCCCGAAGTGGTTTTTGCTCAAGAGGTCCAGAAAATGAGATCCGAAGGAATTAGACCTAAAGAACAGATTACACTGGAGCCATACGAGAGAGATCATTGTATCGTGGTGGGAGAATACAAAAGGTTGAAGCAATAGCTTGCGTCGTTATGAAAATTTATTACCTATAATACTCAATGTACAGAGGGACTGTACTAATATTTTCGTGAGTCAAAGGGCCAAATCATTACCGAGGTCATTGTGTCTCGGTGGAATAGATTTTGTGAGTGGTTAAAGTGCAGCTTGAATGGGGTCTGAGGACTAAGCGCCATCTGAATATGCTTAAGCTTTTAACGATCTGGCCAAGACTGACCCCTATGCCCGTTGTTCGCATTTCCGTGAGATTTGAAGACTTGACCTGTGGCGCCCGAGTTACTATTTCTGGGATCTGGATAATCTGAAACACTTTAGAAACCAAGTGGCATGTGTATGAGCCGTCAGTGGATGTGTTAGCCGAATACATACATATATACAATCGTGCAGATGAGAAATGCCAGTTTAGGCAGCGGGACCGGATTGTGCGCCTGTCACAGCAGAGGTACAGAGGTAGTAAAAATAGGCACCCCCGCTGTGCTTGCGACGATTAATTTAGTGACGATCAAAAATAGCAGCGCATTTGCCGGAATGGGTATGTCATCCCTGGCCGATGTTTGGCTAGACACCATTTGACCCGCGTGAAAAGGCACGGAAAAAGGAAAGGGGCACAAATAAATAAAGCACCGGGGAAAAGAGAAATCTACCGACTGTCCCAGAGTGAGCAGCTGTACGCTGCCCTCAGATGGACTCAGAAGGTAGATAATTGTATGTGAATACAAGGTAAATTCCGAGGCATCTAGTAGTAAGCTTCTCATTATCCGCATCTGTCGGCTCGGCCTCCTTGCTCCGTCCAGGCTGACAAGTGTGTCATGTAGTAGTTGGTGAATATATAAAACCATATATAATCTCCCTCCTTGGCTCGAAGCAAATTCAGTCGTCGGAAGGCGACTAGTCCACCAAAGGCATAGGAAGAAGAACGTGGGGAATACTCCTGGACCAAGGATAGGAATAGTCTGTTAGCTATTAGCTGTGTGGTGGTGGCTGTAAAGGGGAACACCGGAAAGACACGTCCGAGCCGAAGTTTTGCTCACGCAATTCGAACTTTCTCCTCTCCGTCTCTGGTCGTCAGCACCGCCTTTTATAATTCTATTGACAAGTATAAATCCCTTCTTCACCCTCTAACATGACCTAGGACGGTCGTCCGTTCAGAACTGTCTGTCTTCTGATATCTATTATTATTCGGACTTGTTTTGATTGTGCGGCGCTCGAGCCTCTTCGGCGGTGCACGGCTTGTTGATTCCCCTCATTCGCTCGATAAACAAAAGCAGTTAAACTCAGAGATCCGGTTCACACATCTATTATCAATTAACACGAACCTTGGCTCTCCAATCTTAAACAGGTATCATATCCCACCCCACTTTCTTTTTGTTTACATCCTCCCAAATGATCATCGGATGCTAGGATCATTACTTAGCACCCCAACATTGAGGATTTAATGAGGTGCCCGAGAGCTTCTGGTTTGCCTTGGAGGGGATAGACATATATATCAATAGGATGCAATGGCTGGCCGTAAGACATCAGCCAAATTGCATCGCAAGAGTAAAACTCATGATGTCTCCCTTTCGGCCGATGCTTCTTGGGTTGCCCTTGAGTCTCCTGATGAAACTGTCGTTCCTCAGCGGCGGGCCTCATTTCTGTCCGCTAGAGAGTCGATAGTACGAGTTATGCGAGAGCTCGATCAAATTTTGTCAATGGACACGCTAATCTATTTTATAGAAGCAGCTATCGAGTTACTTTTCCTCTCTATTTACTTCTTCTATCAGCAACCTGTTCCTCGCTCAGTTGAAAAAGAGCTCCAGCGAATATCACCTCACCGACCTGCAAATCAAACTCACCGACAATCGACTCGTACGCCAATCTGGAAAAAGATCAAGCAACCGCCAGTTCGATACCCTTCTCGTCAATTAGATCGTCAGCTGTGCGACTTTTGTGGAGTTTCAGGGGCTGACGTATTTGTTGCACAGAAAGTCTCCGGCACGGGATCCTCGCTTTCAACAACACAATTAACCGCCCACCGACCACGGACCCCTTCATCAATTAATTCACGACTGCCACCACCACCAAGCTTACTCACACTCTCCTCCTCCTTCTCACAAAACGTGTCGCATCCATCTACGAAGCTACTGCCAAGCATTCAAGCCACTCCTATCATCATCACGGACAACGCCATCAAGTCAGGGTCTACCCCTGAACCAAAGTCTCGTACAGACTCGCCAACTAAGTCCCCGCGACGCAAACCAGTGCCACGTTCTGTAGTGCGCAAGACGTCAGCAAAGTTAATACGGCCACCACTTCCTCCGTCTGTCGTCGACCCCAACATATCACAAGACACCGCTTCTGATCCCATTGAATCGACTTCCGGACGTTCACCGCCCCTTCAAACACAAGCCTCAGCACCGCCACGAGCGTCATCGTCTGCTCAGACCAAAACTCCGCCTCCAATTGTAAGAAAGAGCTCTGCTAAATTTGTCCGGACACCACAGAAGCCCACCCAAATAGTTGAAAAACCTGACAATTCGGTTCAGACATCTCCATTGCAAAACAGTGACCGAATACCTCCTCTGACCAAGGATATTCCGGTTCAATTGGCAAGAAAGAGTTCAGCAAAGTTCGTCAGACCGCCGTTACCACCACAGTCAATCCCGGCCCAGCCATTACCGCCATCTCAACCTTCCATAAACCCTCCTATAATTGCATCTGATCAAACAACTGGAAGTATCATACTTGAACACGGTTCCGAAACTGAACGCGATCTCACAAGTGTTTCTGCTATCGACACCGGTGCGCACAATTCACATACTATTCAATCTGAACCTGAAAATAAATCAAGGGAACTTGTGGAACCTTTGGTCTTACTCGAGCCTATTCCGCAAATACCTATTTCGCAGCCTCACGTCTTTCCACCGCAACCTGCTATTGTAGTCATCCAATCAGACCTACAGACAGCAGTTCCTGATCAACCTTTGCATCGCGAGCCGAGTCCACCTCTCACATCTTTCCCCGAGCTACCTCCCTTAGCACCTGTTAGACCTCGTCAACCTCCTCCACCGCCATCAATTCCTCGTTTTCCATCTCCTACGAAATCGCTTCCGGTATCGACTACGCCACCCCCTGCAGAAGATACAGAAATCGAGTCAACTTCTATAGACAATCATACCAATCTCAGCAATATCACTTCGTCTCGAAGATTCGTATCTATGGCTGCGATTGCCACCACTTCAGAGGAATTTGTAGGACCAACGGACAAGTGGATCCGACCAGAAACTTCTTATCAACTCTCCAGATCCTCTTTTCCTCTTGAATGGGACCCTTCCCGCGATGATAATATTTTCTCGACCAAACCTACAACAAATCCTAGGACAGTTGTTTCAACTACCCCTGATCAGCAACGGCTCTCTCATCACGGCTCTGTAGCATCAAAATCGTCAACTGATTCTCCTCCTCAAAACGGATCCCGTGAACAATCTACATCCCCCCATCAGGATGGACCAAACAAAGTCAGACCCTTGTCCAATTACACACGACCACAATCTATTCCGTCGCCCTTTCCCTCACCAATGCCTCGCCCACGTTCCACAGGTTCCCTATCCTCAGGGTCTGACCTTCCGCCTCCCTCTTTTCTATTCGATAACACACATCTCAAGCCAGGCAATGCTGCAGCTCTCTTATCCCATGCTGAAACTCTTAATCTCTATCGGCAGAATGCAAAGAAAGCAGTCGACAATCCAGCCAGCCAATACGAATTTGCAATTTTTATGATGGACTCCGCGCGCGAGTCGACTCTCGATCTCAATGGAGCTACTCCAACTCAAAGAGATGAGTTAATGAAAGAAGGTCTAGCTATTCTCCGTCGTCTTGCAGATAGAGGATATCCTCAAGCGCAATATTATCTTGCAGATTGTTACAGCAATGGCATCGGATGTAAGAATGGAGAACCAGACCTAGAGAAGGCATTTCCTTTGTTTGTGTTGGCTGCAAAGCACGGTCATATCGAAGCTAGTTTTCGAACTGCTTTGGCATATGAACATGCATGGGGATGTAGACGAGATCCTCTGAAAGCCATTCAATTTCTTAGGTATTATCCAAATTTTGGCAGGTAAACTAATGGGACAGGAAAGCCGCTTCCGGTAATCATCCTGGAGCTATGTTGCGTCTCGGCAGAGCGTGCCTGAATTCTGAATTTGGCATTCCAAATACTCAACCCGTCAGATTTGAGGGAGTCAACTGGCTCAAACGTGCTGTCGAAGCTGCTACTCCTCTGTATCCTAATGCACCCTATGAATTGGCTCTTCTGCACGAAATAGGATATAAAGATGTAGTCTTCCCCGACGAAGCATATGCCGTCCAACTTTTTCAAAAGGCATCAGATTTGGGGCACGCAGAAGCGTCCTATCGACTAGGCGATGCTTATGAATATGGACGGATGGGATGCCCGGAGGATCCAGGTCTTTCAATTCATTATTACTCTCTGGCTGCGCGGTCTGGCAATGCTAATGCGATGTTGAGTCTCTGTGCTTGGTACATGGTTGGAGCGGAGGGATTATTAGAAAAATCAGACGAAGAGGCTTTTGCATGGGCTCACCAAGCTGCTGAATCAGGTCTAGCAAAAGCCGAGTTTGCAGTTGGATATTTCCTCGAGCGAGGCGTCGGATGTCGACGGGATCCACTGGAAGCATGGAAGTATTATGTACGAGCTGCAGAACATGGTGATGAACGTGCGAAATCTCGACTGAAAGCGGGGAAGGAATTGAATAGTGATCGATCTTTAGTTGAGAGCTCTGCTACGGAGAGCGAAGGAGGACGTTTAAGTATGTCGGATCAGGAGGCCAGGAAACACTCGCCACGCAAAACTCGAGGGGAGACTGAAGATGAGATGAAAGGAAAGGAAAGTTGCGTAATTATGTGATGGACTTTTGATTTCTTATTTTAGGGGATTGCATAGAGCATGAAGTGGATTTTGGGAAAATGTGAGGCATTGCAGTGATGGAAAAGTGTCAAGTCATAATAAAATTTAGAGCTAGGTTTGGTGATGATGTTTTTATCAGTATTTCGTTAATATCCAACACTTTCATACGATTTCAAACATCACGGGACTCGAAGGCCATGCAAACTCCTGAATTATGTCCGCCAACTTCCCCCATCTTCCCCATGGAGTCTCTAATCTTTCACAATGAACCGTCGAACATGTTCGCCCTTTAAGACGGCTCGATAGTATTTGTCTCCGTAGTAACCTACTCCCAACGAACCAAGGCCCGCAATGAGAAAGGAGACTGGATATCTGTTCCACAAAATCTTTTTTAACTGAGTTGCAATGAGGAACGCGGATAGTTCTAAGCAGTTAGCATTCCCTTCTCTAGACAGGTCAGACCTGCGGTGATCTCGTAACCGTACACTTTTGTTCGAGGCCGTGTAACATTGCGTGCTGCGGAAGTGAGCTTCGGTTTAGAAGGGAGACAAAATTACCACACATAATGTAACCAGCACTCATTAACACACCACCTAGCCACCATTTCCAAACGCCAGTATAAACGTAAGTTCCTCCTCCAACGACAGGCACTGTAGATGGTCAATTGAAGCTGGTTGCGAATGGGACTTACGAGCCATTGCCAGTCCCCATGCTACGTGTTCATCCTTCTGCTAGAATCAGCAATGTTCAATAGAGTGATGGGACCGGTAATTCACTATTCTCGGATGTCATGTCCGAG
>Ga0335073_10008660_pt1 | contig 14282 bp, 9 predicted proteins | sample Lox_Sample_22_FD_207093 | JGI IMG/M metagenome (GOLD analysis project Ga0335073, IMG submission 207093) | Soil microbial communities from Loxahatchee National Wildlife Refuge, Florida, United States - Lox_Sample_2.2 | ecosystem: Environmental > Terrestrial > Soil > Wetlands | place: USA: Florida... | reverse complement strand
CGCTGCCCTACCTGCAGTGGCTCGTCAACTCCGGGCAGCTGACATTCACTGCGCTGCAGAACATCGTCGGCGGCATCCAAGCCGGGCTTCCTGCCCTGTTTACGGGCTTCACAGACGCGCTGAGGTCGCTGCTGATGGGCGACTTTTCGGGCGCGGTGAACGATATCGCGCAGGGCTTCGTGAACTTCCTCAATCTCGGCGTCCACGCGGACGTCACCGACAACATCGAGATAATTTTCAACCGCTTCGGGATCCCGACGGGGGTAGAGGGGGACCTACTCGCGACCATCACCCCGACGGGGCTCGTTGGCGATGTTTTCTCCGCCTTCGCCGTGCCCGGTCAGATATCGCAGAATTTCACCAACCTCTTGCCCCCAGGGTCCATCCCGCAGGCTATTTCGCAGAACTTCACCAACGTGGTCAACACAGTCACGGACACGAGCATTGGAGCCGACGCGTCGCTTGTAGCTCGGCTGCTGCCGCTGCCTATCGCTGTCACAAGCCTCGAGGCGGACCTTAATCTGGGCTTACCGCTGGCCCTCGCTATCGATGCCCTAGGCGCCCCGGTTGTCACCGTGCAGGCCTTGCAGAGCAGCATCTCGGCCTTCAGCAGCGCGCTGCAGGGTGGAGACTTCTTGGGCGCCATTGGCGCTCTCGTCGACGCACCCGCCGTAGTCACGGACGGCTTCCTCAACGGCCAAGCGGTATTGCCGCTCAGTCTCACCGTCCCCACCGACGTCGGTGACGTCGCTCTGGACGTTGACCTGCCATTGGACGGAATCCTCGTTCCGCTGGGGCCGATTAACGGAAGCGTCACCCTGCCGCTCGGTTTAGGGACAACTGATGTGGTAATCGGCGGTACCCCACTGGGCGGCCTCATCCCGGGTCTGACGGTCTGGGCTCCCGCGCAACTCGCGGACGCGATCTCTTAGACTGCGTTGGAGGTATTAATTTGCAAACTCCTGCATAACCATGCAGAATCGGCGGGATGGCCGACACGATACAGGTGGCGGTAGCCGGTGCCAGCGGCTACGCCGGTGGGGAGATTCTGCGGCTGCTGCTCGGACATCCGGCGTACGCCGACGGCCGGCTGACGATCGGTGCGCTGACCGCCGCGACCAGCGCCGGCACCCCGCTCAGTGAACATCATCCGCACCTGACTCCGCTGGCGCAGCGAGTGGTCGAACCCACCGGGTTGGCGGTGCTCGAGGGCCACGACGTCGTTTTCCTGGGCCTGCCGCACGGGCATTCGGCCGCGCTGGCCGAACAACTGAGCGCCGACACGTTGATCGTCGACTGCGGTGCGGACTTTCGGCTCACCGACGCCGCGGCGTGGGAGCGGTTCTACGGATCCCCGCACGCCGGCAGCTGGCCCTACGGGTTGCCGGAGTTACCCGGGGCCCGCGACCGGTTGCGCGAAGCGCGGCGCATCGCCGTTCCGGGCTGCTATCCCACCGCGGCACTCCTGGCGCTGTTGCCCGCGGTGGCCGAGGACCTCGTCGAACCCGCGGTCACGGTGGTCGCGGTCAGCGGCACGTCCGGCGCGGGCCGCGCCGCCAAGACCGACCTGCTCGGCTCGGAGGTGATCGGATCGGCGCGGGCCTACAACATCGCCGGTGTGCATCGGCACACCCCGGAAATCGCCCAGGGGCTACGCGCCGTCACCGACCGCGACGTCACCGTGTCGTTCACCCCGGTGCTCATCCCTACTTCCCGGGGCATCCTGGCCACCTGTACCGCGCGTACTTCGGCGCCGCTGTCGCAGCTGCGCGCGGCCTACGAAAAGGCTTATGACGGCGAGCCGTTCGTTTATCTGATGCCTGAGGCGCAACTACCCCGCACCGGTGCGGTGATCGGCAGTAACGCCGCGCACATCGCCGTCGCGGTCGACGAAGCCGCCAACACGTTCGTGGCGATCGCGGCGATCGACAACCTGGTCAAGGGCACGGCCGGCGCGGCGGTGCAATCGATGAACCTGGCGCTGGGCTGGCCGGAGACCGAAGGCCTTTCCGTGGTCGGGGTGGCGCCATGACCGAAATAAGCAGCGCGACAAGGTTGGTGCGTACTCAGGGCGTCACCGCGCCGGAGGGTTTTCGGGCCGCCGGTATCGCCGCCGGGATCAAGGCGTCGGGGGCACGCGACCTGGCGCTGGTCTTCAACGAAGGTCCCGACTATGCGGCCGCCGGAGTGTTCACGCGCAACAAGGTCAAGGCCGCACCGGTGCTGTGGACCCAGCAAGTGCTGACCACCGGCCGGCTGCGCGCGGTGATCCTGAATTCCGGTGGCGCCAACGCCTGTACCGGGCCGGGCGGCTTCCAGGACACCCACGCCACCGCGGAGGAGGTCGCCGCCGCATTGTCGGACTGGGGTACCGACACCGGTGCCATCGAGGTCGCCGTCTGCTCGACCGGACTGATCGGCGACCGGTTGCCGATGGACAAGGTGCTCGCCGGCGTCCGCGAGATCGTGCACGAGATGGCCGGCGGGCTCAACGGCGGCGACGACGCCGCCCACGCCATCATGACCACCGACACCGTGCCCAAACAGGTTGCGCTGCACCATCAGAACAACTGGACCGTCGGCGGAATGGCCAAGGGGGCGGGCATGCTGGCGCCGTCGTTGGCCACCATGCTGTGCGTGCTCACGACCGACGTAGTCGCCGATCCCGCCGCTCTCGACCAAGCCCTGCGTCGCGCCACCGCCCGCACCTTCGACCGGCTCGACATCGACGGGGCGAGTTCTACCAACGACACGGTGCTGCTGCTGGCGTCGGGAGCCAGCGAAATCGCGCCGCCCCAAGCCGATCTCGACGAAGCGGTGCTGCGGGTCTGCGACGATCTCTGCGCGCAGCTGCAAGCCGACGCAGAAGGTGTCACCAAGCGCCTGACCGTGACGGTCACCGGGGCGGCCAGCGAGGATGACGCGCTGATCGCCGCGCGGGTGGTCGCACGCGACAGCCTGGTCAAGACCGCGGTTTTCGGGTCCGACCCCAACTGGGGCCGGGTGCTCGCCGCGGTCGGGATGGCGCCGGTCACCCTCGAACCCGATCGAATCACCGTTTCGTTCAACGGCTCTGCGGTCTGCATCGACGGCGTCGGCGCTCCGGGTGCGCGGGAGGTGGACCTGTCGGGGACAGACATCGACATCGTCGTCGACCTGCGTGTCGGCGCCGGCGAGGCCGCCATCCGGACCACCGATCTGTCCCACGGCTACGTCGAAGAGAACTCGGCGTACAGCTCATGAGCGTCGAGGCATTGCCGACACAAGTCAAGGCACAGGTGCTCGCCGAAGCCCTGCCCTGGCTCAAACAGCTGCACGGCCAGATCGTCGTCGTCAAATACGGCGGCAACGCCATGACCGACGACACTCTGCGCCACGCCTTCGCCGCCGACATGGCATTCCTGCGCAACTGCGGCATCCATCCCGTCGTCGTGCACGGCGGCGGGCCGCAGATCACCGCCATGCTGCGGCGCCTCGGCCTTGAGGGTGACTTCAAGGGTGGCTTTCGGGTCACCACACCCGAAGTGCTCGACGTCGCCCGGATGGTGTTGTTCGGCCAGGTGGGCCGTGAGCTGGTCAACCTGATCAACGCGCACGGTCCCTACGCCGTCGGCATCACCGGGGAGGACGCGCAACTGTTCACCGCCGTGCGGCGCAGTGTGACCGTCGACGGTGTGGTCACCGACATCGGGCTGGTTGGCGACGTGGATCGGGTGAACACCGCGGCGGTATTGGATCTCATTGCAGCACATCGGATTCCAGTGGTGTCGACGCTGGCCCCGGATGTCGACGGTGTGGTACACAACATCAACGCCGACACCGCCGCGGCGGCGCTGGCCGAAGCTCTGGGAGCCGAAAAGCTATTGATGCTGACCGATATCGAAGGCCTCTACACCGACTGGCCCAACCGCGATTCGCTGGTCAGCGAAATCGACACGGCCACACTGGAACAACTACTGCCGAGGCTGGAGACGGGCATGATCCCCAAAGTCGAAGCCTGCCTTCGGGCCGTGACCGGCGGCGTGCCCAGCGCACACATCATCGACGGGCGAGTCGAACACTGCGTACTGGTCGAACTCTTCACCGACGCCGGAACCGGCACCAAGGTGGTAAACGCATGACCCACACCGAGACCGTGCAACAGCGGTGGCAGGCCGTGATGATGAACAACTACGGCACCCCGTCGGTGGCGCTGGCCAGCGGGGACGGCGCCGTGGTCACCGACGTCGACGGCAAGACCTACGTCGACCTGCTCGGCGGCATCGCGGTCAACGTCCTGGGTCATCGCCACCCCGCGGTCATCGAGGCCGTCACGCAGCAGATGTCGACGCTGGGTCACACCTCGAATCTGTATGCCACCGAACCCGGTATCGCGCTGGCCGAGGAGTTGGTCGCCCAGCTGGGGGCCGACACCCAGGCGCGGGTGTTCTTCTGCAACTCCGGCACCGAGGCCAACGAGGTGGCGTTCAAGCTGTCCCGGCTCACCGGTCGGACGAAAGTTGTTGCTGCACAAGAAGCCTTCCACGGCCGCACGATGGGCTCGCTGGCGCTGACCGGTCAGCCGAGCAAGCAGGCGCCGTTCGAGCCACTGCCCGGTTACGTCACGCACGTCCCGTACGGCGACGCCGACGCGCTGGCAGCCGCGGTCGGCGACGACACCGCCGCGGTATTCCTGGAACCGATCATGGGGGAGAGCGGCGTCGTCGTCCCGCCCGAAGGCTATCTTGTTGCGGCCCGCGAGATCACTGCACGCCACGGCGCCCTGCTGATCCTCGACGAGGTGCAAACCGGAATGGGCCGCACCGGAGCGTTTTTCGCCCACCAGCACGACGGCATCACGCCGGACGTGGTGACGTTGGCCAAGGGACTCGGCGGCGGGCTGCCCATCGGGGCGTGCCTGGCCGTCGGGCCGGCCGCCGAGTTGTTGACGCCGGGCATGCACGGCAGCACCTTCGGCGGCAACCCGGTCTGCACGGCAGCGGCCCTGGCGGTGCTCGAGGTGCTGGCGGCCGAGGACCTGGTCCGGCGCGCCGAGGTGCTGGGTAAATCCCTGAAACACGGCATCGAATCGCTGGGCCACCCGCTGGTCGACCACGTCCGCGGCCGCGGCCTATTGCAGGGCATCGTGCTGACCGCACCGCACGCCAAAGACGCCGAAACGGCTGCCCGCAGCGCCGGGTTCCTGGTCAACGCGGCCGCCCCGGACGTGATCCGGTTGGCGCCGCCGCTGATCGTCACCGAGGCCCAGATCGACGCGTTCGTCGGCGCGCTGCCGGGCATCCTCGACAAGGCCGCAGATGCCTAGACATTTTCTGCGCGACGACGACCTGTCGCCAACCGAACAGGCCGAAATCCTGGATCTTGCAGCCGAACTCAAGAAGGACCCGTTCAGCCGTCGCCCCCTCGAGGGCCCGCGCGGCGTCGCGGTCATCTTCGACAAGAACTCCACCCGCACCCGGTTCTCCTTCGAGGTCGGCATCGCGCAACTCGGCGGCCATGCCGTCGTCGTCGACGGCCGCAGCACCCAGCTGGGCCGGGACGAAACCCTGCAGGACACCGCACAAGTGTTGTCCCGCTACGTCGATGCCATCGTGTGGCGGACGTTCGGCCAGGACCGGTTGACCGCGATGGCGTCCACCGCCTCGGTGCCCGTCGTCAATGCGCTCTCCGACGAGTTCCATCCCTGCCAGGTGCTGGCCGACCTGCAGACCGTCGCCGAACGCAAGGGGGCGCTCCACGGCCTGAAGATGTCCTACTTCGGCGACGGCGCCAACAACATGGCGCACTCGCTGATGCTCGGCGGGGCGACCGCCGGCGTCCACGTCACCGTCGCGGCTCCCGACGGCTTCGTGCCCGATCCGTCGGTGCTGGCCGCGGCCGAGCGGCGGGCGGAGCAAACCGGTGCGTCGGTCACGGTGACCGCCGACGCCGACGCGGCCGCCGCGGGTGCCGATGTGCTGGTCACCGACACGTGGACGTCGATGGGACAGGAGGACGACGGGCTGGACCGAGTCGGGCCGTTCCGCCCGTTTCAGCTGAACGCCCGCCTGCTCGGGCTGGCCGACCCGGAAGCCATTGTGCTGCACTGCCTTCCGGCCCACCGCGGACACGAGATCACCGACGACGTGATGGACGGACCGGCCAGCGCGGTGTGGGACGAGGCGGAAAACCGGCTGCACGCCCAGAAGGCGCTGCTGGTCTGGCTGCTGGAGCGGTCCCGATGACCGGCCAGGCCAAAGCGCTGCCCGAAGTCAGCGCGAACCGGGCCGGCCGGCAGGCGCGGATCGTGGCAATCCTGTCGTCGGCGCCGGTGCGCAGCCAGAGCGAACTGGCGGCGCTGCTGGCCACCGAAGGGATCGAGGTCACCCAGGCGACGCTGTCGCGCGATCTGGAAGAGCTCGGCGCGGTGAAGCTGCGCGGCGCCGACGGCGGCACCGGGGTGTACATCGTGCCCGAGGACGGCAGTCCCGTCCGCGGGGTGTCGGGCGGCACCGACCGGATGTCGCGCCTGCTCAGCGAGTTGCTGGTGTCGACCGACGCGAGCGGCAACCTCGCGGTGTTGCGCACGCCGCCGGGCGCGGCGCACTATCTGGCCAGCGCCATCGACCGCGCGGCCCTGCCCCACGTCGTCGGCACCATCGCCGGTGATGACACCATCCTGGTGGTTGCCCGGGAGCCGATGACTGGCGCGGAACTCGCCGGCATGTTCGAGGACATTCAGTAAGGAGATCGGTTCATGTCAGAGCGAGTCATCCTGGCCTACTCGGGCGGTCTGGACACCTCGGTGGCGATCAGCTGGATAGGCAAGGAGACCGGCCGCGAGGTCGTGGCGGTGGCGATCGACCTCGGCCAGGGCGGCGAGGACATGGAGGTGGTACGTCAGCGCGCACTGGACTGCGGCGCCGTCGAGGCCGTCGTCGTCGATGCCCGCGACGAATTCGCCGAGGGCTACTGCCTGCCCACCGTGCTGAACAATGCGCTCTACATGGACCGCTACCCGCTGGTGTCGGCGATCAGCCGACCGCTGATCGCCAAGCACCTGGTGGCGGCCGCGCGTGAGCACGGCGGCGGCATCGTCGCGCACGGCTGCACCGGCAAGGGCAACGACCAGGTCCGGTTCGAAGTCGGGTTCGCCTCGCTGGCGCCCGACCTCGAGGTGCTGGCGCCGGTCCGCGATTACGCGTGGACCCGCGAAAAGGCGATCGCGTTCGCCGAGGAGAACGCGATCCCGATCAACGTCTCCAAGCGCTCGCCGTTCTCGATCGACCAGAACGTCTGGGGCCGCGCGGTGGAAACCGGGTTCCTCGAGCACCTGTGGAACGCCCCGACCAAGGACATCTTCGCCTACACCGAGGACCCCACCGTCAACTGGAACACCCCCGACGAGGTGATCATCGGCTTCGAGCGCGGCGTGCCGGTGTCGATCGACGGCAGGCCGGTGTCGATGTTGCAGGCCATCGAAGAGCTCAACCGCCGCGCGGGCGCGCAGGGCGTCGGGCGGCTGGACGTCGTCGAGGACCGGCTGGTGGGCATCAAGAGCCGCGAGATCTACGAGGCGCCGGGTGCGATGGTGCTGATCACCGCACACACCGAGCTCGAACACGTCACCCTCGAGCGCGAGCTGGGCCGGTTCAAGCGTCAGACCGACCAGCGCTGGGGCGAGCTGGTGTACGACGGCCTGTGGTTCTCGCCGCTGAAGATCGCGTTGGAGAGCTTTGTCGCCAAGACGCAGGAGCACGTCTCCGGGGAGGTGCGGTTGGTGCTGCACGGCGGTCACATCGCGGTCAACGGCCGGCGCAGCGCCGAGTCGCTGTACGACTTCAACCTGGCCACCTACGACGAGGGCGACTCCTTCGACCAGTCGATGTCGAAGGGCTTCGTCTACGTGCACGGCCTGTCCTCCAAGCTCTCCGCCCGCCGGGATCTGCGGTGACCTGTTCTCGGCGAGAAGACGCAGAATCGCACGCAGACGCCCGCCCGAGTGCGATTCTGCGTCTGCTCGGCACAGAAAAGTGAGCACCAACGAGGGGTCACTGTGGGGCGGGCGGTTCGCCGACGGGCCGGCGGAGGCGCTGGCCGCGCTGAGCAAATCCACCCACTTCGACTGGGCGCTGGCTCCCTACGACATCACCGCGTCGCGGGCGCACACCGTGGTGCTGTTCCGGGCCGGGCTGCTGACCGAAGAGCAGCGCGACGGGCTCCTGGCCGGCCTGGACAGCCTCGCCGAGGACGTCGCCGACGGCAGCTTCGGCCCGCTGGTCAGCGACGAGGACGTGCACGCCGCGCTGGAACGCGGGCTGATCGACCGGGTCGGGCCCGACCTGGGCGGCCGGCTGCGGGCCGGGCGGTCACGCAACGACCAGGTGGCCACGCTGTTCCGGATGTGGCTGCGCGACGCGGTGCGCCGGGTCGGTCGCGGCGTGCTCGACGTCGTCGCCGCGCTGGCCGCCCAGGCTGCCGCGCACCCGACGGCCATCATGCCTGGCAAGACGCATCTGCAGTCCGCCCAGCCGATCCTGCTGGCCCATCATTTGCTCGCGCATGCCCACCCGTTGCTGCGCGACGTCGACCGGATCGTCGACTTCGACGACCGCGCGGCGATTTCCCCGTACGGGTCGGGTGCCCTGGCCGGCTCGTCGCTGGGCCTGGATCCGGACGCGATCGCCGCGGATCTGGGTTTCACGGCCGCAGCGGACAATTCCGTCGACGCAACGGCCGCCCGGGACTTTGCTGCCGAGGCGGCGTTCGTGTTCGCCATGATCGGCGTCGACCTGTCTCGGCTCGCCGAGGACATCATCATCTGGAGCTCGACGGAGTTCGGCTACGTCACTTTGCACGATTCCTGGTCCACCGGCAGCTCGATCATGCCGCAGAAGAAGAATCCGGACATCGCCGAGCTGGCACGTGGCAAGTCCGGGCGGCTGATCGGGAACCTGACGGGGTTGCTGGCCACCCTGAAGGCCCAGCCCCTGGCCTACAACCGTGACCTGCAGGAGGACAAGGAGCCGGTATTCGATTCGGTGGCCCAGCTGGAGTTGCTGTTACCCGCGATGGCCGGGCTGGTGGCCAGCCTGACGTTCCACGTCGAGCGGATGGCGGAGCTGGCCCCGGCCGGCTACACGCTAGCCACTGATATCGCTGAATGGCTTGTGCGCCAAGGTGTTCCGTTCCGTTCCGCACACGAGGCCGCGGGTGCGGCGGTGCGTGCCGCCGAGCTGCGCGGCATCGGGTTGGACGAGCTGACCGACGACGAGCTCGCGGCCATCAGCCCCGAGCTGACGGCGCAGGTGCGCGACGTCCTGACGATCGAGGGATCGGTGTCGTCGCGCGATGCCCGGGGCGGTACCGCGCCGAGTCGAGTTGCTGACCAACTGGGCACCGTACAGGCAACTTCCGACCTGCTCAGGGGCCGTCTGCGCCGGTAATTGACCAGGTGAGCACGGCACCTCCACTTTGCCAGCTTTTGCCGGGGGCTTCGAGGCCGACTAAGCTTCAAGCTTGAAGCGATCGGGGGTGAACCTTTCGGCCTGTATGTACGTAACCAAGGGGTGGGACCAATGAGCGTGATCGCCGGTGTCTTCGGGGCGTTGCCGCCCTATCGCTATTCGCAGAAAGAGCTCACCGATTTTTTCGTCAGCATTCCCGATTTCGAGGGTTATGAAGACATCGTTCGGCAGCTGCACGCGAGTGCCAAAGTCAACAGTCGCCACCTGGTGCTGCCGCTGGAGCGCTATCCCCGGCTGACCGATTTCGGCGAGGCCAACCGGGTCTACATCGAAAACGCGGTGGATCTGGGCTGCGAAGCGCTGGTCGGCGCGCTCGACGATGCGGGTCTGCAACCGCAGGACCTCGACGTGCTGATCACGACGACGGTCACCGGTGTCGCGGTTCCGTCGTTGGATGCCCGGATCGCCGGGCGACTCGGGCTGCGCGCCGATGTGCGGCGGGTTCCGCTGTTCGGCCTTGGCTGCGTGGCCGGGGCGGCGGGCGTGGGGCGTGTACACGACTATCTGCGCGGTGCGCCGGACGGCGTCGCTGCCCTGATCTCGGTCGAACTCTGTTCCCTCACCTACCCGGGGTACAAACCGTCCCTGGCGGGTCTGGTCGGCAGCGCCCTGTTTGCTGATGGAGCGGCCGCGGTGGTAGCCGTCGGCGAGCGTCGCGCCGACGAGGTCGGCGCCGGCGGGCCGGCCATCGTCGATTCCCGCAGCCACCTGTATCCCGACTCGCTGCGCACCATGGGTTACGACGTCGGCACCACCGGGTTCGAGCTGGTGCTGTCCAAAGACCTCGCCGCGGTGGTCCGGCAATACATCGGCGACGACGTCGGCAGCTTCCTGGCCGCGCACGGTCTGAGCACCACCGACATCGGCGCCTGGGTCAGCCACCCGGGGGGACCGAAGATCATCGAGGCGATCAACGAGAGCCTCGACCTGTCGCCGGAGGCCTTGGAGCTGACCTGGCGTTCGCTGGGTGAGATCGGCAACCTGTCGTCCGCGTCGGTGCTGCACGTGCTGCGTGACACCATCGAAAAGCGACCGCCCAGCGGAAGCCCAGGACTCATGATTGCGATGGGTCCCGGATTCTGTTCCGAACTCGTTTTGCTGCACTGGCACTGATGCGCGCCCGTGAGCTCTCCCTCGTCCCGTAACCGTCGCCTGGAAGAGGTGACGGCGATGGGATGTTGCAACGTCGGTGGGGGGCTTCCGAAAGGCGCGATCCGTGGTCACTGCGGCTGCTGAGTTTGGGCTGCGCGGGCGCCGGTATCGGTTGAGCGATACTAGAGACCGCATCGTATGAACAGCACTCAAGAAGACCTCGTTCGGGCGCTCCGCGAGTCGCTCAAGGAAAACGCGCGGCTCAAGCGCGAGAACCGCGAATATCTGGCATCCAGCACTGAGCCGGTGGCGGTGGTGGGGATGGCGTGCCGTTATCCGGGCGGGGTGGATTCGCCAGACGCACTGTGGGACATGGTCGCCGCGGGCCGCGATGTGGTGTCGGACTTTCCGGCGGATCGCGGCTGGGATTTGACGGGGTTGTTCGACCCGGATCCGGATGCGACAGGCAAGTCCTACACCCGCAGCGGCGGGTTTTTGGCGGACGTGGCCGACTTCGACGCCGCATTCTTCGGCATCGCGCCCAGCGAGGCGCTGGCGATGGATCCCCAGCAGCGATTGCTACTGGAGGTGTCGTGGGAGGCGTTGGAGCGCACCGGAATTGACCCGGTGCAGCTGCGGGGGTCGACGACCGGGGTGTTCGCCGGGGTGTTTCACGGCTCGTACGGCGGCCAGGGTCGGGTGCCCGGGGAGCTCGAGCGGTACGGCCTGCGCGGTTCGACGTTGAGCGTGGCCTCGGGGCGGGTGGCCTATGCGTTGGGGCTGGAAGGCCCTGCGGTATCGGTGGATACGGCGTGTTCGTCGTCGTTGGTCGCATTGCATTTGGCGGCGCACTCGCTGCGGTCGGGGGAGTGCGATCTGGCGTTGGCGGGCGGGGTGACCGTGATGGCCACCCCGGCGATGTTCGTCGAATTCAGTCGGCAGCGTGCGCTTTCGGCGGATGGGCGGTGCAAAGCCTATGCCGGTGCCGCGGACGGCACCGGGTTTTCCGAGGGCGTCGGTGTCCTGGTGGTGGAACGATTGGCCGATGCGCGGCGGCTGGGACACGAGGTGCTGGCGCTGGTCCGCGGATCAGCGGTCAACCAGGACGGCGCCTCCAACGGCCTGGCGACGCCCAATGGGCCCTCGCAGCAGCGGGTGATTCGGGCGGCATTGGCCAACGCCCGACTGGGCGCCGGGGAGGTGGATCTGGTCGAGGGCCACGGCACGGGAACCACGCTGGGCGATCCGATTGAGGCGCAGGCGCTTTTGGCGACCTACGGGCAGGATCGGCCGGCTGATCGGCCGTTGTGGCTGGGGTCGATCAAATCCAACATGGGGCACACGTCGGCTGCGGCCGGGGCGGCCGGGGTGATCAAGTTGGTGCAGGCGATGCGCCACGGGGTGATGCCGCGGACGTTGCACGTGGATGTGCCTACGCCGCATGTGGATTGGGCGGCGGGTGCGGTGTCGTTACTCACCGAATCGCGGTCCTGGCCAAAGTCGGATCCGCCGCGCCGGGCGGGGGTGTCGTCCTTCGGGATCAGCGGGACCAATGCGCATGTGATCCTGGAACAGCCAGCAGAGCCGCCGACGCCGGAAAGCGTTCTCCCGGAGGGCGATACCGGCAATGCGGTTGTTCCGTGGGTGTTGTCGGCCCGCTCAGCGGAGGCGTTGACGGCTCAGGCGCAGCGGCTGTTGGCGCATGTGGGTGCGCATCGGGATCTTGCTGTGGCCGATGTGGGGTGGTCGCTGGTTTCGACACGCTCGACGTTCGAGCACCGGGCCGTGGTCGTCGGCGCTGACCGCGACCAACTGATTTCGGGTTTGGCCGGTTTGGCCGGCGGTGAGCCGGGCGCGAGCGTGGTGGCGGGGCGAGCCCAACCGGTGGGCAGGACGGTGTTCGTGTTTCCCGGCCAAGGCTCGCAATGGGTCGGCATGGGAGCCGAGTTGCTCGACGCCTCTGCGGTATTCGCCGACCATATGCACCGGTGCGACAAGGCACTCGGCCAACACGTGCAATGGTCCCTGATCGACGTCATCCGCGGTGTGCCCGGTGCGCCGGGCCTGGATCGGGTGGACGTGGTGCAGCCGGTTCTGTGGGCGGTGATGGTGTCGCTGGCCGAACTGTGGCGCTCGCTGGGCGTGCTGCCCGATGCGGTGATCGGCCATTCACAAGGCGAGATCGCGGCAGCCTATGTGGCGGGCGGGTTGTCGCTGGACGACGCCGCCCGCGTGGTGGCGTTACGGAGCCGGTTGCTGGTGCAGTTGTCGGGTGCGGGCGGCATGGCATCGCTGGCCTGTGGGCTGGCACAAGCGCAGGACTTGGTTGCTGCGTGGGGCGACCGGCTGAGTATCGCTGCCGTCAACAGTGTTTCGGCAGTCGCGGTTTCCGGCGCAGTGGATGCGCTCGACGAGCTGATCCTGCGTTGTGAAGCCGAGAACGTGCGCGCCCGCAGGATCGACGTCGACTACGCCTCGCATTCGGTGCAGGTGGATGCCATCCGTGAGCCGCTCGCCGAAGCGCTGGCCGGCATCGAGCCCCAGTCTTCGCCGATCGCGTTCTTCTCCACGGTGACCGGCGAACTCATGGACACCGCCGGCTTGAACGCCGAGTACTGGTACCAGAGCATCCGGCGCACCGTCGAATTCGAGCGCGCGGTCCGCTGCGCGCATGACGATTTCTATCAGGTGTTCATCGAATCCAGCCCCCATCCGGTGCTGATCGCCGGTATCGAACAGACGTTGGATCTTGCCACCATCATTCCGTCACTGGGCCGCGACGATGGTGGGCTGGAACGATTTTGGCTGTCCGCGGCTCAGGCCCACGTCGCGGGCGTGGCGGTGGATTGGCGGGCCGCGTTCGCCGATCGGGCGCCCCAACGGGTTGAGTTACCGACGTATGCCTTTCAGCGGCAGCGGTTTTGGCTGCCGGTATTCGGCATCGGCGGTGCCGACCTGGCCGGTTTGGGAGTGGCGGGAGCTGAGCACGGACTGCTGGGCGCGGTGGTGCAGCGCCCGGATTCGGGTGGGCTGGTGTTGACCGGCCGGCTGTCGCTGGCCGCTCAGCCCTGGTTGGCCGATCACGCGGTGGCCGGGGTGGTGCTGTTCCCCGGGGCCGGATTCGTGGAGTTGGCGTTGCGGGCCGGCGATGAGGTCGGCTGTTCGGTGGTGGAGGAGCTGACGCTGTCAGCGCCGCTGCTGCTGCCGGCCGCCGATGGCATTCAGATACAGGTGGTGATCGGCGCGCCGGAGGCGTCCGGGCGACGTGCCATGTCAGTGTATTCAGTTGGAGCTCAACCCGGTTCGGAATGGGTGTTGCATGCCGAAGGAGCGTTGAGCGCCGGGGTCGTCGAGCCGGTCGCGGATTTGTCGGTATGGCCGCCGGTGGGAGCGACGTCGGTGGATGTCGCCGACGTCTACGAGCGGCTGGCCGGGCGGGGATACGAGTACGGTCCGGCGTTTCAAGGGTTGCGGGCCATGTGGCGGCGCGGAGCTGAGGTGTTCGCCGAAGTCGCTGTCCCACAGGTCGGCGGAGAGAGCCATTTCGGCATCCATCCGGTACTGGTCGACGCGGCGCTGCACGCGATGGGAGTGGCCGCCGAGCAGGATGCGACGATGTTGCCGTTTTCGTGGCAGGGGGTGTGTTTGCATGCGGTGGGGGCGTCGCGGGTTCGGGTTCGGATA
>Ga0335073_10008659_pt1 | contig 14282 bp, 10 predicted proteins | sample Lox_Sample_22_FD_207093 | JGI IMG/M metagenome (GOLD analysis project Ga0335073, IMG submission 207093) | Soil microbial communities from Loxahatchee National Wildlife Refuge, Florida, United States - Lox_Sample_2.2 | ecosystem: Environmental > Terrestrial > Soil > Wetlands | place: USA... | reverse complement strand
TGACGTCGATATCGACGTCTCAATGGCTAGGAACGTGCGACAAGCACCTCTACCTCCACCCGGCCTGGACAGCCGCCGGACATCCGTCCTAGCGACTGGGCCCGGCGCCCGGGATGGCTCTCAGCTCGTGTGGTGGCCGCAATGATCGCTCGCCGCCGCTGACGGCGGAAGGTCGAGCGACGGGTTGCCGTCGAAGAACCCGACAGGCTTGAGGTGGAAGCCAATGTAGGCGCACGGCATCACCGGCCAGTCCTCCGGGCGCACGATGTGGTGGGTGCCGACGGTGTACCAGAGGACGACGTCGGTGTTCTCCAGGTCCGCGTCATCCTCCAGGTACGCAGGCAGGCCCTGCACGTCCGCCGACTGGGCCATGTAGTCGCCCGCGGCGTACTTCTCCCTCGGGTCGTACCTGGTCACCCAGACCGGCTTCTGCACGAACCGCGCGCGGTCGTAGATGTAGGACCCCGGCTGGACGAACGGCTTGACCACCGAGCGCGGCTCGAGCTTGTAGGCGGTCCGCTCGCCGAGCTCGTTGACCTTGTCGGAGACGATCTTCCAGTAACGGTTGCTGTCCCAGTTCCAGGCGCGCGCCCCCTCGCTCTCCGATGCCACCAGCGTGGCCCGGGTGTACCAGGCGTTGCGGTACGGGTTGAGTTCGTCGTCCTCGATGACCGAGTCGACCTCGTAGACGGAGTTGTTCGGCCCGTCGACCGCCATGTCCATCCGCACGTTGAAGAAGTGCTGGTGGTTGGGGCCGTACATGCCCGGTGCGACCGCGGCGCCGTACTTGGGCACCGCGCCATCGAACGCGCCGGTGGTGAGCACGCCGGTCAGCTTGACCTCGTACTCGATGGACCCGTCGGTGTACAGGTACCAGAAGAAGCCGTACTCGTAGTTGCCGACCGTGCAGATCATCGACACGACGAGCCGCCGCGACCGGCGTACTTCGACCTCGCCGGTGCGGAAGTCGGTGTGCTTCCACGCGATACCGTAGTCCTCCTCGTGCATGCAGACCGCGTTCGGTATGACCACGGCGTTGCCAAGGCTGTCGTTGACGATGCCGTCGAAGTAGCGGATCTCCCCCAGGCAGTCGCAGCCGAGAGTGAGCGGGTTGGCGGACATCCCCATGCCCACCTCGCCCATGTCGAAGACGTTCTTGTTCCAGTGGGTGGGGGCGGTGTCGCCGTAGGGCACCACCATCTCCGAGAGGGCCGCGCGGTACATGACCGGCCGCTCGGTGCCCTTGTCGTTGTAGGAGATGGTGTGCAGCACGAGGCCCTCGCGCGGGTTGAACCCGATACGGAAGGCCCACTTCTGCCAGGCCACCGCGTACCCGTCGACGGTGAAGCTCGGGCCGTCGGGCTGGGTGATCCTGATTTCCCTGACGTCCTCGCGGAACCCCGTGAAGGCGGGGCGGTTGCCCGGGCTGAACATGTCGTAGTTCGCGGAGTAGTTGCCCGCCCGCGGCGGCAGCGGCACCACCCCGTGATCCTCGACGTCGATGACCTTCATGGCGTCGAGGTCGAAGGTGACGATCAGGCCCTCGACCGGGCGCGCGTAGCCGTGCTCGCCAGGGGCCGACCGCACGAAGGTGAGCGGCCGGCACACCGTGGGGCTGTTGTCGTAGTGGTCCCGCGGCCCCAGGTAGCCCGCCGGCCACGGGTCGATCATGCACAGCTCGAAGTCGGTGACGCCGCGCTCGCGCATCCCCGCCTGCCAGCGCGGGTCCTCCCTGACCACCTTCTCGACGTCGGTCAGCGTGTCGGACAGGTAGGAGGGGAAGCGGCCGGGCACCGGGGTCCAGGATTCCACCTCGGCCGCATCTAGGTGGACGACCGCCTCAACGATGAGCTTGCGCGGCGCGTCGTAGGTGACCGCGAACGCCTTGCGCGCCGGGACCGCCAGCGGGTCGAAGGTCAGCGCGGCGGGCTTGGGCGGCTCCGCCAGCGAGATCATCACGAAGCGCAGCGTCGGCGTGGCGTGCTCGCTCGCCTTGATGATCGCGGCGGCTCGCTCGATCTCGGCGCCGCTGAGCGGGTCGAGTGGGTGCGCGGCGGAAGCGGGCCCGCCCAGCGGTTCACTGATCGCGATGTCTACTGCCATGGTGCTGCTCCTTGCTTGTCGCGGTAGGTCACGCGGGCTCGGGTGCCTCGGTTGACAGGTCGAGCTTGGCCAGGTGGGCCAGCGCGTCCTCCTTGGTCAGCTTGGCGGCGGAGCGGCGGCCGAAGTAGAAGACCACGCCCATGACCACGAGGGTGCCCGCCACGATGGAGCCGAGCCAGGTCATCCACGTGCTGTCGGGCACGTCGGGGAGCCACGAGGTGGCGAAGGAGTAGTAGATGCCGGCGATCGTGCTCGCCATGCCGACGACGCAGGTGACCCACACGCCGGGCTTGCCGCCGGGAATCCGCCAGAAGTCCTCGTTCGTGTACCGGTCGGCGTACTTCACCCGCGCGATCAGCGGCGGGATGAAGAAGAAGAGCCCGGAGGCGAGCCAGATGACGCTGAGCCCGCCGGTCAGGTAGATCGTGACGTTGACCAGGCTGCTCTGGCTGAACAGCCCGATGATGAGCACCGAGGAGATGGCGCCCTGGATCAGGATCGCGGTGACGGGGTTGCGGGTGCGCGGGTTGAGGTGGGTGAAGATGCGGGGCAGGTGCCGCTCGAGCCCGGAGACGAAGATCAGCCGGGAGTAGGCGATGGCGTACGTCGCGAGGGCGGTGAAGACGATGATCGCGAGCACGACGGCGGCGACCTCCATGACACCAGACGGCAGCGACGTGCCGAGGTTGTCGATGACGCCCGTGACGGAGTTGATCTTCGCGGTCGGGAGTACCAGCATCGTTCCGATCGTGGTCAGCAGGTAGATCGCCACCAGACAGATCGAGCCCCAGAAGATCATCCGGGTGGCGCTCTTCCGCACCGAGAGGAACTCGGCGCCCATGTTGAACGGCGTCTCGACGCCGACCAGGTAGAGCAGCACGGTGCCGAACAGGAAGCCGCTGGTGGCGAAGTTCGGCTTGATCAGGTCGCTGGCGTGGAACGGCGTCGCGGAGTGGACGCCGTGGCGCAGCGCGTAGGCCACGCCGCCGAAGAAGATTACCGCGGTGAGCACGCCGTAGACGATGAAGACGGTGTTCATTACCCGCTGGCTGGCGGCCAGCTTAGCCAGGGCAAAGCCTACGACGGCCCACAGGATGACCAGTTGCAGGATGACCGAGACCGTCGTGCCGATCTGGGCGTGGAAGGCGAGCAGGAGCATCTGGAGCACGGTGGCCGGGCCGGAAGCGCCGTTGAGTATGACCGGGACCCAGGACAGGAACCCGCCGACGAAGGCCCAGTTGTCGTTCATCGTGCGGTAGGCCCAGATGTAGACACCGCCCTGCCCCGGCCAGAGGTTGCCAAGTTCGCTCACCGCCAGGCCGGCCGGGATCAGGAAGGTGAGGACGCCGATCACCCAGAATGGGATCGCCGCCCAGCCGCCGGTCGCCATCACGGACGAGCCGGTGATCCAGCAGATGATGAACACGTAGACCGCGGTTAGGCCAAAGGTGGTGAGCACCTTGGGCAGGATCTGCTCGGGGACCAGTTCCGTCGTCATCAGGGTGTCGCGGGCGGGCACCGTATCTTGCGCCATGCTTTCTTACTCCTCGCCGTTACGCGGGTTGCGCGGGGCTCTCTTTCTCGGGGGCGGCTCCGGTCCGGCCGGTTCAGTCCGGCTGGATCTGGCCGTCTTTCATCCGCACCACCCGGCTGGCCTGCTCGGCCACGGACGGGTCGTGGGTACTGGCGACGACGGTGACGCCGAGCTTGGAACACAGGTCACGAAGGGTCCGCACGACCATCTCGCCGGTGCGGTGGTCGAGGTTGGCGGTGGGCTCGTCGGCGAGGATGAGCGCCGGGTCCGAGATCAGCGACCGGGCGATCGCCGTGCGCTGCTGCTCACCGCCCGACATCTTCGCCGGCTGGTGGCCGAGACGATGGCCGAGACCGACCAGGTTGAGCAGGTCGATCGCGCGCTGGCGCAGGGCTTTCCTGTCGTAGGGCTCGAACATCAGCGGCAGCTCGACGTTCTCCACGGCCGACAGGAACGGGATGAGGTTGTAGCTCTGGAAGATGTAGCCGATGGTGTCGTGACGCAGGGCCGCGAACTGGCTCTCGGTGATCTTCGAGGTGTCCCGTCCGATGATCTGCACGGTGCCCTTGGTCGGCCGGTCGAGGCCGCCGATGATGTTCAGCAGCGTTGACTTGCCTGAGCCCGATGGCCCCATCAGGCAGACGAACTCACCGGACCGCACCTCCAGGCTGACGTTAACCAGCGCCTTGACGATCTCGTCGCCCAGCTTGTGCAGCTTCCATGCGTCGGTGACCTTGACAACGGGAGCATGCGGAGCGGTGGCGGTCTCAGTGGCAGTCATCGGTTCTCCTGCTTTTGGCTGTGCTGGTGCTTTTGGCTGTGCTGGTGCTTTTGGCTGTGCTGGTGCTTTTGGCTGTGCTGGTGCTTTTGGCTGTGCTGATGTTCGCTGGGTCGAGGTCAACTTGAGCTGAGGGACTTGACAGGGGGACGGTTCACCGCCCGCCAGATCGGCACCACGCTGGTGATGACCGCGGCGATGACGGAGACCGCAAGGCCGATGACGACCCCGGTGACGGTCCCGGTCGTGGAGACACCGGACGTGGCGGCTCCGGCGGCGGCGAGCACGGCTCCGGCCGCCGCGGCGAGCACGCCACCGCCCAGGGCGCCGAAGAAGGCCGTGACGACCGGCTCGACGAGCAGCGCCACGATGACGGGACGTGAGCGTACCCCCGTCGCGCCGAGTACGCCGAGTTCCCGCGTGCGATGGGCGATGGTGCGCGTCGTGGCGACCGCCGCCTCGACGACGCCGACAAGCAGCACAGTCACCGCGATGAGCACGACCGCGTGGCCGATCTCGCCGGCGTGACCAAGGCCGGCCGCCTGCTTCTTGATCCCAGCCGACATCGCGAACACGATGACGACGAGAAACGCGCCGGTCGCGATGGTGATCGCGGGCAGCAGCATCTCCCTGGCGCGGCGCCTGGATGAGAGCAGTCCGTAGGCAAGGCCGTACCTGAGCATGGGTGCCTCTCAATCCGCTCAATCCGCGAGCAGCGCGACGGGACGCTGCTGTAGCAGCCGGTGGACGGGAACGATAGCCCCCACGATCGCCATCGCGGGAAGGAACGCGGCGACAGTCGCCGATGCCTGCGCCCAGGCGACAGGCGTCGCGAGCTGCGGAAGCACCGCCCAGACGGCGATGCCCGCGCCGAGCACGCCGACCAGCCACGCCGCCACGAAGACGACGCCAGACTCGACGAGGAAGAAGTAGAGAACCTCATCCGCCAGGCCGATGCTCGACATGATCCCGAACTCGCGCCTGCGCTCCTGCACGGACGCCAGGAACGACGAGACGGCGATGACGAATCCGAGAACCAGGCCGATGACCGAGATCAGCCCCAGTGTCGAGTCCGTGACCTGACCGGAGAAGGCACTGGCGTACTTCTGCGCGAAGCTCAGCGCGCCGCTGCCCGTGGTGGTGTCGTAGACCAGGCCGTGGCCGTTCTTAGCCGGCGCCTGCGCGGGGTTCTGGGTGAAGGGCAGGCCGACCGCGGTACCGAACAGCCTGCCGAGGTCGTTGCGGCCCTGATCGACGGCCGGCTCGTCCGCGACCCACCATCCGGTGTTCCCGACGAGGTCCCTGGCGAGGCCGGGCGAGACGGTAACGGCCGGACCGCCGCCCTTGACCGCGACGGTCACCGAGGCACTCCCTAGCCGCAGCGTGCCGCCGTCGGCCACGCCGAGCCGCTTGGCGAGTTCCGCGCTCAGCACCGCCCTTCCCCGCGGCGTCCCCGCCACTCCGTACACTGCCACCTGGCCGTGCGGGCTGTGCCACACCCCGGCGATCATCTCCGCCCCAGTCCAGCCCTTCGGCAGGGTGATGTCGCTCGGCGGCCCGTTGGAGACCAGCGCGCCGGCCGCGCTGTCGTAGGTCACCCCCTGGGCGGGCACCACCCAGATGGCGTGGGTGCCGATCGCGTTCGTGACCGAGTCGCCGCCGGTGATGGCGAAGCTGGCGGAGATCGTGCGCACCACCGTGACCGCCGCGATGGCGAGCGCGATGCCGAGCACCGACAGGACAAACCGTTCCGGCCGGCGGCGGATGTTCGCGACGGCGAACCGCAGCAGGCGCCCGAACGTCCCTCCCGAGCTCGCTGGCAGGACACCGCTCAGCTGCGGCGATGCCCCTGTGCGGCTGACGATCTCTGAGGTAGTCACATTCATGATCGTCAGACGCGCGTGTTTCAGCGAAAGGTTTCCTTAAGATTCGTGTTCGTTTCGTCCCGTTCAATCCGGTAAAAGGAATATTTCGCCGGGCGGACGCCGCGCACCCGGGGGCGCCGCCCGCCCCAAAGACACAAGCGCAGCGGACCAGCCCATGATCATGAAGGGTTAGTGGCGTTATAACGCCGCTAAGTCTTCATAGAACCGAAATCCTTCACGAAAAACCTCCGCCAGGGCGGCGCCTACCGCTGCGGCTCGATGATCACCTTGAGGCCGGAGCGGCTAGCCGCCGCGGCGAACGCGTCCGCGGCGCCGGCGAGCGGCGCGCGCAGGGAGACCAGCCCGTCGAGGTCGACCGCGCCCCTGGCGGCCAGCGAGATCGCCCGTGGGTAGACCTCGTTCATCCGCCTGGTCATCGCGATGCTCAGGCCCTTGCGGCGGGCCAGCGACGCGCTGAAGGTGGTGGTGTCGTCGTCAGGAATGCCCGCCAGGACCACCCGGCCGCCCGGCCGCACCGACTCCATGGCGATCCGCACGCCGTCGTCGTTGCCCGCCAACTCGAAGGCGACGTCCACCCCGAGGCCGGAAACCGGCTCGTCCGGGCTGAGCACGAGGTCCGCGCCGCGGCGGGCCGCCACCTCCCGCCGGTGCGCGAGCGGTTCCACCGCCACCACCCGGGACGCGCCGGCGGCCCGCAGCAGTTCGATCAGCAGCAGCCCGATCGGTCCGCAGCCGGTCACCGACGCGGCTCCGCCCAGGTGGAAATGCCCCAGGTCCAGCGACCACAGGGCCACCCCGAGCGGTTCAAGCAGGGCGCCCGCCGCGTCCGACACCGCATCGGGCAGCGGGTACAGCAACTCGGACGGCCAGGCGATGACCTGACGCAGCATCCCGTCGGTGGCGCCGTGCCCGGCGAACTTAATGCGGTAGCAGAGGTTACGGTAGCCGTCACGGCACGCGCGGCAGGTACCGCAGGTGATCGCGGGGTCGATGGCTACCCGCTGCCCGGCCCGCGGCCCGGACTCGATCACGCCCGCCCCCTCGTGCCCGAGCACGAGCGGGTCAGCCAGCCGGGCGTCGCCGATCGCTCCCTCGGTCCACCAGTGCAGGTCCGAGCCGCAGATCCCGACCGCCGTCATCCGAACGAGGGCCTCGTGCTCTCCCGGCGCCCCGTCCTCCCGCACCGCGGGCGGCGCTTCCGCGCCGACCCGGATATCGCCCGTGCCGTGCAGGCGTGCGACAAGCACCAGCTACCTCCGCCCTGCTGGACAGCCGTCACCAGGGTACGGTGCTCTGGACCGGGAAACCGGATGAGGGGGAAGACCATGCACGCGATCGTCCATGCCCTGTCCATTTCCGCATCGATGACCTGGGAGATCACCTGGGCGCTGATCCTGGGGTTCGCGCTGTCCGCGGTGGTCCAGGCCGTCGTGCAGAGGTCCACCGTGGTCCGGCTGCTCGGCGACGCCAAGCCGCGGACGCTGGCGGTCGCGACCGGGCTCGGCGTGGCGTCGTCCTCGTGCTCCTACGCCGCGGTCGCGCTGGCCCGCTCGCTGTACCGCAAGGGCGCCGACTTCACCGCCGCGATGGCCTTCGAGATCGCCTCCACCAACCTGGTGATCGAGCTCGGCGTGATCCTGGCGCTGCTCATGGGATGGCAGTTCACCCTGGCCGAGTTCGCCGGCGGCCCGCTGATGATCGTGTTCCTCGCCGTGCTCTTCCGCCTGCTGCTGCGCAAGAGGCTGCTCACCCAGGCGCGCGAGCAGGCCGACCGCGGCCTAACGGGCGCGATGGAAGGCCATGCGGCGATGGACATGTCCGTACGGCGCCCGGGCTCCTTCGCGAGAAGGCTCCTGTCCGGTGCGGGGTTCACCGCGGTCAGTCACGTGTTCGTGATGGAGTGGGCGGCGATCATCAGGGACATGGTGATCGGGCTGCTGGTCGCGGGCGCGATCGCCGCCTGGGTGCCGGACAGCTTCTGGCAGGCCTTCTTCTTCGCCGGCCACCCGCTGGCCGCGAAGCTGTGGGGGCCGCTGATCGGCCCCGTCGTGGCGGTTCTGTCCTTCGTCTGCTCCATCGGCAACGTGCCGCTGGCAGTGGTGCTGTGGAAGGGCGGGATCAGCTTCGGCGGCGTGGTCGCGTTCATCTTCGCCGACCTGATCATCGCCCCGATCCTGAACATCTACCGCAAGTACTACGGCGCGAAGATGGCCGCGTTCCTGCTCGGCACGTTCTTCGCCGCGATGGCCGGTGCCGGGTACGTGATCGAGTTGGTCTTCGGCGGCCTCGGCCTGATCCCCGGCCGGGCTACCGCCAGGATCCCCGACAGCGGAGTCTCCTGGAACTACACCACCTGGCTGAACATCGTCTTTCTTGTCCTCGCCGCCGTGCTGCTCGTCCGGTTCGCCCGTACCGGCGGCCGCATGATGCTGCGCATGATGGGCGGCGAGCCAGAAGGCTAGCCGGCGGCGTCCGAGCCGCCGGTCACCCACTTAGCTCCGTTGAAGATCCATATCTTTCCGGTCTGGTCGATCGCGAAGTCGCCTGCCGCCCAGGTGCCCGACGTGGGCGGGCCGGACTTGGTGCCGCCAACGAACCTGGCGCCCGCCGTCGCGCCTTCCATCCCGGTGACCGACACCCCGGCGATGCTGGACTGCACCACGCTGCCGCTCTCGGTGACACGGTAGACGACCTTGCCCGCCTTGTTCTTCAAGGCGAGTATGTCGCTCCCCGCTCCCTGGATGACCGCGCCCACGAGGCTGAGTGCCATGCCCGGTACCGCCCCCGCCTGCGCGTTCGTCTTGGCGATGCTGGTCGTGGGGTCGGTACAGCCGATGTCGCCGATGACCCGTGTCGCGCCTGGCGCGATGTACACGCAGTAGGAGGCCTTGTTGGTGACGTCGGAGTCCTGCGGGGTGAAGTTGTTGTTGCTGATGCAGACCTCGATGACCCCAGGTCCCACGTCGATGTGCGCGTAGGTGTTGTTCTTGGCCGTCCCGTTGCTGTGCAGGCTGTTGGTGACGAGTGAGTTCGACGCGCCGGAGTAGACGGTGATGCCCTGGTACTTGTTGCGGTCGATGCCGTTGCCCGAGATCATGCAGCCCGACGATCCGTTGGCGACGGCGATGCCGACCAGGTTGTTGTAGATGTCGTTGTCGTTGACGTGGGCGATGGCCGCCGAGTTCGCCGGCGAGGACGCGCCCCAGTTCTGCGTGGCGGTGGTGCCCAGGCAGATGCCGGCCCGCGCGTTGCTGCCGATGATGTTGCCGGCGATCGTGTTGTCCGACCCGGCCACCGTGATGCCGTCGCCCGTGAGCGAGTAGTTGAGCACGCTGTTCTGCACGGTGTTCGCGCGCCGGTTCCGCCCGAGGTAGACGTTCGATTCCGGGTTGGTGTGGAAGTAACAGCGGTCGACGAAGATCTGCGCTTCCTGGCCCTTCGCGCCGTCGGCGATGTACAGCCCGCAGCCCTTGCTGTTGTTGTTCTTGTTCCCGTCGATGGCCAGGTCGCGGATGCGGCAGTAGTTGGCGCCGTCAGGCGCGAGCAGCACGTGCTTGTTGGAGTTCGCGATGCGGACGAGCACGGACGAGCCGGCGATGGTCGCGTTGTCGGGGTAGGTGCCCGACGACACGCCCTGCAGTACCGATCCCTGTCGCAGCACCAGCTGGCTGACCCGGTAGGAGGCGTCAGGGAAGAAGACCACCGCGCCGGTCTTGTACCCCTCGTCGATCGCGGCCTGGATCGCCTTCGTGTCGTCGGTCTTGTTGTCGCCTTTCGCGCCGAACGTGAACACCGAGATGGCGCTGGGGTTAGAGGCCATGGCTACCCTCCGGGGTGAGGTTTCAGGTCTGGTCGACGCGGTCGCGGACTGACGGGAACTGAAGCTGGCAGCGCATGTGGCGAGCTCCCCGTCCACCAGCGCGGCAGACGCGGCCGTAACCGGCCTCGTCGTCGGTCAGTGCGGGTTGCGCCGGCGTGACCCGCCGCGGGAGCGAAGAGTTTCCGCCCGGGCTGGCTTGCCTGGCCGGCCACACGGCCGGAAGTCCCGGAAGTAGCGGCACAGCCGCGGCCAGCCCTCCGTATAGCAGTGCCTGCCGCCTGGGGATGCTGGGTCGCTCGGTCATCACTGTGCCCCCTGGTTCTGCGCACGCGCGGACAGTGAGATTATTATCACTGTCCGTCATCAGTGTCTAGCGCAACGGACGACAACCACCGGGGGGCGGGGAAACAGGTGCGCCGGGCAGGACTCGAACCGCGACCCGCCCGGGCCATTTAAGCCGCCAAGGTCCACCGCGGATAGGATTGAGACCTCGGTGAACAGAAGTTGTGCACGGACACCGCCTTCGATGGACTCGGCTCGGCCCCCGGCCAGAAAGCATGATGATGACGAGCAGCTCAAGGCCGGAGGACCCCGCTAGCCTCTCGTTGGTCCTTGACTTGGTACGCAGCGGTGCGGCGCGGAACCAGCCGGCAATCGTGCGTCAATCGGGACTGGGCCGAACCGTGGTGGCCCGACGCGTCTCGGAGTTGAAGGCCGTCGGACTGCTCGAAGAGGGAGCATTGGATCTCTCAACGGGAGGGCGTGCACCTCGCCAGCTGATCTTCCGTGGTGATGCCGGGGTGCTGCTGGTGGCAGAGCTAGGCGCTGCTAGCCTCGCCGTCGGCCTGGCCGACCTCTCGGGTCGGCTGCTTAAGGAGCATGAGGAACCTGCGCGCGTTGTCGATGACCCAGAATCGACCTTGAGCCGTATGGAGTCGCTGTTCGACGATCTCTATCAGAGCCTCCCAATGCCCCGCCCGCCGATCTGGGGCATCGGCATCGGGGTTCTCGGACCCGTCGACGCTGAGACGGCACAGCCCACCCCGTTGCCTTTCATGCCTAGTTGGGCCTATTACCCGATCCGGGAGCGGTTCGGCAGCCGGTATGACGCGCCGGTGTGGGTAGACAACGAGGTCAACCTGATGGCGCTAGGCGAGTACCGGCAAGGCACGGGCAAAGGCACAGACGAGCTCATCTTCATCAAGGTCGGTCACGGCATCGCGGCCGGCATCATCACCGGCGGCCGGCTGCAACGAGGTGCGCAGGGCGCCGCGGGTGAGGTCGGTCATATCTCGATCGTCGAGGACGAGTCCGTTACTTGCTGGTGCGGGAATACCGGATGTGTGGTTCAACTGGCCAGCGGAGTCGCAATCGAGCGCGATGCCGTCGACACGGTGCCGCACAGCCCGTACCTGCAGAAGGTCACCGCGAATGGCCAGCCGTTGGATGCCGGCGCGGTAGCCGCGGGTGCTGCGGTCGGGGACCCGGCATGCCTTGAGCTGCTCACCCGCGCAGGACGGTACATAGGGCGAATGGCCGCGATTCTCGCCACTGTCTGCAACCCGGCGGCGATCATCATTGGGGGCACCGTGGCCAGTGCTGGTGATCCCTTCCTTGCGGTGGTCCGCCAGGAGGTCTACCGGCGATCTTTTCCGCTGGCGTCCCGCGACCTGCGTGTCTCGTTGTCGCCGTTGAGCGACAGAGCCGGGCTGGTGGGTGCCGCGTTCATGGTGAGCGACGAGCTTATGTCAGCCCGGCACCTGCCCGCGTGGATCGATCGCGGTACGCCGGCTGGGCTACAGCGTTCTGTCTACGCCGATTCTCGGGCCGCTGGCGTTCGCACGGCCTGAGGTGGGGAACGCGTCGCCTACCCGGCGGCCGTTGATCCGAGCTTCGTACTCAGCTCCGGCCGGCCGGCCGGCGTGCCCTCGTTGATCCAGTGGCCAAGGCGCGCGCGGGAGAACAGTTCGTCCAAGACGACGAAGGCGGCACCGCGCAGGCCGATCGTCTCGATGTTGGATGACCGGACGATCCGCAGGTCGCGGGTGGCCAGCGGCAGCGAGCGCCGGTAGACGTTCTGCCGGATCGCGGCCAGGTACATGTCGCCGGCCATGGCAACCCCGCCCCCGATGATGGCCAGGGAGGGGTTGTAGAAGTTCACCAGGGTGGCGAGCATCTGTCCCACCAGGTCCCCGGAGCGGTTGAGGAGTTCGACGGCGGCGGCGTCGCCATGCCCGGCCGCCTCGATGACGTCGCGTACGGTGAGCGTGTCGCGCTCGGCGAGACGGCCGGCCAGGAACGAGGAGCCGCCCTCTGCGGCGGCCGCGGCGCCGTCGCGGGCGATGGCGGCGCCGCCTGCGATCGCCTCCAGGCAGCCTGTGTTGCCGCACCGGCAGGTGACCGAGTCATACCCGCCCACGGCCACGTGCCCCACGTCGCCGGCGGCACCCTGGGCGCCGCGGTGCAGCCGCCCGGCGGAGATCAGGCCCGCGCCGATGCCGCTTCCGATCTTGATATAGACCACATCGGCCTGGTCCTGCGCCAGGCCCGCCCGCAGCTCGCCGAGGGCCATCAGGTTGACGTCGTTGTCTACCCAGGCGGCCGCACGGTACCGGTTAGCCAGGCGCTCTCCGACGGGGTAGCGGTCCCACCCGGGCATGATGGGCGGGGAGACGGGCCGTCCCGCGGAGAACTCGACCGGGCCGGGCACTCCTATTCCGACTCCCCACACGTCTTTTCTGTCCCAGGTCCCGGTCGAGAGCATCTTATCGAAGAGCTCTTCGACCCTGCTGAGCGTGCGCTCAGGGCCGACCGCGATGTCGTTGGGTTCCTCGTGATGGCTCAGCAGGTCCCCGCTCAGGTCGGCGACGCCGACGCTGATGCTGGTCGCGCCCAAGGCGGCAGCGAGGACCAGGCCGGCGCGTGAGCGCAGGGACAGCTGCCGCGGTGCCCGGCCGCCGGTCGACGGACCGAGATGGCCTTCCTCGAGCAGGCCGCAGTCGATGAGCTGAACGACACGCTGGGTGACTACGGCGCGACCGAATCCGGAAGCGGCTTGCAGTGCGGGCCTGGTCCGTGCTCGCCGCGAGCGGACCAGGTCGAGTACGGATACCAGCGAGTCCAGGTGCTCGTCCGTCACGGCCACTACCCGGGGATATGACGCCACCAAAACTCCTCCATCGCCGGCTGCGTGACCTAAATGAGATCGTAGCATGTTGACTTCGGTCCATCATAATCTTAAGTTGGCCACTATCAACCGAAGTAACGTACATAATATGACTAACTACTTATATTTGGTTCAGCCGCGCAGTCATGGAGGCCATGGTGAGTGATCGGCTCCGGTCGGGCATAGTCGGGACGGGTTTCGCCGGCGCGGTGCATGCCCGGGCGGTGCGCGCGGCGGGAGGCGTCGTCGCCGCTGCGGTCGGCTCGACGGCGGACGGCGACGGCGCCCGGCGGCTGGGAGCCGAGCGCCACGAGGCGCGGGCGGCCGACCTGGTAACCGCCGACGACGTCGACGTCGTGCACATCTGCACGCCCAACCACACGCACGCCCGGCTGGCGGAGCGCGCCCTTGCCGCCGGGAAGCATGTGATCTGCGAAAAGCCACTGGCCATGGACGTCGGCGAGGCTCAGCGGCTGGCCGCCCTCGCGGCTTCCGCCGGGACAGTCACCGCGGTCCCGTTCGTGTACCGCTTCTACCCCATGGTCCGCGATGCCCGCGTACGGGTGCGCCGCGGCGAGACCGGTCCACTGCGTCTGCTGCACGGCACGTACCTGCAAGACTGGCTGTCCAGTCCCGCCGACTACGACTGGCGGGTGGACCCGGTGCTCGGCGGCGCGTCCCGGGCCTTCGCCGACATCGGCGTGCACTGGTGCGACCTGATGGAGTTCATCAGCGGGCACCGGATCACCCGGCTGTCCAGCCGGCTGCTCACGGCCTACCCCGAGCGCCAGCTGAACGGGCGCATGGCTGCGGTCGCCACCGAGGACGCGGCCACGGTGCAGTTCGAGACCGACCACGCGGCCCTCGGGTCGCTCGTGATCAGCCAGGTGTCGCCCGGCCACAAGAACAGGCTCTGGTTCTCCCTGGACGGTGCCGCGGAATCGCTGTCCTTCGACCAGCAGGCACCGGACACGCTGTGGGTCGGCGGCCGGGAG
>Ga0335073_10008658_pt1 | contig 14284 bp, 14 predicted proteins | sample Lox_Sample_22_FD_207093 | JGI IMG/M metagenome (GOLD analysis project Ga0335073, IMG submission 207093) | Soil microbial communities from Loxahatchee National Wildlife Refuge, Florida, United States - Lox_Sample_2.2 | ecosystem: Environmental > Terrestrial > Soil > Wetlands | place: USA... | reverse complement strand
AAGTACACCCAATGATGGCACGCGCGCCGCTAGATACCCCTGCCGGGTACCGCGGACGCAGACGAGCCGCGGCCGGCCACCCTGCGGGGTACGCATACCCGGCCATACGCGCTGAAGACCCCGGCACGTCAAGTTCGGTGTGCCCGCCCAACCTGACCGCCCTCCCGCGGTGCCCCCGGCGCCCAGCCGTCCCGCCAGTCATGATCGCGGGGAGTTCTCAGCGAATATCGCGGAAACGTCCCCATGATCATGGAAGCCGGGCCGGGATGGCGAGCATACTTGAGCGAATGGTTCAGCCATGTGTTTTCGGGAGGGCGCGTGTCGACAGTCGCCCGGCTGCGAGCCCTGGTGGCCGTCGCTGACTCTGGCTCGGTGCGGGCCGCGGCGCGCCGCTTGTCCGTCACCGAGTCGGCCGTGTCGGCCGCGCTCGCGGCGCTGGCCCGCGAAGTGCGGATGCCGCTGGTCGAGCGGGCGGGCAGGGGGCTGCGGCTGACCGGGTCGGGGGAGGCTTACGCGGGCTACGCGCGGCAGATTCTCGGGCTGCATGAGGAGGCGCTCGCCGCTGCGCGCGGTGGCGAGGACCCGGAGCGTGGCCGGGTCCGGGTCGCGGCGGTGGCGACCGCGGGCGAGCACCTGCTGCCCGGCCAGCTCGGCTCGTTTCTCGGCGCTCACCCCGGGGTGGACCTGCGTCTCGAGGTCGGCAGCAGCGAGCGGATCTGGGCGATGTTCGCCGCGCACGAGGCCGACGTGGTGATCGGCGGCCGGCCGCCGGCCCACATCTCTGACGCCGTTGTCCAGGCGGTCCGCCCCAATCTGCTCGTCGTGGTCGCCTCGCCCGCCACGGCGCAGCGCTTCGACCTCGCCACCACCCGCTGGCTGCAGCGGGAGGCGGGCTCGGCCACGCGCGCGCACGGCGAGGCGGTGCTCGCCGGGCTCGACGCCGACCCGCCCCGGCTGACTCTCGGCTCCAGCGGCGCGGTGATCGCCTGCGCCGTGGCCGGGCTCGGGGCCACCCTCGCGCCGCGGGAGGCGATCAGGCACCACCTCGACCGCGGTGAGCTGGTTACCGTCCCGGTCCCTGGCACGCCGCTGCGTCGCCCCTGGCGCGTGGTGACGCACCGCCAGCCGCCGCCGGCCGCCACGCTGCTCGTCGGGCACCTCATCACGGGCGAGGGCTGGCGTCTGCCGAGCTTAAAGCGAATGCTCAAGTGTCAGGTAAAAGACTTGATTGATTGATGAGCAAACGCGGCTCATCCTGGTGGCATGACGCAACGATGGGACGCCGGCGTGCTGCAGTACGCCGAGATGGGGTACTGGCAGCCGGACTACGAGCCGAAGCCGACGGACGTGCTCGCCGCGTTCCGGGTCACGCCGCAGCCCGGCGTGCCGCCGGAGGAGGCCGGCGCGGCCGTGGCCGGTGAGTCGTCCACCGCCACCTGGACCGTGGTGTGGACCGACCGGCTCACCGCCTACGAGCACTACCAGGGCAAGTGCTACCGGATCGACCCGGTGCCAGGGAACCCGGAGCAGTACATCGCCTACATCGCCTACGACCTGGACCTGTTCGAGGAAGGCTCGATCGCCAACCTGTCGAGCAGCATCATCGGCAACGTCTTCGGTTTCAAGGCGCTGAAGGCGCTGCGCCTCGAGGACATGCGCATCCCGCCGCATTACGCCAAGACGTTCCAGGGGCCCGCACACGGCATCGTGATGGAGCGCGAGTACCTGAACAAGTTCGGCCGCCCGCTGCTCGGCGCGACGGTCAAGCCGAAGCTCGGTCTCTCGGCGCGCAACTACGGCCGCGTCGTCTACGAGGCGCTGCGCGGCGGCCTGGACTTCACCAAGGACGACGAGAACATCAACAGCCAGCCGTTCATGCGCTGGCGGGACCGCTTCCTGCACTGCCGGGAAGCCGTCGGGAAAGCCGAGGCCGAAACCGGCGAGGTCAAGGGCCATTATCTCAACGTCACCGCGGCCACGATGGAGGACATGTACGAACGGGCCGATTTCGCCAAGGAGATCGGCGGCATCATCGTCATGATCGACCTGACCGTCGGCTACACCGCGATCCAGTCGATGGCCAAGTGGGCCAGGCGCAACGGCGTGCTGCTGCACCTGCACCGGGCCGGGCACTCCACCTACACCAGGCAGAAGACCCACGGCGTGAGCTTCCGGGTGATCGCCAAGTGGATGCGGCTCGCCGGGGTGGACCACATCCACGCGGGGACGGTCGTGGGGAAGCTCGAGGGAGACCCCGCGTCCGTTCGGGGGTATTACGAGACCCTCCGCTGCGACAAGGCGGACCCGGACCCGCGGTACGGCCTGTACTTCGAGCAGGACTGGGTGTCCACCCCTGGCGTCATGCCGGTCGCCTCCGGGGGCATCCACGCCGGCCAGATGCACGAGCTGCTCGACCTGCTCGGCGAGGATGTGATCCTGCAGTTCGGCGGCGGCACGATCGGTCATCCGCTCGGGATCGCGGCCGGCGCGACGGCCAACCGGGTGGCGCTGGAAGCGATGGTCAAGGCCCGCAACGAGGGCCGCGACATCGCGGTCGAGGGTCCCGCCATCTTGCGGGCGGCCGCCAACCGCAGCAGGGAACTGGACATGGCTCTGTCCACCTGGGGCGACGTCACCTTCAGCTACGAGTCCACCGACACCCCTGACCTCATGGTGACCCCGTCATGAGGATCACCCAGGGCACCTTCTCCTACCTGCCCGACCTGACCGACGAGGAGATCGCGCTCCAGCTCGGCTACGCGCTCGGCAACGGCTGGGCCGTGTCGGTGGAGTTCACCGGCGACCCCCGCCCGCGGAACAATCTCTGGGACATGTGGGGCCTGCCGATGTTCGACATGCACGATCCGGCCGGCGCCCTGCTCGAGGTCAACAGGTGCCGCGAGGCCTACCCCGACCGGTACATCAGGGTGTCCGCCTACGACTCGCGGCACGGCCGTCAGACGACCGCGCTGTCGTTCCTGGTCAACTGGCCCCAGTGACCGGCACCGGTGAGCTGACCGGGCCCGGCGCCCGGGCGGTCGACCTGGCCGCGGAGCGCGCGGCGGCGGGCATCGACGGCGTGCTCGACTCCCTCGACGCCGACCTCGTGGGCCTGCTGCCGGTCAAGACCAGGATCAGGGAGATCGCCGCGCTGCTCCTCGTCGACCGGGTGCGGTCCCGGTTCGGGCTGGCCGCTGAGCCGCCCAGCCTGCACATGTGCTTCACCGGCAACCCGGGAACCGGCAAGACCACGGTGGCACTGCGGATGGCCGAACTGCTGCATCGGCTCGGCTATCTGCGCACGCCCAAGGTCGTGTCCGTGACCAGGGACGATCTCGTCGGGCAGTACGTCGGGCACACCGCGCCGAAGACCAAGGACGTGCTCAAGCGGGCGATGGGCGGCGTCCTGTTCGTCGACGAGGCCTATTACCTGTACCGGGCGGAGAACGAGCGCGACTACGGAGCCGAGTCCATCGAGATCCTGCTCCAGTACATGGAGAACCACCGCGACGACCTGGTGGTGATCCTGGCCGGGTACGCCGACCGGATGGAGGTCTTCTTCACCTCCAACCCCGGAATGAGCTCGCGGATCGCGCACCACCTGGAGTTTCCCGACTACACGCTCGACGAGCTCGCGGCGATCGCCGCCCTGATGCTCGGCCGGCAGCGGTACCGGCTGTCGGCCGAGGCCGAGGTGACGTTCCGCGAGTACCTCGCCCGCCGGATGACCCAGCCCAGGTTCGCGAACGCGCGCAGCGTCCGCAACGCGCTCGAGCGCGCCCGTCTCCGGCACGCCAGCAGGCTGGTCGCGGCCACCGGATCCGTAGGCAAGGACGACCTCATGCGGCTCGAGCCCGCTGACTTCCTCGCGAGCCGTGTGTTCAGCGAGTGACCGGCGGCGGGTGAACGGGGCTCACGCCAGGCCGGCGAGGGCGGCGATGACCCGCTGGACGGGCAGCGCGGGCGCGGCCGTGGCGAGGTGCAGCAGCACCGCGGTCTGGAAGCTGGCCGTCGGCGCGGCGCCGTCAGCCAGGCTGATCCTCAGCAGCCGCGTCATGCCGTCCGCCGTCACCAGCCGGAACGTGTCGTCGTGTTCGGCCGGCAGCCGCTCCGCGACCGCGGTCACCCCGTGGTGCGCGGCGGCGATCTCCTCGGCCTGGCCAGGCGATACACGAGGCGGGCGCGGCATCACGCCATCTTAGGCGGTGGCCGCCGCCAGGATCTCCCCGGCGATCACGTCCGGGTACTCCAGCGGCGCGAAGTGGCCGGCGCCGTCCACGAAGCGCAGCCGGGCCTGGCTGAAGAACTCGTCCAGGCGGTCCGACCAGTCGCGCGGGAAGAGCGGGTCGTGTTCCGGCCACAGGACGGCCGTGGCCGCGGCGATCCGGTCGGCGGGCGCGGGCGCCCGCTCCGACTGCGCGAGGCCTATCGTGCCGGCGCCCGCGCGGTACCAGTTGATCGACGCGGTGAACGCCCCCGGCGGGCCGTACACGGACACCAGGTGGTCGAGGTCCGCTTCGGCGAGCGCGAAACCGGGTCCTGACCAGTGTGTCCAGAAGTGCCTCAGGTACGCGCGGACCGCCTCGGGCTTGCCGTCGATGAGCTCCCCGGCGAGGGCGAGGCGGTGGAAGGACTGGTACCAGAACTCCCGCATCGGCTCCGGGGAGAACACCCGGGTGCCTGCCCCGGGCACCGGCGGGGCGATCACCAGCGCCCTGACCAGCTCGGGCCGGTCTCTGGCGAGGGCCTGCGCGATCCGGCTGCCGATGTCGTAGCCGAACACCACCGGCCGGTCCAGGCCGAGCTCCGTGATCAGGCCGGCGACGCTGCGGGCCTGCGCCGCCGCGCTGTACTGGGCGCTCGGATCGGCGGCGTGCTTGTCAGAGGAGCCGAACCCGCGCAGGTCCGGCGCGACGACCTCGCAGCCGCCGAGCCGGGGGATGAGGGCACGGTGGTCGGTCCGGTCGCCCGGCCACCCGTGCAGCAGCACCACCGCGGGACCTGAGCCGGTCCTGTCGTAGGCGAGCTCGAATCCGTCGACGGCCACGACCGTAATCTACCCGCCGAACGTGCCGCGCCGTGGATCCTGTGAGTCTCCTGTGGGCTCGCCTGTGTGGTGCTGACCGTCGTGGCAGAGCAAGGTGACAGCATGATCAGTGAACTGCGCGCCGACGACCCGGCGACCGTCGGGCCGTACCGGGTGATCGGGCGGCTCGGGACCGGCGGGATGGGGCGCGTCTTCCTCGGCCAGTCGGCGGGCGGGCGGCTCGTCGCGGTCAAGGTCATCCGGCCCGAACTGGCCGAAGAGCCCGGCTTCCGGGCCAGGTTCGCGCGCGAGGTGTCCGCCGCGCGGAAGGTCAGCGGGCTGTTCACCGCGCTCGTCGTGGACGCCGACGCGGACGCGCCGCTGCCCTGGCTCGCCACCGCGTACGTCGCCGGGCCGTCGCTGGCCGAGGCGGTCGCGGACCACGGGCCGCTGCCGCCCGGCTCCGTGCTCGCCCTCGCCGCCGGGCTGGCCGAGGGCCTCGCCGCGATCCACGCGGCCGGCGTGGTGCACAGAGACCTGAAGCCCGCCAACGTGCTGCTTTCCGACGACGGCCCGCGGGTGATCGACTTCGGGATCTCCCGGGCGATCGAGACGACCATGCTGACGATGAGCGGCGGCTCGGTCATGGGCTCGCCCGGGTTTCTGTCGCCCGAGCAGGCCGAGGCCGGCGAGGTCGGGCCGTCCAGTGACGTCTTCAGCCTCGGCGCGGTCCTCGCGTTCGCGGCCACCGGCGAGGGACCGTTCGGCGCCGGGCCAACGCCGGCGCTCGTCTACCGGGTGGTGAACAAGGAACCTGACCTCGCCGCCACGCCCGCGGAGATCCGGCCGATCGTGGCGCGCTGCCTGGCCAAGGACCCCGCCGCCCGGCCCACCCCGGCCGAACTGCTCGCCGAACTCGGCGGCAGCGAGCTCGCGGTGAACTGGCTTCCCGAGCCGATCGCGGCCGCCCTCGGCCGGTACGCGCCGGCCGCTGAGGGCGCGGCCGCCGGCGGCGCGTGGCCGGCGACGGACGACATGGCCCCGGCCGGGGACGCGGTGCGGACGCCCACGGCACCGGGCGAGGCGTCCGCGGCGGCGGGCAAGCCAACCGGTCGGCGGCCTGTCCTCGCGGGCCGCCGCCTGGCCTGGCTGGCGGCGGCCGTCGCCGTGCTGGCGGCGGCGTCGGCCGCGACGGCGCTCGGGCTCACCGGGGGAGGGACGGCCCGCCCTTCGGCGCAGCCGCCCGCGCATCCGGTGGCGGCCGCCACGAGGGCGACAAGCGCGCCCGCGGCCGTGTCCTCGAGCCCCGCGCCCAAACCGGCCGCCCGGAAGACGCACCAGGCTCACGCGACGCGATCGCCGGGGACGTCCGGGACATCAAGCGGCGGCCAGCAGGCCTCCTCGCCGGTCTCCCAGCCCACCACGGCGAGCGCGGCGGCGTCCACCGGCGTGGTTCCCGACGTGCTCGGCGAACAGCTGGACCCCGCCGTGGCGGCCCTGGAGGCACGCGGCTTCCACAACATCCCGTGGGAGTACGAGTGCCTCGGCTCTAACCTCATCCTGGACGTGATCACGCAGAACCCCAGTGCGGGTGCGTCGCTCGCGCTCACCGCGCCCGTCCAGCTGGCCTTGCAGGCCAACAACTGCGCCACGGTCCCCGACGTCATCGGCTTCGACCTGGCGAACGCCGAGACCGCCTTCAAGGATCAGGGGTTCACGAACTACAACTGGTATTACGGCTGCTACGGCTCGTCCCAGATCGACGACGTAGTCACCGAGTCGCCGGGCGGCGGCACCAGCTACGGGACAGATCAGCTGATCTCGATCAAGCTGCAGGCGGATAACTGCACCTGATCAGGAGGTACCACAAGAACACAACATTTCCGCACGTCTTTCATTAAGCGGCTTTCGCCCATGGGTAAGCCGGCCGCTGGCCGCTATGCTTTATCCGGAGAAATCGCCGGGCGAGCATTTCGCGTTTGCCGCCCGGTTCCTTTTCTGGCGGCGGCGAGGGGAGACGCTGTGGCCGATGATTGCGGCGCGACTCCGCTCGCGCAGTTGCTCAAGACACTGCGGGCGGCCGCCGGGCTGACCCAGGAGGAACTCGCCGGGGCCGCGGGAGTCAGCTGCCGTTCGGTGAGCGACCTCGAGCGCGGCATCAACCGCACCGCCCGCCGGGACACCACCCGGCTTATCGCGGACGCGCTCGGCCTGTCCGGCGCGATCCGCGAGCTTTTCGAGGCGACGGCACGCGGCAAGAGCACCGCTGACACGGGGGAAGCCGGGCCGGTCAGCGCGGGCATCCCGCCCGCCGCCGTGACGCCGCTCGTAGGCCGGGCGGAGGACGTCGAGCGGGCCTGCGACCTGCTGCGCCGCCCCGAGGTGCGGCTGGTCACGCTGACCGGGCTCGGCGGTGTCGGCAAGACGAGCGCCGCGCTGGAGATCGGCCGGCGGCTGGAAGCCGAATTCCCCGACGGGGTCATTTTCGTGGACCTGACCGCGGTGCGCGATAACGAACTCGTCATTGCCGGCATCGCGCGGGCGGTCGGCACGCGCGTCACGGGACCCGGGTCAATCACGGATCAGGTGGCGGCCGGGCTAAGACCCTTGCGCGCGCTGCTGCTTATCGACAATTTCGAGCAAGTCGTGGCGGCGGCGAGCGTGCTTCCCCGGCTGCTCGCCATGTGCCCCGAGATCAAGTTCCTGGTGACAAGCCGATGCGTGCTCCGCATTCACGGCGAGCGCGAACAGGTGCTCGCGCCGCTCAACTCTCCGGCCGCCGTCGAGCTGTTTTCCCGGCTCGCGGCGGCCGTCGTTCCCGGCTGGGAGCTTGATGACGCCACCGCGCCGGCCGTCGCCGAGATCTGCCGCAGGCTCGACGGCTTGCCCCTGGCGCTCGAGCTCGCCGCCGCCCGGCTGAAGATCCTGTCGCCCCCGGAGATGCTCGGCCGGCTCGGCGGTCAGCACGACCTGCTGTCGCGCGGCCCGCGGGACTCCTCCGTCCGGCACCGGACCCTGCGTGCCACGCTGGACTGGAGCTATGAGCTGCTCGACCCCGCCGCGGCGCGGCTGCTCCCGCAGCTCGCCGTGTTCGCCGGCGGCTGGACGCTGGACAGCCTTATCGGGGTGTGCGACGCGGGGACGGAAGCCGAGACGATCGACGCGCTGGCGACGCTCATCGACAACAGCCTGGTCTGGCGGGTCAGCGGGCCGGCCGGCATCCGCTTCACGCTGCCCGTCACGATCCGCGAGTACGCCACCGCCCGGCTGCGCGCTGACGCGGGCGGCACGGGCGGCACGGGCGGCACGGGCTACGACGCCGTCGCGGCGCGCCTAGTGCGCTGGTGCGTGCGCCTGGCCGAGGCGGCCGAGGCGGGGCTGAGCGGTGACGGCCACCAGTCCTGGCTGCGGACGCTGGCCGACGAGCATGCCAACCTGGCGGCGGCCCTCGGCTACGCGATCGCCGCCGGGGACGCGCTAGCCGCGCGCCGCCTGGCGGCCGCCCCGGTCAGCGACGTGCTCGCCCGGATCGGGGAGTGGCGGGAGCGAGAGTCACCACGGGCCCGTTCCGGATAAAGCTGAGCGCTCGTACCTGACCGATTCGAGTGTCAGCTCGTCGCCCCCGGTGACGTCGACGTCGGCGCTGCCGCACCGCGGGCAGACCGGCAGCGGGTCGGCGACCTCGCTGGCCGTCCCGCAGCCGTGGCAGGTCACGGTGGCGGGGACGGTGACGACCTCGACGTCCGCGCCGTCCGCCTCCGTTCCGGCGGCGACGACCCCGAATGCCTGCGCCATCGAGGCGGGGTCCACCGCGTGCCGCACCCCGCAGCGCACGCGGATGCCGGTCACCTGCCGTCCGGCCGCCCGCTTCTGGACGGCCTCGAGCACCCCTTCACACAGCCCGAACTCGTGCATCCGCTACATCTCCCTGATCTCGAGGTAGCGCTTAATGTCCGGCAGCCCGGCCACCACTAGGGAGACCAGCGCCACTAGGACCACCAGCGTGATCAGCCTGCGCAGCATCGCGCACACCTTCCTTCTGTCCGATCTGGCTCAGGATTTCTTCCACCGCGCGGACCGCGTGCGGCAGGGCGGCGCGCACCGGCTCAGAAAGCGCCATTCCCGCGCTCACATCGGCCGGCTCGCAGGCCACGAGCAGGCTGCGGCCGGGGCGGCCCCCCATGGTGGCGAGCATAGCGAAGAGGTCATCGGGTGACAGACCGTGGCCGTCCATAACCGGCGCGCCAGGCCCGGCGTCGTTCGGCTCGACCTCGAGCACGGTGACCGTGCCCGGCGCGTGGCCGAGCGGCGCGGCGTCGATGAGCACGAACAGGTCACACCCGTCGAGCAGCTCGTAGACCAGGTGCACGCCGCGGATGCCGAAGTCCGCGATCTCGACGCCCTCCTGCGGCGGCCGCTGCGCCAGCAGCCGTGCCACCTCGACGCCGAACCCGTCGTCGCCGAGGAAGACGTTCCCGACCCCCGCGACCAGCGTCCGCCCCGTCCCCGTCATGCCGGCTCCACCTCGTCCGGCATGAAGTACAGGAACCGGCCGTGCGCCGCCTGCAGGTCGGCGGCCGGGTCGTCGGCGAGGGTCACGGCCAGGTAGGGCTGGTCGTCCACGTCGAGCAGGACCGCCTCGACCACCGCGGCCCGGCCGGCCAGGAACATGTCCTGCGCGTCGGCGCGGCGGGCGCCCGGGCGCAGCGTCACCCGGCTGCCGCGGGCGACCGGCTGCCCGGCCACCAGCACGGAGTCGGTGGAGGGTGACACCGACTCGTCCGCCTCCGGGTCCCACCACGGGACGTCGGCTGCCCCGGTATCGGCCGCGGTGCCGCCGGCGGGCAGGCCGCCCGGGCCGCCCGGGCCGCCCGGCCCGCCCCTGATCGTGCCGTGCAGCCGCTGCAGCGCGGCGCCGTCCATCGACTCGACCCGGTCGATCAGGGCCGCGGCGCGCGGGTCGGTGGCGCGGGCGGCGTCCTTCTCCTCGTCGGTGAGGGCGAGCGTGCGGAGGGTGAGGATCTCGTCGATTTCCGTCCCGTCGTACAGCTCGCCGGCGCTTTCCGGCGCGACCTCGGGATGGTCGGGCAGGATGATGGGGGAGGCGAGCACGACGTCCCGTTCGGTGCCCGGGCCCGCGAGCACCGGCCAGCAGCCGATGTTCTCGCATTCGCGTACCGCGGGCGCGGCCCACTCGGGCGGGTCGGTCATCGACAGGAACGCGCCGCCGGAGATGGTGATGATCATGTGGGCCGCCACGAGCGCGCCGGGCAGCGCCTCCTCCCTGCTCACCGGGGTGGCTGGGCCGCCGGTCTGATTGGTCAGCCGGACGGTGAGCCTGGCGGCCTGCCAGGGACCGGGCAGCGCGGTCGCGCGGACCTCCACGGCGCCGGCCAGCGGCTGCCTGACGCGGACCACGGGCCCGTCCGGCGCCGCCTCGCGGTCCGTCCCGCCGGGGACGGCGAACGGCGTGGTCGTGCCGTCACGCAGCAGCGCGTCGCGGGGCGCCGCGGCGGAAATCTCGCGTTCGACCGCCTCGTCCCACACGCCGGGCGTCCCCGGGATGCCCTGGCCAATCGCGGTCCTGCGCTGCACCTGCAGGAACCGGACGATCACGTTCACCGCCGGCTGCCCGGAGTGCTCGAAGACGCACTCGGCCCGCGCCGTCGTGCGCTCCGACGGATCGGCCGCCGCGTACGCCGGGGGCATCAGCACGCCGAACTGCCACCGGCTCCTGTTCTTCTGCGACGAGGCCCGGTACGGGTAGAGGATGTAGCCCTCGTAGAGCACCGCGTCGGCGACGCGGCGCACGTCGTCGAGGCTCACGGCGTGCCGCCCGACGGCTCGCCATGCGCGGCCCGCCGCTCGGCGAGCAGTGCCGCCAGCGTGGCGTCCCAGGTCGGCAGCGCGCGGGCCGCCTTGAACGCCGACAGCGCGTCCAGCGTCTCGCGGCTGCACCGCAGCCACGCGGTGCCGGGGAAGTGCTCGTTCACCACGTCCTGCCAGACGCTGACCGGCATCCGGTAGCTGGCCTCGGAACTCCACGGGATCGGCTCGACCCGCAGCCGTCCCTCGGGGGAGGTGAAGACGGTGCCGCTGAACAGCAGCAGCAGCGGTACCGTGCCGTCGTCCAGCCCCGTCAGGTAGCGGCCGGAGGCGACCTCCAGGTCGTAGCTGCACGGCACCTCGAGCCCGACCTCGGTCGACCCGGTGAACGCGGGGACCATGGCGGTCACGGTCGCGAGCTGGATCGGCTTCACCGTGTCCGCCCACCGCCCGGTGTCGCCGAACAGGTCGTGCAGCCGCCGCGCCTCGTCGGCGGAGTACGTGCGGCGCTGCGGCTCGATCCTGATCTGGCAGCGCAGCGCGATGGCGTCCACGCGCTCGCCCAGGCCTTCCGTGATCGCCAGCCGGAACAGCAGCGTCGGGGTCGCGCAGTACGGCGCCGCGCTCGCCCCGGCGCAGTCGAAGATGAGCTTGGTCATGGACGCCCCTGCGTCTCCGTTGACGGCGAGGCCGGCGACGCCGGCGACGCCGGCGGCTCGAGCGGCTCGAGCGGCCGGGCGCGCTGCCGGATGTCGGCGAGGAAGTCGGTCAGGATGCGCTGCGCGTCCGCGCCGCCGTCGAAGCCGCGCCAGTGCAGCCGCAGGGCGCCCGCCAGCGAGTAGCACGCGTCGATCGGGATGAGGAACGTCTCGACCGCCCCGCGCCCGCCGTCGGCCCCGCCGCTGGCCCCGCCGTCGGCACCGCCGAGCGGCGCGCCGCCGGCCAGCCGCGGCGAGCCCGCGACGACGAGGATCGCCTCCACGTCCGGCATCATTTCCCGCAGCAGCCGGTGCGCGGCGGCGAGCCGGTCCCACCCGGCCAGGTCGAGCTCGCATTCGGTGACCCCGGCCGGGCTCGGGTAGCTGGCCACGACGTGGCCGAGCGCCGAGTTGACGAAGAAGAACGCGATGCCGACGGGGATCGCGAGCTCGCCCCACTCGGCGCCGGTCAGCGGCGCGCCCGGGTCGTGGCGCACCCGGTCGGGCACGGTGCGGTAGCGGCCGCCCGGCCGGGTGAACAGCAGCGCGCACGCCGTGCACGCGCAGCCGAGGGAGCGCTGCTCGATGTCGACGTAGTGCCCGTGCCGTTCCGTCAGGCGCTCGCCGCACATCTCGCAGCGCTCGCCGGCCGCCCCGGCTCCCGCGCCGGCGCGGCCCGGCGACCCGGACGGGACGGACGGGACGGCGAACCGGCGCAGCCCCGTCGGTCCGCTCATCGCGCCTCGGCCGGACGGCGGCCGATCTGCAGCAGCGGCGGCTCGCGCGGCGCGATGCGGACCCCGGTCACCTCCGGCGCCGCGTCCGCGACGGCCTGCTCGACGTCCGCCTGCACGTTGGCGTGCCCGTGGCCGTTGGCAAGCCGGATGAGCGCCACGCCCTGCTCGTCGATGGACAGCAGCTCGGCGCCGATCCCGAGCCGCCCGAGCCCGCGCCGGATCCTGGTGCCGACGTCGAGCGGGTGCAGGTCGTGGATGAGCAGCAGGCCGTCCACGAGCGGGTCGGCGATGAGCTTGGCCTTGAGCCGGGAGTCATCGCCGATGACCCGCATCACGGACGCCAGTCCGGCGCCGTAGAGCTGGACCAGGCAGCCGACGAGTTCCTCGGCGATGTCGGCCGCCTCTGGCCCGGCCCGCGTCCGCAGTTCGGCGAGCAGCGTCTCGACCCGCTCGCCGGTCGCCTGAGCGTCGAAGGGACCGGCGGTCACGTCAGACCGCCAGCGTGATGCCGGTCGGCGAGTGCGCCGTCTTCAGCACCCGGCCTCCGCCCAGGTACATGTGGACCCCGCAGGGCAGGCACGGGTCGAAGCTGCGGACCGCGCGCATGATGTCGATGCCCTTGAAGTTCTCCGGCGTGTTCTCCTCGAAGATCGGGGTGTTCTGCACCGCGTCCTCGTACGGGCCCGGCGTGCCGTAGGTGTCCCTGACGGACCCGTTCCACGGGGTCGGCGGGTACGGGTGGTAGTTGGCGATCTTGCCGCCGCGGATGACCATGTGGTGCGAGAGCACCCCGCGCACCGCCTCGGTGAACCCGCAGCTGAAGGCCTCGTCCGGCACCTTGAACGACTCCCACGTCTTGGTGTGCCCGGCCCGCACCTCGGCGAGCGCCTGCTCGGTGAAGTACAGCGCGCACGCCGCCGCGTAGGCCTGGAAGTAGGTCCGCGCCCGGTCCCGCTCGATCGCGTTGGACAGCGGCTGCCCGGCCTTGTCGACCGGTATCTTCCACTCGAAGGAGACCTCGGGCCGCGACATCGTGCGCGGCAGGTTGATCTGCACGCTGTGCCCGGTGGACTTCACGTAGCCGAAGTCCACGAGGCCCGCGAGCGCCGTCGCCCACAGCCGGGCGATCGGGCCGCCGCCGGTGTCGAGCGGCAGGTAGTCCTTGCCGTCGAACCAGCGCGGCGACATCGTCCAGCTGTACTTGTCGTCGAAGTCACGCTTGGCGGGCCGCGGGATCGTGTGCTGGTTCCACGGGTGCCTGCGGTCCACCGGGTTGCCCAGCGGGTCGTGCGTGACGAACATCTCCTTGTCCTCCCAGTCCTCGTAGTACGAGTGACCGAGCAGGATCCTGATGCCGAGGTTGATGTCCACAAGCGAGGTGGTGACGAGCTTGCCGTCGACCACCACGCCGGGGGTGACGAACATCTTGCGGCCCCAGTCCGCCATGTTCCGGTAGGTGAAGTCGCAGTACTCCGGGTTGTTGAGGCTGCCCCAGCAGCCGAGCAGCACCCGTCGCCTGCCGACTTCCTCGTACCCGGGCAGCGCCTCGTAGAAGAAGTCGAACAGGTCGTCGTGCAGCGGCACGACACGCTTCATGAATTCCACGTAGCGCATCAGCCGGGTCAGGTAGTCGGTGAACAGCTGCACGGTCGCCACCGTGCCGACGCCGCCGGGGTAGAGCGTCGAGGGGTGCACGTGCCGCCCCTCCATCAGGCAGAACATCTCCCGCGTCCACCGCGACACCTGCAGCGCCTCGCGGTAGAAGTCGCCCTCGAGCGGGTTCAGCGCGCGCATGATGTCGCCGATGGTCCGGTAGCCGTGGTCGGCGGCGTGCGGCGCCTCGGTGTGGTTGGCCTGCTCGAGCACCCCCGGGTTGGTCTCGGCGACCATCTTCTCGCAGAAGTCCACGCCGACCAGGTTCTCCTGGAAGATGTTGTGGTCGAACATGTACTCGGCGGCTTCGCCCAGGTTGATGATCCACTCGCCGAGGTGCGGCG
>Ga0335073_10008657_pt1 | contig 14285 bp, 13 predicted proteins | sample Lox_Sample_22_FD_207093 | JGI IMG/M metagenome (GOLD analysis project Ga0335073, IMG submission 207093) | Soil microbial communities from Loxahatchee National Wildlife Refuge, Florida, United States - Lox_Sample_2.2 | ecosystem: Environmental > Terrestrial > Soil > Wetlands | place: USA... | reverse complement strand
ACGGACCGCAGAAGCTGCCCGGATTTCCGTACCTTGACTGCGCCTACCACGAAGAACCGCCCGGCGCTGACCTTTACGGCGCTCTCGTCCACGAAGATCATCGCGGTCGGGTACTTCAGCGGGACGTGGACGGCCTCAGGCGCGGGCGCTGCAGGCATCGGCGGCTCAGGAAGGACTCGGCAAAGCCGTGGCGAAACCAACTGCCGGAAAATCGCGGCGACGGGTTAGGGTTCCGATCGTGGACCGGGAGCAGCGTCGGCAGTACGTTCGTGATCACAGAGTCTGCGTCTTCGGTTACGACCGCCGCGAGCATGGGCCCGCGATGACCGTCGTCTACTACGTCATGGACGGTGATGACCTCCTGGTCTCCACCATGGCGGCGCGCGGGAAGGCCAAGGCGGTGGCCCGCGACGGCCGGGTCAGCCTCTGCATTCTCGATGAGGCCTGGCCGCTCGGATATCTTCAGGTGTACGGCAACGCCATGGTGTCCCGCGATCGTGAGCTGGCCGTGGACGTCCTGGCCAAGGTGATCGGCATCATGGCCGGCGAGGAGGTGCCGGAGGCCCGGCGTCCGCAGATTGAGCAGATGGTGGACGACGAGCAACGGGTGGTGATCAGGGTCACGCCGTACGCCACGTTCGAGACTCCGCCGCGACATGTGTACCAGATGAGTGACCTCGACACGCTCACGCACTTCACCAGCACGTCCGTGCCTTGGTAAGGCCCTGGTGATGTCCTGGTGAGGCCGAGCGAGACGGGAGAACGCCGATGACCATCGCCGAACTGCTGGCCGACGCGTTCGGGCGGGTCCATAAGACCGTGCACCAGGCGGTCGACGGGCTGACGCCGGGACAGCTGGCGTTCCGGCCGGAGAGCGGGGCGAACTCGATCGCCTGGCTGGTGTGGCACCTGACCCGGATCCAGGACGACCACGTTGCCGATGTCGCCGGCACCGGCCAGGTCTGGACGTCGACGCGGAACGGGCCGAGCTGGGCCGACCGGTTCGGGCTGCCGTTCGCGGCCGCGGCCACCGGTTACGGCCACGGCTCCGAGGCGGTCGCGGCGGTCCAGGTCGAGTCCGGCGAGCTGCTGACCGGATATTACGACGAGGTGCACGAGGAGACGCTCCGCTACATAGCGGGCCTGACCGATCCCGACCTGGACCGGATCGTGGACAAGGCCTGGGACCCGCCGGTCACGCTCGGCGTCCGCCTGGTCAGCGTGATCAACGACGACCTCCAGCACGCCGGACAGGCGGCCTACCTGCGCGGCATCATCGAACGCGGCTGACCGGCCCTACCCCGCGCCCCACAGCGACTCCAGGCCCGCGTCCACCGTGACCGCGAGCCGCGCCATCCGCGGCACCACCGGCTCGCGCGGCGCGGCGTCCACGATCTCGCACCGGTCCTGGGCCCGGGCGGTGAGGAACCGGCTGAGCTGCCCGTAGCCGTGCCGGTCGTCGCGCCCGTTGCGGCGGTAGTGCAGCCGCAGCGGTGCGTACAGGTAGAGCTCGTCGCGGGCCCTGGTCACCGCGACATAGAACAGCCGCCGCTCCTCGGCCAGGCCCTCCGGGCTGGTCAGCGCCATGTCGCTCGGCACCGCGCCGTCGACCAGATGCGGCAGGTGCACGACCGGCCATTCCAGGCCCTTGGCCGAATGGACGGTGGAGATGATCAGGAAATCGTCGTCCAGCCGCGGCCGCCCGGCCAGGTCCGAGGCGGAGACCGGCGGATCCAGCGCCAATTCGACCAGCGCCTCGTGCAGCGAGGGCCGGCTGGCCGCGGCGTCGGCCAGCCGCTCCAGGTCGGCCAGGCGGGCCGACGCGTCCGGGTAACGGGCGCGCAGCGGGGCGACCAGCGCGGCCAGGATCGCCGCCGCCCGTTCCGCGACCGTGTCCAGCCGGGCGGCCCCGGCCAGTGCCGACAAGGTGGCCGACACCGCCGGGCGGGCGCGCGCCGACGCCGCCTCGGCGGCATCAGGCCAGCGGTCGAACGCACCCGCGTCGGCCGGGCGCAGCGCGTCGAGTATCCGCCGGGCGTGCGCCGGCCCGATCCCCTCGTGCAGCCGCAGCACCCGGAACCACCCGATGTCGTCGGCCGGGTTGGCCACCACGCGCGCGGCGGCGAGGAAGTCCTTGACGTGGGCGGCCTCGGTGAACCTCAGCCCGCCGAACTTCACGAACGGAATGCCGCGGGCGGACAGCTCGACCTCGAGCACGTCGCTGTGGTGCGAGGCCCGGATCAGCACCGCCTGGTCCTGCAGCTGCCGCCCGGCCTCGTGCGCCTCGAGCACCCGGGCGGTGATCTCCCGCGCCTGGGTCGCCTCGTCGTGGCAGCGCACCAGCAGCGGAACGGACCCGGCGCCGCGCACCCCGGCCAGCGACAGCTCCAGGCCGTCGGACTGCGGCCGGACCACGTTGGCCAGCCGCAGCACCGCGTCCCGGGACCGGTAGTTGCGGACCAGGCGGATCACGGCGAGGTCCGGATACACGCCCGACAACGCCCGCAGGTGCTCGGGATCGGCGCCGCGGAACCCGTACACGGCCTGGGCGTCGTCGCCCACGCAGGTCAGGCCGGTCCCGTCCGGGCGCAGCAGCCGGACGATATCCGCCTGCACCGCGTTGACGTCCTGGTACTCGTCCACCAGTACCGCGTCGAACAGGCCGCGCAGCGCCGGGCCGGCCGCCGGGTCGGCCAGCGCCGCCCGCCACAGCAGCAGCAGGTCGTCGAAGTCGACCAGGCCGTGCCGCCGCTTGTGCGCCACGTAGGCACGGAACAGGCCGGCCAGCTGGGCGGTGAAGTCGGTGCACCACGGGAAGCTGGCCGCCACGACATCGGCGATCGTGGTCTGGGTGTTCACGCAGCGGGTGTAGATGTCGGCACACACCGCGGCCCGCGGCGCCCGCCGCTGCGTGCCCACCAGGCCGTGCTCGGCGCGCAGCACGTCCAGCACGTCCGCCATGTCGGCCGGGTCGATCACGCTGAATGCCGGCGGCAGCGAGAACGACTCGGCGTGCTCCCTGATGATCCGGTGAGCGATCGCGTGGAACGTGCCGCCGCTGATCCGCTCGTCCGCGCCATCCGGCCGCGCCGCCACCGAGGCGACCCGGGCCAGCATGTCGTCGGCGGCGCGGCGGGTGAACGTCAGCAGCAGGATCCGGCTGGCCCGGATGCCCCCGGCCCGCAGCCAGGCGGCCCGGGCCACCAGCGTCCGGGTCTTCCCGGTTCCGGCACCCGCCAGCACCAGCAGCGGGCCGCCGGCGTACGTAGCGGCCTGCCGCTGCTCGTCGTTCAGATCGCCGAGCAGGTCGGCCGCTTCGAACATGCACACGAATGTAGCCACCCGGCATTGCGGCGGCCAGCGGCCGCGCCGACTCGCGCCATTTCCGGGGAATTGCCGCCCGGTCCGCCGGGCCCTTCCCGCGGCCGAACCGGCCGCCGGGGCTGGTTATGCTGCGAGGGTGGCGCCGATTGTTCCGCAACCCGCCGTCGGTCAACGCACGGGTCACCTGCCGGTCGGTTTCATCGTCGGCGTCGCGGCCTGCAGCCTGATCGCGCTCGGCGCGCTCGCCGCGGTCGCCGCCAGCGGGGCGCTGCACGCCGGCATCGGGTTAACCCTGGCCCTGCTGCCGATCCCGGCGCTGCTGGCCGGGGTGCTCTACCTCGACCGGCTGGAGCCGGAGCCCCGCGCCGCCCTGCTGATCGTGTTCCTGTGGGGAGCGGCGATGGCCGCGCTGATCGGGCTGATCGGCAAGGGGGACGGCAGCCAGCTGCTGACCACTCCGGAGCTGCGCTCCGGGGGATTCGCCGCCGAGTCTGTGGTGACGCTCATCGGGGTGGCCGCGCTCGAGGAGACGCTCAAGGGCGTCGCGCTGCTCGGCCTGCTGCTCTGGCGCCCGCAGGAGGTCGACGGGATCAGCGACGGCGTCGTCTACGGGGGCATGGTCGGCCTCGGCTTCGCGCTGATCGAGAACATCTACTACTACACGCAGGCGACCCACTACGGCTTCGACGGCGTGGCCACCACGTTCCTGCTCCGCGGCGTGGTGTCCCCGGTGTGCCAGACCCTGTTCTCGGCGCTGATCGGCGCCGGCGTCGCGTACGCGGTCACCACCAACCGCCGGCGCGGGCTGTGGGCGATCGGCGCGGGCTGGGTCGCCGCCGTGACCCTGCACGCGCTGTGGAACGCATCGCTGGCCGCCGCGGCGGGCAAGCTCGCCCTCACCTACGCGGCCCTGGCGGTCATCGTCGTCATCCTGCTCATCGCGGTGGTCATGGACCGGGGGCGCATGATCGCGCTCATCGTTCATTACCTGCCGGAGTACCAGGCGACCGGCATCGTCACCGAAGCCGACGTGTCGATGCTGAGCAGCATGCCCGACCGCCGCCAGGCGCGGCAGTGGGCGCGGCTGCACGCCGGCCTGGGCGGGCTGCGGGACATGACCGAGTACCAGCTCGCCGCGACCGAGCTCGGGCTGCTGCACCGGCGCTCGGACCGCGGCCTCGTCGACATCGCCTCCTTCACCGCTCGGCGTGACGGCCTGCTCGGAGGAATGCAGATGGCGACGTCTTCATTTTTGAGTCAATTGAACGATCAGACTCGGCCGCCCTGGGCCCCGCATGACCCATCGTGTTTCCGGCCAAGACCGTTCCGCTCCGGGCCCGGGCCGGTCCAGCCCGACGAGCAGGCGGGGCCCAACATCCCGTCCGCCGAGCCGGAAACCGGTGTGGCGGAGCCCTGAGCCAGCGCTCACAGAATCCGCACAGGGTTCTCCCGGGATTCGCGCCGGGTTCTCCCAGCGCGCCGCGGCCGGACCGGAACTACCGTGGGCGCCGTGGATGAGCTGACGCCAGCCAACGCCCTGCTGGGCGACGCCGCGGCGCTGCGCCAGCGCCTGGCCCGGGACGGTTACCTCTTCTTCCGCGGCCTGCTGCCCGGCACCGAGGTGGGTGCGGCCGCGGACGGGGTGCGGGCGGCGCTGCGCCGGGGCGGGTGGATCGACCGCCGCGGCCACGCGTCGGCCCAGCGGCACGCGCTCAACCCGAGGGACGCGCTGGGCAATCCCGCGTTCCGGGCCGCGATCGCGAGCCCGGCGTTCAACCGCGTTCCCTACCTGACGCCGCTGCGGCAGACGATCAGGATGATCCTCGGGCCGCTGGCGTTCTCCTATCCGGCCAAGGTGCTGCGCGCGATCTATCCCGAGCGGCCGCCGGAGGTGACGCGGGGCCGCTACATGCATCAGGATTACGCGGTTTCCGGCGTTCAGGACATGCTCACGACCTGGATTCCGCTGATCGACATCCCGGTGCGTCTCGGCGGCCTGGCCGTGCGGCCGGGAAGCCATCTCGGCCCGCCGCGCCCGCCCCGGCTGCTCGGCCCGGCCGAGCGAGGCTGGGCCACCACGGACTACCGGGCCGGGGACGCCCTGGTCTTCCACTGCCTGACCTCGCACGCCGCGCTGCCCAACGGCGACACCGTGCTCCGGCTGTCCGGCGACTTCCGCTGGCAGTGCTCGGACCAGCCCGCTCCCGCCCAGCTGGTGCTCGGCCCGGCGGGCGGCGAGCGGGAGTTGTTCAGCCGCCTGTTCGCCCGCCAGCCCTGGTGGGAGCCGGTTCCGGGCGGGATGACCCTGGTCCCGCGGGAACGCCTGGCCGCGAGCCCGCCTGAGCCCTCGCGCTATTTCCGGGTGCACCCCGGCTGGAGGTTCTGGCGCCTGCCGGCCGGAGCCGTTCACTAGGTCCCGCCGCCACCCCTCACCGGTCAAGCTCCCGGGCCGTCGCTCGTGCCGCCCCTCACCAGCCGAGCTCGTCGAGCCGCTCGTCGCTGATGCCGAAATGGTGGGCGACCTCGTGGATGACGGTGCGGCGCACCTGCTCGACCACCTCGGCTTCGGTGGAGCAGATCGCGCAGATCGCCCGGCGGTAGATCGTGATCCGGTCCGGCAGCACGCCCGCGTACCCGGTCGTGCGGCTGGTCAGCGGCACGCCCTGGTAGAGGCCGAGCAGCCCCGGCGGGCCGGCGCCGTGCTCGACCGTGACGGCCACGTTGGCCATGAGCCGTCCCAGCGCGTCGGGCAGCGAATCCAGCGCGTCGGCGACCATCTCCTCGAACCGCTCCGGCGCCACCCTGATCATGGATCCATTGTCCCGGCGGCGAAGCCGGTCGCGAGCCGGCCCTATCGTTGGCCCCGTGGCTGACACCCTCCGGCCGAGCCGTCCGACGGCCGCCGAACTGGCCGCGGCGCGCGAGCTGACCATTCCCGACGTGGTCGGCCCGGGACTGCGCGTGCTGTTCAGCGGGATCAATCCCGGCCTGTACTCGGCGGCCACCGGGCATCACTTCGCCCGGCCAGGGAACCGGTTCTGGCCGGCCCTGCACCGGTCCGGCTTCACGCCGCGCCAGCTCCGGCCCGACGAGCAGGACCAGTTGCTCGGGCTGGGCCTGGGCATCACCAACATCGTCGACCGCGCCACCGCCCGCGCCGACGAGCTCACCGCGAACGAGCTGCGCGAGGGCGGCCGGGCCCTGCTGGCCAAGGCGACGCGGCTGGCCCCGCGCTGGCTGGCGGTCGTCGGCGTCACCGCGTACCGGACCGCGTTCGGCGAGCCGCGGGCCGCGGTCGGACCACAGGAAGTGACCGCGGGCGCGACCCGGATCTGGGTGCTCCCGAATCCGAGCGGTCTCAACGCTCATGCAACAGCACCTGTGCTGGCCGAGAAGTTCAGGGAGCTACGGGAGGCCGCCGACCTATGACCAAGAAAACACCCTGGATATTTGTTGACTGCGAGGCACGCGGCACCAGTCCGGTGCATGGCGTGCTGACCGAGTTCGGAGCCGTTCACTACGACACGCGTGACACGTTTCACGGACGCCTGTTCGAAGCGACGCCGGACCCGGAAAACCCGGCGGTCAGCATCGTTGGCAAGCACATAGCCACAGACGTCGAAGTAGCCGAGTCGTTCTCCCTATGGCTACGGCAACATCTGGGCAGCAGCCGTCCGGTCTTCGTCAGTGACAACCCCGCCTACGACTGGCAGTGGATAGCCGGCATGTTCGACCGGGCAGGCATGGACAACCCCTTTGGGCACTCCGGCCGGCGCATCAGCGACTTCTGGGCTGGCCTGAACCGCAACTGGAGTGAGACGCAGGGCTGGAAGCGCTACCGCAAGACGGTCCACGACCACAACCCCGTCAACGATGCGATGGGGAACGTCGAGGCGTTTGACGAAATCATGCGGATAGCAGAGGGACGTTAGACCCCGTTTACCGGTCCAGATCGTAAATGTGCAGCCCATCGTTCAGGTACGCGGCAAGACGCTCGTCAGCCGGGTAACCGATCACCTCGTAAACCGGGGTGCCGACGGGAAGGAACGTAGCGCCCTCGTCGATGAGGTCAGGGGCGTGGTAGGGGTCGCCGGTGTCCTTGACGGCGAGCGTTTCACGAACTTCGAAGATCACCCGGCCGAGTTGGATGTCGTGACCCCGGAGCAGATGCGCCGGATAACCGTGAAAGGAACGCGACCGGTAACGCAGACCGTCTCGGTAACATCTGACCGCCTTGATGTCCACCGCGCCCTCCCTGGCTTGTACGCACTCTAGCTCGAGCCCTCGCACATCGCGAGGAGCTTGGAGACCGTCGCCCAGTTGCGCGCCGTGCCGGAAACGTTGCCGGTCTTCTTCTGGCCCACCTTGACCAGCTCCGCGGCCAGGTCACTGCGCCCGTAGCCGTCCGGTGTGTGCAGGTAGATCGTGCGCCCGATGATCGTGGCCGTGTCCCGGCTGCCCCGCGTGGCGACCTGATCCTGGGCCGCCGCCACGCGCTCGATCAGCTCGGGTCCCGGCTCGCCGCTGAGGAAGATGGCGTGCACGGCCCGGTGGTTCGGCTCGTGGGGATACGGGTTGTCCCGGCTCACCTGGGCCAGCTCGTCGCGGGACAGCACGACGACCCGCGACGTCACGCCGAGCCTGCCCGCGATGGCCTCCTCGAGCGCGGCGGCCAGCAGAGCGTTGTCGGACTGGTCGGAGGTGAACACCACGTTGCCGCTCTGGATGTAGGTGGCCACGTCGGCGTGCCCGAGCGAGGAAACCAGCTCGCGCAGGTCGGCCATGGCGACCTTCTTGTGGCCGCCGAGGTTGATGCCCCGCAGCAGGGCGACGTGGGTAGCCATGGCATCATCCTGCCGCAGTCCCACGGGTCATCCCCACCCCTACCAGGGGTGTTTGGGGACAAAGTCAGGAATCGCTGGGCCAGGCGCGGGCGGCGGCGAAGCCGGCGAACGCCCGGGCGGCGGCGGAGAGGTAGGCGTCGCCGCGCCAGACCAGGCTCAGCGTGCGCCGGCAGCCGGGCGCGTCGAGGCGCAGCCAGGCGACGCGCGGATGCTCCGCGGTCTTCCTGGCCACCGCCGGAAGCAGCCCGATGCCCACCCCGGCGCTGATCAGCGCGCGGATCGCGTAGGGCTCGTCGCCCTCGCAGACGATCGCCGGCTGCAGGCCCGCGTCGGCGAACAGCCGGTCGGCCAGGGCCCGCTGCCAGTAGCCCGGGCGCGTGGTGACGAACGGCTCGCCATCCAGGGCCGCAACCTTGACCCGGGTGCGCCCGGCCAGCCGGTGCCCGGGCGGCACGCCGAGCAGGACCTCCTCGTCCAGGACCTTCCGCTTCCGCAGGCCAGGCTCGTCCAGCGGCTGCGAGGCGAGGCACAGGTCGACCTCGCCCGCACGCAGCTGGGCGGCCATGACCGGCGCGGGCGACTGGCAGAGCCGCAGGCTCACGCCGGGGTGCCCGGCCAGGAAGCCCGCGGCGACCTCGGTGACCATGCGCAGCGTCTCGGTGGCCACGACGACGGTGCCGCCGGCCAGGCCGGCCGCGTCCCTGAGTTCCTCGCGCGCCTCGTCGAGCTCGCCCAGGGCGCGCTGGACCCGGGCCAGGAACAGGCCGCCGAACCGATTGAGCTGCACCCGGCGGCCACGACGGTCGAACAGCTCAACGCCGAGCTCGGCCTCGAGGCGGGCGATCGAGCGGCTGAGGGCCGGCTGGGCCACGCGCAGCTCCTCGGCGGCCCGGCTCACGTGCTGGTGCCGGGCGACGGCCTGGAAGTAGCGGAGCTGGGCGACATCCACGTTCCCAGCTTATGCGCTGAAAACATGAGCACATTGATTTTCGGTCTTGGACCGCATGAGGAGGGTTGCTTAGCGTAAGAAACTGATGAAAGGAATGAACGCCCGGTCCCGGCCTCGTGCACTCGCGCTGGTGCTGGTGTTCCTGGCCGTCGAATCGACGGCGGTGGCCAGCCTCGGGACGCCGCTGCTGCCCGCGGTCGAGCAGGCCGAGCACGTGTCGCTCGCGGCCTCGCAGTGGGCGCTCACGATCACGCTCCTCGCGGGCTCGGTGGTCACCCCGGTGATGGGGCGTCTCGGCGACGGGCGGTGGCGGCGCCGGGTCATCGTGGGCGGCGTGGCGGTGATGCTGGCCGGCTGCGTGCTGTCCGCGGTACCGGCCGGTTTCGGGGGGTTCCTGGCCGGGCGGGCATTGCAGGGGGCCGGGCTGGGTCTGGTGCCGCTGGCCACGGCGGTCGCCCGGGACGGGCTGCCCGCCGGGCGGTCGCGGCGCACGATCGCGGCGATCGGCATCACCACCGCGGTCGGGATCGGACTCGGGTATCCGCTGGTCGGGCTGCTCGCGGAGTACCTGGGGCTGTACGCGCCGTTCTGGTTCGTCGCGGCAATGAGCGCGCTGGCCCTGGCCGCCTCCGCGGCCGTGCTGCCGCCGAGCCCGGATCGGGCGCCGCGGATCGACCTGCCCGGGGCGCTGATGCTGGGCGCCGGGATCGCGGGGCTGCTCCTCGTGCTCGCGAGCGGCGCGGGCTGGGGCTGGAGCTCGGCCGCCACGCTGGCGAGTGCGGTGGGCTCCGCGCTGTTGCTGGCCGCCTGGGCCGCCTGGGAGCTGCGCGCCCGCCGTCCGCTGATCGACCTGCGCCTGCTCCGGCGCCGGCCGGTGCTGGCGGCCAACGTCACCGCGTTCGGCGTGGCCGTCGGCTTCTACCCGCTGGCGTCGCTGGTGGTGCGCTTCGCTGCGACGGCCCCGTCGGCCGGCTACGGGTTCGGCGCGTCGGTCCTGGTGGCCGGGGCCATGCTGACCCCGTTCTCGCTGGCCAGCTTCGCCGCCAGCCGGGTCGCGGTCCGGGCCGCCCGGCGGACCTCGGCCGAGTTCGTGGTCGCGGCCAGCTGCGTGGTGCTGATCGCGTCGATGGTGCTGTTCCTGGTCGCGCGGGGCAGCTACGCGGGGATCGTCGCCGCGATGGCGGTGGACGGCTTCGGCGTGGGCTGCGTGTTCGCGGTCAACCCGCTGCAGATCACCGGCGGCGTGCCCGCCGACCAGACCGGCAGCGCGATCAGCTTCTACCAGCTCGTGCGCACGGTCGGCTACTCCATGGCCAGCGCGCTGAGCGCGACCGTGCTCGCGGCCTACGTCCCGGCCGGCGGGCGCGTGCCGGCCGGTGCCGGATACGGCGCGGCGGCGGCGATCGCCACCGGCGTCCTGGCGGCCACGCTGGTCGTGAGCGCCGTGTTCGCCGCGCGGCCGGGGCGGGCCGAGGCCGGCCCGGGACCCGCCGAGACGGGCGCCGCTGTGGCGCGGTGAAACCTACACTTCTGCCGTGACCGCCACCGTTGCACCCGAGATCGGCGGCCTGTCGTTCGGCGGCACCTGGCGGCGCTACCAGACGCTGGCCCTGGACGCGTTCGAGGCCGACCGGCGGCACGGGCGGCGGCGCACCCACATCGTGGCGCCGCCGGGGTCGGGCAAGACCCTGCTGGGCGTGGAGATCGTGCGGCGGCTCGGGACCCGGGCCCTGGTCCTGGTGCCGAACACCGCCGTGCAGGAGCAGTGGCTGCGGGCCGCGGGCCGGTTCGGGGCGGCGGCTGGGCTGGCCGCGGCCGACCCGTCGGCCCCGATCGCGTGCCTGACCTACCAGGCGCTGTGCCAGCTGGACGACCCGGCAGCGGCCCTGGCCGACCTGGCCGAACGGCGCTGGGCGGCCGAGCGGGCCAAGGCCACGGGCACCGCGTCCGCCGACGTGGAACGGGACGCTCTCGGCTGGACCGGCGCGGCCGCGGCCCGGCGCAGGCGCGAGCTGGCCCGGATCACCGCCTCGCTGAAGCGGGAGATCGCCCGGGCCGGTCACGGCGACCTGCAGCTGGGCTCGCTGCTGTCCGCCGGCGCCCGCCAGCGCATCGCGGCGCTGCGCCAGGGCCAGGTGCGCACCGTCGTGCTGGACGAGTGCCACCACCTCGCCTCGCTGTGGGGGTACATCGTGCGCGAGGCGATCGCGGAGCTCGGCGACGTGCACCTGGTCGGACTGACCGCCACCCCGCCGGACGCGCTCACCGCCGAGGAGAACGAGCTCTACGGTTCGCTGCTCGGACCGGTCGACTTCACCGTGCCGACGCCCGCGCTGGTCCGCGACCGGGCCCTGGCGCCGTACCAGGAACTGGCCTGGCTGACCCGGCCGCTGGAGGCGGAGGCCAGCTGGCTGGCGGAGCACGACCTGCGCTTCCAAGAGCTGGTCACGACCCTGCACCAGGAACAGGCCGAGACGACGAGCATGCCGGCCTGGGTGATCGGCCGGATGCGCGACCGGGGCCGGGGCGACGGCGAGGAGGCCGCGGAGTCCTGGACCGGGTTTCAGCACCGCCACCCGGCCCTGGCCCGGGCGGGCGCGCGGTTCCTGGCCTCGGGCGGGCTGGAGCTGCCGCCCGGAGTGCCGCGCGGCGAGGGTTACCGGGAGCCGCCGGATCTCGACGACTGGCTGGTGCTGCTGGAGGATTACGCGCTGCACTGCCTGGCCGCCGACCCGTCGCAGGCGGCGGACGAGCGTTACGCCGGGATCGCGGCGGCGCTGCGGTCGCTGGGGTTCACGCTGACCCGTCAGGGCATCCGCCGCGGCGCCTCCGACGTGGACCGGCTGCTGATGAACTCGGCGGCGAAGTCGGCCGCGCTGGTCGACGTGGTCGGCTGCGAGTTCGACGCCCGCGGGGACCGGCTCAGGGTTCTGGTGCTGGCCGATGCCGAGCTGGCCAGCGTTCCGGCCGGGTCGCTGGCTGGCGTGCTCCGGCCGGAGGCGGGGTCGGCGCCGGAGGCGGTCCGGGCCCTGGCCCAGGACGTGCGGACCGGGGCGTTGCGACCGCTGCTGGTGTCCGGTCGCGGGCTGCGCTGCGCCGAGCAGGACGCCGGCGCGCTGCTCGCCGCGCTCGCCGCGCTCGCCGACGCCGCCCGCCCGTCCGGGGTGGGCGGGGCAGGTGGGGTGTCCGGGGTGGGCGTGGCCGCCGGGGCTAACGGGCTTGGCCTGCGAGCCGAGCCGGCCGAGGACGGCGGCCTGGTGCGCCTGGTCGGGGCCGGTCCCGCCTGGCAGCCGCGGCTGTGGGTGGACCTGGCGACCCGCGCCTTTACCGCCGGGGCGACCCATGTGCTGGTCGGCACCCGTGCGCTGCTCGGCGAGGGATGGGACGCGCCGTGCGTGAACTGCCTGGTCGACCTGAGCTCGGCCGCCACCGCGATGTCGGTGGTGCAGAGCCGCGGCCGGGCCCTGCGCCTGGATCCCGCGGATCCGGGCAAGATCGCTTCGAACTGGGACATCGTGTGCGTCGCCCCGGAACTGGCCCGCGGCACCGCTGACTACGAGCGGTTCGTGCGCAAGCACCTGCACCTGTTCGCGCCGTCCGAGGACGGCGCGATCGAGGCCGGGCCGTCCCACGTGCACCCCGCGCTCGGCCCGTTCACCCCGCCGCCGGCCGGCTCCTTCGACGAGATCAACCGGGAGATGACGCGCCGGGCCGCCGGTCACGAGCAGGCCCGCGAGCGCTGGGGCATCGGCCGGCCCTACTCCGGAGCGGAGCAGGAAACCCTGGTCATCCTGCCGCGGCGGCCGCGCTATCCGAGCCAGCAGCAGCCCGTCGTGGACCGGCCGCCGAGCTACCGGCTGCCTCGGCGCGGCCCGGTGACGGCGGCCGCCGCCGTGAGCGCGCTCGCGGTCGTCATCGCCGCGCTCGGCGGGGACCCGGCGGTGCTGGCCGGGCTGGCCGTCGCCCCGGCGGCGGTCGGATGGACCGGGTTCCGGCTGGCCCGCACCCAGCGCTCGCTGGACGACGCCCTGCCGCTGGACCTGGTCGCGCACGCGATCTGTGACGCCTACCGCAGCCTCGGCGAGCTCAGCGACCGGGCCGCCGCCTCGCTGGCCATCGAGCCGCGCGCCTCCGGGTACCTGCGCTGCCACCTGCCCGCGGCCACGACGCAGGAGAGCGAGCGGTTCGCCAGCGCCCTGGACGGCGCGCTGTCCCCGGCCGACTTCCCCCGCTACCTGGTCTCCCGCCTGGTCCCGGCGACGGGCGGCGGTTCGCTGCGGCCGCTGCGGCCGCTGCGCCGGTTCCTGTCCCGCAAGCCGCCCTTCGAGCGTCGCTGGGTGGCGGTGCCGGATGACCTCGGGCGCACCAAGCAGCGGGCCGAGGCATACGCGCAAGCGTGGCGGCGCTGGCTCGGCCCCGCTGAGCTGCAGTTCACCCAGCGCTCGCAGGCCGGCCGTGAGGCGGTCGCGGACGCCAACGCGGAGCGCAGCGACTACCAGACCAGCACCCGCCGCATCTGGGTCTGACCGACCAGCCACCGAGCGCCCGCGGCAGCCTTGGTTCGCCTGTCCGGTATGGGCGTGACATGGTGGTGGCCATGACTGAGGACGACGCCAGCAATACGGTGCCCGCCCGGTGGAGCGCGGAACCGGCCGCCCCCGACATGTGGATGGACCCCGCGCAGGATCCGCGATTCCAGTCGAGCACGGAGGATCTGCACGGCGAGCGGGCCACGCTGCTCGACTACTTGCGCTCCTACCGGATGACGATGGAGATGAAGTGTGCCGACCTCGACGCGGACCAACTCGCGTGCCGGTCGGTGCCGCCCTCCACCATGTCGCTGCTCGGCCTCATCCGTCACATGGCCGACGTGGAGCGGAACTGGTTCCGGCGGGTAATGGCGCGGGCCGACGCTCCCCCGCTGTACCGGTCGGACGACGTCCCCGACGCCGACTGGCTCGGTGCGGTCGCCGACCCGGCGGTCGTGGACCAGGCCTGGCAGGCGTGGCGCGAGGAAGTAGCGTTCGCGGAGAAGTTCGTCGCCGACTCAGCCGACCTCGCCGCCCGCGGCATCATGCCAGACGGCAACAGTGTCGCGCTGCGCGAGGTGCTGGTGCACATGATCGAGGAGTACGCCCGCCACTGCGGCCACGCCGACCTGCTCCGAG
>Ga0335073_10008655_pt1 | contig 14285 bp, 14 predicted proteins | sample Lox_Sample_22_FD_207093 | JGI IMG/M metagenome (GOLD analysis project Ga0335073, IMG submission 207093) | Soil microbial communities from Loxahatchee National Wildlife Refuge, Florida, United States - Lox_Sample_2.2 | ecosystem: Environmental > Terrestrial > Soil > Wetlands | place: USA... | reverse complement strand
CCCTCCGCGGTGGCCAAGGCGGCGATGGATTCGGGCGTTGCGCGCCGGCCGATCGCCAACATGGAGAGCTACAAAGCGAGCCTCAGGACCCGGCTCGATCCCACCGCCGCCAGCCTGCAACGCGCCTTGGACCAGGTGCGTGCCCATCCCAAGCGCGTCGTTTTCGCCGAAGGCGAGGAAGAGAAGACCATCCGCGCCGCGCTCTCGTTCCGCGACAATGGCTATGGCACACCGGTGCTGATCGGCCGCGACGAGCGCATTCGCGAGACCATGCGCCGCATGGGCCTGTCCGGCGCCGGCGATCTCGAGATGCACAATGCGCGGCTGTCGCGGGCCAACAAGACCTATACCGATTTCCTCTATGCCCGCCTCCAGCGCCGCGGCGCGCTCTATCGCGACTGCCAGCGCATGGTGAACCAGGACCGCAACATCTTCGCCGCCTGCATGGTCGCCTGCGGCGATGCCGACGCCCTGGTAACCGGCGCGACGCGCACCTATTTCACCGCCTTCGAGGAGGTGATGCGCGTGCTCGGGCCCAAAGACGACAGCAAGGTCTTCGGCTACGCGCTGCTGTTGTCGCGCGGCCGCTCGGTGCTGGTCGCCGACACCACCGCGCATGCCCGGCCCGAAGCGGCGCAGCTCGCCGATATCGCCATCCAGTCGGCGCGGCGCGCGCGCCAGATGATGGGGCAGGAGCCGCGCGTGGCGCTGATCTCCTATTCGACCTTCGGCAATCCGCTGCGCTATGTCGATCACCGCATGCGCGACGCCGTCGCCATCCTCGACGAGCGCAAGGTCGACTTCGAATATGACGGCGAGATGAGCGTCGAGGTCGCGCTCAACGCGGCGCTGATGCGCGAGCGCTACCCCTTCTGCCGCCTCACCGGTCCCGCCAATGTGCTGATCATGCCGGGCTTGCAGGCCTCCAACATCGCGCCGCAGCTGCTCGAGGAGATGGGCGGCGGCAAGCGCGTCGGGCCGCTGCTGATGGGGCTCGACAAGCCGGCGCAGATCTTCGATCTCGGCGCCACCGTCTCCGACATGGTGAACCTCGCGGCCCTCGCCGCGCACGAGACGATCGAATAAGCCGCCGCGAGCACGCCGCGAGCGCGCAGCGCTCGTCGGCGGCGGCGTCAGCGCTTGCGCAGCAAGCGCGAGAGCCGCACCGTGCCGGCGAGCCGCGGCGCTCGTCGGCGCTACGCAGCGTCCCTGAAATCACCAATCTGCGCATCGAACGCCCGCCTGAAGGCAGGCCGCGCGGTGCAACGTTCGACATACGCGGCGAGGCGCTTGTCGCTGGTGACGATGTCGGTGTGCTTCAGGATTCGCAGCACGGTCGTCATCATCAAATCACCCGCAGTGAAGCGATCGCCGTCGAGGTAGAGTTTGTCGCCGAGCGACTTGGAGAGCGCGGACAGGCGCTTCTGTACGAACTCGACCGCGCCCGGGCGGCGCAGCTTCGCCCATTCTTCATTCGCGTAGAAGAGATCGATCACGGCAACGTTCATAACGAACGGCTCGATCGAATTGAGCGCTGCGATCAGCCACTGCGTCGCACGTGCGCGGGCGCTCGCTTCCTTCGGCAGAAGCATCTCGCTCCGTTCGCCGATATACAGCACGATGGCCCCGGATTCGAAGAGCACGTGGCCGTCCTCCTCAAGGATCGGCACCTGCCCGAAGGGCTGCAGCGTGCGATAGTCCGGTTTATCCTGATCGCCCAGCTCGAGGAGGCGTGTCTTATAAGGCAGGCCAGCTTCCTCCAGCGCCCAGCGTACGCGCAGATCGCGCACTTGTCCCTGGGCAAACTCTGGAACCCACTTGAAAGCGGAGATCGTGATCATGCGACGTCCTCCTTATGAAAATTTGGCGGCATAGGCTCAGACTCGTCGACGATTTCGCTCCGGCCGCCGTGGCGGATGGTTGGTCACGGAGAGCTCTGTTCGATCGCGAGGAAATGGCGCGCCAGTTTGTCGAGTGCTCCGCTCCAGCCTTCCTCGTGGCTGCGGCGAGTCGCCTCGTCGCGCAGGCGCGAATGTGTGAATGTCAGTTCCGTCCCCTCGGCAACGGCGCGCAGCCTGATCTCGACAAGCGATTCGCCAGGATCTTCGGCGCCGCCTGTCCAGCGCCAGGTCATGCTCAGCCGCTCGGGCCTCACGACTTCGAGATATTCCCCCGTGCTCTCATGCTCGCTGCCATCGAGCATGCGGAAGCGTACGCGGAAGCGGCCGCCAACCTGCGGGTCGGTCTCCGCCACGAGCACCGGGCCGTCGTCGGGGCCCCACCAGCAGGCGATGCCTTCCGGTGTGGTGAGCGCATCGAAGACGATCGAGGGCCGCGCCTTGATCCGGCGCACGAGCGTTAGACTGGTCATTGTCTTTTCTTCCTCGCTTCGGCTTCCTTGCTTTCGGCATAGGACGCGAGCCGGTCGAGGCGCTTCGACCAGAAGCGTTCGTACCGGCGCAGCCAATCCATCGCTTCTCTCATCGGCTCGGGCCGGAGCCGTACCGTCACAGTGCGCCCGAGTTTCGACCGGGTGATGAGGCCGGCATCGTCGAGAACGTCGAGATGCTTCATCACCGCCGGCAACTTGATCGCAAAGGGCTGCGCCAGGGCGCTGATGGATGCGCTGTCTTCGCGTTCGAGCCGAGCGAGAATGGCCCGCCGGGTCGGGTCGACGAGCGCCGCAAAGATCCGGTCGAGCCGTTCATTATAGTTCACCATATAGCAAAGTATTCGTCGCGCAAGCCCGGCTGTCAATCCCGCATCCGCGAACCTTGGCACTGACCCAACCGCCTCATGGGGCGCGAAAGTGTCAATTCGAAATGGCCCCCGACCACCCGGAGCCAGTCGACAGTCCGCGGCGTTTGCATTTCAAGAGGTCCAATGCGGTGAGCTCCTCATGCGCGTCTTCGTGCTCTTGATCTCGCTTGCCGTTTCGGGCTGCGGTGTCGTCGCGGCGCCGTGCCGCGTTACTTCGGCCGCGCTCGACATGGTGCCGCTGGTCGGCCACGCCGCCGCGACTCCGACCGACGCCTGCGCCGACGCGATCGACCCGAAATAGCGGAACAGCCGGTCCGCGGAACGAGCCGCTGGACTTGCGCCGCCATTCTGGTATAAAGAACGAACATTCTGTTTGGAGAAAGCCATGCAGCCAGCGCGCAGCAGCCGGACGGCAGAGGTGATGGCGCTCATCCGGGCGCTCGAGACCGCCGAGCCGCAAGACCGGCGCCTCTTTGCCGATCCTTTCGCCGCCGGGTTCCTGGCGCCGCCCTTGCGCGGGCTGGCGCGCTCCGCGGCACTGCCGGTGATGCGCCGGCTGCTCTGCCGCTATCTCGACCGGCGCCTGCCGGGGGCGCGCAGCTCGGGCATTGCGCGCACCAGACTGATCGACGATTGGGCGAGCGCCCATGTGGCGGCCGGCACGCGGCAGATTGTGGTGCTCGGCGCCGGCTTCGACACCCGCGCCTGGCGGCTTCCGGCGTTTGCCGGTTTGCCGGTGTTCGAGGTCGATCATCCCGCCACCGCTGCCGCGAAGCGGCGCCGCTTCTCCTCTGCCGGGCTTGCCGGGGCGCGCGTCATCCCCGTCGCCCTCGACTTCGACCGCGCGGCGCTGCCCGATGCGCTGGCGCAGGCCGGGTTCGATCCGACGCGGCGGACGCTGCTGATCTGGGAAGGCGTCACCAACTATCTCACGGCCGAGGCGGTCGGCGCGGTGACCCGATGGGCCGGCAGCCTCGCCCCCGGCAGCGGTTTCATCTTCACCTATGTCGACGCGGCGGTGCTCAGCGATCCCGAGCGTTTCGCCGGCGCTCCGGCCATCCTGCGCGAGGTCGCCGCCACCGGCGAGCCCTGGACCTTCGGTTTCGATCCGGCGGCGCTGCCCGCTTATCTCGGCGAGCGCGGCCTCACGCTGGTCGAGGATCTCGGCGCCGACCAGTATCGAGCCCGCTATTTCGGCGGCCGCGCCCGATCGCTCCACGGCTATGCCTTCTATCGCGCCGTCAATGCGCGCATCGAACGCCATGCCTAGGCTCGGCGCGGCCCGCGCCGCGGCGCGACGGCGGCAGATCATCGACGCCGCGCTCGCCTGCTTCGCGCGCAGCGGCTTCCACAAAACAACCATGGCGGATGTGGTGCGGCAGTCCGGTCTCAGCCCCGGCGCCATCTACTGCCATTTCGCCGGCAAGGACGACATCATCCTTGCCGTCGTCGCCGAGCGTCACCGCCGTGAAGCGGCGCTGCTGCACGCGGCCGCGGCGGAAAAGAGCTTCGCCGCCGCGCTCGAGCGTCTCATCCGCGATATCGTCGGCTTGCTCGCCACGCCCGAGGAGCGCGCCTGGCGGCGCCTTGCCGTCCAGCTCTGGGCCGAGAGCCTGCATGACCGCCGCCTGTTGGCGAAGGTGCGAGACGGCGTCGACACCCCGCGCGCGGTGCTCGCCGGCTTGATCGACAGCGCGCGCCAGCGCGGCGAGCTGCCGCCGGCGCTCGATCCCGACGCTGCGGCGCGGCTGCTCATCGCGTTCTTTCAGGGGCTGGTCCTGCAGCTGAGCTGGGAGCCGGAGATCGACATTGCCGCCTGCGTCGATGCACTCCGGACGCTGCTTCGCCTCGATGCCAGGTCTTCGGTCCGGCGCCGCGCCGCGCCGGGGTGAACCCCTTGGCGCGAAAAGCGTCTCGCGCTTTTCGCGGCGTTCGCGTCGAGACTTTTCGATGGATGCTCTGGCAGAGCGGGCGGCTCTGCGCCAAGATCGGCTTGCTGGCAGGGGGCGAGGCGGGCTTGTCATGACTCCGATCGCGCGGTGGCTTCTCGGCGCGCTGGCGCTCGCGATGCCGAGCTTCGTCGCTTTGGCGAGCTTCGCCGGCGCCAGCGCCATCCCGTGGCACTCGGCGCTGCTCGCGATGCTGGCGATCTATCTCGCCATCCTGCTGATGCTGCGGCCGCTGGTGCTGGGCGTCGCCGCGGTGCAGGCGGCGGTCGACCGTCTTGCCGCGGGCGAAGGGGCACCGCCGAACGTGGACACGCTGTCGCCGACGGTGCGCGAGCTGTGGCTCGCCGTCGGCCGCTGGGCGCGCGCCTCGCGCCAGAAACTCGCCGAGCGCGAGGTCGAGCTCGGCGCCAACCAGGCGGTGTTGGCGGCGCTGCCCGATCCGCTGATCCTGCTCGACGAGCGCCGGCGCATCTTCCGCGCCAATGGCGCGGCGAACGAGATGCTCGGCATGCGCCTGGTCGAACGCGATCTCGCCGTGGCGCTGCGTCATCCCGCGGTGCTGTCGGCGGCCGATGCGGTGCTCCATGGCGAGGCCGCGCGCGTCGTCGAATTCGACATGACGACGCCGATCGAGCGTCACCTGTCGGCCCGCTTCGCGGCCTTGCGGCCGCATACGGCGGAGGGCGCCGCCGCGGTGCTGACCCTGCACGATCTTACCGCCGCCAAGCGCAGCGAGCGGTTGCGCGCCGATTTCGTCGCCAATGCCAGCCATGAGCTGCGCACGCCGCTCGCCTCGCTCATCGGCTTTATCGAGACGCTGCGCGGCCCGGCGCATGACGACGCCGCGGCGCGCGACCATTTCCTCGGCATCATGGCCGAGCAGTCGCAGCGTATGAAGCGGCTGGTCGACGATCTGCTGTCGCTGTCGCGCATCGAGATGAACGAGCACCGGCCGCCGACCGAGCGGGTCGATCTCGAGCGTGTGTTGCGCACCGTGGCCGACCTGCTGGAGCAGCGCTCGACCGCGCGCGACATGAGCATCACCCTCGATCTGCCGCCGGCGCCGGTCGAGGTGCTGGGCGATCCCGACGAGCTCGCCCAGGTGTTCCAGAACCTGCTCGACAACGCCATCAAATATGGCCGCCCCGGCACGCCGATCGAGGTGACCGCCCGGCCCTCGCCGCGCATCCTGCCCGGCAGCCGGCCGGGCGAGCGGCCGCCGGTTGTCGCCGTCGCCGTCCATGATCACGGCGAGGGCATCCCGCGCGAGCACCTGCCGCGCTTGACCGAGCGCTTCTACCGGGTCGACGCCGCGCGCTCGCGCGAGCTGGGCGGTACCGGGCTCGGCCTTGCCATCGTCAAGCACATCGTCAACCGCCACCGCGGCGCGCTCGATATCGAAAGCGAGCTGGGCGAAGGCTCGGTCTTCACCGTGCACCTCACCCTGGCGCCCGTCTGAGGCTTCCCGCAAACCCGCAGGAAGGCTGGAGTTCCCGCAATCCGGGTAGCGGACACCCCGAAGCGGCGGGCTTCTAAACCGAAATGTCATAAAACTGCAACCTAACTGACGTACTAACGCAACGAACACACTGTAGCCAAAGGGGCAAGACCCGCTTTGGACCCCGATGACCGGGGAACGACACCTTCGTCCCAGAGCCCAGGAGAAAAGCCCCCGTGCAGGCAGCCCAGAGGACGATGCCTTGGCTCGCCCGCCTTTCCCGCTCCGGACAGGCGATTGTGGCGTCCGTCATTCCGTTTTCGCCGCGAGCGACCGCATGGCCAGCACACTGACTGTCGCCTCGCCGCGGCGGCCCGTTCGCCAGCACCTCCAGGATGCCTTGTTCCGCGGCGCGACACGCGCTTTCGCGATCGGCGTGCTCGTGCTCCTGGGTGGGATCGTCCTCTCGCTGGTGCTCGGCGCGACGGCTGCCTTCGGTACCTTCGGCTGGGGCTTTCTGACCAGCGTCGCCTGGAACCCGGTGAAGGACGATTTCGGTGCGTTGCCTGCGATTTACGGGACACTGATGACCTCGCTCATCGCCATGCTGATCGGCATTCCGCTGGCGATCGGCATCGCGGTTTTCCTGACCGAGCTCTGCCCGCCGGCGCTGCGCCGCCCGATCGGCACCTTGATCGAGCTGCTGGCGGCCATCCCCAGCATCATTTACGGCATCTGGGGCCTGTTCGTTCTGGCGCCCTTCCTGCAGCTGCACGTCCAGCCCTTCCTGATCGACACCTTGGGCGAGGTGCCGATCATCGGGCCGCTCTTCGACGGCCCGCCCTTGGGCCTCGGCATCCTCACCGCCGGCATCATTCTCGGCGTCATGGTGTTGCCCTTCATCGCGGCGGTGACGCGGGACGTCTTCCTTACCGTGCCGCCCATGCTGCGCGAGAGCGCCTATGGCGTCGGCGCCACCACGTCCGAGGTGATCAGCCACATCGTCCTGCCCTACACCCGCGCCGGCGTCGTCGGCGCCATCATGCTGGGGCTCGGCCGCGCGCTCGGCGAGACCATGGCGGTCACCTTCGTCGTCGGCAATGCGCATCACATCCGGGCATCGCTGCTGGCGCCGGGCACCACCATCTCGGCAACGCTCGCCAACGAGTTCAGCGAAGCGGTGGGACGGCTCTATCCCTCCTCGCTCTTCGCGCTCGGCGCCATCCTCTTCGTCATCACCTTCATCGTCCTCGCCGCGGCCAAGCTGCTGCTGCTGCGCTTGGAAAAGCAAGGGGCCAAGTGATGGGCGTTGCCGGCCTCTACAATCGCCGCCGCGCCGTCAATGGCGTTTATCTTACGCTGTCGATCACGGCGACCCTGATCGGCCTCCTCGTGCTGTTCCTCATTCTGTGGACGCTGACCGCCAACGGGCTCGCCGCGCTGTCGACCCGACTCTTCACCGAGATGACGCCGCCGCCGGGCGCCAGCGGCGGCCTTGCCAATGCGATCTACGGCAGCGTCGTCATGACCGCGGTCGCAACCTTGGTCGGAACCCCGATCGGCGTGCTCACCGGCACCTATCTCGCCGAATTCGGCGCCGGCAGCCGCGTCGCGCCCGTGGTGCGCTTCGTCAACGACATCCTGCTGAGCGCGCCATCGATCATCATCGGCCTCTTCGTCTATGAGCTGCTGGTGGTGCCGATGGGCAAGTTCTCGGCCTGGGCCGGCGCGGCGGCGCTCGCCATCATCGTCATCCCCGTCGTCGTGCGCACCACCGAGGACATGCTGCGCCTCGTGCCCGGCAGCCTGCGCGAGGCCGCGATCGCGCTCGGCACGCCGCAATGGAAGGTCATCGTCATGGTGATCTACCGCGCGGCGGTGCAGGGCATGCTCACCGGCGTCATGCTGGCGGTGGCGCGGATCGCCGGCGAGACCGCGCCGCTGCTGTTCACCGCCCTCAACAACCAGTTCTGGTCCGTCAACATGAACGCGCCGATGGCCAATCTACCGGTGGTCATCTTCCAGTTCGCCTTGAGCCCCTATGCCGATTGGCAGACGCTCGCCTGGGGTGGCGCGCTCCTCATCACCGTCACCATCCTGCTGCTCAACATCCTCGCCCGCTTCCTTGCCAGCTGGAGCAATCGCACACCATGAGCGCCGACATCACCATCACCGCCGAAACGCCGCGCGCCCCCACGCTCGGCCGGCCGATCGTGCGGCCGCAGGAACCCGCTGTCGTGGCGCAAACCTCGCCCAAGGTCGTGATCAAGGACGTGCGCTTCTATTACAAGGGCTATGAGGCGCTGAAGGGCATCAACCTGGCGCTGCAGGACAAGCGCGTCACCGCCTTCATCGGTCCGTCGGGCTGCGGCAAGTCGACCCTGCTGCGCGTCCTCAACCGCATCTACGAGCTTTATCCCGGGCAGCGCGCCACCGGCGAGGTGCTGGTGGACGGCCGCAACATCCTCGATGCCGGCCAGGATCTGAACCTGCTGCGGGCCAAGATCGGCATGGTGTTCCAGAAGCCGACGCCGTTTCCGATGTCGATCTATGACAACATCGCCTTCGGCATCCGCCTCTATGAGCGGTTGTCGGCGAGCGAGCTCGACGAGCGCGTCGAGCACGCGCTGCGCCGCGCCGCGCTCTGGGACGAGGTCAAGGACAAGCTGCGCCAGAGCGGGTTGTCGCTCTCGGGCGGGCAGCAGCAGCGCCTCTGCATCGCCCGCGCCGTTGCGGTGAAGCCGGAGATCCTGCTGCTGGACGAGCCGGCCTCGGCGCTTGACCCGATCTCGACCCAGCGCGTCGAGGAGCTGATCGCCGAGTTGAAATCGGACTACTGCATTGCCATCGTGACGCACAATATGCAGCAGGCCGCGCGGAGCTCCGACTACACCGCGTTCATGTATCTCGGCGAACTTGTCGAGTTCGGCGACACCGAAGCGATTTTCACCCATCCCCGGGAGAAGCGGACCGAGGACTACATCACCGGCCGCTTCGGCTGAAAAGGGCACTGGCGCCATGGCCTCAGAGCACATCATCAAAAGCTACGACGAAGAGCTGCAGCGGCTCGACAACACGATCACGCAGATGGGCGGCCTCGCTGAAAGCCAGCTCGGCGCGGCGATCGAGGCGGTGGTGAAGCGCGACAGCGACGTTGCGACCCACGTGATCGAGGGCGATGTCCAGGTCGACAATCTCGAGCGCGACATCGAGAGCCTGGTCGTCCGGCTGCTGGCGCTGCGCCAACCCATGGCCCGCGACCTGCGGCAAAGCATCGCCGCGCTCAAGATCGCCAGCGACCTCGAGCGCATCGGCGACTACGCCGCCAACGTCGCCAAGCGCTCGATCGCGCTGAACCAGACGCCGCCGGTGCGGCCGGTCTACGCCGTGCCGCGCATGGGCCGGCTCTGCCAGGCGATGATCAAGGACATCCTCGACGCCTATGTCGAGCGCGACGCTGACAAGGCGCTGGCGGTCTGGCTGCGCGACGAAGAGCTCGACGAGATGTATACCAGCCTCTTCCGCGAGCTCCTGACCTATATGATCGAGGATCCGCGCAACATCACCGCCTGCACCCATCTGCTGTTCATCGCCAAGAACCTGGAGCGCATCGGCGATCACACCACCAACGTCGCCGAGACGCTCTATTTTCTCGTGCACGGCACGCCGCTCGCCCAGGCGCGGCCCAAAGGCGACCGCTCGAGCCTCGCCATCGTCCGCGGCGGACCGCCGCGTGGCGAGGTCGACGACGATGAGGAGACGGTCTGATGCGGCCGCTGGTCCTGGTCGTCGAGGACGAGCCGGCGCTGGTCACGCTGCTGCGCTACAACCTCGAGCGCGAGGGCTTCGCCGTCAACGAGGCGCATGACGGCGAGGAAGCGCTGCTGCAGCTGCGCGAGAGCAAGCCTGATGCGGTGCTGCTCGATTGGATGCTGCCGCGCATTTCCGGCCTCGAGATCTGCCGCCAGATCCGCCGCGCCCCCGCCTGGCGCGACCTGCCGGTGATCATGCTCACGGCGCGCGGCGAAGAGGGCGACCGCGTGCGCGGCCTCGACAGCGGCGCCGATGATTACGTGGTGAAGCCGTTCTCGCCGGGCGAGCTGATCGCGCGCCTGCGCGCCGTCATCCGCCGCGTACGGCCGGTGACGACGGCGGAGACGCTGCGCTTCGGCGACATCGTCATGGACCTTTCCGCCCATCGCGTCTCGCGTGCCAATACGCCCGTCCATCTCGGGCCGACCGAATTCCGCCTGCTGCGCTTTTTTCTGGAGCGGCCGGGCCGCGTCTTCTCGCGCGAGCAGCTGCTCGACGGCGTGTGGGGGCGCGAGGCCGAGGTCGAGCTGCGCACCGTCGACGTTCACATCCGCCGCCTGCGCAAGGCGCTCAACGGCACCAGCAACGCCGACGTCATCCGCACGGTGCGCGCCGCCGGCTACGCGCTCGACGCCGGCGAAGGTTGATCCGCCCGGCGGCGAGGGCTAGCCTCGCCCTTTCATGGAGCCTGGCGCGACACACATAAAGGTGCCTGTGGGGGCGGTGGTTGTCGCCGCCTGGCGCGCCGTGTTCGGCCGGCTTGGCATGGTGCTGGAGCTGGGCTGGCTGGCGCTGCTGCTGATGCTGGCGGCGCTGCTGCTGCCGGTTCTCGCCCTACGGTATCTGGCGCCGGCAGATATTGTGGCAGCCAACGGGCCGGGCCTCGCGGCGGGCGAAGCGATCCTCGATGCCGCGGTGGCGCTCCTTGCGCTCAACGCTTTTGCCGTGCGTTGGCACCGGCTGATGCTGACCGGTAGCGGCCGCACCATGCCGCGGCGCCTGTTCGCCGGCGCGTGGCTGCGCTTCATCCTCTATTCGCTCGCCTTCTACGCCGCCGGCATCGGCTTTGCCGCGGCCGTCTGGTATTCCGGCATCGCCGATCTCGATGCCACCGGCACGCTCGCCGCGAGCGCCAATGCCGCAGCGGCGGCCGCGGCGGCGGCACTGCTCCTCGCCATGGCACGGGCATCACTGCTCTTCCCGGCCGCGGCGTTGGGCGTACCGCTCGCCCTCGGCACCGCGTGGCGGGCGATGCGCGGCAATACCTGGCGGCTGCTCCTCGCCAGCGTCGCGGCGGCGCTGCCGATCGTGCTCGCGACCGGGGTTCTCTTGGGACAGCTGCTCGCAGTGGTGCATCTCGACGCGGCCGACGCGCTGAGCGGCGATCCGCCGCTCGGCTTCGTGCTGCTCAGCGGGGTCCTGGAGGTGGTGCTGCGCCTCATCCTGATGGCGCTCGGCGCCTCGATCCTGTCGGATTTCTATCGCCGCATCCTTTGGCAGCGAAAGGAGAGCACGTCATGACCCTGACCGTCGCCATCATCGCCCCCGGCGAGATGGGCAGCGCCGTCGGCCGGCGCCTCAAGGAGCGCGGCGCCCGCATCGTCACCACGCTGGCCGGGCGCAGCGCCGCCAGCGCCGCGCGCGCCGAGCGCGCCGGCTTCAGCAGCATCGACGAGCGCGCGCGGCTGGTCGCGCAAGCGCAGCTCATCCTGTCGATCGTGCCGCCGGGCGAGGCGGTGGCACTTGCCGAAAGCTTCGTTCCGGCACTCGCCGCCGCGCGCGAGAAGCCGGTCTATGTCGATTGCAACGCGGTCTCGCCCGAGACCGCCCGGCGTATCGGCGCGGTCCTGGCGCCCGCCGATTGCCCTTATGTCGATGCCGGCATCATCGGGCCGCCGCCGTCGCCGTCGGGGCGCACCATCTTTTATGCGTCGGGCGATGCGGCGGCCGAGTTCGCGCGTCTCACGCCGCTTGGCCTCGAGGTGCGCGTGCTCGAGGCGCCGATCGGCGCCGCCTCGGCGCTGAAAATGTCCTATGCCGGCCTCACCAAGGGAATCACCGCGCTGGGATCGGCGATGGCGCTGGGCGCGGCGCGCGGCGGCACGACGGAAGCGCTGATCCAGGAGCTGCGCGAAAGCCAGCCCGCGCTGCTGCCCTATCTGGCGCGCCTGCCGACGATGTTTCCCAAGGCCTATCGCTGGGTCGCGGAGATGGAGGAGATCGCCCAATTCCTCGCCGGGGATGCGGCGGGACAGCAGATCTATCACGGCGCAGCGCAGCTCTATGCCCGGCTCGCCGACGGCGCCGCAGCGCCGGACAAAGGCGACCTCGCCGCCATCGCCGCCTTCGCACGCTCGGCGAAACGGGATTAGAGCGTCCCGATAGAGTCGAATCTCCGAAGTCCTTCGTCGTCCCCGGTTTCGCGCGACAGAGTGTACAAATCGCGCCGCGGCGCCGCGTCTCAAGTTTCGCCTTGCCCGCGAAAGCGGGCATCCAGGAGCTTCAGCCCCGATAGGCGGAGTGCAGGGCTCTGGGTCCCCGCTTTCGCGGGGACGGCGGAAAAGACTTTGAGATCGGAGTGTTTTACGGGCGCGGGCAGAGAGCGGCTGAGAACTGACCACTGAAAACTGACGACTCCCCTTACCCCAGCGGCTTCACCACCCGCACCAGCTCGGGGTCTTCGGGGTGGCTGGTGAGCTGGAAGCCGAGACTCTTCGCCAGGCGCAGCATCGGCTCGTTCTCGTGCAGCACGTCGCCGATGATCTCGCCGATGCCGCGGCTGCGGGCAATGTCGATGACGCGGGTCATGAGGAGAGAGCCGAGCCCTCGCCCCTTCCAATCGCTGCGCAGCGCGACCGCGAACTCGGCGCGGCGATTGTCGGGATCGGCGGAAAAACGCGCGACGCCGAGCACCGCGCCGTCATCGATGCGCCGCGCCATCACCGCCATCTCGCGGTCGTAATCGATCTGTGACAGCCGCGCCGCGAGCGCGTGCGAGAGGCCCTTCATCGGGGTGAAGAAGCGCAACCGCAAATCCTCCGGTTTCATGTGCTGCGCGAGGTCTTGCAGCGCCCGCTCGTCCTCCGGCCGCAGCGGCCGCAGCAGCAGCGCCGTGCCGTCGAGCGCCGCCGTCATTTCGAGCTCGCGCGGATAGGGCGAGATGGCGAGCCGCGCGGCACCGGGCCTCGCCGCCGGCGCCACTTGGATGCGCGCATCGACGGCGACGACGCCGTACGCATCCGCCAGCAATGGGTTGATGTCGAGCTCGCGGATTTCCGGGCAATCGGCGGCGAGCTGCGCCACGCGGATGAGAACGCTCTGGATCGCCGCCAGATTCGCCGCGGGCTGGCCGCGATAGCCTTGCAGCAGGCGGAAGACGCGGGTGCGCGCCATCTGCGCCCGGGCGAGCGTGTCGTTGAGCGGCGGCAGCTCGAGCGTGGTGTCGCGCAGCAGCTCGGCGGCGATGCCGCCTTCACCGAACATCACCACCGGACCAAAAACCGCGTCGTCGAGCAGGCCGACGATCAGCTCGCGCGCGCCCGGACGCCACACCATCTCCTGGACGAGAAAGCCTTCGAGCCGCGCCGCCGGCGCGGCCGCCTTGACCCGCGCCACCATCGCCGCCGCCTCGGCGCGCACGCGCTCCGCCGTGCCGAGATTGAGCGCGACGCCGCCGACATCGCTTTTATGGGTGATGTCGGGCGAGCGCAGCTTGAGCGCGACCGGGAAGCCGATCGCGCGCGCCGCCGCCGCCGCGCTCTCGGCGTCGGCGGCGAGGCGGCTTTGCGGCAGCGGGATGCCGTAAGCGCCGAGCACGGCCGAGACCTGCTCGGCCGCGAGACAGGCGGGCGCCCCGGCGAGCGCCGGCGCGATTGCGGCCCGCGCCGCGGCGGTGTCGGGCTCGAACGTATCGGGCCGGGCCGCCGGCGTCTCCATCAGCAATTCCTGGTTGCGGCGATAGTGCACGCGATGCATGAAGCCGCGCACCGCGCCGTCGGGCGTCTCGTACGTGGCGATGCGCGCTGCGGCGAGGCGGCGGCGCGCCGGTGCCGCGGCGCGCCCGCCGAGCCATGCCGTCAGGAGGTTCCGGCCGATCAGGCTCGAGGCCGGCTGCGCCGCCCAGGCCTCGATGACGGCGCGCGCCGCTGCGCTCGGCCGCGCCAGCGCCGTCGGCGCGTTCAGCACCAGAACGGCGTCGAGCTCCGCCTCCTCGAGCAGAATCGCGAGCGCCTTGGCATAGCGCTCGCCCGGCGCGTCGCCGCCGATATCGACGGGATTGCGGCGGCTCCAGCTCCGCGGCAAGACCGCGTCCAGCTTTTGGATCG
>Ga0335073_10008653_pt1 | contig 14286 bp, 12 predicted proteins | sample Lox_Sample_22_FD_207093 | JGI IMG/M metagenome (GOLD analysis project Ga0335073, IMG submission 207093) | Soil microbial communities from Loxahatchee National Wildlife Refuge, Florida, United States - Lox_Sample_2.2 | ecosystem: Environmental > Terrestrial > Soil > Wetlands | place: USA... | reverse complement strand
CGGCCACCGGCGGAGCCGCGGCCGCTTCCCTCGGCTCGGGCGCGCGGGCGCGCGGGACCTGCTGGCTGGCGGAGGTCTTGTTCCTGAGCTTGTCTGTGATGAGGAGAAGCTGGCCGATCCCGGCGAAAACACCGCGCAAAGCCTGCGCCGGGGCCTCCTTGATACGGTCACTGACCTGCGGCGGGACGCGCATTTGTCATTCTCTCCCTCGGGGGACTGGTATCTCGCAGCGCCCAGGCAGGCTTCCCGGCATCCCCGGGCGTGCGTCGCTGTTAGTCAGCGCGTGTTCCCTGCCGGGTAATCTTCGCGCCTTCTTCTGCGCCGGGCAACTATTACCGACGGGTGAGAATCCAGCGCACCGCGCCCGGCAACCAGAGCGCCCTGGCCAGCGTGCTAGCGTCGAATCATGGCCAGCTCAAACCAGCCAGCCGCCCAGGCAACCAAGCGGCGGGTCCTGCTCGCCAGGCCGCGCGGCTACTGCGCCGGCGTTGACCGGGCCGTGCAAGCCGTCGAGATGGCGCTGGACCGGTTCGGTCCGCCGGTCTACGTGCGCCGCCAGATCGTGCACAACACGCACGTGGTCAGCTCGCTGGAAAAACGCGGTGCGATCTTCGTCACGGAGGTCGACGCGGTGCCGCCCGGCGCGATCGTGGTCTTCTCCGCCCACGGCATCGCGCCCGAGGTGCGCCAGGCCGCGGAACAACGAGGCCTGCGTGCGATCGACGCCACCTGCCCGCTGGTCACCAAGGTGCACAACGAGGCGCGGCGGTTCGCCGCCAAGGATTATGACATCTTGCTGGTCGGCCACGCCGGGCACGAGGAGGTCGTCGGCACCTCGGGCGAGGCCCCGGACCGGGTGCGCCTGGTCGACGGCGCCGACGGGGCGGCGAACGTGCAGGTCGCAGACCCGTCCCGGGTGGTCTGGCTGTCGCAGACGACGCTGTCGGTGGACGAGACGGCCGAGACGGTGAACGCGCTGCGGCAGCGTTTCCCGGCCCTGATGGATCCGCCGAGTGACGACATCTGCTACGCGACCCAGAACCGCCAGGCGGCAGTCAAGGTCATCGCTGCCCGGTCCGACCTGGTCATCGTGGTCGGCTCGCCGAACTCCTCGAACTCCGTGCGCCTGGTCGAGGTGGCGCGGGATCACGGTGTGTCCGCTTACCTGGTGGACGACGCGGGCGAGGTTGACGAGGGCTGGCTGGCCGGGGTAACCACGGTCGGCGTGACCAGCGGGGCCTCGGTGCCGGAGGAACTGGTCGCGGCGGTCCTGGGCAAGCTGGCCAGTTGCGGGTTCGATGCCGTCGAGGAGGTCGAGGCCGTGCCGGAGAACATGACGTTCGCACTGCCCCGCGAGCTGCGGACCCCAGCCGCGGAGACCTCAGCGGCCGCGCGGACCTCAGCGGCCGCGGAGACCTCAGCGACCGCGCGGGCCCCAGGTCCCTGACCGGCCCGCGGACATGAACCGGGGGCGGTAGCCGCGGCCGATGGCGACCACCACGGTCAGCGCCGCGCCGGTGAACAGCCAGGGCGCCGAGGTGCCCAGCGTGACCAGGATCCCCTCCGCGGCCAGGAATGTCCCGGGCGCCGTGAGCACCTCGGCGCAGACCGATCCGGCGAAGAACAGCAGCGGCGGGGCCACCACGACGGAGCGCAGGCCGCTGGTCCTGGTGTAGTACGTGACGGCGCCGCAGCCGCAGACGAACGCCGCCCCGGCCAGCGTGCCCCAGCCGGTCCAGTCCGCGATCAGCTGGGTGAAGAAGCACAGCGCGAACAGCGCCACGATCGCGCCCCGTCCGGTAAGCCGCACCGAGGCGCGGGGCTCCAGGCGCGGCGCTGGCCCTGGGTGCCGCCCGTCGGGCGGACCACCAGGCCGGGTCCGGGTCTGCGTCATCGAGCCGCGCGCATCAGGCCCAGCGGCCGGTCCGTCTCGAGCTCCGCCGGGCCGCCGGCCAGCAGCTCGGGAGCGGACAGGGCGCGGGGCGTCTCCTCCGCCGGCACCAGCGGGTCGAGTTCGCCGTCGACGACGCCCAGCTCGTTCAGCTTCCGGGCGGTGACCAGCACCCGGCTCTCCAGCGAGCCGACCGCCTGGTTGTAGGTCGTCACCGCGGAGGTCAGCGCGCGTCCCAGCCGGTCCACGTGCCGCCCCAGCCCGCCCAGCCGCTCGTACAGCTCGCGGCCGAGATCGAACACCGCCCGCGCGTTGTCGGCCAGCGCCTCCTGCTGCCAGGCGTACTGGGCCGTGCGCAGCATGGTGACCAAGGTGGTGGGCGTGGCGATGTGGACCCGCCGGCCGAGAGCGTACTCCAGCAGCCCAGGGTCGTGCTCCAGGGCCGGGGCCAGGAACGCCTCGCCCGGGATGAACAGGATGACGAACTCCGGCGACGGGCTCAGCGCGGCCCAGTAGGCCTTGCCGGCCAGCCGGTCCACGTGATCGCGCAGGTGCCGCGCGTGCGCCTCCATCCGCGCCGTGCGCACGTCCTCGTCGTCGCTCTCCGCGGCCTCCAGGTACGCGGCCAGCGAGACCTTCGAGTCGACCACGATGTTCTTGCCGCCGGCCAGCCGCACCACCATGTCCGGCCGCAGCGGGCCGTCCGCCGAGGAGACGGTGACCTGCTCGTCGAAGTCGCAGCGCGCGCTCATCCCGGCCAGCTCGACCACCCGGCGCAGCTGAAGCTCGCCCCACCGGCCCCGGGCCTCCGGCCTGCGCAGCGCGCTGACCAGCGCCTGGGTCTGGGCCCGCAGCTGCTCGGAGGTCTGCCGGGCGATGTGGACCTGCTCGGCCAGCGCGGCGTGCGACCGGGTCCGGGCCGCGTCGGACTCCCGTAGCTGCTCTTCGACCCGGGCCAGGGTTTCCTTGAGCGGCCCGACGAGGTGCTCGACCGCCGCCCGGCGCGTCTCGAGCTCGCCGGCCGCGGTCGCGTTCGCCGCCTGAAACCGTCCTTCCGCGACATCGAGGAACCGGGCCACGCTGGCGTCCAGCGCCTGCGCGGACAGCGCCTCGAAGCGCTCGGCGAGATGACCGTCGACCAGCGCGGCCCGCTGTTCGGCAGCGTGCGCCCGCGCGCTGGCGTCCGCCAGCCGCCCGCGCGCCATTAGGTACCCGATCATCGCCCCGATGACGATCCCGAGCACCAGGCCGACAAGCAACGAGGTCATATGCAGCGATGATCGCATTAGGTAGGCGAATACTCCCGCAGACACGCCCGTGACCGGCCGCCCCTTTTCATTTGGACCGAACGGAACGTGGTACCAGCCGCCGCGCCCGGTCGGTGGACAATGGGGCGATGGCATCGCAGACGACCACGGCCCAGACGACCACGGCCCAGACGACCGCCACACTGCTGGCCGGCTACCTGGACGCGGCTGGCGTCCGGCACATCTTCGGCTACCCGGGCGAGTCCGTCATCGACTTCATGGAGGCGGCGCGCCGGGCGGACATCGGCGTAGTGTCGGCCGTGCGGGAGGCGACCGCCGCGTTCATGGCCGAAGGCGCGGCGATGGCCACCGGCCGGCCCGGCGTCTGCCTGTCCACCCTCGGGCCGGGCTCCACGGCGGTGCTGAACGGCGTGGCCTCGGCCACCTTGGACCGGGCGCCGGTGCTGGCCGTCTCCGGCCAGATCGAGAGTTCGCGTGAGCAGTTCTTCACCCACCAGGTGGTCGATCACGGCCGCCTGTTCGCGCCGGTCACGAAGCTGGCCCTGCGCCTGGATCCGGCCTCGGCGGACATCGTGGTCCGCAAGGCCCTGCGCACCGCCGTCGCCGAACGCCCCGGCGCCGTGCACCTGACCGTGACCGCCGACGCCTGGACCATGCCCGCCGGGCCTGGGCCCACCGGAACCGGCCAGGTCGCGGTGCCGCCGCTCGCGCCGGCCGCCGGCACGGTGGAGGTCTACGGTGACGGTGACCCGCTGGCCGGCCTGCGCGCGGCGCGCCGCCCGGTGCTGCTGGCCGGCACCGCCGCGGTCCGCTGCGGCGCGGGCCCGGAGCTGGTCGCGCTGGCCGAGCTGGCCGGGATCCCGGTGGTGGTCTCGCCCATGGCCAAGGGGGTGATCCCCGAGGACCACCCCTACTTCGCCGGCGTCCTGGACATGGCCGGCCATCGCGTCCTGTGGGACCTGCTGGCCGGGGCCGACCTGATCCTGGCGGCCGGCTTCGACCCGGTCGAGCTGATCAGTCCGTGGTCGGTCAGCACCCCGGTGCTGCACCTGGACACCACGCCGAACACCGACCAGGTTTACGCGAGTGCGCACGAACTGGTCGGCGACGTGGGCGCGCTCCTCGGCTGGATCGCGGGGCGGTGGTCGGGTTCGCCCCGGTGGACGCCGGCCGAGGTGGCCGCGCACCGCGCCCGGCTGCGCGCGGCCTGGCTGGCCGGGCGGGTCGAGGGCCGGCTCAACCCCTCGGACGTGGTCATGATCGCCCGTGAGGCCGCCCCGGCCGACGCCATCATGACCACCGACGTCGGCTCGCACAAGATCATGGCCGGGCAGGCCTGGCCGGCGTCCCGGCCGCGCTCGGTGCTGATGACCAACGGGCTGTCGGCCATGGGGTTCGGCGTCCCGGCCGCGATCGCGGCCCGGCTGTCGTGCCCGGACCGGCCGGTGCTGGCCCTGGTCGGCGACGGCGGGTTCGCGATGACCGCCACCGAGATGCGGATCGCCGCCGAGCTGGGGCTGCCGGTGACCGTGGTGGTCTTCGCCGACGGCAGCCTGAACCGGATCGAGCTCCGCCAGCAGCTCATGGGCTACCCGCCGACCGCGACCCGGCTGGGCGGTACCGACCTGCCGGCGCTGGCCGAGGCGATGGGCTGCGACGGCGTGCGCGTGGACACTCCGGCCGCCCTGGACAAGGCGCTGTCCGACCTGTCCGGCCGGTCCGCCGGCTCGCGCCCGCTGGTCGTGGAGGCCCGGATCGACCCCGCGGAGTACGAGGCGCAGTTCTGATCGGTCCGCGCCACTAAAATACGTGGGTGAGCCTGTCCATCGGTATCGTCGGCCTGCCCAACGTGGGCAAGTCCACCCTGTTCAACGCGCTGACCCGAGCCGGGGCCCTCGCGTCCAGCTACGCGTTCGCCACTATCGAGCCGAACGTCGGCGTGGTCGGCGTCCCTGACCCGCGCCTGGCCGAGCTGGCCAAGCTCTACGACTCCGCGCGGATCGTGCCCGCCAGCGTGCGGTTCACCGACATCGCCGGCCTGGTCCGTGGTGCCTCGGAAGGCCAGGGGCTCGGCAACCAGTTCCTGGCCCATATCCGGGAGACCGACGCGATCTGCCAGGTGGTACGGGTGTTCGCCGACCCCGACGTCGCCCACGTGGACGGTGACATCTCACCCGAACGCGATATAGAGACCGTGGTCGACGAGCTGATCCTGGCCGACCTGCAGACGCTGGAGAAGGCCCGGCCCCGCTTGGCCAAGGAGACCAAGTTCGCCAAGGACGCCGAGCGGGCGCGGGTGGCCCAGACCGCGGAGGCCGCCGAGAAGCTCCTGTTCACCGGCGTCACCCTGTGGGCGGGTGCTGCCGCCGCGGGCATCGATCTGGCCGCGTTGCGCGAGTTGCAGCTGCTGACGGCCAAGCCGTTCCTCTACGTGTTCAACTGCGACGTGGGCGAACTCGGCGACGCCGAGCTGCGCAAGCGCCTGTCGGCGCTGGTCGAGCCCGCCGAGTCGGTCTTCCTCGACGCCAAGACCGAAGCCGACCTGACCGAGCTGCCCGAGGACGAGGCCGCCGAGCTGCTGGCCGAGGCCGGCCTGGGCGAGCCTGGCCTGGCCCAGCTGGCCCAGGCCGGGTTCCGCGCGCTCGGCCTGCAGACCTTCCTCACCGCGGGCCCGAAGGAGGCCCGGGCCTGGACGATCAAGGCCGGCGCGACGGCGCCGCAGGCGGCCGGCGTCATCCACAGCGACATCCAGCGGGGTTTCATCAAGGCCGAGGTGATCTCCTACCACGACCTGATCGCGGCGGGCTCCGTGGCCGCCGCCCGCGCCGCGGGCAAGGCCCGCATCGAAGGCAAGGACTACGTCATGCGCGACGGCGACGTCGTGGAGTTCCGCTTCAACGTGTAGCTGGCGCGCCCGCCCCTGGCTTGCGGGCCCAGGCCAGGAAAGAGCAGATTCGGCATGACCAGGGTGTACGGGTCATCGAGGTGTTCCCGGGCGGCCTGGTCCAGCCCGTCCAGCTCCCGGGCGGTGGCTATGCCTCGCGCCAGGATCTTAGGGCGCATGCTCCGTACGAGGTCAGCGCGGACGGTGCGGCGGGAATGGCCGGCCGGATAGATGTCCGCCTTGGCCTCGACTCCGATATCGACCAGGCCAGCCTGCCGGAAAAGCTCGGGCAAGCCCCGGCCGATAGCCAGGTCCGCGCCGTCAGACTGCGGATCTCGGACCTGGCCCGCGAGCAGGGGCTCGCCGCCGGCCCGGCGCTGATCCAGACCGTCCAGGTAACCATCGACGCTCTGGCCAGCGCGGATGTGATGCCGTTCTGGGCGGCCGTGCTCGGGTACGAGCGACGGGCCGACAGCCCGGACCAGGACCTCATCGACCCGCGCTGGCGCGGCCCGTCGATCTGGTTCCAGCACATGGACCCGCCCCGCCCGCAGCGCAGCCGCTTCCACATTGAGGTCTGGGTGCCGCCGCAGCTGGCCGAGGCCCGCGTCACCGCGGCCCTCGCGGCCGGCGGGCGGATGGTCCGCGATGCGTCGCCCACGTGGTGGACGCTCGCCGACGCCGAGGGCAACGAGGTCGACGTCACCTCGGCGACCGGGCGCGACTGACCGGGGCCCGGGCAGTCGTACTGACATTGCGGCGTAATAGGCCGAGTTCCGTCACGGGTAAACGCCGTATCGTCATGATTCGAGTGCCTTTAGGGCAGTCATCGTCATTACCTTGACACCGACACCGATCGCCCGTTCGTCCACGTCGAAATTCGACTGATGGATATCAAGGTTATCGTCCGATCCGGGTCGCCGGGTGCCCAGCCTGGCCAGGCATCCTGGAATCCCTTTCAGATACCAGGCAAAATCCTCGCCACCCAGGCTCTGCTCGGCGAGGTCAACCGTGTTTTCGCCGAGCGCGCGCTCAGTTGCGACTTCCAGGATCTTCGTCGAGTCGGCGTCATTAACCGCGGGCGGCGCGATCCTCTGATGAGTTATCTCGGCGCCCACGTTATACGTGTCGGCTATCGACTCGACCAGCACCCTGAGCACGTCGGGCGCGGCATGCCAGGCGTCGTCATTCATGCAACGCAATGTGCCTTCAATGACGCCACTGGAGGGAATGACGTTGACGGCTGAGCCAGCGTCAACCCGGCCCCAGACCAAGCTCACGCCCGAGATCGAGTCCATTCGGCGCTGCAGCAGAACCGGCAGGTCTCCCATCATCTTACCCAGTGCGTAGACCAGGTCCGCGGTCAGATGAGGTTGTCCCGTGTCGCCACCCGGTCCAGACAACTGGATCGTGATCTTGTCGCATCCGGCGGTAATCGGTCCCGCCTTTGTTGCGATCCGGCCGACGTCTATCTTCGGATTGCAATGCAGTGCGTAGATCCGCTTCACCGCGGCCATTTTAGTGGTCGCCATTACTTCTAGGACGTCCAAGGCGCCGCCGGACAGCTCTTCAGCCGGCTGGAAGATCAGCCGGATCCGACCTTCCAGCAGACCTTTGGAATCGAGGTCAGCCAACAGCAGGCCGACACCGAGAAGTATCGCGGTATGTACGTCATGGCCGCATGCATGGCACGCGTTCGGCTCCTGGGAGCGATAAGGAACATCCTTATGGTCCGCGATAGGCAGCGCATCGATATCTGCCCTCAAGGCTATGACAGGACCACCGGACTGCCCGATATCGACGATCAGCCCAGTACCTTTCGGCAGAATCGCTGGCTGTAGCCCAGCAGCTTCGAGGCGTGCTTGTACCTGACGTGTCGTGCGGTATTCCTGGTACCCGATTTCAGGATGTGCGTGCAGCGTTCTGCGAAACTCTATGAGCTCGCGTTCATGCTGAGCCAGGAATGCGTCGAACTCAGCTTCAATACCGCATTCGACCACGTATCGCTCCTTTGCCAAGCGCATCGATTCGTGGACCATCCGCCGGATTTCAGGCGAACTCGGTCACGTAGTCGCTGGCAGAAGCTCGATTGACCAGTTTCGGCCGCGATCCATCGGGCCTCCACTCTACCGCGTCGGTGCGTCCGGCGCCGGGCAAGCGGGATCCGGCTGAACCACCCGACTGGTCTCGCTCGCCGACCTTGACGGCCCGGTCCGCGCCGAGCGATACCAGTCGCTTAGCCTGGTTCCTGCGGCGGTCGGCCTGGGCCGCCTCGACCAAGGCAGGGCTCGCAGATGGCAATGGCCAGGGAAACTCCGCCTGCACGACATTTCGCCGCAATCGGCCGCTGGCTGGTCGGGGGCACGCCCGGCAGCCGCCACCGCGATGTCCAGGGCGGCACCCAGCGTGCCGCCGTGCTCGGCGCCGGTGACGGCCTGCTGACCAACCTCTCGCTCGTGCTCGGCGTCGCCGGGGCGTCGACCAACGCCTCTACGGTCCGGCTCGCCGGGGTGGCGAGCCTGCTGGCCGGAGCCTTCTCGATGGCGGCCGGCGAACTGGTGTCAGTGCGCGCCCAGCAGGAGATGGTTGAACGGGAAGTCCAGGTCGAGCGCCAGGAACTCGCGGACGATCCGGAAGGGGAACGGCAGGAACTGGCTGGCATGTACCAGGCTCAGGGCCTGTCGGCGGAGGACGCGAGCACGGTGGCCCGCATTCTGTCCGCCCATCCCGACATCGCCCTCGATACCCACGCCCGGCTGGAACTCGGTGTCGACCCGCAGGCCCCGAGCTCGGCCTGGCAGGCGGCGGTCATGTCGTTCCTGTCGTTTTCGGTGGGCGCCATCCTGCCGCTGTTCCCCTGGTTCTTCGCCGAGGGCTCGAGCGCGGTCATCGCCTCGATCATCATCGGCGGGCTCGCGGCGCTGGCGCTCGGGGCGGCGATCGGCTTCATGTCCGGGCGCAACGTCCTGAGCACCGCGGTCCGGCAACTGACCGTCGCGGCTATCGCCGCGGCCGTCACTTACGGTGTCGGGCATCTACTCGGGGTATCCGCCTCCTAACCGTCGCGCCGGAGCCGGGGCGCCGTGCTGCGCCACCGGCCGGTCGGCTCGCACGTACGAAGCTACGCGGGCGTGATACCTGCGACAGCTGGGGTAAACGATGTCCAGTGAAAGCTGCTGATCACTTGCAATAATCGTCTTTGTGTTTGATACTCATGCCATGACCATTCTGTTCATCGGTCGACTGTACGAAGGCGTGACCGCGGCCGATCGCTGCCCCGAGCCGAGGCGGGCGCCATGAACGGGCCATCCGCGCGCGAGCAGGATCTGCTGGCGGTGGCCCGCTTGACCGGCGCGGCGTGGCGGCACGCGTCTGGGTGGGAGCCCACCGGGCCGGAGACCGCGGCCGCGCTAGCGGAACTGCGGGAGATCGCACCCGGCCGCCGTGACCTGCTGGCCGAGGTCGCGGGTCTGCTCATCGGCTACTACCGGCGAACCGCCGAGGAGCCGAGGGCGCGTGCCGCCGCCTACTACTGCATCGCGGCCGGCGCCGGTCTCGAACTGATCCCGCGGTGGATTCAGGTGGGACGCTCCCGGGCGGCCGCCGCACGCCTCATTCCGCCGGCGGTACCCGAGAGCAGGCAGGTGTACGCCTGGCCTGAGGCGGTGTAGGACATGCTCCGGGGCAGGTCACCGCCATCGCGGGATGATCCGGGTGCGTCCATCCGAATACGGCCCGAACCGGATTGAACCCTCTGCGTGTCCGTTACGTATCAGGGAGTGCTGGTCGTTTGTCCGTGCAGATGTCCGGCGGGCGGGCCGTAATCGGCCTCTCGCTCGGACCTGATGCAGCACAATGGACCGCGGACCGGCGCGAAGGGACGGCTGCTCCTGCCTGTGCAGGCGCGGAAACGTGCGGAGGTGTGATGTTTCGCGGGCCCAACCCCGGTGACGGAGCGCGCTTGTCCGATTACTCTCACGTTATCCCGCTGTTCGGCTCGGCGGGATCTGGCCCCGGCGTCCTGGAAAACGAGCTTGAGCTGCGAGGTCCCGGCGCGTCGGGCGGCCGGTCCTGGAACGGGTCGGGCGGCCGCTGGCTGCTGTGGCCGCTGCGCGCCGTCCTGTGGGCCACCCTGCTGATCATCGCGTACCGAGGTGTAACCGCCATCGTCTTCAACCAGGCCGGCGCCCGCGGGGCCGGCAGCACCGGGTCGTCCGGCGCCGAGGCGCGGCAGTTCCCGGTGAGCCTGGCCGAAGCCTACGCCAGCGAGTTCGGGCAGGCCTACCTCAACGCCAGCCCGGCCACCCAGGCTGAGCGCGAGCAGGAGCTCGCCGCCTTCATACCGCCCCGGGTCGCGGCCGCCGACCCGGACCTCGGCTGGAATGGCACCGGTGAGCTCGCCCTGCAGTCCGAGCAGGTCGCCGGGATCGAGGTGCAGGACCCGCAGCACGCCGTGGTTACCCTGCTGGCCACGGTGAACGGCCAGCTCATGGAGCTGGGCGTGCCGGTAATCGCCTCCGGCGGCGGCGTGGTGGTGGCGGGCGAGCCCGCCTGGCTGCCTGCGCCGCAGCAGGTCGCGCCGCCTGCTCGGGCCGGCCAGGGCTCGGACCCGGTGGCACGCAGTCAGCTGCTGAATGAGCTGCCCGCCTTCTTCCAGGCCTACGCCAGCAGCGACAGCGCCGCCCTGAGCCGCTTCGAACCGCCCGGCGTTTCGCTGACCGGTCTGGGCGGGGCGGTGGCCTTTGACTCGATCGCCGGCCTGCAGGTGCCGGCCGGCGGCACGACACGGCAGATAACTGCGACCGTCATATACCAGCTTCCCGAGCAGGGTTCGGCGGGCATCACAAAACTAGAGATGGCTTACCGCGTGTCGGTGCGTGAACGGCAAAGCGGCAAATGGTACGTAATTGAAATCAGCGCGGCGACTGAGGCGGTGGGAGTCAAATGACCAGGACAGCGGCGGCTGACGCCGTCGTGCCCGCCTGCCCTCGCCCCGCTGCCGCCTGCCCGTCCGCCGCCGGGACCGCCGTCGCCTCCACCGGGCCCGCCCCAAGCCGCCCCAGAACCCGTCGGCCAGGCCGGCCAGGCCGTGCCCGCCGGCCGTTCCTGCGCCATCTCCCCGGCGCGCCGCATCAGCCTGAGCTTCGCCATGTGCGCCCGCTTCACCGGCGGCCCCCGGCTCCGGGGAACACCGCAACATTCGCTGGATGGCCTGCTGATCCCGGAAGGGACACCTGATGACTACTCACCTGTTCGCCGCGGCGGTTCCGCAGGCGCTGAGCACCTCGAACCTGGTCACCTACCTGCAGGGGCTGTTCGGGCCGTTGTTCCTGGGCATCGTGGGGATCGTGGCGATCTTCTTCCTGTTCACCCGTGAGATCACCCGATTCGTGCAGTTCATCGTGCTGGCCGTGGCCATCGCCGTGGTGTTCTACACGCCCGGCATCGTGCAGGTGCTGGCCACCGGCATAGCGAACGCGCTCGGAGTCCACTGATCCGTCCTGACCGAAGGAGCGCGTTCCAGTGGACCTTCCCACCTACACGAATATCTGGCGGATCGAAAAAAGGCTCTACAAGCTTTACGACTTTCGGCTGCCGGCTCCGTTGCCCATCACCTGGATTGCCGTTTTCGCCGGAATTACCGTTCCGTACATTTTCTTCCTTGTTGTAATTGGCCTGCCGTTTAATCACAACCTGGTTTGGCTGTATGTCCTTCCGCCGGGCGTGCTCACCTGGCTGACCACCCGGCCGGTCATTGAGAACAAGAGGCTGCCCGAACTGGTCGGCTCACAGGTCCGCTACCTGTCCGAGCCCAAGACGTGGTGCCGGATGACCCCGTTCGCCGAGAAGGACGACGTCGTGGTGACCGTCCGGGTGTGGCACCGCCGTCCGCCGGGCGCGCGGCCCCAGAAGGCCAAGCAGGCCAGGAAGGCCGCGAGCCGGGCCACGGCGGCCGAGCCCACGCTGGAGCCGGCCGCGGCACCGGCCAGCGAACCCCTGGTGTCCCGGTCACCGGCCTCAGCCGCGCCGCTCGCAGTGCCGCAGCGCGCCGCGGCCCGGGCCGCGGACAAGCGGGTCAGGGCCCCGCGTGCCCGCCAGAGCGGGCCGGAACTGGATCAGCGGGCCACGGCGCCCGCCTCCGAGCCGCGCCCCGTGGTCGTCCGGCGGCGGCCGTCGTGGGCCGTTCCGCCCGCTGAGCGCAGGCAGGATTCCCGGGCGCTCGAAGTCTCGCACGACCCGGAACCGGACCCTCGGGACCTAAGCGAGCCTGGTCACGCGCCGGCCACGTCGGCGTCCTGGCCGGAGGTCGGCGCGGGCGCGTTCCCCCAGGTCGCCGCCTTCCCTGAGGTCGGCCCGTTCCCCGAGGTCGGCCCGTTCCCCGAGGTCGGAGCGTTCCCGGAAGTCGGAGCATTTCCCGAAGTCGGCCCGTTCCCGGAGCCCGGTACCGAGCCTGAGGCCCTCCCTGCACCCGGACCCGCAGCCGAAGCCGAAGCTGGACCCGCAGCCGAAGCCGAGCCCGAAACGCGAGCCGGGCTCGAGCCCGATACCGAGCCGGCTGCCCGAGCCAGGCCCCGGCCCGAAGCGGCATCCGAAGCCTCCGCGCCGTCCGAGGCACCGTCCGAGCCGCCGTCCGAGGCGGCCCTGGGAGCGCTCCCCGAAGCGGTCCCGGAGGAGCTGCCCGAAGCGATCCCGGAAACGACCTCCGAAGCGGCCCCACGGGCCGCTGGGGTCCCGGCGGCTGACGCCTTCCGCCCCTTCCCCGGGCCCGGCGCGGTTCCAGAGCCCGATGCCATGCTCGAGCTCGAACCGCTGCCCGAGCCGGAGCCCGCGCCCTCGGCCAGGCGCGGACTGCGGGTCTTCCAGCGGCCCGCGCCCGGACCCGAGCCGGCCGCTGATGAGCCCGCGGCCCCGGGACGATCGATGGCGGCCAAGGTGGCGGCCTTGTTCGTGGACGTTGAGCGGGACCGGCCACTGCCGTCCGTCGAGCGAGCCCTGAGCAGCCCCGGCAGCCTGGGCGACCCAAGCTGGCGACGCCGGGTCAAGGTGGTCGCCGGCGGCCAGCGGCCTGGCCAGCGCGACCAGCAGGCGCTGGACCGGGAGCGGGCCAGGATGCCGCTGCCCGGCCCGCGCCGGATCGCCGTGCTCGGCTGCACCAGCGGCGCGGGGCAGTCCGTGATCGCCCTGACGACCGGCCGCACGCTGGCCGCCATCCGTCAGGTTCCGGTCGCCGTACTTGACCTCAATCCTGGTGAGGGCTCGCTCGCCGCGCGCATCGCGCCGGTCACCTCGGTGACCGCCCTGCTGGCCGGCCGCGGACCGGACCCGGTGCCCGGCGCGGCGCAAACGCAGGCCCGTGACCGCGCATGGCCCGGCCGCGGCCGGGGCCGGGGCCAGCTCGACGTCATCGCCGGGGACGGTACCCGCGCGCTCGGCCCGGAGGCCTGCCAGCGGCTGGCCGGCCTGCTGGCCGACCGGTACCCGCTGACCATGATCGATCCGGCGCCCGCAGGGCTCACCCGGGTTCTGGAACTGGCCGACCAGCTGGTGCTGGTCACCCCGGCCAACCGCGAGGCGGCGACCGCGCTGGCCCATACCCAGCAGTGGCTGAGCGCCCACGGCTACGACGAGCTCGCCGCCCGGGCCGTGACCGTGGTCAACGGGGTCAGCCGGCGGAGCACCCAGGACGTGCTCGAGGCGGAGTCCGTGGCCCGGGGCCGCTGCCGGGCCATCGTCCGGGTCCCCTGGGATGACGTGCTGTCAGCTGGGGCGGAATCGCCCGCCGCCCTGCACCCGCAGACCAGGCTGGCCTACACCGCGCTGGCCGGCGTGCTGGTCGCGGGCCTGAACCCGACCGGCCCGAGAGGCCCGGGAGGCCAGCGAGTCGCGGAACGCGCCACCACGGCCGGGCCGCGAACCCCCGTTCCGGGAAGGAGTGCCGGTGAGCACGCGGACTAAGGCGTCCCGCAGATCGAAGACCCGCCTGGGCATCAGGTACTTCGATGACCGCGTCCTGCTGACCGATACCCACGCCTGGGCCTACTACCGGATTCCCTCGGTCTCGTATGAGTTCACCACGCCCGAGGAGCGGGAGGCGCTGGCCACGAACATCACCGTTGCGCTGGCCGCGATCCGGATGCCGGACGCCGAGGTCCACCTGCGTATCGCCCACCGGTCCTATCCCGCGCAGGCGTGGGCAACCGGGCTGGACGCGACGTCGGACGGCGGCCCGGGCTGGCGTGACT
>Ga0335073_10008652_pt1 | contig 14287 bp, 10 predicted proteins | sample Lox_Sample_22_FD_207093 | JGI IMG/M metagenome (GOLD analysis project Ga0335073, IMG submission 207093) | Soil microbial communities from Loxahatchee National Wildlife Refuge, Florida, United States - Lox_Sample_2.2 | ecosystem: Environmental > Terrestrial > Soil > Wetlands | place: USA... | reverse complement strand
GTAGTCGGCGCGTGCAGACAATCGCATAAACGCCATTATGCAGCTTCCCGACCGGTTTAGTAGCATCAGACCGCTCAGGACTATCGCCGTTGCCCATGGTCACTCATGGCTCCGCAATATCGCGCCGCCGGATCGGGAAACGGTGCGGCACTTCGCTCGTGTCATTTCGCCGATGACACGGGGCTCGGTCCGCATCCATGCAGGTCCGCGCCAGGGCACGGTGGTGCGCAGGCGAACTGCGTGCCGTACCGTCTGAGGAGCCGGGCTGGGGTGCGAGAGGATTTCTGGGGCGATGAAACGCGAGCGGGGGTCGGAGGGTGCCACGGCGGGTCTCGCTGCCGTCATACTTGGCACCGTCGCCTGGGGCTCCACCGGGATCTTTGTTAAGGAGATCCGCCTGGCTGCGCTCCCGCTCACCTTCTACCGGCTCTGGCTGGGGGTTGTTCTCTGCGGGGCGCTCCTTCTCGTCCGGCGGCGCCCGCTCAGCCTCGAGGTCCTGTCGCGCAGCGTCCTGGCTGGGCTCTTGCTTGCGGCCGACATTGCGCTCTTCTTAAGTGCGCTCAAGCTCACGAGTGTCGCTGTGGCGACCGTCATCGGCGCGCTCCAGCCGGCGCTCGTTCTCGTGGTGGCGGGGCGGTTCTTCGGCGAGCGCGTCGGGTGGCGCGTCGTCGTCTGGACTCTGGTCTCGATCGGCGGCATCGCCGCGGTCGCCCTCGGGCCGGGAATCCCGCGCGGTGAACACCTCACCGGTGACGCGCTCGCGGTGGGTTCACTCGTCGCCTTCACCGGGTACTGGCTCGTCTCCAAGCGGGTCATCGGGGTGTCGGCCGACTCCGACCGCTACACCTTCGGCGTCATGCTGGTGGCGGCGGTGGCGATGACGCCCGTCGCCTTCCTCTGTGGGGAGCGGCTCGGGCCCGTCCGCCCTGCTGACTGGTTCTGGCTCGGGCTCCTGGCCCTAGTTCCCGGGTCTGGACACCTGCTGTTCAACTTCGCTCACCGCTTCGTCGACGTCTCGGTGAGCTCAGTCGTGAGCGCGGGCAATCCCATCATCGCCTCACTCCTGGCTCTCCTCGTGCTCGGCGAACCGCTCGATGCCGTCCAGGTCGCTGGGGGCATCGTCGCCGTGCTCGCTATCGCGGTGGTCGCACGCCAGGCCGCGGATCCGGACCGGGCCCGGCGACCTGCGGTCTCTCGGCTAGCGGGCCGCTCTGAGGCCCGGCCCCACCGGCCCGGGGAGCAGGCCGTTTCGGGCGCGGCACGGCCCATGGATTAACCTCTTCCGCGGCCTTTGCGATCAGACGCGCGCGACGGCAGGGCACGGCGCCGTTGGTGTCGTTCGCGAAGTTCGCTTTCCACAACCGCGGCTTCTGGGCGATGATCCTCTTGGAGCCGCCCATCAAAACCCGGGTCCCGGATCATGGCACCCCTAGCTAAGGATGGCAGGCATGTTAAAGGGACAGCGTTTTTGGTGGGCTATCACGGCTGCGGTCGCGGTTACCGTGAGCGTCACCGCGACCCCGGCACTGGGCACGACCCGAAGCGGCGGGTTTTCGCTGCAGCCGACGTACCGTGCAGATGACTATGCCCACGGCCAAGCCATGTACATCCTTCCCGCTGGGGAGAACGGCCTGGTCAACGTTGCACAGTTCGAGCGGCTCGAAAAGACCGGCCAGCGCCCGCCCTACAGCCAGGACCAGCTCGCGCCCTATGAGAACCTGGAGTTCGGCTCGCCCTCGCTGACCGACTCGGAGCTCGGCAATTACTACCTCGACGAGTCGTTCGGCGTGCGGCCCGGCCAGATAACCCGCACCGAGCATCCTTCCCCGACGGTGCCGGTCGTCATCTACCGCGACAGCCACGACATCCCTCACATCTACGGGGCGACGAACGCTGCGCTGGCGTTCGGCGCCGGTTACGCCCAGGCCCAGGACCGGCTGTTCCTCATGGACGTCCTGCGCCACTACGGCTCGGGAACACTCACCTCGTTCCTGGGGACATCCTGCGTCTACGAGCAGATGGATCATGACGAGCTGCTGCTCGCGCCCTATACGACCGCTCAGGCAAACGCCCAGATCAACAACCTGCCGGCCGAGTACGGCGCCCAGGGCCGGCTCGCGGTGGAAATGATCGACAATTACGTGCAGGGCGTCAACGCATACATTGCCAAGGCGAAGACCGACCCGGCCCTCATGCCGGTCGAGTACTCGGTGTTCGGCCCGCCGAAGCCGTGGACCCCAGCCGACGTCATCGCGGTCACCAGCCTCATCGGCGGCATCTTCGGTGATGGCGGCGGGGGAGAGGTCGCCAACGCGGCCCTGCTCCGGTACCTGCAGGGCCAGCTCGGGGGCTCTGCGGGAGCGACCGCCTTCACCGACTTCAAGGAGCAGAACGACCCCGCGGCTCCCACGACGGTCGTCGACAAATCCTTCCCCTACGAGATCCCGCGGCACGTCAACCCGGCGACAATAGCCATCCCTGACCACCCGGGCGCCCCGCTCAAGGGCGGGCCCACCGATACCACTCCGGGCTGCACATCCACCGCGGCGACAAACAAGCTGGGGCTGTCGGTCATCGAGGGGCTGCTGCGGCTGCCCTCGCAGATGAGCAACGCCCTGGTCGTGGGGGCCAGCCACTCGGCCGATGGGCACCCGCTGGCGGTCTTCGGTCCCCAGGTGTCGTACTTCGCGCCCGAGATCCTCATGCAGGAGGACCTGCACTCGCCGTCGTACGACGCGGAGGGAGCATCGTTCCCCGGTACCGGCTTCGTCGAGCTAGGCCGCGGCGTCGACTACGCATGGTCGGCCACATCCGCCGGAAGCGACCTCACCGACCAGCGCCTCGAGCTGATCTGCAACCCGAACGGCGGCCCGGTGTCGCCGACGGGAACCTTCTACATGTTCGACGGCAAGTGCATCCCCATGGTCAACGAGCGGTTCCCGGACGGGAAAGGGCTCGTCCACAAGATCCACCTGACCGTGCACGGCGTCGTCCAGGGCTGGACGACCGCGTTGCACGGCAAGCCAGTGGCCGTGGTCAACCAGCGGTCCACCTACAACCATGACGTGGACTCGGTGATCGGCTTCCTTCGCTGGGGAGAGCCGGCGCTCACCTACGACGCCAAATCGTGGATGGTGGGTGCGAGCGAGATCGACTACACGTTCAACTGGTTCTACGTCGACGACCGGGATATCGCCTACTACGTCAGCGGCCTGGACCCGGTACGCCCGCCGTTCGTGGATCCCAACCTGCCGACCTGGGGCACGGGAGGGTCCGAGTGGCGGGGGTTCCTGCCCGCCTCGCAACACGTGCATGAGATCAACCCCCCGCAGGGGTTCTTCGACAGCTGGAACAACAAGCCGGCCCCTCTCTTCTCCGCCTCTGACAGCGAATACGGATACGGGCCGGTGTACCGGGTACAGATGCTCACCGACCAGATCCGCCACCAGTTCGCCATCCACCATGGGAAGATCACCCGCGCGGACCTGGTCCAGGCGATGGAGACCGCGGCGACCCAGGACCTGGACGGCATCACGATCCTGCCGGCGTTGCTCGACGCGATCCGCGGACGGCACGAGCCGGCCGGGGTGAGCCAGATGCTGGCGGCGTTGCGGGTCTGGTACGCAAGCGGCGCCCACCGGATCCTCGCGGCGGCGGACGACACCCAGTACAAGCAGGCCGCGGCCGTGGCCATCAGCGACCAGCTCATGCCGGCCGTCATCAAGGCCATCTTCGATCCGCTGTTCGCCGCGGGCGGCACCAATCCGGACGGGTACAACGTCTTCCCGATGGGCTTTGTCAACGAGCCGTACAACGGCGGTTCCCATCTGGGCAGCGCCTACGACGGGGGCTGGGAGGGCTATACCGTCAAGGCCCTTGACCAGATGATGGGCCGGCCGGTCGCTCAGCCGTTCAGCTCCGCGGTGACCGCCAGGCTGTGCGGCAGCGGTGGCCTGCGCGACTGCGGCCCGGCGCTGGACGCGGCGCTGGCGTCCGCCTACCAGGCCCTCGTCAAGGCCAACAAGGGCTCTACCGATGTGGCCTCGTGGACAGCGGACACCAACACCGTGGCCGCCGGGCTGACCATGCCGCAGTACGACGCCATCGGATTCCAGACACTCGGGCTGGTCGGCCAGCCCGATATCCCATGGCAGAACCGGTCCACCTTCCAGCAGGTCGTTTCGTTCCCAGCCCACCGTCCCCGCTGAGTTCCATGACTGTTGCGGTCCGGCTTGCGGGAGGCGGGGCGGGCTGCGAGAGTGCGGCCAATGATTCGTCGATGGGGGAGGTTAGACGATGCCCGAGATGACGCGGTATGAGCATGGCGTTCCGTCCTGGGTCGACATCGGGACGCATGACCTGGGCGCTGGCGTGCGGTTCTACTCGGAGCTGCTCGGCTGGCAAGGCCAGGACATGGGTGAGGAAGCCGGCCACTACACGATCGTCACCAAGAACGGCAAGCAGGTAGCGGCGATCTCGCCCGCCCAGGACCCGGGCCCGCCGCGGTGGACGACCTACATCAACGTGGACGACGTGGACGAGGCGGCCAGGAAGGTGGAATCGGCCGGCGGCAAGATCATCGCCGCTCCCATGGACGTGATGGCCGCAGGCCGGATGGCGATCTTCATGGACACTACCGGCGCCGTCATCGCGGCCTGGCAGCCGGGCCAGCACCTCGGGGCCCAGCTGGTCAACGAGCCGGGCGCGTTCATCTGGAGTGAGCTGTCCAGCTCCGACGTGGCCAAGTCGAAGGCGTTTTACTCCGCGGTGTTCGGCTGGGGCTGGGGTGGCGCCGATGAATACGCCGAAGCCCAAGTGAGCGGCCGAACCATCGGCGGGCTCATGCCGCGGCGCCCCGACATGCCTGCCGACGTCCCCGACAGCTGGCTGGTCTACTTCGGCGCGGCTGACGTCGACGCCGACGTCAAGAAGGCGACCGGCCTGGGCGCCAGCGTGGTCGCCGGCCCGGCTGACATCCCGGGTACCGGTCGCTTCGCGGTGCTCATCGACCCGCAAGGAGCGGCATTCGCCCTATTCCAGAGCCAGTAGGGCCCGTAGGGCACAGTGGATTGGGGGGCAGAACCGAGCATCAGCAGGAGCCCACCGTTGGGGCCTACCATCTCGCGCTATGACGGCCTGGCGGACTGGTACGACGGCTGGAATGAGCCGAACGCCGCGCGCAATGCCGCCGAGGTAGCAGACCTGGTTGGGCCGGGAGACGGCCTGTGCCTCGACCTCGGTTGCGGCACAGGCCAGTATTTCGGCAGCCTGACCGCAACCGGGCGCACGGTGGTGGGGCTGGACCGCTCGGCCGACCAACTGCGCATCGCCAGCGGCCGGTCCCGCCACCTCGTGCGAGCGGACGCGGCCGCCTTGCCCTTTGGCGACGCCACATTCCCGGCCGTGGTCACGTTGTGGGTCTCCACCGACGTGGACGACTTCACTGCTGTGCTCGCCGAAGCGGCCCGGGTCCTGATTCCCGGCGGGGTGCTGGCTTTCTACGGCGTTCATCCGTGTTTCAACGGCCCGCACACGCAATGGATGGACGACGGCGGGATTCTCGCCCACCCGACCTATCGGCTGTGCGGATGGCATCAGGAGGCTCCCTGGTGGGGCTACAACATCCGCAGGCGGTTCGGCATGCGCCACCACTCGCTGGCGGAGCTGCTCAATGCCTTCATCGAGAGCGGCCTGATGATCGAGCATGCCGCCGAGCTGGGCGAGCGGCCGGTCCCAACCATCCTCGCCCTGCGCGCTCGCAAGCCGCCGGCCGCGCCCGGTGCGCCCACTCCAGGAATCAGGCGCCGTCCCCGCGGACGGCGATAACGTGCAGCAGCGCGGCGACATGCCGGTACGGGTCGGTCCGGCCGGCCCGCTCCTCGAACCGCAGGATGGCATCGAGCGTCGCCCGATCGGGAAGCGGTGCGTCGGATGCGGCCGTGTCGGTAAACACCCGCACCCCGTACCACTGGGACACCGGTATCTGCCGCCGTTCCAGCGCGGACGTCAGGTCGTCCAGCCGGTCGGCCCGGGCGTCCACCCCGATCCGGTTCCGGTAGCAGCACCCATCGAACGCCTGGCCGACACCGTCCCAGTCACCCAGCAGCCCGGGGCGCATAGCCAGGGCGTCACCATTGCGGACCAGCAGGGACACCAGCCCGCCCGGGGCCACGACCTGCGCGATAGCGTCGAGCAACGGGTCCGGGTCGGGGAAGTACATCAGCACGCCGTGGCACAGGACAGCGTCGAAGCTCGACGGCGCGAACAGGCCGGCGATCGCCTCGGCCTCGCCTTGAATCAGCTGCACCCGGTCACCGACCGCCGCGGCCTCCGCCGCCAGCGAGGCGCGAAACTCATCGAGAAGCTGGGCGGAGGAATCCAGCCCGGTGACGACGTGCCCGCGCCGGGCCAGCAGCAGTGCCTGCGTGCCCTGACCGCACCCGATGTCCAGCACCCGCCGCGGGGGCAGGTCCGGCAGGTGCGCCGCGAGCTGTCGGGCCACCAGTTCCTGGCGCACCACCTGCCGCAGTGTGCCCAGCCCGGCCCGCCACCGCTCCTCGCCTGCCGCGAAGCCAGCGTTCACCTCGCTCCTCCCGCCGTCAGTGAGAGGCGTCCAGATCCCCGTCCGCTACCGGGCGCAGCGCGACAACCGCCATGCGCCGACCTTAGCCGGTGAGGCCGTCCGGCAGACTACGGTGGCATGGGTCGGCTGGAGAGCAAGTACGCGCTGGTCACTGGCGGCACGAGCGGCATCGGCTATGCGATCGCGGAAAGGTTCCTGCGCGAGGGCGCGGCGGTGGTGATCACGGGCCGGGACCAGGAGCTGGGCCTTCGCGCGGAGGCCGCGCTGCGTGCGTGCGGCCAGGCCGGGTTCGTGCCGGCTGACGCCGGCGATCCTGACGCGGTGGCCCGTTCGGTTGACCTGGCGGTCGGGCAGCTCGGGGGGCTTGATGTGCTGGTGAACAATGCCGGGATCGGGACAGAGGCGAGCCTGCTGGACACGCCCCTGGCCGACTACGACCGGGTGATGAACGTGAACGTGCGGGGCTGTTTCCTGTACGCGCAGGCCGCCCATCCGCACCTGGCCCGCCGTCGCGGTTGCATGATCCACATTGCCTCGGACGCGGGTATCTGGGGCGAGCAGTCCATTGGGCTGTACTCGGTGTCGAAGGCGGCGGTGGTGATGCTCGGCAAGATGCTCGCGCTGGACGCGGGGCCGGACGGCGTGCGGTCGAATGTGCTGTGCCCGGGGGATACCTGGCCGGGTATGCGGCACATGGCCCCGCCGGGGCAGGAAGGCCGTCCCGAGAGCGGTGACTGGCCGCTCCCGCCGATCGGCCGGATCGGTCAGTCCCGCGACGTCGCCGCCGCGGCGGTTTTCTATGCCAGCGACGAGGCGGACTTTATCACCGGGACGACGCTGCTGGTCGACGGCGGCATGACCGCCGGCTATCACCAGCGCGACCGCAGTCCGCGCACCGAGCCCGGGCCGGAGCCCGGGCCGGAGCCCGGGCCGCTGGCCTGAGCTGGCCAGGCCGGCCGTGGCTCATTCCGTGCGCAGAGCCGTGGCGGTGCGGGAGTTCGCCGCCCAGCCCGCCGGGGCCAGGGCGCCGGCGATGGCGATGACCAGGCCGGCCAGGGCGAGGATCACCATTTCCGGTGCCGAGTAGACGGAGAGCAGCGAGGTCGGCAAGCCGGAATTGGCCGCGTGGGCCATGGCCGGGAGCACGCTGTGGTGCAGCAGGATGCCGGCCGGGACCGCGATGATGCCCGCGACCAGGCCGGTGAGGCCGACCGAGCAGATGACCATGGCGAGGGTCTGCCTGGGGGTCATGCCGAGGGCCTTGAAGATGCCGATGTCATGGGAGCGCTCGCGGATCTGGAGGGCGACCGTGTTCAGCACGCCGAGGCCGGCCACCGCGATGATCAGCAGGGTGAGCATCGTGACCAGGGTGACCACGGCGAGCAGCACCTTGGCGCCGCCGCGGCCGGTGTTGATGTAGTAGCTGCTGCCGAGCGTGGCTTGCAGCGTGCTGGCGTAGGCGTCGGCGTTCACGCCGGGCTTGAGGGAGACCACGTAGGAACCGGGGCCGGTGACGGTCGGGTCGATCGCGGTGAGCGTGGCGGGCGAGGAGTAGATGTCGACGTCGTCGCCGGGCGCGAAGACCTCGCCGACGATCTTCACCGCGACCTTGCGGCCGCCGTTGAACAGCGTGTACGTGTCGCCGACCGCGGTGCTGGTGTCGTTGAGGAAGAGGGTGTTGACGTCGATCTCGGGGGTCGTCGCGGACGGGGAGTACCAGCCCCCGGAGATCAGCGCCAGACCGGACCAGGCCGGGTCGCCGTCACCGTAGGCGGTGACCTGCGCGCCGCCGTCGGTGTCGCCGAGGCCGGGCAGCGCGAGGTTGTCCACCGCCTGCGACAGGTAGTGCAGCGTGCCGGGCGTGGCCGCGATGGCCGTCGTGATCGCGTGCTCCTGGGCCCCGGTCAGGGCGTGTCCGCCGGGACCGATGCTGACGGGCCGCCGGAGCTTCCTGGCCCCCTGGCCGGGGCCGACAGAGGCGGGACCGGGATTAGCCGCTCCCGGCGGCAGCGGCAAGACCTGCACCGGCAGCCTCGCCCCGGCGGAGATGTCGTCGAAGGTGTGGTTCAGCGAGGTCGCCAGGCCCACCCCGAACGTCACCGCCGCCGCGCCGAACAGCACCGCGACCACCGTGACGAACGTGCGGGCCGGCCGGGCCGCGGGCGAGGCGAAGCCGAGGGTGACCGGGCGGGGTACGCCGGTCAGCCTGGCCAGGAGCCGCTGGGCGAAGAACCCGTGCTTCGGCCTCGGGGCACGGCCAGTGGCGATCGCCTGCACCGGGGACATCGCCCCGGCCCGCGACGCCGGGCCGGCCGCCGCCGCGATCGTGAGCGCGATCACCACCAGAGGCACGGCCAGGTCCACCCAGAACGGTACGCCGAGCACCCCGATCTGGTAGACCTGCGCGTTCTGCCGGTACAGGGGAGCCGCCAGCAGGTTGCCACCGGCCACGCCGATGACCGCGCCGGTCACCGCGGGGACCGCAACGAGCAGCACGTAACACGCCACGACCTGCAACGGCGTGAACCCGATGGACTTGAGCACGCCGATCCGTGTAGTGCCAGCGACGACGGCACCACCGACCACGTTGACGACGATCAGCACCGAAATGACCAGGGCGATCACGCCGAACGCGATGATGAACGGCACCCAGGGGGCGATGCCCGACTGCTCGGACTGGCGGATGTCGAGGTAGGAGACCGGGCCGCCGAGGACCGCGCCGCGCGGCAGCGCGGCCTTGATCTCGTTGATGTCGCTGGTGATGTCGGTGCTGGTCGCGCTGGACGAGAACCGGTAAAGAAGCTGGGCCTGGCCGGTGCCGGCGGACCCGGCGATCGCGTTCATCTCGGCGGGCAGCACCCAGGCGTCGGCGGTATTGGTGACCGAGTTGGCCACGCCGACGACGGTCATCACATGCTTGCCCAGGGTAATTGTCGAGCCCATCATGCCCGGCGTGTTCGGCGAGATCACGACCTGGTTGTCGCTGGTCGCCCAGTGGCCTTGCTGCAGGGTGAGGTCGTCGACCGGGCCGCCGGGCGATGACCGGCCGACGAAGTTCATCGGGTTGATGATCGAGCCGAAGCCAGGCAGCGACACCTGCGCGTCGGCGTTCTCCTCCGAGGTGAACGGGCCGGCGACGGCGGTGACGCCGGGTACCTTGGTCGCGGCCGTGATCTGGGCCGCGGACGCGACCGACGTGTCCACCGTGACCGCGAGGTCCGCGCCCTTCTGGGACGCGAACGCGTGGTCGAAGGGGGAGTGCGCGTCGGCCAGCATGCCCAGCGCCAGGGTGGAGGCGGCGGTCGCGACGAGCACCACGAGGCCGATGATGACGGCCTGCAGCTTCCGCCCGCCCAGGCCCCCGCGTGCGGCGCGGAAGACGGCGCTCATGATCTTGTCCCGGAGCTGTGAGCGACGGGACCGTTGGCCACGGGCTCGTCGGAGGCGATCCGGCCGTCGGCGAGGTGAATGACCCGCCGCGCGTACCGGTGTGCGAGGTCGGGGCTGTGCGTGACGAGGATCAGCGTCTGGCCCTGGGCGTTGAGGTCGAGGAGTAGCCGCCCGATCTCGTCGCCGGTGGCGGTGTCGACCGCGCCGGTCGGCTCATCCGCCAGCAGCAGCGACGGCTTGTTAATCAGCGCGCGGGCAATCGCGACGCGCTGCCGCTCACCACCGGAAAGCCGGGCCGGGTAGGCGTCGCGCCGGTGCCCGATCTGCAGCGTGCTGATGAGCTCCCCGGCGCGCTGCCGCGCGTCCCTGGCCTTCGCCCCGGCGAGTTGCGCGGGGAGCAGCACGTTGTCGATCACCGTCATGTCATCGAGGAGATTGAAGAACTGGAAGATCATGCCGACCTGCCTGCGGCGGAACCTCGCGGCACCCGCCTCGGACAGCTGGTCGACCCGGTCACCGCCGACCAGGACGGCGCCGGCGGTCGGCCGGTCGGTGCCCGCGATGAGGTTGAGCAGGGTCGACTTACCCGACCCCGATGGCCCCATAATGGCGACCGCCTCGCCGGCGGCGATCCGCAGAGATATGTCGTCGACGGCGGCCACAGATGCGCCCTCGTACCGCTTCGTGACTTTCTCGAGCTGAACTAGCGTGTCCATGGTGGCGAAGGTAGCCGCATGGCTCGGCGGTTCGCGTCACTCCTTTGGGTGATTCGCCAATGCGCCGCGTCTGGAAAGTCACCGCGCGGCGGACTCACGCACCGCGGCGCGATTGCTGGCGGCGAGGAAACCGGCCAGGACTGGGTGCGGATCGCGGCTGGCCGGAGCGGCCTGCGGCACATACAGCGTGGCCAGGAAGAACCGGTGCCCGGGCAGTTCCACGATCCGCGGCTCGCCGTCGGTGTCGAAGCCGGTGAACCGCAAGCCCGCGCGCTCCAGCGGCTCCCGGTAATCCGGATTGAGCCCGAAGGTGCAGTAGAACGGCTCGACGGACTCGGCTGCCTGATACAACCTGGCGGCCAGCGTGCCCGGCTCAACCAGCACGGGATGCTGCTGGCCGGCGACGGAACAGGTAAGCGGGACGCAGACCAGCTCGGCGGCTTCCGGATTCACCTCGGCGTGATCGGCGCCGGCGATGCCCAGGACGTTGCGCGCGTACTCCACGAGGACGTGCTGGAACCCGGCGCACGTGCCGAGCAGCGGGATGTCCTGCTCGCGGGCATAGCGGACGGCGGCCAGCGCACCGTCCATGCTCAGGTAGGGGCTGCCCGGCGAGATCATCAGCCCGTCGCAGCCGGCCAGCACCGACCGGTCCGCCGCGATGTCCGGAGTTGGTATCCACCGTGTCCGTGCCCCGAGCCGGGCGAAGGCCGAATCCGTCGCTACGTGCGTGACATTCCCGGTATTGCGGTCGCCGACGATCCCGATGGTCATCTGCCTGTCCTTCCTGCCGTCCGCCGAAGTCCGTACTCGGCCATGGTGGTGGACCGCGACTCTGGCTGTCCATCTAATGGTTTTAGAGTGAACCATGCAGATGAGCTACACGATCGATATTGGCCACCTTCGCACCCTGCGGGAATTGCGCGAACGCGGAACGGTCACCGCGACCGCCACCGCCCTGCACCTGACGCCATCGGCGGTGTCGCAGCAGGTGGCCGCGCTGTCCCGGTCGGTCGGCGCGCCGCTGCTCATCCGCCACGGGCGCCGGGTCCGGCTCACCCCGCAAGCCGTCATCCTGCTGGAACACGCGGACCGGGTGCACGCCGAACTCGAAGCCGCCCGCGCCGACCTGGCCGCTTTCGAGGCCGGCCGGGCCGGGACGGTCAGCGTGGGCGGGTTCGCCACCGCGATCACCGGGCTGGTCGTTCCGGCGCTGGAACTGCTGGCCCGCCAGCGGCCAGGGATATCGCTGCAGGTCGAGGAGACCGAGCCGCCGGGATGCTTCAGCCGTCTCGACACCGGCGCGCTCGACATCGTTGTGAGCGTGGATTACGCCCTCGGCCCGAGGCGGGACGACCCCCGCTACTTCCGGACCGGGCTGCGGGTTGACCCACTGCTGGCCATCGTGCCGGCCTCGAGCGCCCGGGCGGCAGAAGAGAGCCTGAGCATCAGCGACCTGGCTGGCGAAACGTGGATAGCCGGGGCGGTCGGGCACCCGTGCTTCGATATCACCCTGGCTGCCTGCACCGCGGCGGGGGTGACACCCAGGATCGTGCACCACGTCGACAGCTGGGACGCCGCTATCGCCCTCGTCGCGTGCGGTGCGGGGGTGGCGCTGATACCGGCCCTCGCACTCGGACCTCAGCACACCGGGATCGCTGTCTTCGCCCTGCACCCGGATGCGCCCGCCCGCAGCATCTACGCCGCGGCCCGCAGTGGATCGCAGCACGCGCCGCACATCGCCGCGGTGCTCGGCGCCCTGGCCGCGGTGAGCCCGCGGGATGCCGGTGAAACCGCTGGCCGAACTGCCGTGCCGCTCAGGCGGTGACGACGTCTGCGCGCACGACCGGGACGATGTCGGGAGCGCCGAGGCTGATGGCGTCGGCGTCGGTATCGGTGTCGGCCTCCTGCGAGGCGCGCTCGGCGGCCGCCCTGAGCCGGTAGTTCTCCAGTTCCAGGGTGACCTGCCGGGACCCCCACTGCATCGGGCCGGCCATCAGCGTGGCGGCTTCGTGCGCCGCCGACAGGCCGTGGTCCCAGGTCTCGATGGCGGCGTGGGTGCGGCGGGCCAGCACGTCGTCCAGATGCCTGGCGCCCTCGTGGGAGGCCGCGTAGACGATCTCCGCGCGCAGGTAGTCGTCGGCGCCAGCCAGCGGCTGGCCGAGGGCCGGGTCGGCGGTGATCGGCTCCAGCACCTCGCTGATCATCGAGCCGTACCGGTGGAGCAAGTGCTCGATCCTGGCCACGTGCAGGCCGGACGAGCGGGCCAGGCTGTACCGGGAATTCCACAGCGCGACAAAGCCGTCGGCACCGGCCAGTGGCACCTCGCTGGTGCAGGACGGCGCGATCTTGCCGTCCAGCCCGAGCACCGCGGCGTCCACCGCGTCCTTGGCCATGGTGCGGTAGGTGGTGTACTTGCCGCCCGCGATCATCACCAGGCCGGGAGCCGACTGGGCCACGGTGTGCTCGCGGGAGAGCTTGGTGGTCTGCTCGGACTCGCCCGCCAGCAGCGGCCGCAGCCCCGCGTAGACACCTTCCACGTCGTCCCTGGTCAGCGGGACCGCGAGGATCCGGTTGAGCTGGCCGAGTACGTAGTCAATGTCGGGTCGGCTGGCGGCCGGGTGCGCCTTGTCCAGCGACCAGTCGGTGTCAGTCGTGCCGATGATCCAGTGCCGGCCCCACGGGATGACGAACAGCACGCTGACCGGCGTGCGCAGGATGATCCCGGTGCTGGACTGGATCCGGTCTCTCGGTACGACCAGGTGCACGCCCTTGGACGCGCGGACGTTGATGGTCTCGCGGCCGCCGACCATGGCCTGGATCTCGCCGGTCCAGACGCCAGTGGCGTTGACCACCTGCTGCGCCCGGATCTGGAGTTCGGTCCCGGTCTCGAGGTCGGTAGCGCGCACCCCGGTGACCCGCGCCCCCTCCCGCAGGAACCCGGTGACCTGGGTCCGGGAGGCGACGTGCGCGCCGAACCCGGCCGCGGTGCGCAGCAGAGTGACCACGTACCGGGCGTCGTCGACCTGGGCATCCCAGTACATGAGCGCTCCGGTGAGCGCGGACCGCTTCAGGGCCGGGGCCAGGCGCAGTGCGTTCTGCCTGGTCAGCTGACGATGCCCGGGCAGTCCCCTGGTCTGGCCCATGGAAAAGCCGAGCAGGTCGTACGCGGTGACGCCGAGGCCGACGTAGGCCCGTTCCCAGACATGATGGGTGAGCGGGCACAGGAACGACACCGGCTGGACTAGGTGCGGGGCCAGCCGCTGCAGCAGCAGCGAGCGTTCGGTGAGCGCCTCGCGGACCAGGCCGACGTTGAGCTGCTCCAGGTAGCGCAGCCCGCCGTGGATCAGCTTGCTGGACCGGGACGAGGTGCCCGAGCCGAAGTCCCTGGCCTCGACCAGGCCGACGGACAGCCCGCGGGTGACCGCATCCAGGGCCACGCCGGCCCCGACGACTCCGCCGCCGACCACGAGGACCTGCAGTTCGCTGTCGGCGAGTGCGCTGAGTGAGGTGGCTCGCTCGGCCGGGCCGAGCCGGTTGGTTGCGATGTCGGGTTCGCCTCCTGAACGGATGCTGGGCCTGCCTAGGCCTTCTCCTC
>Ga0335073_10008651_pt1 | contig 14288 bp, 13 predicted proteins | sample Lox_Sample_22_FD_207093 | JGI IMG/M metagenome (GOLD analysis project Ga0335073, IMG submission 207093) | Soil microbial communities from Loxahatchee National Wildlife Refuge, Florida, United States - Lox_Sample_2.2 | ecosystem: Environmental > Terrestrial > Soil > Wetlands | place: USA... | reverse complement strand
GGACGGGCCACGGGCAGGTGCTTAGATACCCATCAGGGGTACTGAAATGCGAGCTGTAACTCAGCCACCGCTCAGCCACGTCAGCCAGGTTCCCGCCACGCGCGACCTTCATCCCGCCTCAGGGCCGTCGCTGTGACCTGGCCCAACTCTGATTCGCTGCAGCAGGCCAGGCCACTGCAGCGGTGCGGCACACCGCTCCCCCAGAAGGCCGGCAAGATCAAACGAAACCATGCCTGACCTGGAGTTTTACGTGGTGGCAGGTGTTGGGTTCGAACCAACGTAGGCTGAGCCGACGGTTTTACAGACCACCGTGACTCAAGCCACTGCATCTGCATTGAGCTGCGGGAATGCTCATGTGGCCGAACGGCGCCAGCGCCGCATCCCGCGTATGTCCCACACCCGCAGAGGCTGGCCTCGCCAGACTGTCAGCTTAGGAATAAGCAATCACACAGTGCTGCCAGCGGTGCTGGGCTGCGCGATGCGCGTGGCTAGAGGTGACAGGCCCAGGCTGCTGAGAAACCAGCGCTGCGCTACGGTGCACCGACAGTGCAGACTCCCTTGGCATATCGAGATATGATTCTTACCCCATAGGATCTACGGGCGTCCGGGTGAAGCATGAATGCCGACTCCTATTCGGCCCTCTTTGGCGGCATCAGCTCTTTTGCAGCCATAGCAACCGCCATCGTTGCTATCGTCACTCTTAGGCAGCTTCGCAACGACAGCAAGCAGCAGTCGCGCCCTATTGTCGTGGCCGAACTACGCCCTGCCTCGACCCGCGGAAGCCAAATTATTGTCATCCGGAACTACGGCAGAACCCTTGCGAGAGACATTAGCGTGGCCTTTGATCCTGACCTGCCAAAGGCACCGAAAGGCCGAGAACATAGTTGGGTCACGGGATTTCTTGATAGTCGATACGAATACTCTATTTCAGCCTTGGCTCCAAGCGCCGAACTGGACAATCTCTATTTCGTCGGCGTCGCAGGAGATGGTCCTGAGTTCGTTCCGGACGAGCCTGTTCCAGAGCAGGTGACTGTCAGCATTTCCTATAGTTCCGCCGACAGGACGGACTCGTACCTAGACGAGTATCTACTGGACGTAGATATCCTTAAGAAACGTACCACCATAACAGCGAGAGAAGATCCCGAGAAAGATCAAGTTGAATCTCTAAAAAGTATCGCTCAGAGTATGGCTGCTATAGCGCGAGCGCAATATAAGCCCGATGGCAGTCGTGGATGCCGCACGTAAAGGCGCCCGGAGCGATGATCGTTCCGCGTATGCTCCGGATCATGGGTTGGCTGTCGGCGCTCAACTCCTGTCCGCGCGGCCGATGTCCCTCATTGCCTTTTCGGCTCGTCGCCGATCGGTTTCGCCAGCTTGATGACAGTAAGTCCAGCAGCTCTTGCTCGGGTCGACTGGTGCGTGTCGAAGGTCAGCAATGTCACGGCCCGTCCGGCGAGGCTTTGTATGGCGAGGGTCCGGTCAACCAGCTCGTCATCGTTGATCGGCAGCCGAACGTGGCCAGGCCGGTCAAAGACAATCTCGGCCGAAATCTCGACAGGGCGAGGAGGCTTTCCTGCCCTGAGCACTGCAGTGCCACTGCCTCGGGGAAAAATCTTGTCGAAGACAGCGAGTGTGTAACCAGCCCGCCAGCGCTTGTAGGGCTTATCAGCCCTATTCTTGAGGCCGTCAAGCTCATCAACCACAACAATCGGCACGAGCAGATGAACCGGTGCGAGGTCGTCTTCTGCATCGATGATCCCCGCAAGATCGAGAGTCTCGAGCTTGTCGTCATGCTCGATGTAGACACTTGTATCAGCGACTACGAAGGCACCGAGGTGTGACCAGCGCACAAACTGCTCGTCCAGCGCTCTGCGAACCGCTTCGAATGCTGCGACCCGCTGCTGGAGTTCAAGTGAGATCAGGGCTCTTAGCGCCCGCTGGGAGGCGATGTCTACGCCGGTGACCGTGCCGAAGGCCGCAAGCAAGCGGCGATAGCCCGGAGTGAGCACAAGCTCGTCCAGGTCGGCGGGACTGATCTGGTTGGCAAAGTGCTGGACGGCGTTCGCGGCCCATTCGAGGTAGGCGCCCAGCCAGTCCTGAGCACTGCCGCGGTCGGCGCCATAAAGGCTCATAACAGCGGTGTGCTGCTCTTGCAAGGTCTTCTGGAGCCGCTCGCGGCTGGCACCAGGTATCGGGGTTACGAGCATGTCATCCAGTGTGACGGAGTATGCGACCGGCGGACCACGTCGAATCCGCGATCGGCTGCTTAGAAGGCGGTCTCGGCCACTGCTCTGGCCAGCGCCATGGCTGGTCAGCGGCAGAAGAGGCGTGCGCCTCATTGGCCCTGGGTAGCCCTGGTCGCCGCACGCAGCGGGCATGCACATGACTCCAGCGGCTGACCTGGGTCAGATACCTGCGCTCTGAGTTACGCGGCGGGGAGCGTGGTGACGGAGATACCTGTTGCGCGAATGAGTGGACACCTGATGGTCTTATTCCAGAGAGCCTGCCCGAGCGTGGCGGTCCTGAGTCCATATCGATTGGCAGAACATGCCGCATGGCGACACGAGGAAGTGCGGGAGGCGAGTCTTGTGGTCGCGGAAGGTTTGGAAGTCGTGCATCTGAAGCTCGGCCGTGCGAGATTGCACGCTGATGAATTCTTGTCGACGTGGTCGGCGTTCGTCAAAGCACATGTATATACCTATGCGATTGATCCTCAACCGCCCCATACTGTTCACTTCCGGTGGATCTACGATGCTGTCAGTGATGAAGCGCGCCAGGCGACAACCGAGCTAAGCCTGATCTACAGTGATTTTCTCAGCAACCTCCGGTCGGCGCTCGATTACCTTGCCTGGCAACTCGTCCTCGTGGCGGGTAACACGCCGGACGAGCGCCAAACAGGATTTCCGGTCGCCGATACGCGGCAGAATTGGAATTCCATTCGAAGTCAAAAGCTAAAGGGAATTAAGGGGCGGTGGGTGGACGAGATTGAAGGGCTACAGCCATTCAACGACGCTAACCCGGAGCGCCACATGTTGTACGTGCTCAACCGTAACAATAACTTCAGCAAGCATCAAGCCATGCAGGCTGCCATCCTGCCAAATCTGAGCCAGGAGGCAGCGATACCCGGCTATGCTCATCCAGATATGCCGGGCCGCCAGTTCTTTTTTGATTCTTCTGCGAATCGTCCTTTGCTACCGGGAGATGAGTTTCTGCGGATTACTGTCGATCCCCCCATCTCAGACCCGGATATTACTTTGAATACGGCGCCTATCCGAATTTTATTCGACGACAGACTTGATCACAGCGACGGCTGGGACTATACGAACTCGCAGCTTGCTGATTGGGTCAGTAGGGCGATTGCGCGTTTTGAGCCTGCCTTTGAATAGGCTCTGGCCAGTGCTGCGGCCGTGTCTGCGTCACCCACGGCTGGCCACCACAAGATCCGCTCTGGTTAACTGAGGCCCAGTCGCTGGCTCTTCTCGCTTATCCACAGACTATCGTCCTCGTCTAGCTTGTACAAACGGCGGGCAAGCCTATTGATCTCTGCGCGAGCCCCCATTATCAGTCTTTCAGCCATGCGCTGCTCCAAGGCGCTTCCAGTGTTGCGCCTTCGCAGAATTCCATCGGAAATGCGCCTCGCCAACTCCACAATCTGCGCCTGAATCGAGAGCTGGTCATGTCCAGCAGGCCTGACTACTGGAATATTCTGGAGATACTGAGTCGAAAACTTATGATAGCCACCCTGATAAATAGGGCTATGGCTGACTGCATACAAGGATAGAACGTCCGAATTTAGAATCCCAAGTAGATATTCTACTGGGACACCGAGATCGTGCTTAAGGCTGACACCAGTAACACCTGCCGTGCCTGTAGCGAACAGGGAACCGTCGCCGAGCGCGAAATTGGCAGTATTGCTGAGAGCGGGCGTCAGCAGGTGGGGACTATGCAGATATTTCGGCGACTGCAGGTACATCAAGCCATACCATGCTCCTGAGAGTTCTGTAGCATCTTGCCCGAACCATAGTCTCGCTGCCAGCCGGTCCCGATGATAATTTAGGTAACGCCAGATATTTGGAAACGTCCGAAGCTCCTCTTCAGTCAGGAGACTGAACTGATCTCCGGCTTCCCGGTAAGGAAAGATCAGCTGCTTGGCATCGACACCAAGTCCATATGCGCGCACATCTCTTCCCCGCAACAACGGTCGCACAAGCTCGTTCTCAAGTCCTAGCTGCTTCACCTGTTCTGATGTCAGTGTCAAGATCCTGTCTGCGCCCGACTGCACACCGGCTGTAAAGCGCCCTACGAATGATTCGAGTGGATCGCCTGCTTTCTCAAGCTTATCGAATATTCGGGCGGCATCGTCGTCCTGGAAATTCCATGCACCGCTACCGAGAGAGGCAGTCTCGACGGAGAATTGTGATACCACGGTCAGATCGGCGAGTGACTCGGTGAATTCAATTCTGTCACCAGGCCGCGCACTGTCTGCTAGCAGGATGCAAGAGTAGTTCGTTGGGCCATCGAATACGCGCTCGATTCCGAAATCTACGATCTCCCGAAGCCGCAGATCGTTCAAAAGCAGCTCGCGCAGTTTGGCTGCAGCGGATGTATGGAAGAACTTGTTCGGGACAATCAGCCCTATAGTTCCTCCAGGAGCGAGCAGGCGTCTTCCTTGCTCAATAAAGACATAGTACAGATCGAACTTCTTTTGAGCGCTCTTATAGTTTTGGTGTAGGTAGGGAACTGATTCCGCTACATAGTAACCAGCCATCAACCACGGAGGGTTGCCGATAACTACGTCAAACCCGCGGCCTTGAGCTACGTTCGGAAACTCAACATCCCAGTCGAACGCATTGACTTTACGCTCCAATTCAGGATCTGGCAGCGTGCTCTGTGTAAGATGAAATGCAGTCCCGACTAGACTGTTGCCACATTTAATGTTCTTGTCCAGATCAGGAAGAGCACGCTCATGGAATAGGAGGTATTGTTCCTGCAGGGATGAGCCCGTCTCTTCTTCAAGTACCTTAAGTAGCAGGGAGAGTTTCGTGACTTCCACTGCCTGCGGATCGATGTCTACACCAAATATGTGATCAAGAAGAATTCTCTTTCGCTCCTCGGTGACCAGCCTCCAATTCCCGGTAACGTCTTTGCGCAGCCGCTTAGGTCGAGATCGAGTCCACCGCTCAGGGTCATTACTTGTGTAGTAATTCAGGTGCCAGTCAAGCAGATGTTGGTAAGCTTCGATCAGGAACGAACCCGAGCCGCAGGCAGGATCGCAAATGCGGAATCCAGATTTGGTGAGCTGAGCTGGCGTCTGTCGGTCTAGTTTGGCCGAAAAAGCTCGATCCACTATATGGCGAACAATATGGGTTGGCGTATAATATACACCACCCGCCTTCCGGACCTCGGGCTTCTCTTCTATTACGGCTGTCCCGTTTGATTGCTTTATGGTCTTTCCTAGGAACTGCTCGTAGACTTGGCCGAGCACGTCGGCAGGAAAGACTGCAAAGTCATAAGGACCTTCAGGCCAGTAGAGCCGTTGTATAAATCTCGTGAGTACGGCGTCAGGGACAGAAAGACCTGGTGTAACGGTGTCATAATTAGTCCGCTGTGCTTCCTTGCGAAAATGAAACAGGCCGCTATTGTATCTTTCATCAGCGCGAACGAATGCTTGCATGAGCCTGTGGTATACGTTTGCTCCCTTAATCTCGCTGCGCAACGACCCGTAGGGCTCAATGCCTCTGTCCTCGCAGATTCGCAAGAACACAATTCGATCGATAGTTTGATGCGTGGCATAATTTAGAGAATCAGCGTCCAACGCGTTGTTCTCTGCCAGCGCGACGGCCAGCTGCAACCGCCAGTCCTCAAGCTCCCGGAGAAAAAACCTGTCTACACGCCTCTTGCCTCGGGCCTTGCTAAGCTCGCTTTCGTAATCGGCCAGCGCTCCCTGTTCGACTGCCTCACGAGAAAATCGCCCATATATCTCGTCATCCCACTTATCGGCGTATTCGTTGAACGTATAATAGTCGATCAATGCTGTTGCAGCTTTATCCGTAGCGGCTGGAGGTACCGAACAGTCGTAAATTGCAAGCTCCTGAAAATCAGTCAGGATGCCTATGCCAACTTGCTGAGAATTCCAGGCGTACCTACGTAGCTGCAGTGCAGGCAAGGGATCGTGGCGTAGATTGATCGCTGGCTTCTTAGCCTCCACCATGAACACGGGCGTACCTTCGAATTTAAAGACGTAATCTGGTGCTTTGAACCCTGATGGCGTGGGCACGCGCGCTTCGGTAACCACCTCTCGGTCGCCTTCGCTAAGACTTTTGGTATTGGTTACATCCCATCCCAGAGCCTCGAACATGGGATTCAGGAAGTCGACGCGCAGACGAGCTTCAAGGTAGCTGCTGTCCTGGTACTCGTTTAGTCGCTCAGCGAAGCGCTCTATAAGGACCTGCATCGATGCTGGCAGGGGCATGGCCTGATCCTCTCTCGTGCAGGTATGAAGTTATAGGTACGGAACCTCTTTTTACAGCATTGAGAGCCCCGCCGCCGCCTAGTCCTGGCCCTCGTCCTCGCAGCTGCCATTGTTCCTTGTGAGTGGACATCCGTGTCCAGGGTCGGCGAAAGCCGATCGCGCAGCGACGGTCTGCAGGACCGCCCTTGACGCGGCGGCCACGAGCAGGAGGATCGACTGCGAGGACGACGGTTATAGCACTGCTTCTAAGCTGCAGCCGATTGAGTTGCCTTGCCGCCTTCGCGGTCGGCCCGGCGTGCGGCAGGCGGGCCTTCTAAGGCCGGGCCTGGCGCTGACGCCGGGCCCGGCGCCGCGCCAGCGGTGCCGCTTGATCTATGAACGGCTTAATTCGGCAGTGGCCTCGCTCGGAGAGCCAGTGCAAGCGGAGCGAGGCTGGTGATGATGGCGCCTGCGTCAGCGTTGGCGAGGGCTTCGGCTTTGCCGGGTTTGTTGGCGTAGCCGATGCTGTGGGTTCCGGCCTGGTGGGCGGCGTCGATGTCGGTGGGCTGGTCGCCGACCAGTGTGCAGGTGCCCGGGTCGGCCTTGCTTGCTGTGATGGCCTGCTGGAGAAAGTGAGGGCAGGGTTTGAGCAGGTCCGGGTCGGGGCTTGTGCGGGCGATAACGGTGCTGATCTGGCCATCGAGGGCATGGCGGGTGAGGTAGGTGCGGACGGCACGGTCGGAGTTGTTGCTGACCACCGTCAGAGTGCGGCCGGAGCCGCGGCAACTGGTGATGACTGCGTGGACGCCAGGGGTGGGCTCCGCGGTTGGGACGGCGGAAACTTCGAGGTTGGTCATGGCGACTTCGACTTCGGCGCCCAGGTCCGGGCTGACGCTGGCCGCGTGGATGAAAACGTCGAACGGGTCGGACGTGGCTTCGATGTCCGGGGGCAGGGTGATGCCGTGGCTGATAATGAGGTCGCGGAGCGAGTCAGCGATGCTCTGGGGCTTGAGCCCGGCGAAGATGGAGCAGATTGGGCCGTCGAAGTCGAGGAACAGGTGCCGAGTCGCGGTGATGATCTCGCCGAGACGGTCCTCGTGGGGGCTGGTCATCCGGCGGGCTCGTAGCTCATCGTCTGCCACATGGCCTCGAACCAGTTCCGGGCCTGCTCGATCCACGGCGCGTCGGCTGGCTGGCCGCTGTCGGCGGCGTGGCGGAACACGAGAGCATCTTTTCCCATCAGGTCGTACATGGCCTGGGGGCCCGCGGGGAGCTGGACGTTGTGACGGGCGATCGGGTAGAAGCCGAAGAACGCTTCGGTGTTATTGAGTATGTAGAGCTTGAACAGCGGTACGCACGGGTGGACGCGTATCTGCGTCGTCGCGTTCTCGATCAGGCCGAGGTCGGTGAGCCCTTGCACGGTGTCGATGATCGCACGGGCGTGCCGCATAGTGAGCTGGTGGGCACGCTCCCGGAAGGCGGGTTCGTCGGCGTGGTCGTCAGCGCGGCAGGGCAGGACCATCGGCCGGGCGGTGTCGGGGAGCAGGAGTCGGATGGCCAGCGATCGCGGCTTGGCGTGGCCGACGCGGATACTGTCGAGCGGTTCCTGAATGACGCCGTGCAAGGTTTCGCCGGAGAATCCGGCGAAGTCGATCGTGACGTGCTCAGCCGTGAATGCGCGCTCAATGTAGGGACGGATGCCGATCGAAGGAGCGGGCACGGCGTCCTGGCCCAACTCGCCTGCTCGAGCGCCTGGTCCTGATTGAACACTGCTGGGATCCGCGCTGGGTGGGCAAGGGGCGAATAGCTGCTCAGCGGTCCAGCCGGGGAGCATCTCTTCCAGCACGCGGCAGTGATCGGGGTAGGGCAGGCTGCGCACCGAGCCGGTCAGCCAGCGGTGCAGCTGGGCACGGCTCGGGAAACGACCAGCCAGGTCGTCATCGATCCGCTTCGCGGCCTTGTCGTACTGCGTGCAGAACGTCGCGTACTGCTGCCAGTGATTCTGGCGCAGTAAGACCTTCAGCAATATCGGGGGCTGCTGCATGTGCTCTCCCGGGCGCGCTGCGTGCGTGATCCCAGAATAGCCGTCCGGTGTGACCGTATATGCGCCACGACGAGACACCATGAGACAAGCGCTGCACGTCAGGGCGAGACCGCGTGAGGCATCACGCGACGTGACGTCGAAGATGCGTATAGCGATGCGACGCGTTTCCTGGCCAACATCTGATCATGACCAGGCGGTTGCCCGGTCACCAGGGCCGGGCAGGTGCAGGAGCGCTGATAGTGATGGTGACGGGCACGGAGGCGGAGGTGTGTGGCTCGTGCGGCGGGCGAGGGTGGAAGTTCCTTGGCTTGCGGCGTGATCCGCAGAACGCTGGTGATTCCGGGGAGCTTGCCATGCTGCGGCGGCCGCGCACGACGTGCCTTGACTGTGGCGGCACCGGGACTGCGCAGGCGGCAGGTGACGGGTCGTGATGCGCCTGTACGACTGGGGCGTGGCAACCGAGGTTGCCGGGTGGCGCCGGGTTGCTCCGGTGGGTGTCACTGACCAGGAGCAGCACGCGCGAAAGCGCATGGTGGACGCTCTGAGCGCGGTACCCGCGGGCACGGTGGCACGCGGATGGGTTATGGCCATGTCTTATGTCCCGAGCATGTCCGGCTACCAGCGGTATGACCTGACAGTGCAGGCAGAGCGAGACGCCAGCGGCGCCGTGCATCTGACAGTAAGTAGCAATGACTGAGCAGGTAACCAGCGGCCCTTCCGGAGCCAAGGCGCAGCGTCATGCCTACGCGCAGGACGGGACCGGGGAGCAGATCGCCGGGATACGCGCGGCTTTCCCGGAGTGGAGCGTGTGGCGTAGCGATGAGGGCTGTTGGTGGGCCACCCGGAGGTCCCCGTTGCGCCCGTCGCTGTGGCCGGGGGGCTACGCGCTGACGGTGGCTGCTGACGACGCCGGGGCGTTGCGCTCGGCCATGAGCGCCCAGCCAGGAAACGCGTTCGGGAGAGTGACATGAGAGATGCACCAGCGATCTTGGCGGCGGCGCCTGAACAGCGCGAGATGTTGCGCCTGGCGCTGGCTGACGCGGTTTACTACCAGGATCCGCCTCAGGAGTGCGCCGCCTGCCCGTCGGAAGATCAGTTGTGCGATGACTGCGCGGGCCGTTTCAAGCGCGCCTTGGCCTATCTGGAGCTGATGAAAGAGCTAGGGCTGGAGTCTTCTACGTGACAACGCGTGATGGCGCGTTGTAGCCTGACCTGATAAGTCAACAGGCTGGAGCGGACAAGACGCGATGGCAGACGACGGCATGCCGCCGAAATACGCGCAGGTGGTCGGCGAGATCAAGCGCCGGATCGAGAACGGCAGTTACCACCCTGGAGCGTTGCTGCCCTCTGAGCAGCAGCTCGTCACCGAGTTCGGCCTGTCCCGCCCCACGATCGTCAAGGCTCTGGGCACTCTTCGGCACGAGGGGTGGATCGACACCCAGCAGGGCAAGGGCAGCTTCGTGCGAGGTCGCCCCGCCCTGGCGAGTGCTGAGCGGACCCGGCCCGCCCACGGGGTGCTGGAACTCCCCGAGGCGGAGGTGTCCGGGGAACTCGTGCAGGCCGGGGTGAAACTCGCCCCGCCGCACGTGACTGCGTTGCTTGGGCTGGAGCCTGGGAGCAGGGCGTTCGTGCGCCAGCGGCTGCTGACCGAGGACGGTGATCCGGTGGAGCTGGCGTCGGCATGGCTGCCACTGGAACTGGCCGCGGGCACCGACCTAGCCTCGGCCGACCTGCTTAACGAGAGCATCCGCTACCACCTCAACGCCCGCAAGAAGATCCGCCTTGATCATGCGGTGGAGCAGATCACCGCGCGTCATCCCACAGGTGAGGAAGCAGCCCTGCTGCGTGTCGCGCCTGATGCTCCCGTGCTCAGCGTGATCGTCACCGCCTACGATGCCGCCTCCCAGCCGATCCAGGTCAGCGACCTGGTGTTGCCTGGCCAGCGGCATGAACTGCGGGACGCCTACCCCTTCACTTGAGCTTCGCCCAGCTTGTCAGGTGCCTGATTTCTTCATAAATTGACAAGTCATGTGCATACACGTAACTTGGCTCCTGTCTTGATAAGTCATGTTGGCGCCGCAAGGCAGACAGGAGAAGTCAGATGGCGTTGCAGGGTCCGATCCCGGTCGAGTTTGCCGCCGTGTTCCCGCGCGGGGCGTTCGCGGCCGGGGGCTTCGAGCCGGTACGGGACTTCGAGGCATCGAAGGCCGGGCGGTTCGTGCAGTCCAAGGACAAGGCGACGGGCCTGCCGGTGTGGGCGGTGGACGTGATCGATGCCGACCCGCAAGCCCGCGACAAGACCGCCCGGGTCAAGGTCGCGGCCACAGATCAGCCGGTGCTGCCCGCGTCCCCGGCCGGGTTGCCGTTCGTCCCGGTGGAGTTCACCGGACTGACCGTCACCCCGTACGTGAACCAGGGCGGGCGGCTGGCCTACTCGCTCAAGGCCCACCGGCGTCCGCGTGCCTGGTCGCGGCGGACGCACGGCAGAAAGCAGAGATGCGGCATGAGCGGCAATGACGGCCGGTCGGCCACGACGGTCAGCGCTCACGTGGGCGATGACGGGCGGGTGCTCTGTCACACCTACAAGTGGACGACCCCGATTCTCGTGGTCAGCGCGGGATCGGCCACCGTGTGCATCTCGATCAAGGGCGGCCAGGAGGACATGCCCGCCACGGCGGTGACATTCGCCCGTGATCTGGCGGCCAGCGCGCAGCGGTTCGCGAACGAGTGCGAGCGGCTACATGCGGTGCATGAGCGGGCCAGCACCCAGAACAGCGGACCGCGCTCGGCGCGCATCACCGCGGGCGCTTCCCAGTAAGCAGCGGGACGGCCGGGAGCTAGTGCCGCTTCAGGCAACGTTCGCCCGGGTGACCACTCGGCGGAGCCGTTCGTCGTAGGCGTGGTTGTTGCGCCAGATGATGTAGCGGCGGATCATGCTGGCCTGTTCCTCGTGGGTGGCGTGGTCGGTGCCGTCGAGCGCGAAGTACCGCAGCGCCGTGAATTGGGCCTCCACGCGGTTTAACCAGGACGAATTTGTCGGCGTGTAGGCGATCTCGGTGTTGTTCGCCGTGGCCCACTGCCCGACCCTCCTGTCCTTGCGGGTGGTCAGGTGCGGGCTGAAGTTGTCGCAGATGATCGCGATCCGGATCTCGGGTGGGTAAAGGGAGCGCAGGTAGCGGCAGAACTCCAGGAACCGGGCCCGGGTCTTGCGCGGTTTGATGTGCCCGAACAGCTTGTCCTCGCCCAGCTCATAAGCAGCGAACAGGTGCCGCACCCCAGCGGTGCGCCGATAGGTGGCGCGCCGGCGCGGCCGTGGCGTGCGCCCTGGTTCTTTGTTCTTGCCGCTGACTGCGGCCCACTGCCGCCCCGGATGGGGCTGGAGGTTCAGCGGCCCGAATTCGTCCACGCAGAAGATCACCTCCGGGTCGCCGGGCTCGGGGATGACCTCGCGGTCGGCGATCGCATACAGGTGCTCGATGCGGGCCTTCTTCACCGCGTAGTCCGGGTCGGTGGAGGTCTTCCAGGTTTTCAGCCGTTGAAAGGTGACGCCCTCCTCACGCAGTAGGGCTCGCAGGCCCTCATGGGAGATGTCGTCGACCACCCCCTCGGCGACCAGGAACTCCGCCAGTTTGTGCAGGCTCCAGGTGGAAAACGGCAGGCCATGCTCGGCTGGCCTGGACTTGGCGATCTTCTTGGTCTCCCGCCGCTGGCCCAGGGTGAACTTCGGCGGACGGCCGCCTTTGTACTTGGGGTACAGGGAGCTGAACCCGTCGGCGTTGAAGTTATGGATCATATCGCGGACCCGGTCCTCGCTGGTGAACGCCACCTTCGCGATCTGGGCCACGTCCATGCCCTGCGCGGACAGCAGCACCATCTGCGCCCGCCGCCAGGTCACCACCGAGCCACTGTCCCGGCGCACGATCCGCACCAGTCGCCGCCCCTCATCGTCGTCGATCTCACGCACCCGCACACGTTCGGCCACCGGCCCAGTCTCGGTGATCGGCACGGCCGGAGGATGCAGGAGAAAGATAAGACCATGGATCCGCGGGCGCATGCCGCCGTGACCTGGCTGCTGAGCTCTACCGAGCCGGCCATCAGGCTCCTGGCCCGCCGTGATGTCGCCGGCGAGCCGGCCGCCGCCGACGCCGGCGTGGTGCTGACCGGTCCCAAGGTGACCGCACTGCTATCTGGCCAGCGCGCCGACGGCGGGTTCGGTGTCCACCCCTACCGCAAGTGGACCGGCGCGCACTGGCGGCTGGTCTCCCTGGTGGAGCTGGCCATCCCCCCGCACGAGCCACGGGCGGTCGCCGCCGCCGGGCACGTCCTTGCCTGGCTCACCCGGCCGGGCCGGGATGTCCCGCAGATCCGCGGGCTGGCCCGCAGCCACGCCTCCGTCGAGGGGAACGCCCTGGCCGCCTGCTGCCGTCTCGGCCTGGCCGCTGACCCGAAAGTCCAGCAGCTCGCCGAATGGCTGATCACCTGGCAATGGCCCGACGGCGGGTGGAACTGCGACCCGGCGGCCACCGGGCGGCGCTCTTCCTTCCACGAGTCGCTGGCCGCCGCGTGGGGACTGCACGAGTACGGGCAGGCCACCGGCGACACCGCCGCCCGCGACGCGGCCAGCCGCGCCGCCGAACTCTTCCTCGAACACCGGCTGTTCCGCAGCCAGGCCACCGGCCAGGTGATCAACCGCGCCTGGCTCGCCCCGCGCTACCCGCCCTACTGGCACTACGACATCCTGCAAGCCCTCCTGATCTTGTCCCGGATGGGCAAGGCCGGCGACCCCCGCGCCAGCGACGCGCTTGATGAGCTGGAACGGCGGCGCCGGCCCGACGGCCGCTGGCAGGCAAGCGGCTACTGGTGGAAACCGCCGCCAAGCACCACCGCCGCCGAAGCCGTCGACTGGGGCCGGTCCGGCCCCAGCGAGATGATCACCCTCAACGCGCTACGCGCCCGGCGCGCCAGCAGGCCCCCTAGCTGACCAGCCGCCAAACCCAACCCGGCGGCATCACCACCACCCGGTCGCAGTCAAGCGGGCGAACGTTATCTGATGCGGCACTAGCACCTCCCGGCCGTCCCTGAGTTCTCTCCCCCACATCGCATGGCAAGGAAGAGGAGCTGAGTGTTGTTGCCGGTCATTCAGGATGAGCGTGGCGGCGTCATCGCTGGTGGGCGTGTGTGTGATGTGAATGGCCCCGCCCGGCGGTGCCGGGCGGGGCCTGGTGTTCAGGGTGTCGCGGGGGTGCTCAGTCTGTCGCGGTGACTTCGGCGATAGCGGCTCTGGCGGAGGCGTGGTCGACGAGGTTTTTGCCGGCGCCGGCGGTGGCGATCAGGGCGGCGGTGGCGATGTTGTTGATGGTTCGGGGTTTGCCGCGGGCGGCCTGGTGGATCTGGGTGATCGCTTCGTCGGTGAACAGGTCGGCGGTTCTGCCTGCTTGCTCGAGGTGGTGGCGGATGTAGCTGGCTGTCTCGTCGGGGGTCATGCCTTTCATCTGGTATCTGACGGTGATCCGCTGCTCGAGGGCGGCGAGCACGCCGAGCTTGACGGCGTGCCGGAGGGTGGGCTGGCCGGTGAGGATGGTCGCGAACGGGGTGGAGGAGTCCATGTCGTGGTTGGTGAGCATCCTGATCGATTCCAGCTGGTCGTGGCCGAGGAGGTGGGCCTCGTCGATGATCAGGACGGGGGTGCGGCCGCGTTCGGCTGCCTCGCCGGCGAGGGTGTTCCAGGCCTGGACGGCGAGGGCGGCGGTGCCGTGGACGGGTTTGCCGCCGAGGGCGGTGACGACGTGGGCG
>Ga0335073_10008650_pt1 | contig 14289 bp, 10 predicted proteins | sample Lox_Sample_22_FD_207093 | JGI IMG/M metagenome (GOLD analysis project Ga0335073, IMG submission 207093) | Soil microbial communities from Loxahatchee National Wildlife Refuge, Florida, United States - Lox_Sample_2.2 | ecosystem: Environmental > Terrestrial > Soil > Wetlands | place: USA... | reverse complement strand
CTCAATATTGACAACAGCACTGAGATCGGGTGTAGCAGGAACCGAGTACGAACGGTGCGAGAGTGAGATATGGGCGGGAGGTCGGGTGGTAGGTTTGGTGGAAGATAAAAGCGGCTGCGACTTCGGAGGAGCTCGTAATGATGCTATCTGGCGAGTGAAGAAGTTTGGCTGGGAAACACTGTAGGTCCGGATCCTGGCAAAGATGTTCGAGGATCGAAGAACATTTCTGGGCGAGGAAGAATTCAAAAGGTGAATTGACATGAACCCATTCCAGATCCAATCGGCGCACAACAATATTCAGAGATGCCTAACAAAGGCGATCGCGAATGACCGGGTAGAGACGCGGAGAGTGAAAAACCGGACAATTGGGCTATGTACAGAGAATCTCGACCCCGCGGGGTTTGTTAGATGCAGGACGAAAATGCAGCGTCAGGATTATTTTGGGCTTGTACGGGTTGGGCTGGATTGGCGTAATGTACGATAGTCTTGGCCGGCAAATGAGCCGCATATGCGGTGGAAAGTGTTGGAATTTATGCTTGAACAACACCAACATGAAAACGACCAGCTTGCGTACCATGATGGCCTGAAGCTCAAGCAGCGCCCAATCGTATATCTTTCCCATATGCAAAAGTCTGCCTTGGTGTGCTTGCGTCTTCACCGAATACCTGAAGGGCGCGACCTGTGATCAAAAAAGTTCTTCCGTGAACTCCGCAATCGTACTGTAGAGTAAGGCTACTCTACCATGCGCTTACAAAAAGTCGCGAAGCTGACTGAGGCTCTGAGTGATTTCGACTTTATTCATCATTATGATAACAATCTTGTCCAACAAGCCTCATATCGTACTGCGGAAGTACAACATCCTCAGTTGCGCTTCACGTATCATCTTCAACGCTTTTAGTTCTTTAGCGACAATGATCGGGTTCTTTATGTATTGTGGACTCGTTGAGCCTCCTGCTAGGAGGACTTGACTACTAATCTCTCTAAATCTATCTATGTCGTCTCCTACTTCTCCCATCACTTTGAAACCATAACCGATTCTCGATGCCAATTCCGGCATAGCCATCTCTTCTTTTTGAATCTGCTCTTGTACTGCCACGGCCTTGCCTGTTAACTACTCCAAGAGCGTACGAGGGAAGAGCCGAAAGATCGGCGGGCTGAGCTGAGTGCCTAGCATTGCAGTTACGAGCGCGGCTTCGGCTTAATGTCTTGGATTTCCTGGTTGTACCTGGCGAAAAAACTTTGTATCAACACTTTTGTCAACGATGATGATCGGCTCCCACACTGCGCATTTTCTCCGCAAGCTCTGGATGCTCGAGAGTGGTTTAGAGAGCAATCACACTGCCACTTGATATTTCAACAACAAATGACGTTTTTGAATCCTGACGGATAGCCATCAGGTCTGAGACCTCGGTCTCGAGGCAGTACTTCTTTGGTAGTTCTGCCTTTTGATCGGCTACCACGAATCTAAGGCTCCGCCGATCGTAAGAAATCACTCTGAAGGCACTGGAAAGATTCAAGGCAAGTTCGATATGGACTACATTTCAATAGTGCCAAGTTTGAGAACCACATGCGACTCAGAGCATGGATTTAACACACTGAGACTCGTTTACTTTATAAATTCATTCAACTAGTTTGAAAGACATATGGTCTACCTATATTGAAGCACATTGCTGTATTAGATTATTAGTTTACGAGCTTTGGCATGGATTGCCACAACGCTGCATCTTGGACCTGCATACGAAATATAAACTGGGCGATTTCTAGGGATTTAGGTGCATGCAGCAGCTAGAACTTCGACTCTTCTGTCGATCTCTCCATCCCTTGCTTTAGCAATCCAACGCCCCGACTTTCACATTGTACGAATATAGTGGTTGACCACTGCAAAGCCCGATTGGTGGAGAGCGCGGCTCTAGATCCCTTTTCAAGGATGTTGAATCTACCGGGGATCAACTGCGATGCAACCACCTCCACACTCACCATCTCCGCACGAACCGCTGGGCAATCAACACCTTGCCCGCACTGGAAGCTGCAAGCTGGTTTGCAGGTTCTCCCGCTCCAATGCTGGGCCAAAACAGGGAGCACAGTTGCACCGGGTAGACATCATGCGGGCATGAGTTTTCTCGTCCAACTTTGTATATATCTTCCGCCATGGACGCTCGGTAGACGGTACCACGTTGATCTCTCTCGTTTTCATAATGTTTCTTCGTAGTTGCTGTTTGGGCTTGCTCGCCATTTTCAGTATTTTCGGTGCGGTCAATGCTCAGGGCAGCAATTGTCAAACTTTCATTGAAGCCAATTCCATTCCTGACGACTCGGCTGGCGTGGCTCTCTATTCATATTCCTATTGCGGTGGCATCTTGAACCTGACGGCTTATGTGGCGAATATCGACTACGACAAGATAGTTCAAGTCTATTTCACCAACGCACAAAATGAATCCACGCCGCTCTCTGTGATAGGCCTAGGTTTCGTTGAATTTGTTCCTAGCAATGACTACTGGCAGTTTTGGAGCTCTAGCACTTCTGTATACATCGATGGCATCACGGAACTGATCAACATCACGTACGCCGCCACCGATATAAACCAATTCTACTATGAGATCCTAGATATTCCAGTCGTGGCCACGGGAAATCCCATCCCTCCTCCTGCCACTCCACCAACTCCGTATGCTACTCCAAAGGGATTGGCAGTTGACATTACTGAATACCTGGCACCGAGCAATAATTCCGAGGCTAGCTTGGCAAAAGTCCTCTTGTTCAACAACATTGACGTACCAGGAGCGGCAAACGGCACTATCATTGCCGCTCAATCATATGTTTCACCAAATTACGCCTACAACTGGGTCCGCGATTCTTCTTTGACCATGGACGTCGTTCAGCAACTTTATGCGGCAGCGTCAACTTCGCCCGCGCGCAACTTTTATGCGAACATCCTCTTTCAATATGCACAGGCCCGAGTGACGGAACAAAATGATCCAGATCTGCAGACTGGTCTCGGTGAGCCCAAATTCAATCTTGACAACACCGTCTACACCGGTCCTTGGGGTAGGCCTCAAAACGACGGTCCAGCGACATCGGCCATTACACTCATCAACTTTGCGAATGCCTACTTGGCCAACAACAAAGCATCACTCTCGGAGATCAAGCAGCTCATCTATGACTCGGCTGAGTATCCAACTCAGGCTCCGGTTCAGAGGGATCTGCTCTATGTGGCATCACAGTGGTCTGCGCCGTGTTTTGATATTTGGGAGGAGGAAAGTAGCTACCATTTCTACAATCGGTTGGTGTACCACAAAGCATTGTTAATGGGTGCGCAATTCGCCAACCTATTTGACGACAAAAACACTTCCGCGACGCTCTCCTCGGCCGCAACTGCAGTCGCAGCTACGCTCTCCGAGTTCTGGGACCCGAATCGTAACCTCATTCTATATGAGTACGGGCCGGTGCTCAATGGTAAAGCAAGCTACAAGGACGCTGCCGTGATTCTCGGCGTGCTGCACGGCTACGCGGGAGACAATCTCTACAGCTACAGCAACGACCAAGTGCTAGCAACGGCGTACGAACTCACCACGTCATTCCTATCCATCTACCCCGTCGCCAAGGTCACGACCAACGCCCACGGCCTCCCTCTCGGCATCCCGGTCGGCCGCTACCCCGAGGACGTGTACAACGGCACGGGCACGCAGCCGAGCGGTGGCAACCCATGGTTTCTGTGCACGGCTGCGCTGGCAGAGCTGTTGTACCGCGCGGCCGCCGAGCTCCAGAGCCGCGGCACCCTCAGCGTCAGCAGCGCCAGCGCGCCCTTCTGGGCGTACTTCGCCGCCGGTGCGGGCCTGACCGCCGGCCGCACGTACACAGCGTGGGAGCCGCCGTTCGCGGAGGCCGTTGCAGCGCTCCAGGGCTGGGCCGACGCCTTCGTGCGCCGCGTCCAGTTCCACTCGTCGTCCGACGCCGGCCACCTCGCGGAGGAGTTCAACCGCGACGATGGCGCCGAGCAGGGCGCGCCGGACCTGACGTGGAGTTATGCGGGCCTGTTGACTGCGGCGTTTGCGAGGGCCCGGCTGGCGGGCGACGAGGGCTATGTTAATGCCGTTGCTGAGCTGGGGTTTGGGTTCTTGTGAGCCACGCTGGGAAGGTTCAGTTGATTACCGCTAGACCGAAATACGGAACTCCACACTCAGTCATGTGTACGGTGGTTTATATTCGAGAGGATAGTAGTGACTTTTTACTTCTCAATATTCAAGAACAGCATTCAAGAATACGGAGAATCAAGAACGAAATGTATGGATATGCAGACATGAATAGTTCATACCACATACCTTGCACAGCTTGCTTTAGAAATAACAAGTAGCATATGCTAGTAAAAATAAAGGTCGAGATAGAAGCACGGAATATGATGAAATTTGACGCGATCCAAGCGCCGGGAAGGATAAATGGTGTCCAATGCCCATGGGAAAGTGGAATTTGATCGAAATCTTTTATTCTTCCTGGAATCGAAGTAAAACTCTCCTAGAAGTCAAACCACTCAAGGACAAAATCATATAATTGAACAGACAGTCGAATTTTCGCAAAGCTCAACAGCGGAGTCACACTTTTCGCGGTTCTATGCTTCGAATCCACAATGTATTTGAGGCGATGTAGCCCAGGCCAAGTCGTCAATCGTCCACGACAGCTCCCACGCAATTCTCCACATTTGTACTCGCGGTTGTTGGATGACGAAGGATGGGTCCAAGACGACGACACGCTTGGCGGCGAAGCCAAGTCTACTGCTAAGAAGCTTCAACAAGACGTCCTATGACCTCGCCATGGAAAGCACAGCAAGATAGCTGAGCTGAGAAGTGCGCACGGTAAACAAAACAGAGACAGAGCGTCCTCGCTACTTAGACCTTTGTCTGGTCAAAGAAGCGAAGACGTGTGGAACTTCACGATATCAGCCGATTCAGCACGGTCGCCAGAAAAGGACAGGGGAGGAGAGGCAGCAGCGGCTGTGCGCACCGAATCCTTTTGCGTATTTGCTATGGCTGAGGCAAAACAACCAACTTGGTGGGACTCGTCTCCCGCCGGAAGCGCAAATCATAACCCGCAACGATTGACAAAGTAGGTACATAGGTAATGGAGAGCGGCCTACAAGTCTTATCGAGGGCGTCAATGACGCTGACGTGTGGCGCAGGCTTGGAAAGTCATGCGAGCTCCGAGCTTGCTTTTTCCCGTTGTCAAGGGACACCACTACCAAAATCACCAAATCACCCACCACGGGCCCCATCGCGGCACGCATTATACCCGATTACCGTGCGTCATAATCGACTGGGCGAGACGGGTTGCTGCTTCGTTGGAACGAAAGGGTGCCACGGCGCGCAAAGTCGACTAAATAAGCGACACGGAGCGGCAGATTGGCCTCGATCAATGACTGGCGACGGGACGTGGAGCTAAGATAGCGACCTGTTCATGTAGCGACGTGTACGGTGTAAGCTACATGAAATGGGCCGTCGCATGATGTAGTGGGAGCTCGTTTCATGGGATGCCGGGCCTGGCGAGTGTGGCCAGAAAGAGACGCATGCAACGCCAATTTCCCAGCCAGCCAACCCACGTTGAGCAGGCCTGGCTTGGTGAATGGACTGATGGTGCGGGAGTTTGGTTTGAGTTATTAGTGTCGAGGAATGGGGTTGGCCGAGGAACGGGATGGTGGTGGTGGTGTAGAATCATGTATTTGTTCGCAGATGCAAGAAACGACGGCACATTTTCGATGTGGCCACATTGAAACACGTCCGTACATCGAATTGCCATGTACCTACGTGAATTGAATCAGCGATGTGTGGTGCGAAGACGGCGTGAACAAACAACGGAGGCATTTGGTTTGGCGCCACCACGGCCCCCCCCGTACTCAGATGCAGCGCGATGACGATCCCTTGCAGCCCCTCTCATGCGTTTCCCAGCTGACATGCCCAAAGATCAAAGTCTGCAAGGCCATTTGTCGTGCCAAATGCTGGTTGTCAGTGCCTGCGTTTCCCGGTAGCGATTGTCAGAAAGAGAGCCGGGTAGCGATAGTCAGTGAGAGCCAGCTAGCCTCCTTGAATCCTTCTCTCTTATGTCCCAATCATCGTACGCCTGAGTGCTATTTAAACCCGCCTTCCACCCACCGCCTTTCCTCCTTTTTTCTTTCTACACCCCACACAACATCTACGCAAACCTACCAAGTCCCAAATCAAAGCTCAATTCCAAGCAATTCTTCGAGAAATTCTCTCAAGATCCATCAATCAGGTAATTGGTTGGCAGTTTTTCATCGCTGCGCATCCCACTCACCGTCACTCTGCAGTCAACATGAACTCCACCACCTCCAGCATCACCTCTGTGGTCAAGCCCGTTCCCAAGCCTCAATGCGGTGAATCTTGCGACTGCTGCGGCATCCAGGAGTCCTGCGGCTGCGTCATCATGTAAATCAATCAATCGATCCGACGCGACGCCATGACCACTACTCCCACCGACCCGGCTATCACTCTCGACGTTAATCGGTGATTCTGCCACATTCAAGCAAACATGGATTCGGTTTTCTTCTGAAGGAGGATTGAATGGGTGTGACGGGATGGCGGGAGTTGGGGATTCAGCATTGTATTGTCCAGTCTCGACGACATCCGATACCACTTAATTGATATCCATCCCTTTTCCCCTTACTTAACTTGACTTTCAAGCCCTTCCTATTGTGACGATCCGTCATTATCTTCTACCGTTATGTGATAATCTATTACCATCAAATGAGAGGTTTGAATTCCCCTTAGCCGGACTTTTAGTCATGAAATAGAAGGATTTTGGACGCATATCACTCATCATCATATTTCATAATTGAGCAGGAGCTGAAGTAACTGAAGACATATGACGTTCAGCTTACATTCTACATGATACGAAGCCTGACATTCAACTAATGCTCGGCAATACAGGATGAGAGCTCTAGTTGCGCGTTCAATTGGTACATACGTGCTGGGTCATTGCAAGACTGAACCAATCGACCACGCAATGCAAAGTATTCCGTCACCGTATACATATCAAGGTAACGTCTATCCCTGCGTGGCGAGATACCTGCCGTGAGGAAACCCGTCCACACAACAAAGTCAATGACAAGGCGGAAGCATGAATATTCTGGGAATAACAACTTTGAATCAGAAGCTCCATTTATCCATAATATCTTCCGAAAACGACTTCTGCTTACTTGCAACTACGATTCGCTTTTGGCATAGCATGGGAACACTAATCGGACGATCTCGTTATCGCCAGAATGCCAGAAAACTGGTCGGCTGTAGAAAGACCTGTGAGATTCTATCCCGACCAAGGTGACGGAAGCTTAGAATTGATCGTGCTTTGATGCTCACCAGCTTGCGTTGGCGAAATGTGGCCAGCACGGTTCAAAGCAATGCCACCACATCTACTGTACAGAGTACATTGGCCGATTCAACGCTCACCAGCTGGAATTGAGAGTATAACAAACAAATTTGATGCAAATATTCATCGCCATGATGTACGTTCCAGGAAAAAAACTGACCTTAAAACTCATTTTGTGCTAGTTTCTTTTGCCAGCAGGCAAATTTGCTATATAGAAAGCATATCCCATGTACGGTAAATTCAGAACGCAACTCCGAATCTTCTTCTCATTCAAGGTACGTCCTCCTTTCCTTTCCACAGCTTCTTTCTTAACCCCTTCCTCTTGACCTGGAAGTCTCCGTTGCCGTTGGCGTTACCATTGCCAACGCCAACGCCGTCGGCCGTAGGATCAGAATACCCTCCGACGGGCCCAGTCTGGTCGGCGGACAGGGCCGAACCGCCCACGCCAGCCATGTCTGCATTGCCAGAATTGCCAGCGTAAGCGCCGTTGGCTTCGACGCCGTGCTGCGGCCGCACGAACCGCCCCGTCTCGACCTCGCGCCTGCCCCTCGCCGCGACGTCGTCGTGCGCCGCAATGCGCGCCTCGTCGCCGCCGGTGTGCCGCTCGAGCGACGCGTTGAGCGCGCCGCGCAGCGCCTCCGACGCCCCCTGCACGAAGTCAGCAGCCACTCCATCAACTTCGCCCACGTCGCGCCGCGCTCCGGCGCCCGGCAGAGTCGCGGCGCCCACACACTTACGTGGATGCCCGCGGCCGCGGTCTTGAGGTTCGCGAAGGTCGACGGCCGCCCGTCGGCCCGCAGCGCCGCCGGCTCGCGCCCGTACCCCCAGGTCTGGCCCGTCGACGGCGGCGGCAGCAGCACGCCGGCGGAGTCGGGCGGCCGCAGCGGCTCGGCGCCCGTTCCGAAGCGCGATGGCGGCGCTGCACCCGCCGGCGGCGGGTACGCCGCGTATTGGCGGGCGCCGCCGCCCGCGTGCGCGGACGTCGCTGGCGGAGTCCGCGCCGGGTAGCTGAAGTTTTGGCGTGCTGCGCGGCTGTCTTCTGGGCTGACTGGCGATGTTGCGGTGTCGTAGGACGGTCCGTTGTAGCCTTGGGACAGAGCTCCTGCTGCATATGGACCTGGCTGTGCCGCGGGACTGGCGTTTCGGCGGTTGTCTTTCGGCGGGATCGGAGGACCTTGTTCGGCTTTAGGAGGTTGTGAGTTGGTTCGCGATATTGGACGAGCACTCAGCTCAGAAGGTTCGTCGACGTTCGGTGCGACGGCGGTCGGAATGAGACCGTTTTCGGCTTCTGCACCGTCTTCCTGTACCACTACTTCTTGACCTGGTGGAACCTGAATGTGTTCGCCGTCGGTTGTAGTGACGGTTGTAGCTGTGTACGCCATTTAGCAGCCGGTCAAATCTTGTTTGAGATCTACGTCTCTTACTAGTGGTTGTAGTCGTGGTGGTAATGGTTCGCCCGGTTGCACCGTCCGTGTGAGTCTTCATCGGGGCATTTTGAGCAGCAGCTTGTGCTTCAGTCATGGTGGGAACTTGGCCGGTACTGGATCCTGGAGTAGCTTCGGCACTCCCATACGTAGAGTCAACGGCGGGAACATTGAGGTTGCTTACCCTTCCATCAGTTGGCCCGTTTTGTTCAGCTGGTGTAGCTAATTTTGCGTCTTTCGGAGCTTTGAAAGGGTTTGACAGTCTGAATTTCGACTTCTTTTCCTTGAGGTTTTCATTGCTTGATGGTGCCATTGTGCAATCGTGAAGGGGTAAGAATTCGTTAATTGTCGGAATATAAAAGCGGTTGGAGGTCAACGTCAACTCTCAAGTCCACGGCGTCAACAACTACAGAGGCATGGATTAAAAAGCCCTGGACGCTCACGACGTCAATAATGTCCACCAATGCCATCTTGGGCAAGGAAGATCATAAACCTGATAAACTCTTGAGCGAATGATGCAATTCACGTGACAAGGCTTGGTCGATCCTCTAAGCCTGGCATGTCGAACATGGCTTCGCGATCGACATGCACTTTCTAGCAAATCGGATCGGTGGTTATCAAATATCCCATGAAATTCCGGAATGGGCTGTAAATTGAAGTGCTCTTGGTGTTGCCTCCATCCCGGTATTAGGGACGGAACTCTTCGAGGTGCTTTGACTTCCAAGCAAGGCCGACCCTAACTTACACCGACGTTGAGTATCTTTGTAAGCGGATATCTGAACGACCTTGAGGACGCCTCAAAGGAATACCAGTGATGCGCGATGGAGGCGTGTAAGCTCCAAGCGTCCCTGATAAACCTTCGTCATTGCCATGAATAGGACTGGCTGGCTACCTTTGATTTACGGCGGTGCGGCCTCTCAACTCAAATGGACCTTTCGACCAGTACAAATAGGCGCTAGAGCATTTGCAGGTTAGTCTTTGATGAGGCTAAAACCACCAGTCTCGCCATGCAGCCAAAAGACGTGTCGTCTGCGAGCAAGCGGTGAGAAGTAGAGTATGATGGCTCAAAAGGTGACAGGTTGGCAACGTGGACGGCAACTGGCACACTGGTTGGCAATGTTCCTACCAGGAAATGTGCGCAAAAATACGAACTGAAGGCATACGATATCAAAGCGGCGGCAAGCTGGGAGCACTACGATAGGGGTGGTTGGGATTGGTTGCCATATAACGTCTGAAGATTACCTAGACCTATGGAAACTGTCCACCTGCATTTACTTGCTCTCCCACGCTTTCTCAACGCGCCATTTTCAAGTTAGAACTTACGCGGTATCTCCCGCAGGCAGACAGCATATAGCTCTGGTGGTGGCCGACGCTGGATTCTGATTCGGCTGGAAAACGAAGTGTTCGGCATGCCGTTGGACGACCTGTCTCATGCTCCCTTTCTCATACATTTGAACCGTCACACAATGTGTCACATTTCCCGCCTAATATGTTCTCCTACGCAAACTTGGACACTTAAGCCCGGCCGTTTCCCTTGTGACTCCGAGAACTTTAATTTCAATCATTCGGAACTCATACTTGCATCGAGTGAATCGGCAATTTTTAACCGGATCAATATCTACCCCATCCCTACCCTCTCAACCTCTCAAGATAATTTATCATATTCTATTTTCCACGGCAATGCGGCATGGCGCCCATACCGATAGATTTTACGGTTCAGTCGCAACACATCAACTTTGAGACATGGATGTCTTGGATCACACTATGTCTCACTCCCCTCGTAGTCCACATTTTCGCCGGGGCACCTGCGCCCATTCTGCTTATGGAAGATTCTAAACCTCCATGGTACGACCGGATCTGTCACTTAAACCCTACATCAATATTCTGGAGATATTATACTATCACCATTCGTGGATTCAGCACCAAGGTCTGGAAACGAGATGATATGGCTGCCACTAATGCCGTCTTCTGGACGGGCAAAAAATGGAATGGTTCCGAAGATATGATGATAAAGAGTAGGAAATTTATTACACGCAGACCCGAAGGCACCAGAGTTCCTTTGATGTCCGCCTCCGCCGTAAAAACCCTGTTGGTAACTCTTCAAGGCGTACAAGCCATGTATGGCCTCATAAGAGGCTTAAATTTGGGTGGCTATGCGCTGAGGGTAGCGTTCCCCAATATCTTCCTTCCGTTAGCCCTCGCCGGGCTTTACAGGTTACCCGCTTCTCTCTGGCTCACCGAAGAATATGGTTATAGAACCATGAGCCCTGAGGAAGCATTAGAACTCGAGGAATTGGAACTCAAAGGATTGGAACTTGAAGAGTCGGAAGTCGGAGATTTGGTACTCACAAACAAACTTTGTTCCAAAAAGAAGTGGCGGGTCATTGCGGTGAAGACCTTCTTCTTGGGCACCATTGCGGTTTTATGCGCTCTTTCTATATATTACTTCAAACCTAATCCTCGCGTAACCTCGGGGACCGCTTCAACCCTCACGATAAATCTTTTTTACACTATTTTTCTGTTTGTCACCTTCGTCACCGTCGCTGTATACACGGCAAAAGGTGAAAGCAACACAACCATCATTCCTTGCATCAGTTCAACCTGGTACCGGATCTATACCTATTTGCTTTTCCTACTTGCGCTTTGGCTTGTGATTGCCTCTGCGTTGGAGACACGGATCACCGCTTGTGGGGAGAACACGACGTACGCTGCCAAACTTGGGTTTGATCATTTTATTTGCTGATCGTTATGGACCTTGAGCTGCTTTGCTTCGCTTTGTTTAGGATCGGTTAGATTGCCAATTATCTTAGATTATTTAGTGAATAAAAAAAAGTCATAGTGAATGGTCGTTCATCATTTAATCCGTTCAAATCGTTTGTACAGCTGTCCTTTATCGACTGTGATACGGTAGACTTGAAAAGTTGTGATAATGTGAATCTGGTGAAATGAAGATTCGAGATTTAATTGTTTCATTTAGTGAGAAGCTATTTGAGTTGCCCAGGCTCTTTAACGCCAGCCTCCATCCATTTGGCTTTCGTCAATGCTAGCTGGAAAGATGCGAACAGGGTATAGTGTGCAAAGCACCAGATATTACATGGAGTGTAGCCTACGAGGCTTGCGTCGTGAGTCTGGATCGATGCCTATGTCATCGAAATTTTACCTTGTGCTCGCGCGACGTCTTTTCTGATGTGATTTATTGTATAGCGTCCAAAGCCAAGTTGGTGATGGTTAAGGACGAGCAGCAGCTCGGTGCTCGTCTGGTTCGTAAACTGACAGCATTTTGTGGGAATCAATTTTGACTCGGCGGAGAGTTTCTCTTTCAATTTCTGAAGACTCTGACCTTGCGGACCTTTTGTTAAAATTTCTGACCATTTACGTTTCTCGTTGGAATCGGAGGTGGATCTTCGTCATCATCGTCATTTTCGAGCACTTCAGGATGTCTATGAACGTCAGTGGCTTTTTGTTATTGGCAAAGTGCAACAAAATGAGCATACCCAAGTAAATTTCGAACATTCTTCATCTCATAGTGCTTCCGTCGCATCTCTTCAAACTCGCGGTGCTTCTTTCGCTCGTCCTCTGACATATCTGGCGCCTCTTCACCATGTCTACCCTCATCAGTCATGTCGGTATCCACTATGACGCGCTTTTCGCTTTCCGGTGTTTGGATGTGTTCCAAGGTTGCCTCTGGCTCACCAATATCGAGACCTGGAATTTCATCGTCCTTTGGTGGCCTTTTGCCTTTGACCGCATCCAGTTCATCAACGATAAGATCTTGGGCGTTGAGAGCGCTAATCTCATCCTCATCCTCGGTTGGATCGTAGGTACCGGCATACGGAGTCTTTGGTTCCGTAATCTTCATTGTGCTGTCACGTTGTTGTTCGGTGAGGTAGAGGTTTGCTTCGTCCCATTTGAGACGCGGGCTATTTTCGTCATACTCGCCATCTTGTAGCGCTCCGGAAGAGCGGCGCGATGACAGGCCGTGATGGGTTGATGAGGTTCGGCGATGTATGGGTCCGGCATTGTGAAGCGTGTTTTGCAGAACAATCTCCTTTTCGGACATTTTCCTGCTAGGTCCGGGTCGGTCACCAGAGGGAAGAAGCTGTGGGTCGGGCGAGGTTGGCGAGTCCGAATGGTAGGAGCTTGAATTCTTAAGGATGCCTATGAACATGTCAGCGAATTTTATTGCCGCAAAAAGTGCCCAGACTATCACCGCAAGGATGGAGAGCCGTCATTCTCTGTGATCCGCCGCAGTGACAGCCTTGACTTACCTTTTGGCTTCTTGTGAGGGCTTTCGCCGTGCGCCTGGAACGACGAAGTTTGAGTCATGGTCGTTGAAGATGGAAGAAGTAAGGGTAGTTGTCGGTGGGCAGTGGAGGATGGTGTTTGTCTGGTACAGCGGTTGGTGGTGGTGGTGTTGACGTCGTTACCTTATGGTTGGGCTGTCACGGCTGATCCACGTGAAATTCCGGCGGAGCGGGCCCTACTTTCCACTGTGGGCCGTCTGAAATTTTCTGCTGCAGCAAAAGTCGTGTCGTGTGCCCAGTGGGTAATGATGCAGTTAGGATGCAGCCGGATGGAGTGGGATCAAAGGTAGGACGTGGGAATTGACGATTGCGGCACTCGGTTGTTACTTCATTATAAACGGCCAAATTCTCCACGCAAAGCCACCGGGCGACTGAACGGTACCTTTATCCTAGCTTGGTTTCATTGATACGGCCAGCAAAAACAACACCGACTCGATTACACTCCCGCTGGCACCACCTCAGCTCATCCTCTAATTGCTTCAAGTTCGCTCAGGCTCTACTTCGATCATGATCGCTCAACCTCAAATCCAGCTACCTCAAGCTGTGGATAGTTTTGTTAATATGCAACAGGCTGCGATAAAGAGATCGAACTCGCCAAATTTGAGCTCCTCGTTTGAAGATGGATTTCGGAAACCCAATTGACAAGGCGCGTCCCAACGATAAGCATCGGAAGGATCCCGTCTAATCAATGCATTGAAAATTCTCTGTGTAAATGGTCATATATAACCTTTCCGGGGCGACAAAGGCGCTCAACAATGAGTGAACGACAAGGCTGAGGTGCAGCATCCATGGCCTATTGGCTGAAAGCCAGTTCGGCAACACAGCTCTGGAGCTAATAACTTGAACTGAAGCATTCATGCAAGCCAACCAGCCATCCAGCGAGGAGTATCCACGCAATAGCTGATCTTGTTTCAAGTTGTTGGTCAGCTTGCCAGGGCGAGTGTAGTAAAATGCGAGCTTTCTTGAAAGTGCAACAGTATGGAGCTGTCTCCGGCTGCGAGATTCAATTTTACTTCACTTTGTCATCTTACCAACTACTCATGAATCACCTGCAATGGTGGATTCTTTTAAAATCAATGCGCATTCACAAAGTGCTTGGATGATAAGGGCGGAAAGTGGATTCGAGACTTGACGCTTTATATGGCTAGGCTGGCGTAAAGACATTGCGGCATTACAAGAAGATAATTGCCAAA
>Ga0335073_10008649_pt1 | contig 14290 bp, 12 predicted proteins | sample Lox_Sample_22_FD_207093 | JGI IMG/M metagenome (GOLD analysis project Ga0335073, IMG submission 207093) | Soil microbial communities from Loxahatchee National Wildlife Refuge, Florida, United States - Lox_Sample_2.2 | ecosystem: Environmental > Terrestrial > Soil > Wetlands | place: USA... | reverse complement strand
GTTGGCGTAGATTTCGGTCAGTTTCGGCAACAGATCCGCATGGGCCACATCGGTCTCATTGATCTTGTACGCCGGCGCCGCACCCGGACGATAGAGCACCTGGACCACGATGGTGCGGTCGTTCGGCTGCTGCTGCTGCTGCGGATTCTTCGGGGGTTGCGGAACCAGGGCATCCAGACCCCGGGGAGTAACCGGCACGATGACCATGAAGATGATCAACAGCACCAGAAGAATATCGATCATCGGCGTGACATTGATGTCGGCCATGCTGCCACTGCCGCCCATTGAGAATGCCATGGCTTAAACTCCTCGATTCACTTTCTTCGCCTTCAGTAATTCAGGACTGCGCAGGAGCGAAGTTACTCGCCGCCCGCAAGATTGCCGCCTTCGCGCCGCTGGGTCAACAGACCCACTTCTTCCACGCCGGCCGTGCGCACATCATCGATCGCATCTTCCACCGCGCGGTACTGTGCGCGTGCATCAGCACGAACATAGATGGTCTTGTCGGTCTTGTCGGCCAGCTTGTCGCGTACCATGCTCCCGAGCTGACTCGGATCCACGCGATTCTGGCCAAGGAAGATTCCGCCGTCGCGGGTCACAGCGACCACAATTGCATCATCCTTATCAGCGTCCGGCATGGCGACCGCGTTGTCCACCTTCGCCATATCGATCTGCACCTTGTTCTGCAGCATCGGGGTGATGACCATGAAGATAATGAGCAACACCAGCATCACGTCGACCATCGGGGTCACGTTGATGTTGGAGTTGACCTTAGCGCCTTCGTTTCGTACTGCGATTCCCATGGTATGGGCTCCGTTGTTGTCTAAGGTGAAACCGGAACCATTCCGGTAGTAGCCGAAATTCAGCCGCTCGCGCGAAGTTCAAATCGCGGAGCGGAAGGATGAGTTCCTCCCGCTCCGCTCAAGACTCTCGCCCAAAGCCAGCGGCCGCTTTTCTTAGCGCTTGTGGCTCTGCTTGATGAAGTAGTCGATCAGTTCGCTCGAGGAGTTGTCCATCTCGACGTCGAACGCTTCGACACGGCCGGTGAAGTAGTTGAAGGCCATCACGGCGGGGATGGCGACGAGCAATCCGAACGCGGTGGTGACCAGCGCCTCAGAGATACCGCCGGCGACTGCGCCGATGCCGGAGGTCTTCTGCGTGGCGATCTGCTGGAAGGCGTTCAGAATGCCGACCACGGTGCCGAACAGTCCAACGAACGGAGCCGTCGCGCCGATGGTCGCCAGCACAGCCAGGCCTCTCTTCAGCTTGGCGTGGACGATGGCCTCAGCCCGCTCCAATGCGCGGCTCGAGCTGGCAATCGTTTCCTCGTTCGCAACGCCGGCCGAAGAGCGGAATTCCTGCAGGCCAGCGGTGACAACTTCCGCAAGATGCGACTTCTTGTTGCGGTCAGCGATCTTGATTGCCTCTTCGAGCTTGCTGTCCTTGAGTGCGCCGGCCACCTTGGGGGCAAACTCGCGGGACTGCTTGCGGGCAGCGGAGAAATACAGGTAACGGTCAATCATCACGGCCAGCGACCAGATTGACTCGATGAACAGGATGACGGCAACTGCCTTGGCCAGGGTGCCCATATGGTTCCACAGGCCCATGGGGCTGAAGCTGACCGTCTGCTCCTCCTGGAACATGGCCAGGTTGCTGACCGCATGCGAAGCGAAGTGCGTGAGATGAGCGAGAATCACTGAATCGTTCCTCCTACGGAGTTGTTTATAAACTGCAGGTGTCCGCGCGCGGACGTTGTGAGAATGCGGTTCTCTCAGAAAACCGAATTCGCGGCCAAAAGCGAAGCTCTCTGCCATAGACGCAGCAGAGAGCCAGAGTGTGAATCATCCACCCAGGGTGAAGATCACGTTTACAGTCGTCTCGACCTCCACCGGCTCGTTGTTGAGCAGGTAAGGCCGGTAGCGCCACTGCCTGACGGCATCGAGCGCCGCCTGTTGCAGCATGGCCGGTCCGCTCACAACGCGCAGGTTTTCGATCGTCCCGCTTTTGGAGATCATAGCCTGCAGCACCACTGTGCCGGAGACGCGGGCAGCCTTGGCGATGGGCGGATAGACCGGCTGCGTCTTCTGCAGCAACATACCTACAGCCACGCCGGCTGAAATGTTCACCTTCTTGGGGGCTGCTGCCTTCACCTGCGGACCACTACCGCTGCCGAAGATGCTGCCCATCACGCCACCCGCGGTGCCCTCGCCCATGCCGCCGGCGACGCCAAAGTTGCTGGGAGGCGCTTCTTTTTCACTGACTATCTGGATGTTATGCGGGATCTTCGTGGGAGCCGTGAGCTGATTGTTCATCATCTCCGACTGCACGTGCACCACGTGGATGACCTCGGGCGGCGGTGGCGGTGGTGGAGGAGGCGGCGGAGGAGGCGGGGTGGTGAGAACCGTAAGCATTGCAGCTTTGGGGAGCGCCTCAGGGTAGATCAGCGGAATCAGGATCAGCAAAAGCAAGATCGAGCCATTGGTGATAAAGGTCACCATCATCCAGTATTTGCTCTTGCTTGCCTTGCCGATCCGACCTGTGGATTCAAATGTGGAATCTTCAAACATAGCCAGCCTCGGATTCGGGTGTAGGTTTCCCTCAAATTAGACACCGGGAGAACTGCAAATGTTCCCGAGCGTGACAGTGGTCCCGTGGAAGCGTGTCAACCTTATCAGATACAACGCTCCCAGTGCAAAATCGCATTTCCAGCCCAACCCAACTGCACCCAAAGCCCAGATTTTTCCGGCTGCCTTCAGCAGCGGCTGCCCCGACCGGGGCCCTGCAACCGGCAGAACCCCTTCGGCCGGCTGCGGCGAGGGCGGCACACCGCCCTGTCAGGATGCTTAGATGCCTAGACCCGCGAACGTTTTGCCGCCGGAAGCGACGCTACCTTGCCTTTTTTCGCACGCGATTCCTGCCAGGCTACCAGCATGGGTGCGGCAACCGCGATGGAGGAATAAGTTCCGATAAGGATACCCACTACCAGAGCGAATGAAAAGCCTTTTAGAACCTCGCCGCCGAAAATGTACAGAGACAGCACAGTGAGGAACGTCAAGCCAGAGGTAAGAACCGTCCTGCTCAGCGTCTGGTTGATGCTGCGATTCACCAGATCCGGGAGAGGCTCGCGGCGGCTGATGCGCAGGTTCTCGCGGATGCGGTCGAAGACGACGATCGTGTCGTTCATCGAGTAGCCGACGAGCGTGAGGATGGCCGCGATCACCGTGAGGCTGATCTCGAGCCCTTTGACGCCGAACGAGTCGAGCAGCGCAAAGGCGCCGACGGTGATCAAAGTATCGTGAAAACAGGCGATGACGGCTGCCACACCATAGATGAGCTGGAACCGGAACCAGAGATAGATCAGCATTCCGATCATCGAATACAGCGTCGCCAGTGCGGCCTGCCGCTCAAGCTGCCGGCCCACCGTAGGACCCACTACCTGCACATTGCGGACGGTAAACGGATTATTGTAGTGCCCGCGAAGCGCATCCTCGATCTTCTGCCGGCCCGTGTCGAGCGCGCTCTCATTGGTCTGCTCAGGAAGGCTGATGAGCACTTCATGGTTCGCCGGCACGTCATAGTTCACAATGCTGGCGCCGTTGAGCCCCGCCGCATCCGTGGCCTTGCGGATCGAATTCAGGTCGGGCGGCTGGGTAAATTGCACCTGCACTTCGGTTCCGCCGCGGAAGTCGACGCCAAGAGGAACAGGGCTGCGGAGTCCACCAACCGGATGGGTCCAGTGCCAGGCCATCGAGATTACGCCGGCAACACTGAAAATCAATGAAAAGGCGAGGAAGTACCATTTCTTTCCCAGCCAGTCCACATTTACGTCATGAAACAGTTCCACTTGTTTTTCTCCGAGCCTTTTAGCTTCCAGCCTCCAGCCCTCAGCCCAATCTCGCCAAAGCGCTGGTCATTGATTTACTCAGGACCAGCCGGCAGCCAGGAGCTAATGGCCAGAACCTGCCTTTAAATTGAAACCATCTCTCCGGGCTTCAGCTTGTTCAGGTGGGCCTCATAGATGACGCGCGAGACATACACCGCAGTAAACAGGTTCGCCGCAAGACCGAAGGTGAGCGTAACGGCAAATCCTTTCACCGGTCCGCTGCCGAAGAGGAACAGAATGGCCGCCGAAACGATCGTCGTCACGTGAGTGTCGAAGATCGTGTGCCAGGCTTGATGGAATCCCTGGTCGACGGCCGCCGAGGCCGTTTTACCGGCGCGAATCTCTTCCCGGATGCGCTCAAAGATCAGCACGTTCGAGTCGACGCCCATACCGATGGTGAGGATGACTCCGGCGATGCCCGGCAACGTCAGCGTGGCTTCGGAGAATCCCATGAAGCCCAGCAGGATGACCAGGTTGAGGAACAGTGCCAAATCAGCGTTAAAGCCTGACCCGCGGTAGTAGACGAGCATGAAAATCATCACCACCAGCACGCCGACGATGGCCGCCGTTACGCCCTCGCGAATTGAGTCAGCGCCCAGCGAGGCGCCGACTGTGCGGTCCTCAAGGAAATTGAGCGAAGCCGGCAGGGCGCCCGTGCGCAGAAGCTTCGAGAGCATCATCACTTCGTCCTGGCTGAACGCGCCTTCAATCAGGCCTGTGTCGCGGATGGGCTCTTTGATGTTGGCGACTTCGCGGACTCGTCCACCCATGACTACCGCCATCGCCTTGCCCACGTTGGCGCTGGTGTAATCGTAGAAGCGGTTGCCGGCTTCATCGGTCAACGTGAATTGAACGTTCCTCTGTCCCGTATTCTGGTTCGTGCTCGGTTCGGCGGAGCGGAAGTCACTGCCGGAGACGATCGGCGCGCGCTGAAGCACGTAGATGCTATCCGCCTCGGAGCCGCTCATCCCGGAATAATGGGCCATCATCTCGTCGGGAGGAATCGCGCCGCTGTTGGCTGCAAGCGCCGCTTGCTCGTCCTGATACGGACCGCCGACCACCGCGTGAATTTCCAGACGGGCAGTGGACTGAATCGCATTCTTCACTTGGTCCAGATCGCTGATTCCGGGAAGCTCGACCAGGATCTGATTGGCGCCAAGACTGTAGGGAGCGACCCGCGGCTCAGACACACCCAGCGAGTTGACGCGATCGTTGATGGTCTCGATCGCCTGCTGGACGGTCTTCTCTTCCAGCGCCTTCTCGACCGGCGGCTTCATGACCAGCGTGAAAGCGGTGTCGTTGTCCGTGCTGTTCAGGTCGTACTCGTTCGAATACTTCGAGTCCAGCAGCGAACGCACGGCATTCGAGTTGGCCGCGGTAACGCCTTCCACCTTGATCAGCTCAGGCTTGGACGGATCGGGCTTATAGACCTGCGAGAAGCTCAGACTGGCTGTCTTCAAGTCCTGCTGAATGCGGGCCACCGCGCTGTTCGTCTCGTCGCTTACCGCCTCAGAGACCACAACCTGCAGAATCAGGTGTACACCGCCCTGCAGGTCGAGGCCCAGGTGAATCCGCTTGGTCAGCGCTGCTTTCAGGTCCTGACCGCTGAACCCGGACGGGATTCCGAAGATTCCGTACGTGAAGATCAGCAGGACCGCGATGATGAGGGCAACCCTGCCCTTGAGATTTTTCTTCATTGTTCCGTTTCTCGAGTCCAGAAAATCGAAAACCAACCCATAAGTTTACGAGCCCGACGTTTCCTGCGTCGTCACCGAAGCGATCGCGTTCTTGGCCACTTCGATTTTGAGATTGTCCGGCGCAACACGAATGATAATCGCGTCTTCCTTGATGGACAGAATCGTGCCGCGAATACCGCCGGCCGTGGTCACCCGGTCGCCCGCCTTGATGCTCGACAGCATCTCCTGCCACTGTTTCTGCTTCCTCTGCTGCGGGCGGATCATGAACAGATACATCAGGGGGATCAGGAGCAGGAGCGGGAGGATTGTGATCAGGCCTCCGCTCGCGGGAGCGGCTGCAAGAGCCAGAAATGCGAAGCTTGTTGCCACGTTCATCCTTTACTCGCCCGGAGAATCGGCATGGCGCGCCCTCCGGTGCATAGGCACACCCGCCGCAGCAGGCGTCCGACTAAGAAGATTTGTCTCCGGGAACGATCCTGAGCGTTCGATACACCTGACCCAGGTTCTGGAAGAAGGGCGTTTGCTGCGGGCGCATCGAATACATCCCGGCCCGCATCCAAAGCTCCAAAGCCCCGCTGCCGTCTGCTTCCTGTTCGACACGGCGTTCTTTTTGAATTCCTAATCCGGAAAGGCAACTCGACGGAAACCTTGCCTGCGGGTGCGGATGCCCAAAAGAATGCCTAGAAAGATAAGATACGCGCGCCCGCTTGCGTGTCAAGGATGGCGGCCGCCCGCCGCGCCACTGCCGGGCGGCACTCCGGGAAGCACTGAGGGCGCCCTTCGGTGTGAGCGGCTTTATAAAGCACTTACAAAACGCGTACTCGCTCCTTATACGAGCCGGAGTCTCCTGAAGACACCGGGTTCCATTGCGGCGCGCGGGGCTGGACGTTGCGTCACCCGCTGCAAAGGCCTGCGAAAGGAGTCGACCGCCATGGTTTCCTTCGACCCAGGCGTGCTCTGGTTCATCCCTGTCGTCCTGGCCGTAGCCTTTATGCTCTGGGTGCTCTGGATGTTCTGGCAGGAAGGCCACAAGCACCACGGCCGATAGCTCTTCGATTTCCCGGGCAGGCCAGTCCATGGCGATTCCCGATCGCAGATACCCGGCCAACCCACTACTTACCCGGCGATGCTGTCGCCGCATCCGGCGTCTCCGGCTCGTCTTCCGTCTCCTCGACCAGAACCGCTGAACCGGGAACGACGTCGTAGCTCATCGCGTCTTTTCCGGCGGGATGGAAGGTGACGCGCAATGGCTCGCGCTGCCAGTCAGGCTGCGCACAAACCGGATTGGGATGATTCTCCGCGTCGAAGGCGGAAAGCTTTTTGGCCAGCACCGGCTTGCGCGCGGCGACCTGCGCCACTACCGCGTAGAGGCTCTTCCCGCTGGCGGTAATGCCGCAGTATGCGCCGTAATCGCGGAACCAGGCCACCTGGCTCACGCCGGGATCGTAGTCGGGGAGTTTGAGCGCCGTCACGCGGCCGGTTACGCGATCCACCAGCAGCCAAGGCCCGCGCTGCCACACCCATTGGCCCTGTTTGTCACCGGGAAGGCTGTCGTTGAGCCGGATCACGCGCCGGACGACGAAGCTGCGGTCGGTCACATCGTGTGCGTCCCCGGTGGTCCATTCCTTGAGAACGCCATCCACGAGCAGCGCGCGGATTCTGAGCGTATCCTCACCGGCTGCAGCGCCGGCCGGATCACCCGACTGCGAATAGGGCACGCGCTTTACAGCGCCAAGAACCACGCTGTGGCCTTTGCGCGGCGCGGCAAAGGCTCCCGATGCGACTACTGCAAGAAATGCAACGACGCAGAACCCTGCGACTCGGCCCATGGTTTGCTCTTTCTGGGGGAAAGAACTCGCACCGCTCAACGCCGGGGGACCGCGCTCATCGGAAAGGTATCACAACCCTGCTGCTTCCACCGCCCGCGCCACGCGAAATGCCGTGCTCTCGCCGAAGTGCTTGGCCAGCACCTGCATGCCGACCGGCAATCCAGCCTGGGTGGCGCCGCACGGAACGCTGACACCACAGATCCCCGCCAGGCTCGCCGTGACCGTGTAGATATCGGCCAGGTACATGGCCAGTGGATCGCCGGTCTTTTCGCCGAGCTTGAATGCCGGAACCGGCGAGGTTGGCGTGACGATCGCGTCCACATGGGCAAACGCGCGAAGAAACTCTTCCGCGAGCAGACGGCGCACCTGCTGCGCTTTCCGGTAGTAGGCGTCATAATAACCGGCCGAGAGCGCGTAGGTTCCCAGCAGAATGCGGCGCTTCACCTCAGCGCCAAAGCCCTCGTCGCGCGAGTGGCTGTACATGTCGGAGAGCGTATCCGACTGGGGCGACCGGTATCCGTAGCGCACGCCGTCAAAGCGGGCCAGATTCGCGCTCGCCTCCGCCGTTGCCACCAGATAATACGTCGGAATCGCGTATTTGGTATGCGGCAGCGAGATCGGCTTGATGACGCAACCCGCGCCCTTCAGCGCGTCGATCCCCTTCTCGATGGCCGCCCGCACCTCGCCGTCGAGTCCCTCGGCGAAATACTCAGCCGGCACGCCGATGCGCAGACCCTCGACCGGTCGGTCGCTCTCGGCAGCATAGTCTTCCACCGGAGCCGGAGAGCTGGTGGCATCGTTGGCATCGTGGCCGGCGATCACGCCCAGCACCGTGGCCGCATCGCGCACGTTCGTGGCGAACGGTCCAATGCGGTCGAGCGAGGAGGCAAAGGCGATGAGGCCGTAGCGCGATACGCGGCCGTAGGTGGGAAGCACGCCCACCACGCCGCAGAAGCTTGCCGGCTGCCGCACTGAGCCGCCCGTATCCGTGCCCAGCGTTGCCACAGCGAGGTTAGCCGCGACAGCCGCAGCCGAGCCGCCGCTCGAGCCACCCGGAACCCGCTCCGGGTCCACGGGATTCCGCACCGGACCGTAGGCCGAGTTCTCATTCGACGAGCCCATCGCGAACTCATCGCAGTTCAACTTGCCCAGCAGCACCGCACCCCCGGCTTCGAGCTTCGCCACGGCGGTGGCGTTGTAGGGAGGACGATATCCCTTCAGAATCTTTGACCCTGCGGTCGACGGAACGCCCTGCACCACCAGCACATCCTTGATGCCCACAGGAACCCCCGCCAGGGCAGGCAGCGGATCGCCTTTGGCCGCCAGTTCGTCGATGCGCGCAGCCTGTTCCAGTGCGCGCTCTTTCGTGAGGCTCAGGTAGATGTTCAGGTGCGGATTCTTCTTTTCGATCTGCTCGTAGTAGCTCACCGCGAGATCTGCAGCCTTCGTGCGGCCTTCCATCAGATCGGCGCGCAATGCCGACAGAGTCTTCGGTCTTTCTACAAAGCTTTCGACGGTATGTGCCTCGCCAGCCAATCGCGACTCCTCTTGCGTTCTGTCCCTAGTTCCTGTTTTCTGTCGCTATCTCTCAATCACCTTCGGCACCTTGAAAAATGCCCCGTCGGACTCGGGCGCCTGCGCCATCACTGTAGCGCGATCGAGCGACGGCCTGAGCTCGTCGGCGCGCTGCACGCTGACAAAGTCGCCGAGTTCGCTGACCTGCGCAAGCGGCTCAACGCCAGCCGTGTCGAGTTCGTTCAGCTCGGCAACGTAATCGAGGATCGCGTTCAGGTCCGCCGACATGCGCGGCATCTCCTCCAGCGTCAGCTTCAAATGCGCGAGCTCGGCCACGCGTTCTACGTCTTGCACGGTTACATTTTGCGTCATTTCCTGTTCCTGATTCAGAGGGTGGTGCTGCGGTAACCTGCGTCCGTTCCCGAAGTTCAAGTATAGCGGGTGGCCGCATCGAGTTCTCGAGGTCAGTCGACCGTCAAGGTCACGCTCAGCGAGTGCGAAACTCCTGTCGAGGTAATGGTGACCGGAATCGTGTAGGTTCCGGGAGGGGTGTTCCCGCTGCCGGCGCTGCCCGCCGGGGTGCCTCCCGATCCCCCGCTCGAAGTCGTGCAGCTCATCACGCAATTCGCGATGAAGACCAGCAGCACGCCGAGCAGAAACAGCCCCCGCCGGCGTACGAGAAGCAGCGGCAGTAGAAGCAAGCCGAGAACAACTGGTGCATACCTCCCAAAACCAACGCGCGGATGCGCCAGCGCGGCTGCGTTCGATGGCCCGGTAGCAATCGTCGCGGTCACGTTTCCTTCGACTCCCAGATTCAGGCTCTCGCTGGGAGGGTTGAAGGTGCAGCTCGCATTTTTGGGTATGGCCCCACAGGCAAAGCTGAACGCGCCCTGCGATCCGGTGGGATTGATCACGAACGGGAAGTTGGCCGCCTGGCCGCTCGCGATCGTTTTACTGGCTGATCCGGCGATCGAAAGAGAAAAATCGAAGCCCGTTCCGGAAAGCAATACGGTTCCGGGATTGGCGACCGTCGCCGACGAGACAGTCAACGTGCCAGTGGCAGCGCCCGCAGACGCCGGCGTAAACGTCAGAGCGGCGCTGCAGCTTGCTCCCGCTGCCAGGCCGACGGTGCAGGAGTTCTGCGTGACGGCGAACGGAGCAGCGATGGAAAGCACAATCGTGGCAATGGAATAGCTGCTGGCGTTGGTGATGGTCACCGTCTGCGCGGCGCTCGCCTGCCCCACGCCGACAGCCGGAAATGTAAGCAAAGAGGGAAGGATACTGAGACCGCCCGTGAGCTGGCCCGAGCCGTTCAGCGGCACTGAGACCGCCCTGACGTCCGGGGTGGACGACGATACGGCTAGCGTGGCCGCGATGAACCCGGTCGACGCGGGCGTGAAGACCACCTGCGCCGTGCAGCTGCTGCCGCCATTCAGCTGCGCACCGCAGTTCGTGGAGCTGATGGAGTAGCTTGCAGCTGCCGGTCCGGTGATCTGGAAGCCGATGTTCGCCAGCGGCGCTCCACCGGCATTCGTCACGGTGAGCGTCTGCGGCGCGCCAGCGACGCCCGGCTGCTGGTTGGTGAAGGTCAGGCTTGCCGGGCTCACGCTGATCGCGGCGGGCGCGATGCCGGTCCCAGAGAGCGAGACTGTCTGCGTGCGCACTGCGTCCACTACGGTGAGAGTTCCGGCGATGCTGCCCAACTGCGTTGGAGCAAACTGAACCGCGATCGCGCAGGACGCGTTCGGCGCAAGCTGTGCGGTGCAGCTACTCGTCTCTTCAAAGTTACTGCTCGCGGTTACGGAGATCGATTCGAGCGGCTCGCCGCCGGAGTTCGTAAGTGTCACCGTCTGCGCCGCGGAGGATTGGCCGGTTGCGGTCGCGGGAAAGGCGAGCGATGCGGCGCTGAGCGTATCGGTGGGCGCGGAAAGTCCTGTGCCGGTCAGCTCAACAGTTTGCGTTCCGGCGCCATCCGTAAGCGTCAGTGTGCCCGAGGTCTCGCCCGGCTGCGCGGGCGTGAAGTTCACCTGGATCTGGCAGTCGGAATCGGCGGCCAGCGACACCGTGCCGCAGGCGTTGCTGGCGAGAGCGAATGGCCCGCTTACGGCGATTCCGCTGATAGGAATTGCCGAGGAGCTGCTGTTTCCAACCGTGATCGAGAGCGGCGCCGACGTAGAGCTTACTGCCTCTGCTGCAAAATTGAGAATCGCAGGCGTCGCCGTCACCTGTCCCGCCGGCGTACCGGTGCCGGCAAGGCTGACGGCCAGTTGGCCGCTGTTCACGTTGGCGTCGATGACCATCTGGCCGCTCTGCTGGCCGGTGACGGTGGGCGAAAAGACTACTTGAATCACGCAGCTTCCGTTCGCGGGAATTGCCGCATTCACGCAGTTGTCGGTCTCGCTGAATCCATTGCTGACGGAGATTGTGGAGGTTGCGAGGGCAACGGCGCCTGTGTTCCGGAGAGTTACAGTTTGCGCGGCGCTGGCGCTGCCGACAGCCTGGCTGCCGAAGCTCAGCGAACTTGGAGATACGGTCGCCGTCGTCAAAGTTGTCCCCGCGCTCCACAGCGGAGTTTGCCAGATGCCGCGGCCGTATGTCGCAGCAACCAGCACCTGATCCGCGGACGAGGCCGCTGCCGAAGCCGCGCTGAGCGCGACCACTGGCGCCTGGGGCAGGCCGCTGCCAAACGGCGACCAGCAGACGTAGGGCGCCTGCGCGCAGGTTGTCACCTGGGTTGCGAAGTAGACGCCTTGATCGGTCGCCAGATAGACGACATCGGCGTTCTCCGGATCGACCGCGACTCCGTTCACCGGCGCAGAAGGAAGATTGGCCGTCAGCGCAGTCCAGTGCGCTCCGCCATCGGTGGAGCGGTAAATGAGCTGTATATCTTTCGCAGGGACGCTGAAAGCTGCAACCGCAGCGTAGATGGTCTTTGCGCTGGCGTCGTGCGGGTCAGTAAAGACACTGGAGATGTCGAACCCGAAGTGATTCAAGGTAAAGGTATCGTTCACAACCGGATTCAGAGTGAGATCCGTAACCACCGCCGTTGCGGCCGAAGAGGGATCCAGCAGCACGCTCAGCACATGGCCGGGCAAGCCCGCGCCGCCGTCAGCAGTCCCATCCATGCCGAGATAGACAATCTCTCCGCCGCCGGGCAGTGCTGCCGCAGACATCGAGCGAATGAGCGCATCGCCATTGCAGGAAGCCTTCGCAGCGCCGCTGTCCAGAATCGGCGTCACGGCATTCGCCGCGCTCCACCCCACGCCGTTCGCCGGCCCGCGCCAGAGCTGGCAGGTGCCGATGAGCAGCTGCGTCGGATCGAGAGGATCCACGAGAAACGGCGCGGGCGTGAGCATTGCGCCGGGCGCGAGGTTGACATCGGCGTCGATTACAACGGGAGCCGTGCCGAAATCCGACGGCGAACACGGCGAAGTCTGCGAGCAGCGATAGATGGAAACTCCGGGCTGGTTGTTGACATACCAGTTCGCATGGTTCATGGGGTCAATCGCCACAGGACCGCCGTAGCCGGAAAGGATCTGCGGCCAGTCCGCCGTAACAGCCGCGGCTTTCACGCCGGCCGTTCCGTTCACGCTCAGACCGGCCATCAGCGTGTAGGACGAATCGAAGACTGGTGAAAGGCTCACCACCTCCGCCAGCGAGCCGAGACTTCCGTTCAGGTTCTGAAAGTGCGTTGCGTCGGAGGACGAACAGGGCGCTTCGGTCTCGCCGATCCCATCCGTCGAACGCCACAGTCCGCTGTCGTTGCCGGCAAAGATCTCCAGCGGGTTCGCCTCATTCCAGATGAGCGTGTGCTGAAATGGGCCCACCTGCGCGCTCATGCAGCCGGTGGAATTCGTCGTGTTGCGCCATGCGCAGCCGGCGGCGATACTGCACTTCCAAATATCGCTATCGGCGGCCATCACCTCCGTGTCCTGCCCGGAAGGAATGGCTGCGAGCGCAAGATTATAGTTCCCGTTTGCAATCGTATGAATGCCTTCACTGGTGACCGTCTCAAGCGCGGCAGTGCTCCATTGGGTTCCAAACGTGATGGTGCCATTACCGCAGATTGTGCCATTCCAATTGCACTGGTCCTGCCAGATACCCTGGTCCTGATTGTTGAGATCGACCGTCCAGGCAAGGGTATCTCCGCTCACCGGATTCACCGCGAGCGCGCCGCGGAAGATGGGGCAGGCCGTCGAGCCTGTAATACCAAGATTGTTCGGGCAGAGGTTGGCGGTCAGGCCGGAGCCAGGTTGCGCGGCGATGCGCGTCCACGTTACGCCGTCGGTCGACTGGTAATAGCCGTGATAGCGCACTGCGGCCACGAACAACTGCCGCGCGGGATTCCACACCACCGACGTAGCCGCATTGCCATCCGGTTCGGAAAATGGGTCAAGCGGTCCCTGTACGTCTTTGCCGTTGCCATCCGTGATTCGCGCCAGGTGCCACGTGGCTCCGCTGTCGGAGGAGTAGTAGAGCCCCTCGTAGCTCAGGCCGGGCCACTCCGCATCCACCAGCGTGCCTTCGTAGGCCTGTGAAGCGGCAGCCACCACAAGCCGCGGATTGGTGGTGCTCCAGGCGAATCCAGCAAAGCCCTCGCCCACAAAACCGAAGTCCTGGACACTCAGGCCATCCTCGAGGTCACGCGTGGCCTGGATCAGCGTCCAAGTGGTTCCGTTGTCAGTGGAGCGCAGGATGCCCGCACCATAATACGAATCGAGAACATCATTGGGATCGCCCGTGCCCGCCAGGATGGCACCGGTTCCTCCCGGCTGCACCGTCAATGCGCCGATACTGATCGAGGCATCGGTCGCATCGACCATGGCGCTCAAGTTGTCCGTGAGCGGCGTGAAGGCAATAGTCGACACATCCACCGCAGCGCCATTGCTTGCCGTCCACACGCCTCCGCCGGTGGTTCCCACGTACAGGCGGTTGCCGGTTGGGTCGGAGGGATCGAGCGCCAGCGCGGAGACTCGGCCCGTGACCAGCCCGAAGTTCTGCGTCGCAACGGCTGCGGGTCCGAGCGGCGACCAGATCGCTGTGGCGCCGCTTTGACTCGCAGGCATAGAGGCGCTGCTGTGGGCCGCCGCGGGCCGGGCGGCGCCGCGTCCATCCTGCGCGAGGCACATCGTCGAAGCACACAATGCCGTCACGATCAGAACGGAAACCTGCGCACCCCACGCCCCGCTCGAGTCCGGCGTGCCGCGCTTTCCCGCTCCGTCGCGGCCATTGCACTGCAAGGGCCCGAAAGGAAGCATCGGATTCGTCCGCGAACTCGCGTCCCGGGTCCAGCTCTGCCATGGCCTTCACCGTCAGTCCATGGAATGGGCGCGGGATCGCCGGGATCGCGCTGATTGAAACATTCA
>Ga0335073_10008648_pt1 | contig 14291 bp, 11 predicted proteins | sample Lox_Sample_22_FD_207093 | JGI IMG/M metagenome (GOLD analysis project Ga0335073, IMG submission 207093) | Soil microbial communities from Loxahatchee National Wildlife Refuge, Florida, United States - Lox_Sample_2.2 | ecosystem: Environmental > Terrestrial > Soil > Wetlands | place: USA... | reverse complement strand
TTTTCACCCACTTAGTTTCGCGCCCCCCATTCCCCTTGCGTGCCTCGCAGTTATCCTCACGCTCTATGCCGACACCAAAACAACTCGCGGCCAATCGCCGCAACGCGCAGAAATCCACCGGGCCCCGCACCGCCGAAGGCAAGGCCCGTTCCGCCAGGAACGCTCTTCGCTCCGGCATCGATGCCAGCGCCCAAACCACCATCCACCGGGAAAATGCCGGCGATCTCGAAGTCCTCAAGTGGGAGTACGAGGGCCGATTCCACCCCACTACCCCGGAGCAGCGCGCGCTCGTCGATACCCTCATCGATTGCGAGTTCCTTCTCCGCCGCTTCCGCCATATCGAGGCCCAGTTGTGGGAAGACGGCATGCAGAACACGGTCCATAAGACCATCCTCGGCGAGGCCTTCCGCCGCAACTGTGACGCCTTCACCCGCCTCCAGCGCCGCATCGATTCCACTCAGCGCAACTATCGCAACGCCCTCCACGAACTCGAACGCCTCCAGGCCGAAGAAGCCGCCGAACCCGAGCCGGGCACACTCGCAACCCCAACAATCCTGACGCCCAACCCGGAAAATGGGTTCGTTCCGCCAACTCCTCCCGAGTCCCCGTTCGACGCCCCCGAGAGGCAACCTCTCAAACTCTGACGCCCGGATTGTTATGCTAAGTTTTGGCCGAAAACACACCGAAACGCATCGTCATCGCCATCGATGGCCCGGCAGGTGCGGGCAAAAGCACCATCGCCAAACGCCTCGCCGAGCGTCTGGGCTTCACCTACATCGATACCGGGGCCATGTACCGCGCGGTGGCACTGTGGGCGCTCCGCCAGTCCGTCGATTTTGACGACTACCACCGCATGGAACAGCTTGCCCTGGCTTCCGAAATCGAACTCGCGCCCGGCCGCATACAACTCAACTTTGAGGACGTGACCGCCGCCATCCGCACGCCTGACGTCACCAACGGCGCCTCGAAGATCGCCGTCATCCCCGGTGTCCGCCGCGCCATGGTAGCCAAGCAGCGCGAAATCGGGCAGAAGGTCAGCGTGGTGATGGAAGGCCGCGACATCGGCACCGTCGTCTTTCCCAATGCCGACGTGAAGGTCTACCTCGACGCCACGCTCGAGGAGCGCGTCCGCCGCCGTCTCGCCGAATCGCGAGCCAAAGGGGTCGAAGTCTCCGCCGCCGCGCTCACCGCGCAGATGAAAGAGCGCGACGAGCGCGATTCCACCCGCGCCGATGCGCCACTTTCGCAAGCTCCCGACGCGGTCTATCTCGATTCCACCAGCCTCACCGAGGAAGAAGTTACCGAGGCCATCCTGAAGACGGTGCGCGCCCGCGTCACCAACGGGAGGGAGTATCACAGCCATGAGTGATCCGCAGAACCTGCTCGTCATGAAATTCGGCGGCACCAGCATGGGTTCGGCCGAACGCATGCGCGTCGCCGCCCGCATCGTGCAGGAGGAGACTCCCAAGCGCCCAGTCGTGGTGGTGGTCTCCGCGATGTCGAAAATCACCGATCTCCTGCTCGATTCCATGCGCTACGCCGAAGCCGGAAATCGCGCCGCTGTGGACGCCAACCTCGCCAACCTGCGCAGCCGCCACGAAGAAACCTGCCGCGACCTGCTGCCGTCCGAATGCCAAGCGCGGGTGCTCGCCCGGATCCGGGAACTGGCCGGTGAATTCGAGCGTATCGTCAACGGCATGGCCATGCTGGGCGACCGGCCTCCCCGCTCCGCGGACGAAGCCGTCGTCACCGGCGAGTGGCTCTCCGCTACCCTGTTTTCCGAATACCTGTCGGCCACCGGCACGCCTGCCGCGGCCGTGAACGCGCGTGAAGTGGTCGTCACCGACGCCATGTTCGGCAATGCGTCGCCGCTCATGGAGCCCACCGGTCAAAAGGCGCGCGGCTGCCTGCTGCCTATGCTCCGGCAAGGTACCCTGCCCATCGTCACCGGCTTCAACGGCGCCACGGCCGACGGCCGTCCGACCACGCTGGGCCGCGGCGGATCGGATTTCTCCGCATCCATTCTCGCCGCCGCGCTCGACGCCGCGGAGCTCTGGATCTGGACGGATGTCGACGGAATCATGAGCGCCGATCCGCGCCTGGTGCCCGATGCCCAGGTGCTCGATGCCATCACCTACGCGGAAGCGGCCGAGTTGGCCTACAACGGAGCCAAGGTGCTGCACCCCCGCACGCTCGCGCCGCTGGTGAACAAGAACATTCCGGTGTGGAGCAAGAATAGCTTCGACGTCCAAAAGCCGGGAACCAGAATTGTGCCCACCGTCCCAACTCTTCCCGGCGGCGCACGCGCCGTCGCCTCCATGACCAAGGTGGCGCTGGTATCGCTCGAACCGGCCAGCCCCGAACTGAATGGCGTGCAGGTGATGGCGCGCGCTCTCGATGCCGTGGCGCGCGCCAATGTCGAAGTTTTGCTGGTGTCCAGTTCCAGCTATCGCCAGAATTTTTGCTTCCTGGTGCGCGAAGAGGAACTCACGCGGACGTTGGAAGCCCTCGAATCGGCGCTGGCGCTGGAACTCGCGCACGATTATCTGAAGCCCATCCACGTAGATCGCGACGTCGGCCTGCTGGCCGCGGTCGGCGAAGGCATGCAAGGCCATTCCGGTCTCGCTGGCCGCATCTTCACGGCGATCTCGCGCGCCCACGTCAACGTCATCGCCATCGCCCAAGGTTCCAGCGAGTTGACCATCGCCGTAGTGGTCCGCCGCGCCGGCCTCGAAAACGCCATCCGCGCCGTCCACGCCGAGTGCGGGCTCGGCCTCCGCCCGCCCTCCCCGGTATTTCCCTACCGGCCGGGACAAAGCACTACGGCGTGAGCCGCCTCGTCCCGGCCCTGGTCCTGTTGATTGGCTGCGCGCGCCTTCACTCCGCAGACCCGGACGAGTCGCTGAAGAGCTTTCTGCAAACCTACCTGAAATCCTCACCACCCTCCGAGTGGGACCGGACCACACGATACGTTCGCGCCTTCTTCGATCTCGACGGCGATGGGAAACCGGAAGCCATCGTCTATGTTTCCGGGCGGGCTTGGTGCGGCACCGGTGGGTGCCGGATGCTCATCCTGCAGCGAAACGGGTCGTCGTTCCAGGTGGTCGCCAGAACTACCGTCACTCGACCTCCCATCCGCGTTTTGGAAACAAGCACACACGGCTGGCGCGATGTCAGTGTTGGCGTCGCCGGATGAGGCATCAAAGGCTTCGAAGCCCAGCTTCGTTTCGATGGCAAGACCTATCCGCTCAACCCGTCACTCGCTCCAGCGTTGCCGGACAACGTTAAGGGAACAGTCGTCATCGACGGTGCCAAACCGGGCGAGCTTCTTTATCCCTAACCTTGTAAACTCCCCCGGCCTTCCCCTTGACAATCTACAAGAGATGCCGCATGCTCTTCTGTAGATTCTCTGGAGGAACATGTCCAAGCCCAAAAGCGACCTTCTGCAAGGCACGCTCGACCTGCTGATCCTCAAAACGCTGGATCTCGAGCCCATGCACGGATGGGGCATCTCGCTGCGCATCCAGCAGGTTTCCGGAAGCGTCCTGCAAGTGAACCAGGGATCGCTTTACCCCGCTCTTCATCGTCTCGAGGAGCAGGGCTGGATCGCGTCTTCCTGGAAAACTTCCGAGAACAACCGCCAGGCGAAATATTACGAGCTCACGCGCCGCGGGCGCAAACAGCTCGCCGAGGAGAAAGACAACTGGCTGCGCCTTTCCGCCGCCGTCGCCCGCATTGTCGGCGAAGCTTGAGGAGAACCGCATGGCCAGCCAATGGAAATCCGTCTTCCGCTTTCTCTTCCGGCGCCCCGAAATCGAGCGCGAGCTGAACGCCGAACTGCAATACCACGTCGATCGCCAGACGGAGCTGAACCTCCTGCGCGGCATGTCCGCGGCCGACGCGCGCCGCGAAGCCGTGCTCTCCGTCGGCGGCATCGAGCCGCTCAAAGAGGATTGCCGCGATGCCCGCCTGGGCCGCGCCATCGAAACCCTCGCGCAGGATGTCCGTTATGGCACCCGCGTCCTCGCCAAAAATCCCGGCTATGCCTGCGCGGTCATCGCCACCCTCGCCCTCGGAATCGGGGCGAATACCGCCATCTTCAGCCTGATCTATGGCGTGTTCCTGCGTCCGCTGCCGTATCGCGACGGCAGCCGGCTCGTGGTGCTGCATCACAACGTCAGGCAGTCGAACCAGAACGACATCGGCTTCTCGCCGCTCGAAGTCGCTGACTATACGGAACACAGTCACACCCTCGATGGCGTTGTCGAGCACCACGCCATGACCTTCCTGCTCATCGGAAAAGACAGCGCCGAACGCGTGAACACCTCCGTCGTCTCGGTCAACTTTTTCGACGTCCTCGGGGTGAAGCCGCTCCTCGGCCGCACCTTCCTGCCGAGCGATGACAACCGCACCACGGCGGTGCTCGTCTTGAGCTATCGATACTGGCAGGCGCACCAGGGCGGCGACCCCAACATCGTCGGCAAGGTTTTCCAGATGAACGATATGCCGCACACCGTCATCGGCGTGCTGCCGCCCATCCCGCAATACCCCGTGGAATCCGATGTCTACATGCCCACCTGGCAGTGCCCGTTCCGGTCCAACCCGCGCAACATCGCCAATCGCAAATTCCGCCTGATTTCCCACGTCTTCGGCCGCCTGAAACCCGGAGTGACGCTGGCGCAGGCGCAGAACGATCTCTCCGTGCTGAACAGCCAGGTCTGTTCCGCCCACCCCGAGACGTACCCCGGCGGCGCCGGCTTCCAGATCGTCGCCGACCCCCTGCAATACGACCTCACCGACAAGGCCCACGTCGCCTTCCTCGTGCTGCTCGCGGTCTCCGCCTTCGTCTTGATCGTGGCCTGCGCCAACGTCGCCAACATGATGCTCGCGCGCCTCCTCAAACTGGAGCGCGAACTGGCGGTCCGCGCCGCGCTGGGCGCCGGCAGGTGGCGCCTGATGCGCCAACTGCTCACCGAAAGCGTTATGCTTTCCATCGCCGGCGGCGCGCTGGGACTCGCCATCGCCCCGCTCACTTTGAAAAGCCTGGTCGGCTTCGCAGCGCGTTTTACGCCGCGGGCCAGCGAAGTCCGCATCGACGCCCCCGTGCTCCTGTTCGCCCTCGGAGTCTCCATCGCCACCGGCATCCTCTTCGGCCTTCTGCCTTCGCTCGCTCCCTGGCTGAGCGCCGGCCAGTCGCTGTTGCACGGCGCCCGCACCACGGCCGGCCGGGGCAGGCAGATGCTGCGCGCAACGCTGGTGGTGGCACAGGTAGCGGTCTCGTTCCTTCTGCTGATCGGCGCCGGACTCATGATTCGCAGCTTCCTGAAAATCGGCGGTGAAAACCCCGGCTTCGATCCCAGCCACCTGCTCACCATGCGCGTTACCGGCGGATTCAGCCGCTATAACCAGAAGGGCGCGCAGTTCAATCTGCGCCATGACCTGGCGCGCAAAATCGGCGCGGTCGCGGGTGTGGAGTCGGTGGCCTGGGTCTCCAATCCGCCTTTCTCGCCTTCCGGCATCGTCAGCGGTCCCGAAAGCCAGGGCTTCGAGATCGAAGGCCGGCCCGTTTCCAGGGGTGCGCCGCTGCCTACGGTTACCGGCATCCTGGTCGATGCAAATTACTTTCAGACCGTCCGCCAGCCCCTCGTGAAGGGCCGCTATTTCACCGGCCACGACGACGAAAAGGCGCCCGTGGTAGCGCTCATCAACGAGACCATGGCCCGCCACCGCTGGCCCGGCGAAGATCCCATCGGCAAGCGCATCACCTTCGATCGCGAGACCTGGATTCGGATCGTCGGCGTAGTGGGCGACACGCGGGAATATGGCCTGCAGCATCCGGCCGCCGACGAACTGTACGTCCCCGCGGACCAGGATCCCATGGGCACGGCCGACTCGCTGGTGGTGCGCAGCGCCGCGAGTCCCGATACCATGCTCGCAGCGGTTCGCGCGGCGATTCACGAATTCGATCCCCTGATCGCCATCGACCAGGTCAACACCGTGGCCCGCTTCGAATACGACTCGCTCACCCCTTCCCGCCTGATGACCATCCTGCTCGCCATCTTCGCGGGTCTCGCGGTCCTGATCAGCGCCAGCGGGATCGCCGCGGTGATGGCGTTGGCGGTCACCCAGCGGACGCACGAACTCGGCGTCCGTCTGGCGCTGGGCGCGCGCCACGGCGCGATCGTCGGAATGGTGGTGCGCCAGGGACTGGCGCTGGCATTGTGTGGGACCCTGATCGGAATCGCGGGCGCCGCGGCGCTCGCCCGCCTGCTCTCGAGTTTGCTGTATGCCACCAGCCCGACCGACGCGATCACTTATGCCGCCGTCGCCGCGGTGTTTCTGGCCGTCGCAGCCTTGGCCTGCTATGTTCCCGCCCGGCAGGTCACCACCATCGACCCGCTAACCGCACTTCGTCAGGAGTAAACATGCGTGAACTGATTCTCGCCGCCATTTTCTGCGCCGCCATATTCGCCGACGGCCTCCACGGAACTCGCAACAGTCTGCTGGTCTCAACCGGATGGCTCGCCGATCACCTCCACGACCGGCACCTGGTGCTCCTGTTCGTCGGCGACGCCAACGATTACGCCCAGCACGTCCCGGGCGCCGTCCGCCTCGACTTCGCTTCCATCTCCACCCCGCCCGGCGCCGGCAAACTCACCCTTGAACTGCCGCCGGCCGCCGACCTCGCCGGGACTTTCGCCAGGCTCGGCGTAAGTAACGCTTCTCACATCGTCCTCTATTTCGCCGCCGAAAACTGGGCATCCCGCACCACCCGCGTCTTCCTCACACTCGACTCCATCGGCATGGGCGGCAACACTTCGATTCTCGACGGCGGGCTCGGCGTCTGGAAAAGCGAGGGCCGCAGGCTCACCGAGGACGTCCCGGCCGTTAAACCCGGCAAGCTCGAGGCCCACCCGCAGACCGATGTTGTCGCCGATCTCGATTCCGTGCGCGCCAGCCTGCACCACCCCGGAATCGACATCATCGATGCCCGCAATCCCGAGTACTACACCGGCGCCAGCACCGCCAACGGCAAGCGTCCGGGCCACATTCCGGGCGCCACCAATCTCACTTTCAGCACCCTGCTCGATTCCAACGGGAAATTCAAGTCTCCGGAAGTTCTCGCCACCATGTTCCACGATGCCGGCGTGAAATCGGGCGACCGGGTGGTCTCCTATTGCCATATCGGACAGCAGGCCACTGTGGTCTATTTCGCCGCCCGCTATCTCGGCTACGACGCCCGCCTTTTCGACGGCTCCTGGGAGGAATGGAGCGCACACACGGAACTGCCAGCGGAAACCAGCGCCCAACATTAGCGCCGGCCGGCGGTACACTTGACTCACGGGTTGCCATGCTCTACCTGGACCGCCGGCCGTCACCGCCGCTCGATCGCTTTATTTCATCCATCTGGTTCTGCCAGAACCAGCCGCGGCCCTTCGCGCTCGAGCGCGTGCTCCCCAACGGGTCGGCGCAACTGGTCGTAAATCTGAAGGAAGACCGCACCCGCACCTACCATTCGGAATCGGGCGCGGTCACCGCCGCTTGCGGCACGGTCCTCTCCGGCATCTCCACCCGCTTCGGAGTGATCGATACCGCGGAGCAGGAATGCGTCGCGGGCGTCTGCTTTCGCCCGGGAGGTACGGCCGCATTTTTCCCCATCCCCGCTTCCGAACTCTGCGATTCCGCTGTACCGCTTGAGTGTTTGTCGAACCGGCGCCAAGTCGCCCGCTTGCGCGAGCAACTGGCAGCCGCCCCGAGCCCCACGGCAAAGCTCGATGTCCTGGAAAAGGCCCTGCTCGACGCATGGAGGGAACGGCCCGACCCCGGCATTGAGTTCGCGCTCCGGGCGTTCGCCCGAAACCCCGCGATTGGCGCAATCCCGGAGGTCGCCGGCCGGCTCGGTCTCAGCTCGAAGCGCCTGGTCGAACGATTCAAGACCGCAGTCGGCCTCCCACCCAAGCGCTACTGCCGGCTGTTGCGCTTTCAGCGCGCCTTGGCTTACACGGACGGCGGCCGGCAGGCGGATTGGACGCGCATTGCATTGGACTGCGGATACTTCGATCAAGCGCATTTCATTCATGACTTCCGGTCTTTCGCCGGCATCACTCCCACCGGCTACGACGCCGGGCGAACGCAATTTCGCAATCACGTCCATTTTTTACAAGCGAACGCCGCGGCGGAAGTGAGATGATCCGGCTATGCCAGACACAAAAGAAACCTACCGCACGGTGACTCCTTACCTGGTAGTAGCCGATGCCGATAGCGAACTGAAGTTCCTGGAGGAGGCTTTCGGCGCCACGCGGAAAACCTGCGAGCGCACTCCCGCCGGCGCGATTATGCACGCCGAAATTCTGCTCGGCGATTCCATGGTCATGATGGGCCAGGCCAACGAACAATGGAAGGCGCTGTCCGGCTCGATCTTTCTTTGGGTGCCGAATGTGGACGAGGTCTACCAAAAAGCGTTGGCCGCCGGCGCGACGTCGCTGCGGGCGCCCGAGGACATGCCGTACGGCCAGCGCAACGCAGGCGTGCTCGATTCGTGCGGCATCACCTGGTGGATCGGATCTCCGGTGAAGGGATGAACGCCAACGACTTTCGACGGATCGCATTGGGGCTCGAGGGCGCCGAGGAAAGCTCGCACATGGGCTCGCCCGATTTCCGCGTGGGTGGGCGGATTTTCGCCACCCTCGCCTCCCAGCGCCAGGGATACGGCAACCTGATGCTCACCCCCGAGGTGCAGGCCGAATTCGTGGCGGAAGCGCCAGACCTGTTTATTCCGGTGGCCGGCGGATGGGGAAGGAACGGCGCCACGCACCTTCGCCTGGCGGCCGCCAGCGCAGACGTCGCCGCCGGCGCTTTGCGCGCAGCCTGGCAGATCCGGGTAGACAAGAATAAAGCCGCCGGACGAAGACCGTCCCCAAAAGCCCGCAAATAGCCCAACCGAAGCTTCCGGTCGAACGTCTATTGGTGTAGCCTAGCATCATGCCACCAAAAGACGACCATCCGCTTCAGGGAGAGATGCTGCAAGGCACCTTGGATTTGTTGATTTTACAGACCCTCGTGGCGGGTCCGGCGCACGGCCATACAATCGCCCACGTGATCGAGCATCGTTCGGAAGACGTTCTACAGGTCGAACACGGCTCGCTATATCCCGCCCTGCACCGCCTGGAAATCCGCGGCTGGATCGCGTCGTTTTGGGGTACGTCCGAAAACAACCGCAAGGCACGATACTATCGCCTCACCGCGGTCGGACGGAAGCAACTGGAGGCGCAGACCGGTAACTGGGATCGCCTGGTGCGAGCCGTGAACCGCGTGCTGCGGCCGGCGGAGGAATGACCGCTTGCAATGGCTCCGCTTCTTTCGCCGCCGCGCCTGGGATGACGAGCGCGCCCGCGAGCTTGCCAGCTATCTGGAGCATGAAATCGCCGACAACCTGGCGCGGGGCATGAGCCTGGCCCAAGCGCGCCACGCGGCCCAGCGCAAACTCGGCAGCCAAACTGCCGTCCGCGAGGAGATTTACCGAATGAACAGCCTTGGATTCTTCGAAACGCTGTGGCAGGACGTGCGGTATGCGTTCCGCGGATTGCGCAAGAGCGCGGGTTTTACGCTGGTGGCCCTCGCGTGCCTGGCGCTCGGCATCGGCGCCACGACGGCGATCTTCAGCGTGATTTACGGTGTCCTGATCTCACCCTATCCTTACGCCCGGCCGGGCGAGATCTGGGCTCCGGCGATCCTGGACGCCCAGCATCCGCGCCTGCCCTTCAGTTTTGTCTCCGTCCAGGATTACGTGGAGGAGAAGAAACTGCCGGCCTTCGCCGGCGCCATGGCCACCCAGCCGGAAACCATGCTCCTCACGGGCGACCGCACGCCCGAGGAGTTTCAGGCGATCGGCGTTACGACCGGCGCGTTCCGCTTTCTCGGCGTGCCGCCGCTGCTCGGGCGGACGATTCAACCGTCGGATATTCGCCCCGATGGACAGCCGGAACCCGTGCTGGTGCTCAGTTACGGAGGCTGGCAGAGGCTGTTCGATGGCCGTCCCGGCGCGTTGGGGAAGAAGCTCGTGCTGGACGATCAGACCTTCACGGTGATCGGAGTCATGCCGCCGAGGTTCGGATGGTGGACCAACCGCGGCGGATGGATCGTGCTGCCGGAAGACCCGCGCGATTCGCGCCGGGCGGCGGCGATTTTCCGCCTGAGGCCGGGAGTCTCCCCGCAATCGGCCGAACAGCAGCTACAGGCGCTCCATCAGCGGCTGGCGCAGGAACACCCCGACAATTACCCGAAGACCGCGTTCACCACGAAACTGCACAACTACCTCGACATCACCATTGCGTCTGGGCCGATGACGTCGAGCCTGACGCTGCTTTTTGGCGCGGTCGGTTTTCTGCTGTTGATTGCATGCGCAAACGTCGCCAATCTGCAACTCGCGCGTTCGACGGCGCGGTCCCACGAGATCTCGGTGCGCATGGCGGTGGGCGCCGGGCGCAAGCGCCTTCTGCGCCAACTTCTGACGGAAAGCGTGGTGCTGGCTTCGCTGGGCGGAGTGGCAGGCGTCCTGTTGGCCCTTGGGATTACGAAGGCCGTGGTGCTCCTGATGCCGGAATTTTACGTTCCCAATGAGGCCCGTATTGCGGTGAACGGCTATGTGCTGCTGTTTTCGGTAGCGGTGTCGGTTCTCACGGGGATTCTGTTCGGCCTGGCGCCGGCGCTGAAAACTTCCCGGCCCGACCTGGTCGACGCGTTGAAGGATGCCGGACGAACCTCGGGCACGGCGTCCGGCGGACGGACCCGGAACGCTCTGGTGGTGGCGGAGATCGCGCTCTCGGTAGTGCTGCTGATGGGGGCGAGCCTGGCCATTCGCGGTTTCGTGCAGTTGCAGAGTGTGAACCCGGGTTTCCAGGCGGACCGCGTGCTCATGATGGGGCTGACCTTGTCTCCCAAGCGGTATACCAATTACGCGCAACGCGTGGGATTCACCGAACAGGCGATGGCCGCGCTGGCGAACGTTCCGGGAGTGGAATCGGTAGCGGTGGGCAATGGCAGTTTTCCATTCGGCGGGATTCGCTCCACGTACGCCATCGAAGGCCAGCCGAAAGAGGGCGCGCGCCAACTGTTCTTGAGTCTCGTGAGCGCGGGATACATGCGTACTCTGGGCATACCCATGCGCGCCGGCCGGGGCCTCACGGAACAGGAGGTGTCGCGCGCCGAGCCGGTTGCGCTCATCAATGAGACCGCGGCCAGGCTCTGGCGCGCGGGCACCGATCCCATCGGCGCCCACGTCCATATAGACCTGCTCGAGAAACTTCCGCCAACCGTGGAAAAGGCGGCGGCGCTCACTCCCGATGTGACGGTCGTGGGCATTGTAGGGGACACCCGCAACGATGGGTTGAGCAGCCCCGCCGCGCCAGCCGTGTACGTACCTTACACGGTGGTAGCCCCAAATGACCGGTTGATCGCGCTTCGAACCAGATCGCAGCCGAAACTCTTCGTAAACGCGGTGCGCCGGCGCATTCAGCAAATCGACCCCGAGCAGCCGCTCGGCGAGCCTTTCACGCTGGAGGAGTCCGTCGGCGATGAGACGGTGCAGCCGCGTTTCAACATGGCGCTGTTCAGCTTTTTCGGGTTCCTGGGTTTGGCCTTGGCGGCGATCGGCATCTACAGCATGCTCTCGTACACGGTCGCCAGGCGGACGCACGAGATCGGAATTCGCATGGCCCTGGGCGCCGGACGCGGAGACGTGCTGCATCTTATTTTGAAGACCGCCGGCCGCCTGGTCCTGGCCGGACTGGCATCCGGAGTCGCCGGCAGCCTGGCGCTCGCCCGCTTGTTGCGGAGCGAAGTGTTCCAGGTCCCGGCGACCGACCCTGTCGCCCTCGCCGGAGTAGCGGCCATCCTTGCACTGGCGGCGTTCCTGGCATGCTTCATGCCCTCCCGCCGCGCCGCCGGGCTCGATCCCGTGTCCGCTTTGCGACATGAATGATAAACGTTCGGGATTATACTTTGGGTAAGGCAATGCCTGAGCCAAAGTCTCTGTATAGCGTTCATCCCGGCGTGCAGATGACGCAGAAATGGGTCGCGAGTCTCAAGGACCGCACCGGCCGCTCGCTCGAGGAGTGGCTGGCGCTCATCAAGGAAGCCGGGCCGAAAACCGAAAAAGAGCAACGGCAGTGGCTGCGGCGCGAGTTCAAGATGGGCATGAACACAGCCTTCTGGCTGGCCGAGCGCGCCTCGGGCAAGGCGGATGAAACGGGCGATCCGGAGACGTATTTAGCTTCCGCGGAACAGCATGTCGAGAAGATGTACAGCGGCAAAAAGGCGGACCTGCGGCCGCTTTACGACAAGCTGCTGGCGCTGGGACTCAGCATGGGAAAAGACGTCAAGGCCTGCCCCTGCGAAACCATGGTGCCGCTTTACCGCCGGCATGTTTTTGCGCAAATCAAGCCCTCCACGCAGACGCGCATCGACATGGGTTTCGCTCTGGGCGCCGTCAAGGCCGAAGGCCGCCTGATCGATACCGGAGGGTACGCCAAGAAAGACCGGATCACGCACCGGATCCCGATTTCGGCCCCGGCCGATATCGATAACGAGGTGAAACGCTGGCTTCGGGTGGCCTATGAAGGCGATGCGGAATAAATGGATATCCGGCGCGGCGCTGGTAGCGGCTGCGCTGGCAGGCACTGCGACCATCATGCGCGCGGCGACGCCGGTGGAAATTGAGAAGAAGATCGACGCGCTGATGGCGCGGATGACCGTCGAGGAGAAACTCGGGCAGATGTCCCAGACTACCTTCGGCGAACTGACGGACCAGCGAAAAGAAGAGATTCGCCAGGGACGGTGGAGCTCGTTTTTCGCGGGCGGCACGGCGGCGGAGAAGATGGAAGCGCAGCGCATCGCGCTCAAGGAGAGCCGCCTGGGTATCCCCCTGATCTTCGGCGAGGATGTGATTCACGGCAAGACCACTACCTTCCCCATTCCGCTGGGGCAGGCGGCGAGCTGGGATCCCGAACTGGTGCGGCAGGCGGCGCGCGTGGCCGCGCGAGAGACCGCGGCGGCAGGCACGAACTGGACGTTCTCGCCGATGATGGACATCGCGCGCGATCCGCGCTGGGGGCGCATCGCGGAGAGTTTCGGCGAGGATCCGCTGCTGGCATCCCGCATGGCGGTGGCGATGGTGCGGGGTTATCAGGGCGATTCGCTGGATGCGCCGGACTCCATCGCAGCCTGCGCCAAACACTACGTTGGATACGGCGCCGCGGAGGCGGGCCGCGAGTACAACACCACGTGGATTCCGGAGAACCTGTTGCGCGACGTGTACCTGGCGCCGTTTCACGCTTCGGTAGAAGCCGGCGTAGCCACCATCATGTCGGCCTTCAACGATCTCAACGGAGTGCCCGCCAGCGCCAATGCATTCACGCTGCGGCAGATTCTGCGCGACGAATGGAAATTCAATGGCTTTGTCGTAAGCGACTACACCTCCATCGCCGAACTGGTGCCTCACGGCTATGCCGCCGACGGCGCGGATGCGGCCCTCAAAGGCATTCGAGGAGGCGTGGATATGGAGATGGTGAGCAGCGACTATTGGGACCACGGGAAGGAACTCATCGCTGCTAAGAAACTCGATCCCAAACTGGTGGATGAAGCGGTGCGCGACATCCTGCGAATCAAATTCCGCCTGGGATTGTTCGGCGCCAAGGGGCTCGCGACGGCATCAGCCCCGGCGCCGCCGACGGCCGCCGCGCTCGAGACCGCGAAAAAGCTCGCCGCGGAAAGCCTGGTGCTGCTGAAGAACGAGAACGGCGCGCTGCCGCTGGGGCAATCGGCCCACACCATCGCGGTCGTCGGCCCGCTGGCCGACAGCCAACGCGATCAGATCGGCACGTGGGCAAACGGTCCGGCCGACTCCGCGGTGACGCCGTTAACCGCGCTGCGCGAAGCGCTCGGAGCGGGAAACGTGATGTACGCGCCGGGGCTGAAGAACAGCCGCGACGAAAGCCACGATGGGTTCGCCGTGGCAACCGCGCTGGCGCGCCGGTCGGATGCGGTGTTGTTGTTTTTGGGCGAGGAAGCCAGCATGTCGGGCGAAGCCGGATCACGCGCTTACCTCGATCTTCCCGGCGCGCAGGAAGCCCTGGTGAATGACGTCGCGCAGGCGGGCAAGCCGATGATCGTGGTGATTCTGGCGGGCCGGCCGCTGACGTTTCACAACGTCGCGTCGAAGGCTGCCGCGGTGTTGTATTCGTTCCATCCCGGAACGATGGGCGGTCCCGCGATCGCCGACGTGCTGCTCGGCA
>Ga0335073_10008647_pt1 | contig 14291 bp, 23 predicted proteins | sample Lox_Sample_22_FD_207093 | JGI IMG/M metagenome (GOLD analysis project Ga0335073, IMG submission 207093) | Soil microbial communities from Loxahatchee National Wildlife Refuge, Florida, United States - Lox_Sample_2.2 | ecosystem: Environmental > Terrestrial > Soil > Wetlands | place: USA... | reverse complement strand
CATCTCCGCGCGGCCGCGCTCGAACTCCTCGCCGGTGTCTTGGTCCTTATCAGGTGGTTCCATCGGGCAGGATTATGGTAGCGCTAACGGGAATCGAACCCGTATTTCGGCCTTGAAAGGGCCGATTGCATGTGCGTTTGTGTGGGCTTTGTGGCCTGTTTTCGGGAAAGTTGTATCAATCTTAAATCAAATTTTTCGCCCGGATTTCGGGCGGCCAGTGACGGGCGGTAACGCTATCGCCCCAACCCATTCAGTCCGATTCGCCTCAACCCGTCCTACTAGTACGGTGAAGGCCGCCACAGCAATCTAAATCGGCTAGGATAGTACAAAGGGATATTGGAGGAAGGCGAATCAAGGGTCATGGCTGATAATATGTCGGGCTTGGAGAATCCAGCACCGACCCTTCGGTTCTAATGGACAATTCGTGTCGCCAAAGTAGCATACTCAAGAGGGGAGCTATGAAAGAGCCGGGACTCGATGATCGGCTTCGAAACAAGGATGGCGAGATTCGACAGAAACGTGGGGATACGCTGAACAAGGATTTGCCAAACCCGATTCCACAATTCGCCCCCAACGCGACGCTCACGACCATGCGAAAGAAAACAGGCAGGACATGCGAAGAGGCTGTTCGACGAGCTGCCAAGCGTATGCGTCCGTAAAAGCCCCGCCCGCGCGTTTTACCTATCGAGCCGATTTCATGTGACTCCCATCCAGACGCTTTGACGAAAGACTTTAGTAGATATACAGTAATGATGCGCCCGTAGCTCAGGTGGACTAGAGCAATCCCTTCGTATGGATAGGTCGGGGGTTCGAATCCCCTCGGGCGCGAACGTTTCAAGGCCCTCTGAATTCTGATTTCTCTAAATTATCAACTTCGAAGACATAAGCAGGCGAATTATTTGAGACAATGGCAACCCTTAGGACTTACTTAGATAGTTAACAGATTTGGATAGCTTGCCGCTTGACATCGGTTGGCGCAGAGTGCTAAGAACTTCTTGGCAACATAAAAACTCCCTTCGGGCTGCATGTCCGAAGGATCAAATACGGGGAGGCTGCGTGCCTCCCCTCTCAATTTATGAGCCTCGATACAGCATGTATTTTTGTTGACGGTGAGAATCTTCGCCATTCGTTAATAGACCTTTTCAAGCCTAATTTCAATTCCACTGAGTATTTGCCGCGAAATGCCGATTGGGTCGGCTTCTTCAACGAACTAGTAAAACAGGCGGGCGCTGAACGAAGACTCCGCACGTATTGGTATGTTGTAGATGAAATAGATTTTTGGCCTTGGGGCATATCCCGCCTAATCCGAGAGCCTCATAAACTCGAAGCAGTCTTGCGAAAGCATCGGCCATACGCCACACAATTGGACCAAGCTGTAGACCAAGCGCAGAAGACTATCCGCATCAACACTCTTGCAAGAGCCTTAATTCTGCGGGAAAGACAAATGAAGAATAGGTTTGATGGCTGGCAGACATTTCAAAAGGGCATTTGTCACAGATTCGACGCGATTGAGTTTAGGCGCGCAGGCTCTATCTCATACAATCTTTTCAGGGAAACGCTCCAGAAGGAAAAGGCTGTCGATGTGCACCTAGCAACTGATTTGCTGGAATTAAGAGAAATCTACGATGTTGGAATCATCGTCTCCGGAGATCAGGACTACGTGCCCGCGGTTCAGGCGGTTAAGGACAGCGGTAAGCATATTGTAAATGTTTCCTTTTTGAAAAGAGATGGCACGGTTCTACCGGGAGGCGCTAGAAGATTAAACCAGAACACCGATTCCACCATAGAAATGGAATATAACGATGTAAAGAAATTTATGGGCTTTCCTACTTTGGCGGCGGCCCCGGCGGTCGCTGGTTCCTCAACAATCTAGATAATTGGATTTTGATCTAGTTCTGGCAAGCCAAAACACGGTAGCGTCTCAGTTCGAAATTTAATCTCTATTATGGATATTATTGACGTGTGAAAATATTGTGATGAAAAACTTGCTTGTCTTTTTCTGTGTAGGGCCGTTTTTGATATTCGTTGGAGTTTTACAAATCCAGAACGTTCGCCGCGCATTAAAGACTGGAGTAATTGCACTCGGGGCCCGAGATACATCGCGCGTACGGGCAATCGATCGAAACAAAAACCCCTTCTTATATCACCTCAATTTCTGGCCCTGCTTATTTGCCGCCATAGTTCTGCCTATCTTAGGGATTGGCTTCATTGGTTACGGAATATTCCTGCTGGTCAATCCATAATTGGCCTCCTTGGCTGCTATAAATTTCAAACTGAGACACTACCCAAAACACGGTGTAATTGACCTGAACCACTTTCATTGCTATTCTACAGGCTCCATACGAAGGGTGTTCTTAGAACACCTGAGGTATCGGGGCGAAAGCCTTCGTGCCTTAAGTGAGGGGTCGTTAACTGGAGGAGGTATAGAGAACCTTCGAAGGGAGGGCGGCCCCCCACTCTTACCCAGTCTTACTTCTCAGTTTTGCCGTTGCTTTCAATATTGTTTTCCCTGATAGGCGTGTCCACGGAATTCGGACTAGCTCCCTGAATTCTAAGGGCACTAGTGTCTTCTTTGGGTACCTTTTGATCATTTCCACCCGCCGAATCGACCTCCAGTGTCGGGAAGCTCATTGCGCCAAATAACGTTGGTTGAACTGCTACGGGGACCCTGATGTGCAGTGAATGACCCGCAACATTTCCATTCAGATGCAAGAGATCGCTTGGCCGCTGGCGTCCCCCGCAGCCATCCAGTGTATGAAATTCATCGACGCCATATATGATTGCCGTGGCTAGATGAATAGAATCCGGCGGCATAATATGTATGTTTCTTGCGTTGTAGTAGTTTCTAATCTCCGAAGCGGTTCTTGCGATTTTACTGTCTACTCCAATTAGGATGACGTTTCGTCTTTTGAAGAGATTTTGGAGTTTGGTGCTTTGCTCGGGCGAAAGCTTGCCCTGCAAAATCTCCGTTTCAGTCATTACGCTCGTGCAAAGATTGGCCTTATTTTCATGTACCTCCTGCGCGATCCCATCAAGTCCGTCGATAATGTCCTTGGAATATCCCTTCCCGCCGTCAATCCAAGCGATGAACGAACAAGAATCCCAATAGTATGTTTTCCTATTCGCCTTTGCCATTCCTTATTTCCTCTAAGAATTCCCCTGCGCTCTTCCCTCTGGTCAGGTCGGGGGCCATTCCCTTTATGTCAAACAGCGAAGGCAGCTCATTCTCTGGCGGTAGTACTTCGATACTTTCAGCGTTGATAGCGTATGGGAAATTCTCAAGACGCTTGTACCGCAATTTCCCTCCAACGCACACATATTGATCCACGGCTTTAATCACTGCCGGTTTCAAAGTTGGGTTGAAATCGCAAGCTACTTGCTTCGGCCCTATTGGAGGGAAAATGTCAAAGCGAGTGGTGTTGTGAAGATTTAGTTTTTCAAGCGTGCCGTTAATCGTCCCCTCGACCAGTTCATCTGGACCGATTATCTCGTCGATGGCGGATTGGAACGTTCTGTCAATGTCTATACTTTCTTTGCTCTCTTCGCTGTCGATGAGCTTTAATCCGGTCACCTTTTTGTCTAATGGACCTGCCAGATTTCGATAAGCCTCAAGTGCTTGCAGATCAGCTCTAGCTGGGACTTGCTTCCGGTCGCGTATTCCCTTCAGGGATTGGAAAAACTGCCGAACGGTTGCTTGGCTGTAATCCGCACGCTGCGCGCGTCGGTTTTTTTTCTTCGTTTCTCCTTGTGGTTGCGTCACCCGCGATACAGCCTCTAACACTACTGTAGCTGGGCTGGAGTAGCTCAGGCCGACAATCCGATAATAAATAGATGGCTCATCTTCCCCGCTTACCAATCGCTCTGTCTGTTTGAGGGCGGCTTTTACAGCTTCTAGTTGAGACAGGAACGCACTGAGAGTGACGTGCCAATCATCCTCGAAAGACCCTTGGAATTGAACGGTGATCTTGTTCTGTGGCATTTAGTGGTACCCCCATGATACTCGGCACGCCGTTTTCTTTCTAGGCAACCTTGTTTCCGCGCGACCAACGATTGATTGCGATTTGCCGGAAGCGCTCGCGCACTACAGGGTCATGGTCTTCGCGGGCGCGCCGCCGCCGCTGCCTCTTTTCGGCGAGCCGCACTTTCCTATTGTGTTCGGATTCTTCGTGGAACGGCCAGTCGCCCGGTGTGTACACCTCATATTTTGCCAGCGAAATCTTCCGCGCCTGTTCCTCAAGATAGGATTCCAGCGCCGCCGTGCAATCCTTCCGCACGGTGTCAGCAACGCTCGCCCGATAATACTTGGCCACCTGCTTCAGCTTCCGCCAAATGGCCTCCGAAACGTTGAAGCGGACGTACCGCATGGTTTCTTCTATTTCCCTCTCGCCTTCGTCGCGCCGGATATATTTGTCCAGCCAATCGACAGATTTCGGTTTGTCGCCCGGATTTTCCGGCAGGCACGCCTTCAAATAGGCGCGGCGTTTTTCGGGGTCTTCCACTCCACATACCCATGCGTGGTGGGTGAAAGTTAGCTGCTTGAATCGGTCGCGTTTCGGGAACATGCGCGCGACCTTGGCGCATTGCTTCAGGGTTGAAACCGCGCTCCTTGTTTCCGACGCAGCATCCTTCCAGAAGTTCGGAATCTTGCAACTGCTGTGGTGGCCATCCGCATCAGCGTTCTTGTTGATTAGCAGGTAGCGGTCACTTTTACTAATAAATTCGCCCATGTCGAATTCGCATTGTCCTTCGAGCAACCAATCGCCCAAGGCCCAACGGGAATTGCTTTCCGACTTGATGATTTTCTTCCCGCGCTCGAGCCATTTGTAGTAATCCAACGGCGGGGCTACGGGTGCAGATGGTCCAATGTTGCCCATGTAAGATTCCTCCCAATATGGGTCGGCGAAGTCGTGTGACTCGTAGCTGTCAGTCAAGGATTCCCCGGCAGGCTGGATCGGATTTACGACGAGTCCGTACAACAAAAGGCTTCGCTGGCCGGAAGGGAACTGGGACGTGGAGGTGCCCCCGCCGAATTTCCGGCCAGCGCGGTGCAGGCCACCGCTTCCACCGCGCAGATTCGGCCCTTGCGCAGCGGTGAAACTTTAGTCAGCGTCGGGCGTGCGATTTGCAACTGCCGTCGCAATCGCGGTCATCAGCGTGGAGTCGTTGGAAACTTCAGCGCCCGCCGCTTCGATTTCGTCAGCCGTATAGCTTTTGCTGGCGCTGGAATTGGCAATCGCACCGACCGCGTACTCAATCGTCTGAAGCTGTTGCTGCAACTCCTGATTCGGGCCGGGCGGAATGTCCTTATAAACGGTAGCTACTGACATAAGCCCTCCTTGAAAGTTTGAAACCTGTGCATCTGACGCTTGCGTATCTTCGAACAAATCAATCGCTACAGAACCGTTGTGAAGCGGCCCGCTGCCAAGCGTAACCGGCGAAACAGCCGTCGGGGCAAGCACCTGCGTCTTTACGCCCCCGTGGATAACGTAGGCAGAAAGCATTCCGCCAAACAGTTCCATGCGGATGCTATCGCCCGCGTAAAGCGCGATAACCGCATCGCCGCTGCCCGGCCCGCCATCGCCGCTGCCCAAGAGCATCGTTACAGCGCCGTCGATTTCGCTGAAAACGGCAACGTTGCAATTCGGCCCGAGCGGCCCGTCCACTTCAAAAACGTACCCGTTATCTTTTCCCGCGCCACGGCTCATCACCAAAAGCGTGGACGCATAGTCGTCATCGTCCGAAAACTGGCACGCATCGACCTGATATTCCGCCCACTGATTTGCGGGCCACGTTATTCCGGTATAGACGGCAATACTTTCCGCAGCGGTAGGTTCAAGCTCATTGCTGACAATCTGGCACGCCGCGATACTGTCGGCGGAATCATCCGACCACACTGCCGGGTTTACGGGATTTTCGTTTGCCCGCTGGAATGTGTCCGCCGCGAGCGTTGTGTATGTGTATTCGGCCATGATTTCTCCGTCCCTGAAAATGAACCGCTACTGCGCGTTATCCAATCACGCGAATCTGCGGACCAACTTGGGCCTCGGGCGCGAATCGTGGCCCCCATTGCGTAATGACAACCTTCGCATTCAGCGCTGGATCATCGACCAGCGTGCCGCCGTTTCGTAGCGCCGATAAAAGAAGCTGCCCAACAAAAATCTGTGTACGGCCATCACGCAGCCGCACGCGCCCTACGCGCCCTTTTTCTAAATCATCGGCGGAAAATTCGCCCGGCGCGATTGTCGGCACAGTGATTTTTGCCCCGTTTAGGCCGTCGTTAATTACTTGTGACATTTCATTCTCCTTGTCGAAAATGTTATCCGCGAATCGGGTCCGATGGCACGCCGTTGATTGTCGGCTTGAATTCGCGGCGCTCGAGCTGTGCCAAATGCGGCGGCTGGCTGCGCAATAACTGCGCGATTTGCTTTTCGAGTTCGGCAACGCGCCGCGTCAATTCATCAATCCGCCGATTGGCTTCCGCGATTGCGTACATTACTTTTTCCGCTTCGCGGTCATCCGCGCGTGGTGCAGTGATGCTGCTGCCATGTGTTCGCAGGCATAGTCAAGATGCGCGGCTGCCATCCGGCAAGCCCGGTCAAAGTCGGGGTCGTCATATAAATCGTCATCGTAATCATCGTCCCCCGGAAAATCTTTCCAAAAATCCCGCGCTTGCCCAAAGGCCGCACAGGCGGCTTCAGTGCATTGATGCGCGAAGGCCGCTTGGTCTACGGCATTCTGGTGGGGATTAACGCTGGCAAAGTCAGTCTGGTCCATCCATCCGCGTAGTGATCGCGCCAGCGCCCGCACGGATTTGCGGACGGTTTCAATAGCCTTTGCGGTCGGTTTCGCGGGAGGCGCTGCTACAGCGGCGCGCCTGCGCGCTTCGGCGGATGTGGCCCCGTTCCCGTAGGCTGGCTGCGAAACCAGCGAAACATCATAGAGCGTCCCATGCTTGACAGTGCGAAGCGGCGGCTTCTGGCTGTTGTCCCAGTCCTGGTCATCCACTGAGAAAGAAAATGAACATTCGGAAATCGTCCCCGCCTTTACAAGCTCGTACATGTCCCGATGCGCTTGGACGTTCTTGTTTAGCTTGCAGCGGAAACGAAGGGCATCCGGGCCGTCTTCCAGTGCGAGGGTTCCATTGCGCGTGCGGCCAAGGATTTCCGAGTCAAGATGGGAAAGCAAGCACACGACCTCATCGCCGCGATTGATTGAATCCGAAAACGCGCCCGGCGCGATCCGCTCCTGAAACTGGCCGCCAATCGTGGCCGTCGCGTTGTATTTGATGGCGCGTGCATATATCTCAAAATTGTTGCTGTCGGCGCGAAGTTCAAAACTTCGGCGTTCGATTTGTGACATCGGCTTGCTCCACAATTAAATTTAATACCCGGCAATTTCCAACTGCCGGACTTCGTCATCGCCGCCCGGCAGAATTCCCACAGCGATTGCCAGCCGCACAAGATGGTCTTCGCCGCGCGGGCAGGTAATGCCGTATAGCAAAATCGCGGCGCGTTCGGCCAAATCCACTTCCGAATCAGCCCACGGTTCCAGCGCGGGCAGGTTCAGTGCCGGTACGGGCTGCGCCAGAATCCACCGCTCGAAATTCGTTAGCGCACGCATGTCCTCGTAGTTTCCGCCGCGTGTTAGGCGCAGCCAATTAACTGCCTCGCGGAATCTTAAATCGCACGGGGTGCATTCGACCCGCGCCGCACACATTATGACCGGGCGCGAAACGCCTTTTTGGATTGCACTTTTCCTTGCAACCGCAATTACAGATGCCCGTCTTCCGTAGTGGCGACCGCCGCGCATAACTTCGACCACCCATGCTTCTGATACCCGGCATCAACGGCATTTCCATTCCTCCTTGAAAATCAGCAACGGCCAGCGCACAAAGGGTGTTTGGGACCCGGCACGGCCAGCCGTTGCGTTTTGCCCCATCCAACCCGTGCCTAAGCGCTGACAGGGGACAATACTTTTGCGACCAGCTTTCCGTTAAAAACTGCGCCTTCCCAAAGGCCGTCGATGATATGCACCTCAACCTTTGCACCTTCAGGAAGCGTTTCCGGTTCCGTGCTAAAACATGTTGGCGCTTTCGACGGCCGTTGTATTTCAATCTCAATCGTTTGCTTCATCGGGACTCTCCTGTGCCGGTTCTTCCGGCCCTTCATCGAAATCTTCAATCACTGGAAATGGGACCACCTGCGGTCGCAGCGATTGATTCAGCACGTCCAATTCGTCCACCTTCGGTGCTTCGGGCGGCTTCGCTGGTTTGATTCTGTCCTTCGCAGCGGGCGTCAATCCCAAGCGATCCAAGCAAAGCATCATGTTCGCGAACGATTTTTCGTAGACCTTCAGCCACAGATTTTCTTTGAACATTTCGTGCGGCTGGCCGTTTGAATCCAGCCGCGTGTATGCGCAGATCTCGCCTTCAACGGTTAGCGCTTCCTTCGCCCGCGTGAATTGCGCCTCGGCGCTGCAATACAGCCGAATAATTTCTGCATCCGCATCCGTCAGATGGCGGCGCTGCCGCAGCATCCGGCAAATACGTTTGAACGTGGGGCGTTCCGCTTCCGGCACCTTACCGAAACGCGGGCGGCCTTCGGGGATATCGGAAGAATTCCGCACCGTGGTCGGATGGGGCGAAGTGCCATGAAGCGCGTGCTCGGCGTCGGATTTGTAAGGCCGGGCCATGATTAACGCTGCGCCCTAGGAACGCTGCCATTGCGAATGGCGTCATCCCAATTCTTTTTCTCATGGCCCGCCTTTTCGTTTTCGGGGCAGTTGGTTTCGCCCGGAATTCCGGTGTATTTTGAATACTGGTCGCGCAGCGCGGGATTGGCGCGATATTGGCGGCGATATTCGGCCAGAATTTCCTCGGGGATTTGCTCCACGGGGCGGCCAAAGCTGCGGTCATTGATTTCATCCGGCGCGCCGCTGTAGATATACGTCTGGTGAAGCACGGTCATCTTCAGCGCAAGAAAAGTGCGTTCCGTACCGGCGTGCTCAACCACTTCCCATTTGGGCTGTACGACGCCTGCCGCGCCCGGCTTCGGCAAAACGGAAGCCACTCGGTCATCGGCCCCGGCGCGCTCTGCTAGCCCGGCGCTGATGAGCGCTTCCCCTGTGGAATTGTCAATGTGGCGGACTTCGTTGGACTTCAAAATGCGGATTTTCATAGCTCAAACCCTCCTTGGTGGTTGGGGCACGGCCCCTACGAGCTTCGGAATCGCGCCCAAGTGTTAGGGGGAGGAACGACGGAATTAGTGATGACAAGAGATTGCAAAGTGCGCGGAATCGCGGCGAATTGCTCCGGAAAGTGGACGTCATGTGCCCAACGTCATAAGAAATCTGCCGGGGAATTTCGGGTGCGTGTGTAAAAAAACTTGCGCGCGGTTTTTGTCGAAATGATTTGGATAATGAGCCTCCCCATTCCTCATCATTGATTCCAAAGCACTTACCACATAGTACATTCACTCATCATGTTTACGGGCTAGTACCGCACAATTACACGGCACGCCGGGCCAAATGGCTTCAAAGGGCCGCGATAAGTGCCAGATGTCGTTTCAAAAGGGCTTCTAGGGCGGGGATATTGCACGCTGCGGGGCGCTGTACAATGGCCAGCGGCGGGCTTGACACGGGCTGCCACGCGATTCTACGGGCCTAGGGCTTTCCTTCTTGCCTTACAGGATTACTGTGCTTGCTTACTGGCTTTCCCGTCCATCTGCCGACCGAGCAGGCTGTCCAGTTTTCCGCCAGCCGAAGGCGGCCATCATCTCATCCAACGACACTTCTTCGCCTTGCTTCAGGCGCGCGGCAATACGTTTCACTGCATGCGCGTCCGAATCCAGCTCATCGAAATCGAGCATCGCCTGAACGTGTTGAAGCGGCACGTCAGCAAACTTGACAAATACGGCTGCTAACTGGCGGCGCGCTTCATCGGGCGATATCTGCTCACTGCTTCGCTGATTTGTCATCGCTGGTTTCCTCGGCTTCAATTGACTCAGGCGTTTGCCAATCGGCGTGTGCGCGGGCTAGCAATTCAGCATACGTTTCGCCGCGCGATGTTTTCTGTTTCAGTTCATCGGCTGTCATGCTGATTCCACCATGCGCCGAAATGACCGGCTGATTCCTTGCGGCGCGGGCGGTTCGGCCAATTCAACGATGACATGCTGCCGGGTGCCATCGCATGAACCACAATCGCCCGTGGCTTGCTTCTGCGCCTCGAAGTACGACGGATATCGGCTGGCGCGATTGCCGCACCATTTGACCAACCATCGCCCATCGCCGCCGACGCTTACGCCGGGGTTATAATGCATCCAATTTTTGAGCGTGACCGCCATTTTAGCGGCCTGTTTGGTCGTACTCGCCGTGCTGAAGCATTCGGATAGCTTTGCCGACCTTCGCCATCACGCAGTTCAAACCCATGATGGCCCGGATTTCGGCCCAAGAATATCCTTCGGCTTCCAGTTCGGCGGCGCGTTCAGCTTGCTCGCGGGTTAGGTCGGTTTGCATCGGATTAGTTCCTTGCGTGAAATTTCCATCACATACTCTGCGCTATGTGTTTTGGCTCATTCGGCAGACTTCTTAAGTTTCTCCCAGACCTCTTCAAAAGATTCTTCCGCATTGGCTTCAGCTTCCGCTAGCTGTTCACGGGCAATACGCGAGGCTTCTTTCATCGCCGCTTCTATCGCAGCATCTTCCTGCCGCTGTTTCACAGCTTGGGCTTCAGGCGTTTCACCCTTCACCGCCTTTAGGTACGGCAGATATTCCTTAAGGAAAACACTCCACTTTGATTTCAGACCATCAACGGACTTCTCGCGCATCCCCGGCTCGATCCATCGCGCAATCGTTGCCAGCATGAAATCCGCGCCATGTTCAGCCACAAGCGCACGGATTTGCTTTTCTGAATCGCCTGCCAAAATTGCGCCATGCATAGTGGCCGGAAGGTTCTCAACAAATCCCCTCCATCCAGACCCGCCTTTTTGGTCGGGTTGGGATGGTTGGTTGGATGGAGGGTTGGATGTATTCCGGCTGAGGACCGGAATGTTTCCGCTGTTTGGCCGGAATGTTTCCGCATCCGCGCCGGAATGTTTCCCGCTTTGAACCGGAATGTTTCCGCTGTTTGGCCGGAATGTTTCCGCATCCGCGCCGGATGGTTTTTCATCCTCAGTAAAACGCTCTTTGCCGTTTGGAGAAACATCGGGATATGCGGGATTTTCCCAACAGATTCGGTATTCGCTGGCCTGCTTGCGCCCATCGCCCGTATGGGTGCGCTCAATAAGATTTTTGCTTATGAGTTTTTCTAAACGGACGTGCATGGCGGATCGTTTCAAGCCCACGGCATCCATAAGGTCAACATTGCCCGGATGCGAACCCCTACCGTCGGCATTGGCGTATTGCGCCAGACAATTCAGGATGAGCTTATCGGCGGCGTCAACTCCGCCTTCGACTTGCGCTGACCGGACATATTGGACCGTCAGCCGCAGCGCCCTATGATTTTTCGGCTTCTTGGTCATCCTTGGGAACCCGTTCCCGCGCTACCCTCGATTTAAACATCGCAAAAATAGTTCCCAACTTGTCATTACGGAAGCCACGAAAACCTTCAGCCACTACGGACGCATCGTCCGTTCGGAAAATCCGCCACGTGTAAACCATTGCGTACTTCGGCGCGTGACTCATGCATCCTTCCTTTCTTGCTCCAGTTTCCAGCCGACCACACACGACCGGCAATGCTGGAATCGGCGCGGCGTACCAGAATGAAAACCCCTAGCCGTACATTGGGGTGCTTTCTTCATTTCCCCACGTTGCCCAGCCGGGCGCGGATCGCCGCGCGCCCTTGCACGTATACCTTTTCGGCCTTCTCAGTCACGGCCCACGCGAAATCGGGATCGAATCCGGCGAGGTACAAGATTTTGAAAACGAGCAAGAGCACGCGGTTTGCGAATTTCCCCAAGCCATAAGGGTTCCACATGGATTCGGTCCCGTGAGATCCCACTAAAACTTGGCGGCAAGCTTCTTTCAGAGTCAAATTCATGTGGCGGCCTTTTTCAGTTTCGCCATGTAGCTGTCCAAATCCACGCGGGCAAAAATGATTCGCTTGCCCATGATTGCGAAAGGCACGGCACGCGCGTAGACAAGCTGATGCCGCACGGCACTGATGGTGCAGCCAAGATAGGAAGCAGCTTGCTTTACGTTGAGATAAACCGGCGCGGGGGAATCCGATGTGGGAAGGGCGGCCTGCTTCTTCATACAGCACCTACGATGACACGGTCCTTAACCGTGTTTTAGCGCCGCCGCTGTATTCTCATCGTAGGTCGCTTGACATCCGCGTATAAAATGGGCGGTCGTTTTCTTAGTGCGAGAAGAATCTTAACAAACGATTTCACGTCGCTGCAAGTATTATCTACTGGTGAATAGAAGATTCAGGCGAAAGGAAAGGCGAAACAGGTTGCTATCTTGGGATGATAGCAAAGGGATGGTAGCCCGGACGGGTCTCGAACCCGTAATCTTCACCTTGAAAGGGTGACGAGTTAACCGTTACTCTACCGGGCCACTGGGTAAGCATTTTATCACGCCTTCCCTATCGCGTGCTGCCCAGCCTTTTCTAGCGCGGCACGCACGTCGCTGGTATCAGTGATATTGTATCTGTCAAACACATGCCCCGTCTTGTGGCCGCTGATTTCCATTGCCACGGTACGCGAAACCCCGGCGCGAATCAGATTCCGCACAGCGCTGCGCCGCAGGTCATGGATGGTTAGGCCCGCGCGAAGCCTTCCGTTCATCGTGCCAAGCTTCGCCGCGACACATGCTTTATTCCAAGCAACGCGCAGATTCGTCGTATCGAACACCGGGCCTTCCTTACGAAACGTCTTCCGCATAGTGGCCGCCACTTCTTCCAATCCCGGCCCAGCCATCGGAAGCACCAGCGGTTCGCCCGACTTTGTGATTTCGCCCGGCAGCGCTATCTCGCTGCAATCCTTAGCCACCATATCCCAAGTGATTTTCCGCGCCGCCCCGACCCGGCAGCCTGTGCAATATAGAAAGACAATCAGCGGGCGCAGATTTTCGGGCAGCGCTTCCTTCAGCTTGTCGAATTGCTTCTGTTCGACGAAGCCTTTACGGATTTTCCCTTCTTTCAGCGATGACATGGGAAAGAACGGGATGTCGGCTTGCCGAAGCTTTCCCTCCTTCCGTGCCTGATAAAGCATCGCCCGAAGGTCATTCAGGCTTCGGCGGACCGTAGCATCCGCTGCGCCTTCCTTCCGCCGTTTGGCGATGTAATCCCGCAAGGTGTCCGCCGTGATTCCGATTGCCCGCTTGCCAGCAAAGAATCCGTTCAAATGGGCAATGGCCGAATATCCTTGTTTGTTTCCGGCCAGCCAAGCATCACGGACGTTTTCATAGCTGACATTCTTCACATCCTGTTCCGGCTTCACGCCTAGCCCGTGTTCGCCCATCCTTTGCTGAAGCAATTTTTCCGCAACCATCTTTGATTCCGACTTCGATGATTCGCGGATTTGGCGGCCATCGGCGCGATACAGGATGTACCAGAAGCGCGAGCCCGGCAGCTTGATTACGCCGCCTGTTCCATATTGTCGTTTGTTCATGGCTTTATCCTCATTGCGAAATAGTGGTGGCGGTAAAGGGCCTTCGGGTCCAGCGTGCGAACCCAAAAGCCCCACCAGAAACATTTCAAACAACCGAACAGGAAGTTCACGGCTATGCTTTCTTCTTTTCGCCAGCGGCTTCAAACACATCTTCAAAGTAGGCTTCAACGGTTTCCGTTTGCCCATCCGAAAGAACCACGGGATAGAAGCCCTGCGCCCGCTGCGCGATGCGCCAAGCTTCAGCTTTCTTTTCGGGAAGCTTCACAGCGCGGACCACTTTCAAACCATCGAGCAAAATCATGCCAACCATTTTTGCCATTTCGTTTCTCCTTCGGGCCTTCACTGCGCCCGCACGAATCTAGCTTGTATCAAAAAGGCGATGCGGCCAATGGTACGGCGGTACGTCCGCCCGAAGTTTCGCCTTTTCTCCGCCTTGGCTTGATTCAATCTTGCATCAAATTGATGAAAGTCGGTGGTACGTCCTTGCACATCCTGCCAATAGGCCCCGGCATAATCAAGCACTTATAAGGTCATGGCACGTCGTTGCAAGGGGAAAACGCCTTGAAAGGGCCGCGTGCTAACCGTTGCACCATAGCGCCACGGGGAATCTCCAATCAGAGAGGCTGAATTATTATCGGAGAAAGGCCGCGAATTGACAAGGCGAACGCGGCGCGCCGTCTGCCG
>Ga0335073_10008646_pt1 | contig 14292 bp, 16 predicted proteins | sample Lox_Sample_22_FD_207093 | JGI IMG/M metagenome (GOLD analysis project Ga0335073, IMG submission 207093) | Soil microbial communities from Loxahatchee National Wildlife Refuge, Florida, United States - Lox_Sample_2.2 | ecosystem: Environmental > Terrestrial > Soil > Wetlands | place: USA... | reverse complement strand
GATTGAGGCCGTACGAAACATAGGTGAACCCAAGGGCAAGATACAGAAAATGCCTGGCCAAAACGAATGCAAGACGACCCCGTAAAAATGTGGGATTTTCTTTGAACAAAAGCCGAACTCGATGATAGATGCTGCGGCGGGAAAAGAGAGATTTGGCAATCAGCAGAACAATAGAAAGGAGGAAAATTGACGAAGAAATTAATCCACAATACCGTATCAAAATACCCTTAGCCGAAACTAAAACATAGATCACTATTGGAAGAGGCACGCGCAAGGAAAAATCCACTGTTGATCTTTGCCACGGAGCAAATTTCAGAACCGCGATTTCACGAGCGCCGCGTAGGATAGTAATCCGTCTATCGTTTTGAACCTGTTGCTTTTTAAGTTTGTATCTGTTGAGAAACAGCGTGCGGCACAACCACAACGAAAATGACACAACGAGGATGACAACTGCCACTCCCCAATGAAAATCACTCCCCGGTAAAGCCAGGTTTTTGCCGGCTTCGGTTGCCTTTCCCACTGAGTCTGCTATACTACCAGTTGTAGGGGGTATGTATGACATACTAGGTGTAGGGTAACAATCCTCTACAGAAAGCCCACTCGGCTGCAATCCGAGTGGGCTAAATCAATTCTGGATTTTCAAAAAACGAAGAAACCCAGTACGACAGGTTTACGACCCAGCTATATGTTTACATACTCTGTGAAAGTTTGCAACGTAATTTGAATCAAAATAATCGGATTAGCTTCAATTTCTGATTTTCCGCAAATTTTCGGGCAAGAACGGCGAGATGCCATCGTCGTGTTTTCCACAGCAGCTTTTGGGAAGCTCCTTCCTTCTTGCTATACTATCAGGTTTCAGCGGTTGCCGTTATCATGGCGACGAAGTATTCGGCTTTCGCCTCATGCTGGTTTTCATCCCCCACGCCCCCCATATCCTTCTCGTACAAAGGACATTGTGCACCTGCTGCCGTGCCTCCGACAAAACTGACGAGGTTGGGTGCGAGTGGGCCAGCCTCCAACGGTCGCAGGTTTTGGGCATGAAGACAAAACGGCTTAATCATAGATGCATTCCTTTCTGTCGTGGTTTGAACCCACGAGGAACGGTGTCCCGTTAATGCCGAGTCGAAGAAATAAGAAAGGGGTGATTCCTCAGTGTTTTGAAGAATCACCCCCGCAGCTCGGCATTATCCGGCGCTACAGAAAATAGCCGGCTTCCCGCAATGATGACCTGCCCAGATTCCCGATGATGACGTGATCGAGCACCTCGATTTTCAACATTTGGCCAGCGCGAATCAAATCGCGCGTCACCTTGATGTCGGCTTCCGATGGCGTCGGGTCGCCCGATGGGTGATTGTGCATAACTAAAATGGCCGCAGCGCTACTCACCACTGCCGCGCGGAACACCACGCCAGGCGACACCAACATGGTATCCAACGTGCCGATGGTCACAAGTTGATGCCCCTTCACCCGGCGACGAGTATTGAGGAGAATGACAGCCAAACATTCTCGCTCCGGGTCGAAGTAAGGGTTCGTGACTACATGCAGCCGCCAGTAATCGGCGGCCTGATCTGGCGTGTCGCAGATTCGCATGGACTCCGGCACCGGACAATCCCTTAGCGCCACCACCTTGAATTCCTTCGGATCGAAGTTATTCATGCGCTGCCTCGCTTTCCGCAAACGTCCGGCCCAGAATGAAATCCGCCGCTTTTTGTGCCTGTGCGGCGGCCGAGACGATGAGCGTCCGGTCATTTTGCAGTTGCTTTAGCCAGCCTTCGAGGTAAGCGGCAGAGTTGTCAATCGTCCGCTCGACGATGCCGGCGTAGCCACATAGAAAGGCGCTGCCCAATTCGGCGACCAGTTCCTCTTTGCAGTAAGGGTCTGAGCCGTAGCCGTTGCGCTCCATGATGCTGGCGCGTTTGAGTCGCTTTTCATGCCCGGTCGAATGGACCAGTTCATGGAAGAGCGTGGCATAATACGCTTCCTCAGCGTCGAACCGATTCCGGTCGGGCATACAGACCGTATCCTCCAACGGGAAATAGAAGGCTTTGGCCATGCCATGCTTTATGCCCGGCGGCTCGGGCATTTGGGCCACGACCTCCGCCGGCTTGATGCTCTCGAAGGAGCCGTTCTGCGCCGGTGTCGGCGCCGCCTTCAGCCCGTCGCACTGGGCCACGTTGAAGACATAGTACAGGCGCAAAAGCGGTGGCTTCTTCTGCTGCTCGGCTGATTCCGTATCCTCGGCCTCCATCCGCTTCCAGAATACGACCGGGCAGGCTTTTTCGCCTTTCCTGATCTTTCCGCCAAGCCGGTTGGCCTGCCTGCAAGTAAGCCAGCAGGGCGACTCATAGCTCATGGCCATGAGCAGGAATACGTTGATGCCGCGATAGGGCTTGCCGGTGACCAGATTCCGAGGCAGTTCGGTCGTGACCCGCCACGGCTTGTGCCAGGGAACGGTACCCTGCGAAAGCAGGGCCGTGATCCTCTCGGTGATGCGTTCATACGCTTTGATGTTCATACATTGCTCCTCTTGGTGTTTGGTTGATGTGGTTTGAAAAGAACCCTGTGAACCCGATGTGAAGCGTATGTCCTCGCGCCGCTTCGCCAAAGACGGCCATTCTTGCCGGAAGCGGCAAGAAAGAAGAAAGGCAATCCAATTGGATCGCCCTTCCGTTTTCTGCGTTACAACGAACGTCGGCGGCGGTAAATGAAAAAGCCGGTCACACTGGCTGGGTATGACCGGTTCATGTGTCGCCAAAAGGTTACCGTTATTGTTTTACAGTATGGTTTTGCCCTTGGAAGGCAGACGGTGGACGTAACCGCGGATGAACTCCTTCAACTGACCCTCGCACTTGAGGAGAAAGCCGCAGCCAACCCGCGTGAATTTGTGCGCCCGGCCTTTGGCCATTTCGAGGGCGAACGTTTTGACCTTCGTTTTGTTGATCAGCATGACTCCTCCGCTTTGTATTTAAGTTGCGATACCTGGCACTCGGCCGGATCAACGTCGTCTCGAGGCCCCAGATAAACGGGTTGATACAACACACCGCTTTCCTTGAACGCGTAGAGATAACGCACCTCCACGACCATTCCCCCTTTGGGAATGTCGTGATTGGCCGGTATGGTGACGTTGCCGCAGGTCTGCCAGCCGGCGCCGCCGCGCAGCTTCAGCTCGACGCTGCGTTGGCGGTTCACCTTGGCCACCACCGCCGACAACGTGGCGCACAACTTGTGTTTCAACTGGCTGCCGCCGCTGTTGGGACGGCCCGGTGTATAGGGCGCATCCAAGCGCTTGAACACGATGCCTTCCTTCCGGTCCCGGCGGAGCCGGTCCAAGAGCGACCGCTTTTGTTCCGTGATGAAAGCCGTGTCCACGAGCCGGATGACGGTCTGTTGCACACCGGAGAGCAGGTTCATGAGCGCCGCCAGCCGTTCCCGGTAAGGCCAGGCACGGATGTCGACGCCATCCAGGACCAGCAGGTCAAAAGCGTGGTAGGCATCGCCGATGCTTTCACCGTCGACGACCACGTCGGCTCCATACTGGTTGATGACCTGGAACAACGGTTCAGGCAGACCCACGACCAGGCCTTTCTTGTTGATGCCCTCGATTTGTGTGGCCTGCTTGCGGACGAGGATGTGCCGCCCGTCGAACTTCTCCTGGGCGCAGTAATCATCATCGTAGAGCAGCCGTTCTACCTCGGCTTCTTCGATGGGATTGAGCAACTGCGGCAGAATCCCCGATGATTGTTTGTCGGTGTGTTGATACGGCGTGCCGTCCTGGCCTTCGGTGTAACCCTTGGCCTTCTTTCCGCTCACGAGCCTGGCGAAGATTTTCCTGGCCGCGTCGTAATCCACTGGCAAAGACGTCTTGGTCCCGGTCGAGAGTGTTGAACCGCGCCGGCCGTAGGCGAAGTTGACGACGAACCCGTCGCCTGCCGGTTCAATCGCGGCTTGATACACCTTGTCCGACGACCCTTCGCGGTAATACAAGGTGACCCGATCTTGTGCTTCCATGACTGCGTTCATATTTTTCTCTTTCTGTTGGTTGTTGATTTGAAAAGAACCCTGTGAACCCAGTCTGAAGCGTATGGCACTCCGGCAATTAGCCAAAGACGGTCATTCTTGCCAGAAGCGGCAAGAACGAAAAAGGCAACCCGAATGGATTGCCCTTGTGTTTAGTAATCTTCCGGCAGGAGTACCGTGGTTGCCGAGCGGTCAGCTTCGGTGATGAGCCAGAACTTCACGCCGAGGGCGGAGCGATACACGGATAATATCCGCATCCGTTCCACCAATGCGCGGTCATTGGCCGCCTTGTCCTCGGTGTCAAGATCACCCCAGTCGCCGGATTGATGCCGCCGGATGGCCATCAGGATGTCCTCCTGCGACAATTGCGACAGGGCGTTGGGCGTGCTCACGATATGGCCCAGCCGGAACTTGGCGACTGCTACGGTGTTCGCGCTCATGCGATAACTCCTTCTGCTTCCTGGTTACGGATGTTTTGGAGAATCTGGTCAACGATGTGGCTGGTCAGTATCCAGCGTCTCCTGGGCAATCCTACGATAACCGCCCACTTGAAACGTTGATACAAGTTCAATGCCTCTTTTTCGTCGGAGAGATGGTCAGCCAGAATGGCCAGAGCCAGTTGGGCCGGGCCACTGCCGCAATATCCCCACTCGAATCCGGCCGGACTATGGTTATACAGATCCAACCGGGGATTGAGCGGACGGCCATTCACCGTGACGATGACGGCATAGCCCTGGCGGCGTCCTTCGTACGTTTTCATGTGTCCTCCCTTTCGCTTCGTTGTTTGCTGTTTCCTGCGAGCCCTGAACCCTCATGCAACGCCTTCCACGATGTCCGCCAAGGCGTCGTCGGAGAGGTGTTCCGGCTCCATGTCCTCCTGGTCGAACTCATGCACCCTGACGAAACAATGCTTCGAGAGCCGGCACGCGATGTCCTCGCGCCCCGCACTGCCGGCCTCGTTTTCGTCGAGCATGACGATGATCCGGGAATTAAAGACCGTGTGCTTCTTGATCAATTCCTCCTGCGCGGCCGACATGGTATTGCCCATGAGGGCGACCACCTTATGGTAGCCGTGCTGGTGGATTTTGATGGCGTCGAAGAAGCCTTCAACGATGAGGAGCGGCTTGTCTGCCGGCTCCTTGATGGCGCGGTCAATGTTGAACAGCTCCAGCGATTTTCTGAATCCCGGCGGCAGCTTGTACTTGGGTGTGTCTCCCTCTGGTTTGCCCGGAAAGCGGCCGGCGTAGGCAACGACGTTGCCTTCAGGATTGTGAATCGGGATGACGATACGCCCGGCCATCATGCCCTTGGCGCAGTAGCCCATGCCGAAATCCACGATGGTTTCGAGGGCGAGTCCGCGCTCCTCTATGAGATACGGATGCTCCCGCTCCAGTTTGTCCAAACGGAATTTGAGCGGTGTGTTGGGTGCGCTTTTGTCCACTGCCGCTTCCTGCTTTCTTGAAGCCGGCTTCGGCGGAGTTGCAGCGTGGCCATTTGCGGATGGTGCCGGACGCTCCTCGTCGGAATTTGCCGACATGGCAGCGGGGTCGAGATGAAACCACTCTATGGCTTTCAAGGCCGCGGCGTGGATGCTCACGTTTTCCATCTTGGCGATGAAATCCAAGGTGTTCCCACCCTGTTTGCACTCGCTGAAGCAGTGCCAGATATTTTTGCTCGTGCTCACCCTGAACTGTGTCGGGCTGGAGCCTTTGTGGATAGGACAGGGGCCGTTGAGGCTGTCCCCGCTCCGTTTGAATCGGTCAATGAGGCCGTAGTGCTCAAGGATTTGTTCCATGGTGATGGCCGCCTTGACGGCCTTGAAGTCAACGAACGATGATTTGGGCATAGAATACTCCTATAGGTATTGGGTTGTGATGAACTAACTATTGCGGCTCCCAAAATGGAACCGTATCCAGGAAGCATCCTATCGCCCCTTACCAAGCCCACGAGACGTGAAGATTTGCCATTTATGGCAAGAAGCCATTCGTGGATATATGTGCTACTTCTCTATTGCACTCTCGAAGTTCACCTCTATCATGTCCCGACTTATGACCAACCTATCATCTCTGACCGCCGCGCAATTGCATCGTGCGGCTGATCTCAAAAACAAAATCGCCAAGTTTGAAAAGGCGTTAGCTTCGATACTGGGCTCTCCGTCGGCCGCTAACTCCGCTCCCAAGAAGCGCAAGATGAGTGCAGCGGCCAGGGCAAAGATCGCCGCCGCTCAAAAAGCGAGGTGGGCGAAGGCGAAGGGAAAATCAAAGGCCAAGCCTGCTGCCAAAAAGAAACGTGTGATGAGCGCAGCTGGCCGGGCCAGAATCGCTGCGGCGGCCAAGGCGCGCTGGGCCAAGGCGAAAGCAGCCGGAAAGAAATCTCTCTAGGACTCTTCGTAGCCGCTTTGCACAAACGTCACCATATCGTTTCCGAACCGTCTTTGACGAAAGGTGAGGCGTGTGCTTCACTGGGCATGTCTGACTGAGCGCACAAGCATCATAATCGCCTCATGCTAACGGCGCTGGTGATATTTCCGTGCAGCAATCACCAGCGCCCTTCTTTTCATGGCCCTGGAACCGTTCGACCAGCCTTGCAGATTCGCCTGGCCTGCCGGTCTGCCACGTCGCCGAGAGAATATCCCCTGACAGGATTGACTGGTCTGCGAACAGGAACAAGCCATGTCCGCTCTTTAGCTCTGAGCAGGCACGGACGAGCGACTCAACCCGCTTGGTGCTTGAGGTCACCGTCAGGACGCGGAAGCGGTTGAAATCGAATCGGCGCCTGTGGATATCTTGATTCCAGGTGGCTTCGTACGCGAGGAGTTTGCGGCGGAATGAAGTTTGTGAAAGGTTCCGGCGAACCACAGGCATGGTTCCTCGGTCGGCTTCGAGGAAGAAATAGGCGCGGTCGGTGTTGCCGTTTCCGTCGTTGAATTCCAGAGCGAATACACGGTCAGGAACGACGCTCAATCTTTTGCCGTTGATTTTAACCTTCCAACGGAATGGTTGGCTCTGTGCCTGAAGCTTTTGGGGAAGCGGAAGGTCTTCACCATATATGAGCCGGACGTGGTCGGTCTTCCGACACGCCAGTTCAATGGCAACCATGACGTCGGAAACCAAAAGCGCATGGTCCAGGAAAATCCTTCCCACAGCAGTGTTCTTTTCGTTGAACCGGAATGTATCGGCGTCCGGCATATACCCTTTAAGCACCGTCGAGCTTTTGTTCCCTAAGCCGTACACCATGTGTCGCGAGCCGCCCCGGTGGAAGTATTCAAGCTGGCGGCGCGGGCGTTCCAAATACCCGTGGTGGTAGAGCAATTGGAGACGCCGCAACATCTGCTGAGGGCTGCCGCCCACCAGGGCGATGATCTGCCAAGAACGCAGGAAACGATGGTGGCGCACCTGCCGGATGATCGCCCGATCGCGTTCGGTGAGGCAGAGGGGAGCGGCTGTTGAAGCACGCCGGAAGCGGGGAAGACGGATGAATTCCACAGTGGCACGATATCTAATGCCCCGCATCCAGCGAAGGCGTCGGAACTTGCTCTCCGGGGCAAACTGTCAAACAAGCAAGCATCCGCTGCAGGCCCGTTGCCAATTGTTCATTTTAAATTGAAGCTGCGGCGCCAACGGCGCTGCTAGCTGTCCAGCCCGAAGACTTTGTAAAAAGCGTAGACCACGGCAGGGGCGGCGGCGATGGTCCCGCCCAGAATCGACATCTTGCCCTGGTCCGCACCACCGCGGCGAATGGCGAAGCCGCCATAGATGACCGAAAAGATTCCGAGGGTGAATCCGAACATCATATTCACGGCCAGGCTGTTGCTGATGCCGGTTTGGAGGGTCGTGGAATTGAATGTCGTGCTCTGCGCCACGGCCGAGACGACATTGAGCGCGAACAGCGTCGCGAGGGTAAATCCCGCGCGCAGCCAGTCATGGAGTTCTTTTGGAACAAATGGTTTTTTCATAGTTTGTAGTTTCTGCTTTATGGCGGCCTTTCTGCCCAACGCGTGCCAATCTCTCAAATTTTTCGAACCGCATTGTTCACCGGATGAACACAGCGACTTTGGACGCGGAAATGCTCGGACGTCTGCGACAATTGGATCAGGTGCGGCACGGGGAAATTCGCGGGCAGAGTCAGGTTTTGCCCCGTGTGGTCTCGGTGGTGCGGCGGGCCCAGTTAAACCTCACCAAACCGGCGTGGCCGCGCGGAAGTTTTCTGTTGCTTGGCCCGACTGGTGTGGGGAAAACCGAAACGGTGATCGTGCTAATCAATCACTTTCTTGGCCCAGATATATTATTCCGTTTTGATATGGAAGAATTGCGCGATTGTTTGGTGGTCCGATGAGGGTAAAATCCGTTTGAACCTACGCGGCGGAGTTCTCCAGAATGCTTTCATGGATTCAAGCTGGATAAAATCAGGCCTTTAGCACACACTCAACCCTCGCTTTGGCCGTTGGCTTTAATAAATGGGGAAGTCAAACTCCACGTTATCTCTCCTTACAGTCGGCGTCTGGCTTCCGCCAGTGATTTCTTGAACTTGCTCAGTAACATAGTCGGTCAATGCGCCAACGCTTACCGAGCCTTCGCCATTTTCATCAGCCTTTTGACTACGGAGTCCTTCCAAGATGTAGTGGGTAAATATCCCGTTCTGAAAATGCTCTCTTTCGCCGGCTAGGTCGCTTCCCTTTACGGCGACGATGACATGTTCGCCGGCACCGGGTCGCAGATCGGAAAAGAGCTCCTGGACAAGTGTCAGCGAGTTTCTAAAAGCGAGCACCGGCATGTTCTGTTGCTCCAAGACGCGGTAATGCGTCCCGTCCATGCGGGTTGCATCAACCGGGCCAGATGATGCTGAAACAATGGTCGGGGCGCTTGCGGGATCGACTTCACCGGCCTGGCAGGTGTCGATCAGGACGAGTTTCTTTCGCGCGAGCACGCCGTCAAGAAGCCCTTCGATATTCTCATAGCTCAGGCCTTTCGAGTCTGGTGCATCGAAGTCAATGTCATACGTGCCAAAAAAATATTTTCTATTGGGATACATTTTCCCGTGCCCGGAAAAAAAGAGCACCACTTCATCTTCCGGTGAACATTGAGTCAACCGACTGCAGGACGCTAAAATATTGGAGCGGGTTGCTAGTGAATTCGTTAACACACAGCAGTAGATATTCGCGAAATGACGCGGTTGCTCTTTGAAGAAGCTGCCCAAGTCCGCAGCATCTTTTGCAGGAAACTCAAGAGTATTATAATCGGCATTGGCGTACGCAGTAACACCAATTCCAACATAATAGAGGTTCCCAGGCCGGGAAGGTGCGGTGCAAGTAATTTCAAACGACTGCCGAAGGCTTTCGACGCCATCCTCGTTGATGGCCCAGAATTCCACATGATTCTCTCCATGAAGTAGCTGTAATTTTACGTTGTGGACGAGCGAATGTGAAGATTTCCCGCTGACGTCCAATCCCGACACCTTGTATTCTGGCACATTGTTGACTGATACTTGGAGCCTTGCCAAGTGTCGGAGGGAATCAAGCGCTTCGAAGGTGAACTCCACCGCAGAATTGGTGGTGGAAACGGGCAGATTCGAGCTGATTAATTCAACTTGCGGAGTATCCGTGTCGGCGCTTAATTTATCCGGGTCAAAGCCTTGCAGGGCAATTCGACTGCGCCACGCATCTCGCAGAGACGCAACCGTCTCGGGGTCGCCCCCCAGCGATTCCAGAACTTTGTCCGGGCGGTTATAGACGAGGTCAAACTGGTCAAATGAATACGCACGAGCCCCGACCGAAAAAGCAACGGCGAGAGAGACATTTTTGCTGGCTCTGTAGTAATCTTGGGGGTTGATGATCACATATTCATCGGGAGGGGCGGCCACTAAAGACGCCAGTAATTCCTTGCGCGGCATATTCCAGATACGAACTGACCCGTCAAGGCTTCCACTGGCCAGCGTTTTGCCATCCGCGCTATAACTCAAGGAAGTAACCGTGGCGAGATGGCCTCGGAGGTCATACAGATCTGTCTTTGTCGGTAAGTCTACCAAATGTATATCGCCTAATTCGGTTCCTACTGCCAATGTAGAATCGCGGGGCGAGAATGCGACTGAGGAGGCTAAGTAAATGGGCAAGGCCGTTGACGGAAGCCCGGCGCTGGCGGGAGCTGAAGCACTTGAATCGGTTGTGAGCACCAAGTTGCCAGTCTTCAAGTCCCATACATAAAGGCTGGTAGCTGCCACTGCGACCCAGCGATCGTCAGGACTGATTGCCAGAGCGGGATCTTGGCAAGCGCCGGTGTGGAATTGATCTTTCAACGAGCCCGAAGACACACTCCATACCCGAACGGTCGCGTCATCTCCTGCCGAGACCAATGTCTTTCCGTCTTGAGTAAAGGCCACAGACCTGACGGCACCCGTATGCCCTTTTAAGCGACGTGTTATTTGGCCAGTGGCAGTATCCCACAAACAGATGTCGGTTGGATTCCCTGAGAACGTTTCGCCACGGCCTGCTGCTAATAGCGAACCATCAGGACTATAGGCGAGACACCAAGTGGGGCCCTTGGAGTCTTTGAAGGGCGGCAGGAATTGGCCTTCGGGAAGTGATAAACGTTCAATATAGCCGATTGTTCCGTAGTCTTGATTTGCAATATTTACTCCAACGGCCGTCGCAACCGTCCGACCATCAGGCGAAAGCGCCAAAGTTTGTTCGCCGAAATTTGTTCCGATAATGGATTTGACTCGACAACCGTTCAAGAGGTCCCAGAAGCATGTCATGCCATCTGAACCCGCACTGATGAGCGTGTTGGTACCTGGCCCACAGATTACGGAAGTGATCGGGGAGACTGACCCACGCAATTCGGCCAATTCTTGTTCTCCTTTCGAATCCCAAAGCGTGACCACCGGCCGCTCGTTCCAGATACACATCGCGAGATACTTGCCGTCGGGACTAAAGCACAATGGACCCCCGGAGTAGTTTGGAACGCTATTCGATTTAACTAATTGCCCGGTGCGTGGATTATATAAATTTACTGCTGCGAGCGACAAATAAGGCACATTTATGCCAACGGCCACGAGCGCGTCCGCCGATTGACCTATGGCGAAAACTTGGGTTCCCGAAGGCAGCTTCTGCCGATAAACGGTTGGATGTTTAGCCCAATTATTTAACATGGTTAGCGTGCCGTCCGTTGAAGCAAAAACCAACACAGAATCTTGCATACCGAATTGCGCCGGCCCGCTCAAATTGCGCGGCAGATCAAACGAACAGACCTCATTGCTTTGTGCGCAATCCCAAATTGTCCCAGTTTGAAATCCTGTTCTCGCTGCCAGCCATCGGCCAGTATGGCTTAATGCTATGGGGACCCACGGCTTGGGCAGTTTTATCACATTACTGGTTTCAAGGTTCATGATTTCGAAATCAGCCAACCCTCGATCACCGGCTGCGATGCGACCGTCCCCGCTGATCACAGTGTTAAAGCCAGTGGTTAGCACTCCCGACGGCCCTCCGTCTACGACGCTCCAGCTTCCGAGCCGCCCACTGCTGGAGGAGCATCGAAGTAACCGGCTATCACTGGTAAACGCCAGCAAATCCGCTTGTTCGGGAATTGTTCGTATCAGTCTTCGCGAACTCACATCCCAGAGACGGACTGCTTTTTCCGACATTCCTCCGGCGGCTGCAAGGATTTGCCCATTTGGGCTGAAGGCCAGACTCTCAATCTGGTATGCGAACGACGTTTGAATAGTAACCCCAATGGGAGGCGCGGCAGATTTGGCGAATGAGGAGAACGTAAAAAAAATACTAAACGATGCGATGAGGGAGGCAATCAAGATCCAATTGTCCGAGGAGTCGTGCCATTCGGATCCAGTATTTTGCATAGCTGATTAAGCTGCTGAAGCTGGTCCGCCCAAATCCTTAAATTTGTTGCGTCGGTACACGGCGCCGACGCTGGGCAATCACAAAGGAAACCGTGTAACATGCTAATAAAGCAAATGTCAGAATCCAGCAGACGGGCAAAAGGACCCTCATAATGCTGATTGATTCCTTTGTCCAAACCATGAACGGATCATATTCGGCATCTCGCAGCGCGTCCCACTCAGAGTATCGGGTTGTCATGATTGCCGCGACCTCAGGTCTTAGCTTAAATCCCACAACAATGCGTTGGGCATCCTGCTTGCCCTGGACTGTAAAGCTTTCAAATAAAAACAGGCTCAGAACTGCACCGAGACAAAAGCATCCCAAAGCGATTTTCATGTTGAACTGTAGGCGGCGAATGCTTGCAGTACGATAAAAATGATACATCCATATGATAGTGAGGAGTGCAGCCAGAGAACTGAGGATGGCGACGAGTTGGTGTGGGGGAGGGCCAAGTTTGGTCCAAGCGGTTAACAAGGGCAATGCGACGACACCCTTAACAGCCAAAGACCCGAGATCGCGGAAATCGACCGCCATTCTTTTGAATTCATCGATGCCGGAGTTCGCCATATTTGTTTTTATTTGTTTGGCGGGCGGAATATTAACCTTGTATTACATTGGATCAAAAAATCATTTGTGTCCGAGCCTCCCAATTCTTTGGGCCAAATGGCTACGCTGTGGTAACGCCCGATCATTTTGTTCGCCCCTGGGGAAAGGATATTCCATTCCTGCTCCAGTGGCACGCCCAGAGGCGGCGGGAGAGCGCTTTCTCGATAGGCCAAGTAAGTCATATATTTCAAATTTGCTTTGTCCGGCACAATGTCGACTTCGACGTCGTAAAAATCATCGACTGCTCTCCACCTTTCGACGTCTAGTCCATGTTGGGCCGCAAAGCCCTGTAAATCCTTATCGAGCATTGTAAATGCGGCATGAATGTTAGTTGCGTGAATGCTCAATTTCTTTTGCAAATAGCTACTATTTGTCTCAGAAAGCAAATCGTACACCGCGCCGCGCGCTTCTTGAGAGGCTTCTGCGAGTGGTCGCGCCCCGAAACCCGTTTCCAAGTCTTCGCGTTGGAAATCGCGGCGCAGACACGCCACGCGGATGAGGGTTTCGGTTGGTAACGCGAGGGGACTCTTCGCTGATATTACTTTGGATGGAGGGTCGGCGGCCAAATCGTACTTCACAACTTTTTGCCCATCCAATATTTGGAAGCGAATCCTGCCCAGGAAATTGGTATCATTGGATACTGCTTCCTCCACCATCTGGTTGATCAACTTCTGCGCCTGGGTGATAGGTTCTAGAATTTCGGCTGACTGCGAGTCGGAAATTTGAGCCGGCAAGTCAAAAGAGATTAGGCCAGAGAGCAGGCACAAGAGCTTCGAAATTGTGGAAAACTTTTTCATCAGTTCGTTCACGCTTTTAGTTTAATTGGCAGCGAAAACACCTCTTGAGCGGTTTTAGCATGCGAATCGTAGATGGCAGGATGAGCTTGTCAAGCCAAGCTTGGCAGCCATTTTGCTGGGCGATTGAACACGGCGAACCAATCCCACCGAGTACTGGCGGCAGATGACGTATTTCAACGAGAAGTATTGCTACCGGTGGGAGAATTAGCTGGGGCGCGAGAACCGCGTTTAGTTCGTGCCGGGGGGTATTCAATCAGCGTGGAGTGCCAAGCATATAAAAATGCCCTCTCCAGAGAGAGAGGGCATGAATGAAAGAGTCCGGACAGGGCTGCAGTCAAAATGGAACATCGTCTTGGCGTTTCGGTGAAGAGGCCGGTTGCGCATTCTTGCGCGGTTGACTGCCGATCCACTCGAAGGCGCGGGCGGCGATAAGGCCGATGACCAGAAGGTCTTTGCGTCCGAAGCTGGCTGAATTCTTCCAAGTCTCGCCGTCTTTGTAGGCGCGTTGGAATGTGACATTGAACATCGGTCCTCTCTCCGTTTGGTTGCGCCAGATGCTTGCGCTTACGGCGCCTTGACGGAATCTGTGAATGGGCTGTGTTCCAGGCTTTGTGGTTTTGCTCATGGGATTTGATGTGTGATTTGGTTAACGGTTGAATGGAGCTTTCCTCGCCAGCGGGCTTGTTGTGAATGAGCGAGTCAGGCGAAGCAACTCCGCCTGTGATGTTACCGTCACAGAGGCGACACGCTAGACGTCAAAGTTTGCTCCTTTCGGCAAGATGCCAAATCCGAAGGTGGAAATACATCAGCCGTCTGCGGCCGGACCCATCCAACGGTTCAACTTGTCTTCAATGACAGCGCGTGGTGTCGCAAACCGTTGCCGCGACAGTGCGATCAGCTTGTCCCTCCGGCCAACGGGGTCTCCCATCGGCGGCAGCATCTTTGCCCGGAACGGTTGCTCATTGCTTCCTCCGCGCAGCAATT